>ERZ1370068.4904-contig-3955_pt1 | contig 37553 bp, 42 predicted proteins | sample MGYA00561227_ERZ1370068 | MGnify/ENA primary metagenome ERZ1370068 (study PRJEB38410, sample SAMEA6850437) | metagenome | study: Metagenomic assessment of the ecological functions of the soil: analysis of the soil microbiota associated with the...
TCAGTTACGTATTGCTATGCACCTTCGTCGCGAGGCGGGCGACGAGGAATTTCACCGGCGCTCCTTCGCTCGAATACTTTTCACCGCGTTCCCGTGAGGAGATTGGTCAAGATGTGTCGCAAACAAACCGCTCGTCCACGAACGCCTCACCGACTCCGCATCCACCGTTAATTCAATCGGGCAACGCCGATTCGTAAAGTGACGTCCTCATCCACCAACCGCCGGCAAAGCAGCAAATTCGAGCCCCTGGGGATCGAGCGCATTTTGCCCGCTTCGACGCGGCTCAGCAGAAGGGACTTCTTCCATTAAATTTGCCATCCGTCGCGTACTTCTGGATGGATTGCAAATGCCCCCGCGCGTTCCGCCTGAAGCAATACGTGTAACTGAACGAAGCACACCGATTACGTATTGCTCCCCGCCTCGGCGGGATACACCGACTATCCCCGAGCAGCTTGGGACGCGGGTCGAGGCGCGACGCGACCAGGTAGTCCGGAGGCGTGGAGGCGCCGAGCCGCGACTGGCGCGACCGGGTGTTTCGCAGGCGCCGCCGCCGCCACTTCTAGCGCTGAGCGGGCGACTGAACTGCCACCTCCCCGCTGCGCCTTCTTTCGGCGCCGCCTGGTCGGCGCTGCGGGTCGTGGCGGAGGCGACGGCGACGGCGACGGCGCGAGCGGGAGCCAGGATGCGAACGGCGACACGGACGGCTGCCGATGGGGCTCGAGTCGTCGCAAGCCGGGCCGGGAGGCGAGCCTCACCGCAGGAGGGCAGAGACGTGGCGGGACCACGACCAGCACCGCGGCCGGCCAAACGCGAAGCCGCCACGGCGTCGATCGTTGCCAGCGCCTGGTCGTATCCATGGGACGTGAGCGACAAGGGCACGCCCGGCGCGGCCTCGAACCCACGCGTTCGTCATCGCGCAAAGATTCTGGCGCCAGCTGATGGTGCCGCCTGTGCGGGCAGGCGGCGTGTCGAACGGGACGTTATCGGGCGGGTGGCTGTCGGTGGCGTCCAGTAGCGGCCGATCTGCCGACCAGGCGCTCCGCCCTGGAACCGACAGGACGGTGACGCCCGTGGCCAGCGAGTTGAAGCTCGAGGCTCGATTTTGGCCACGTTGCCCGAGGTGCTCACCGGCAGGCCGGTCGCGAAGCTCGCGGAAGTTCGAGCCAGCTGTTGCCGCCCGTGTCGCACGGGGATGTCCGACGGCACGTTGCTGGCGAACACCAGCGCGTGCCGCGGTGCCAGGGACCATTCGCATCGTTGACGCGCCCAGGGGCTGGTTGGGCGCGCTGGGGGTGGGGCAACCTGCGTCCAGCCGTCGGCCGACCCGCATCGCAGGGTGGCGGAGCCGGTGCAGGTCACCGTCCGGCTAAGCCTGCGCCGAGCGGGGCCGCGGAGGCAGCCGGCCGGCAGGCGTTAAAAGCAGCGAGCGCCGAGGAGGAGACGGGCCCGAGCGCCATCGCCGATGATCGCCGCAATCGACTGACTCGTAGACCAGCTGATCTAACGAGATGAGATCGCTCGCCCCGAGGAGCTTCGCGCCGGTGCCGACGTGCACGACCATGGGCTTCGCCGCCACGAGCCCCGGCGAGTCCCGGCCGGCCGTGATCGGACTGTACGGCCCTGCGCGGATCCTTTGGCGATGCCCAGCAGCGCGGTCTCGCGTCCGGACGGCGCGATCGTGTCGTTCAGGTCGAAGCGCCAGACGTTGCCTAGCAAGTCGCCACCGTAGGCCGCGCCGCGCCATGTTGTTGTACAGCGCGTAGTCGACGAAGACGTTGACCTGGGCCAGCCCGCTCTGGCGTTGCCTGGGTTGCCGACACCGCGTCGACGATCTTGTGGAGCGGATCCGGCTCGGTAAAGGCGTCGAGCACGTAGAGATAGCCCTGGCCATCACCCGCGACCGACGGCGCGTTGACGTTGTTGTAGCCCGAGGTCACCAGCACCACCCAGGTGCCGTCGGCCAGCTTGGTGATCACCGGCTTGCCGTAGGTGTAGCCGATGTGGCAGTCGGCGCCCGCCGTGGCCGCCGTCCCGTTGTAGCAGGTGTTGCTGCGCTGAACTCCCACAGGCGCCTGGCGCACGCCGGATCGGTGACGTCGAGCGCGCGTAGCAGCTCTGCCGCCGCCGTTGAGGCCGGCAACCAGGATCGTCTTCCACGCCGCTGCCGTCAAAGGCATCCCCGACCACGGCGGTGCCGTCGACTGAAGAACTCCGTGATGGTTCCGTAGTAGGTCATCGGCGAGCTTGTAGAGATTCGGCAGACACGGCCGTCGGAATGAAGGCCCAGGCCTCCTGGCCGCCCAGCGCGTCGGCCGCGCTGGAGCCGGCGTAGAACGCGTGCAGCATGCCGTCGTTGGCCGGCGACGTAGCAGCATCGGCGTCGCGGCTCGACATTGGCCGACTTGAACGCAGTCGATAGTCCCGCGTCCTGGTACGTCGGCGAACGGCGCCTTCACGTAGGCCGCGCTGACCGTCGACGACGTCGCCGAGCAGCGTGTTCCACGGGCACGGTACAGCTGCGTTCACGTCGTTCGTGACGAAGCCTCGAGCCCCGCTGGCCGCGCAGGAAGTTGACTGGTGCTTGGCGCCTACCGCCGGCGTGCGCTGGACATGACCGTCCCGCACGGTTCCGTCGGTCATCGCCGGGTACTGGCCCAGGTTCGAGACGTTGGCATTGCCGAAGAACGCCTGCTCGGTCGGCGTTCAGGCCGGTGTTCGGCGCCCCGGTCGGGTTGCCGAGCCCGTCGCAGAGCTGGGTCTCCCAGGTGAAGTTGACCTTGTTGTCGGTAGCGCCGGCGCGCAGGCAACAGGTAGATGCGTGCGGTTGTCGCAAACGCGGCCGCGTCCGGTGTCGAGGAGTTTGAGCATCGCGACCAGTTCAGCGGTCAGCGACAGCTCGCCCGGTCGTCACGTCGATGCTGCAACCCTGCACGTCGCCCGTCCACTTGCCGGTGGTGTAGGTCGTGGTGAGCGCGAAGTTGTCGCCGGTGACCGGCGTGGAATTCGACACCGTGATCGCCGCTTCCGGAGCCAGTGCGAGCCTCGCACGTCGGCCGGGGCATCCCGCGCAATCCGGTGACGAGCAGATTCGGGCCTCTTGGCGCTGAAGCAACGTGCCGCGGCCGTTGACTGCGGTGTGCCAGAAGTCGTCGATCGACCGCGGGTTGTTCCAGCTGGCGAAGCTGCCGCCCGCTGCCGGGTCGTAGTTGAGGGCAGGGTCCGGCCACACCGGCCAGTTCTGGACGCCGCAGTGCGGATGTCGGCGAAGTCACCGACGACGTGACCCGGCTCTCGTGTCGGGGTTCCGGTCAGTCCAGGTGACCCGACACGCCGAGGCCGACCGTGAAGGTGGTCATGTGCTGCCAGTTCGCCCGGTCGCTTCCCGGCCCCGATGCCGACGCCGCGCCACGTTGTCACGGCATCGCCGCCTGGAGTCGGTCACTGTAGTAGTACTGCGCGACGTCGGCGAGGCGAGCGATGCTGCCGCCCGAGTTCGACCGTGCTCAACGCGGCAAGGCCACGCTCGCACCCGCCGGGCGGGAAGGGCCCGGCCGCCAGGCCGGCGCGCGCTGCTGGGCGGTGGCAGAGGCCGGGGCCGCACCCGGGGCGTAGCAGACGCCGTCCAGGTCGGTGGCAGGCCCGGTCGTCACGTTGACCGTGGGCGCGCCGGTCGGGATGCCGCCGCTGGAACAGCTGCGTCGCGACGTCGGGTCGTGGTACGTAGCTGATCCTGTGCCAGGGAGCGTCGACGCGCAGGTCGTTGCCACGAAGTTGTTGCCGGCATTAGCCGCCTGGGGACGCAGCAGCCCACGAGGTCGGGCCGGTCGTCACGACGGTGCCTGCAGCTCGTCGCTCGTCCACAGCCGCCGCGGCACGGCGGGCGCCGCGTGCAGTTCGCCGTCAGGGCCGGACCGGACCGTGACGTTGTTGCAGGTGATGTCGAGGTAGCCGTTGCCTGCGTGCCTGTTTGCGGCGTGCAGATGCCAGCGGTTCTACGTTTGAGCGCCAGGGCTCGCGCAATGCGTCTCCGTCCAGCCGTTGAGGGCCGTGCGCGATGAGACGGGTAGCAGCTCGTCACGCCCGCGGTCAGGACTCGTGGTCGTGTTGCAGGTCGCGGCGATACAAGCTGTTCCGCACCCGGACGGCGGGGCTGAGCGTGCAGGAGCTCACCGGCGTGGGCCCGGTGTTGCAGCGGTGAACGCGCTGGTCGTCGTGTAGCTGTTGCCCGGCGGTCGGGGCGATGGGCGACTGGCTTGCGACCAGGGTCGGGCCGGTATTGATCGTGTTGCAGGTCGTGCCGTCCAGGAATTGCCACCGGTCGGGCCGCCGTCGAGCGCAGCAGCTTGCCATCGGCGTAAAGGGCCCGTCAGGAGGTCGGGCACGAGGTCGTCGTGCAGCCTGTTGCCGGCGATGGGCGCGATCGGCGGCAGGATCGCCACTGCCGCGGGCCCGGTGGTGGCAGTATTGCAGGTCGTCGCGGTGAAGCTGTTGACCGGCCCGGCAGCGGCCGGCGTGCAGCTCGCGCCGCGCGGTCAGGCCGACGACGGAAGACGAGCAGGTGATGGTGGTCCAGCGAGTTGCCCGCGTTCGGCCCCTGAGCGTGCACGGGCGACAGGCGTCGGACCGGTGTTGCTGATGCCGCAGGTGATGGTCAGCGCAGCCGTTGCCGGCGTTGCCGGCTGCAGGCGTGCACGAGGGCCACACCCGGTCGGCCCGGTCAGGATGTTGCTGCAGATCACGCCCTGGCCCCGCCGTTCGGCCCGCTGGGCGTAGCTCGAGACCGCCACCGGCGACGCTGTTCACAGTCTGGCAGAGCGAGCGACGTAGCCGTTGCCGGCATTCGCGCCCGACCGCCGTGCAAGTGCCCACGTTCGTCCAGGGCTGGATGACGGTCGTTGCGCAGCGTCGTAGCGGTGGTAGGCGTTGCCCGGGACGCGCCGCGGCCGCGCAAGACGCCACCGCCGTCCGGACCGGTGCGGGATCGTCTGGCATTGCGTCGTGGCGTAGGCGTTGCCGGCAGATCAGGGCCGCTGGCGTGCATGCGGCGATCGGCGTCCAACCGGTGTTGTTCGGCGCAAGTGTGTCGTCCGCTAAGTTGCCGGCGATTGGGCCCCGAGGGTGCACGAGGCGACTCCGGTCGGCCCGCTGTTCACCGGCGTGCAGGTCGTCGCCGTGTAGGAAGTTGCCGGCATTGCCCGCCGCCGGCGTGCAGCTCGACACCGGAGTTGCCGTGCCGACGACGTTCGGGCAGGTGGTGGTGGTCCAGTTGTTGAGACCGGGCAAGCCTCGAGGCCGCAAGAGGCGACCGGTCGGGCTGGTGAGACCGGGTGCGCAGGTCGTCGCGACCCGGCTGTTGCCGGCATCCGCCGCGGAGGCGTGCACGAGCTGACGGCGGTCGGCCCGGTGTTGACAGTGTGTGCAGGTCGTCGTCGTGTAGCTGTTGCCGGCAGTCGGCAAGCCAGGGCGTGCACGATGAGACGCCGAGTTGGCTCCGGTGTTGGTTGGTGCCGCAGGTCGTCGCCGTCCAGCTGTTGCGCCGGCAGCTCGCGGCGACCGGCGTGCACGACGCAAACGCCGACCGGCCCGGTCGTCAGCGTGGTGCAGTTAGGTCGTCGTATAGCTGTTGCCGGCGCTCGGCAACTACAGTCGGTGTGCACGAAGCGACCGGGGTCCAGGCGCTGGTCGCAGTGCCGCAGGTCGTGTCGGTGTAGCTGTTGCCCGCGATCGGAGCCGACGGCGTGCGAGACGACCGCGGTGGGACCGGTGGTGACCGTGGTGCAGGTGGTGGCGGTGAAGCTGTTGCCGGCGTTGGCGGCCTGTGCGGTGCAACCTGGCGACCGGAGTCGGTCCGGTGCTGACGCTGCTGCAGGTGGTGGTGACGAAGTTGCTGCCCGCATTGGCGCGTCGCGGCCGCTGCACGACGCGACGCAGGGTCGGTCCGGTTGTCACCGTCTCGCAATAGAAGAAGCCGGCCGCGGTACAGCTGCCGGTGGCGACCGGCGAGCAGTCCTCGGTCCGCGCATCGCAGGTCCGGTCCTGCGACGTGCGTTCGGTCCACTGGATCGTGCTCGCCGACATCCTGCGACGTCGATCGGGTCGTCTGCGATCGTGCTGGCGTTGACCTGCGCGGTGCTCGACGTCACCTGGGCTGTCGTCTGGGTGACCTGCGAGGTGCTCTTGTCGGTGCGTGACGTTGCGATTCGCGTCTGCAGCGTAGCTCTGGTCCGGCGCGAGCGTGCTTCCGGCGCGTCTGCAGCGTCCGGTGCTGGATCTGCGCGGTGCTCTGGTCGACGCGCTCCTGCCGCTGCTGCAGCCGCGTGATGACCATGCGTCACCACGGACGTGCTCTGCGTGATCTGCGTGCCGTGGTCTGGCTGACTTGCGTGTCGGTCTGGAAGGTCTGCGCCGTGGCGATCCTGTGCTGCAGCGTGCTCTGTGTCGACGCGGGTGGAGCTTTGGCTGGTTTGCGCGGTGCTTTCGGTCGTCTGCACGTTCCGCGTCACGAGCTGCGAGGTGGCGTACGTCAGCTGCGTGGTCGTTGCCGCTGGTCTGGCTGGTGCTTTGCCAGCAGGTAGGTCCGCAAGGCACATAGCTGGAAGGCATTGCGGTTGTCCGGTCGTCACGGCGGTGTCCGTGCGCGAACCCTTCCCAGATCGGTCGGGGGCTCAGGCCGCTCGGCGGCGTCAGGATGCCGTCCGTGTTGGCCCGACCACCGGCGTCACGCCGTCGATCTTCACGGGACCACCGCCGGGCGTTTCGGTCTGGGAGTTCCAGTACCGCGTCCGGTCGTCATGATCGTGAAGTTCTGCTGGCACGAAACTGGACCGGGTCGCCGGTCATCCCGCTGTTGATGCCGTCCTGCTTGCCGGCGTAGCGTGGCCGACCGACGTGGCCAGACCTTCCGCGGGCGGGAGAGGCGCCTCGCGCTGGCTGAGAAGAGGCTGGCAGTACCAGGTGGTGCGCTGCGGCGCGTTGAAGTCCGCGATCGCGACGTACTTGGCTGCGGATTGATCGCCGCGTCGCGTCGGGTTGTCCTTCGGCTCGACCGTGATGAGGCCGACGCGGAAGCCTGTCGGTCAGCGGGTTGAAGGCCAGGCTGGCGGCGGTCTTGATGAGGCTGAGCCGGGTCCGGTAGAACGGAATACCAGGTCGCGAAGTTGGCGCGTCTCGTCAGGGCGCGCCGACCCGGCCGGATGTCGCGCTGACCAGAACGCGCGTCCACGTGCCGCCGCCGGCTGCGGCAGTCGGTCGCACCCGTGTCGGTCTGACGGCATGCCGGCGACGAATAGGTCAGCGTCTGCGCGCCGGAATAGACGTAGTAGTACGCCGGCTGCGCCGGATCGGCGGGAACTGGAACCCGCGCCCGAGCGTCTGGCGTCAGCGAACGCCCGGAACGACGTTGCTGAGGATACGATCGACAGATCGGTCGCATCCGGCCGCCGTGTAGTAGGAAACGAACCCGGCGTAGTGAGCGGCGCCGAAGGCTCGGCTGGGGAAAGAACGTGCCGTCAGGATACTTTCGGCAGGATGTAGTCGACTGCGACGGGTTGTAGTAGATCGGATTGCACTGCGTCGAGCGGTAGCCGATGCTGCCGGTGTAGTCGATCGTGCCGACCTTCTCGACCTCGTCGGGCATGTGCGTCCACGCCATCGAGCCCGAGGTGTCCATCAGCAGCATGATGTTCGGCTCGCCCGGACCGCGGCGTTGGCGGCGATCGGCGTCGGCGACAGATCCGGTCAGAGCGGCTGAACGACGGCTGCGGAAGACGCCCGTCAGGAACGGCGCCACCGCTGCCGCCGAGGCCAAGGTTCGACTCCCAGGATCGCCTGGGGAAAGATTGGACTGCGGTGATCGTTCTTGTCATGGTGAGCTCCCTGCTTCGCGCACCGCTCAGTTGAGATCACCTGAGTGAAGCTGACCGTGTTGCGAGGTCCGACGACACGGGTCGTCACGCGAAAATGGTTTGAACGACGGCGGCAGCGTCACCGACGAGTAGTCGCCGCTTCCGCTTGCGACTCAGGCGTCGTCCTCGAAGGTCCGAGAGCAGCGCTGGGCTGGCGGCCTGATCGCGCCATGGGTTCTGGCGCACAGCCGCTGGATGATGTACTGGCTGGTCGTGCTCATGGCCGTGTCGGCGCGCTGGCGCCGACCGCCGCGCGTCGCAGCGACCGGTGGCTCCAGTTGAACTGCGGTCGGATCGACCGTGGCCCCCACGTGCCGTTCCAGGCTGCGTACAGTACCCGTGTGGCAACGGAATCGCTCCTCGAGACGACGATCGGCCTGAGTCGCATGAGCCAGGCGCGCGCAGCCTCGGTGCCGACATCCGCCGTCGACGGTGGCGTTCTCGCTTGAACGCGATGTTGCCGGCGACCGAAGTGCCGGTTCCCATCTGCCGCAGCATGCGCCAGGCCGGCGAGCGACATGACGATCAGCACGATCAACGCCACCCACACGACGATCCCGCGCTGGCGATTGCGGCCGCGCCCGCCGGTGAGAAGTCGAGACCCTCTCACGCGCCCAGTCCCCAGACCATGTTGCGCAACCGGGATCACTCGCTCGTAGACGCGATAGCGGTAGTAGCGCCAGTTGTTCGGGTCGGGCGTCGGCGTCGTTGAACGCGTCCGGCCGTGCCGTCGACGTTGGTCATCACGAACCGATGGGCCCCAAGGCAGTCGGCCCAGCAGCGGGTTTGTGCGCCGTGGGCGTCACCGCGCCAAGGCGACATTGGTGTTCGGATCGATGCTCGTCTCGTACTGCTGCTGCGAACCGAGCAATCCGGTGCGTACCGCCAGCGACGGTCGTCCAGTCGGCGGGCGGGACCGTCGTCCAGAGCATCGGGCCGGCGATCGCCATCGGTATCGACGCCGTATTCGGCCTTGAGGTTGATCGACGCGCTCGGCGACGTCGACGGGCGGCGACGCCGGACGCATCGCGTCGCTTCGCGTCAGCGTGCCGTCGGCACGAACCGTCCAGATGTTTCGCTGCGGATCGGGACCGAGGTTGTAGATTCGTGCCGGCGATGAACGTCGCCGCCGGTGCCGCCCACCGGATTGAAGCGCGCGACACCGCTGGCGGTCGTGGGTAGTAAGCTGACGTAGTTGCCGGTGGCGTGGCCGATCGTCAGGTTGTCCGGGATTGCTGGTGTCGGTGACCTCGATCAGGTGGCAGGTGGCAGATGCTGAGCGCGGCTCGGCGCGCGACGACGCGCGTCGCGCGGCATGCCGCGCCGCTCGAGCGTCTTGGTCGTGGCCGTCGAGCTCTTGAACTGCCGGTCGCGCCGCAGGACGCCTGCCGGAACTGCCGGATCGGGCGCCGGTGCGTTGCCCTCCGCAAGAACGACGAGTCGCCGTACAGCACTTCTGATCGGTGTCGGGAGCGCCTCCCGCGCCCGCGACGATGCGGACCGGAACTGAACGCCGGAATGTTGATCGCCGCGCCGGCGTTTGTCGGCCGCGTCGACGGCGCAGCCCATGTAGGGCGCGTCGGCATTGCCGAAGCCCATGCCGGCCTGCTTCAAATCGCGCTCGAGACTGAACATGCGCGAGCGTGCCCGACACCTGGGTGTCGCTGCCGGCGGTGGCGCTTCGGGTATGCGTGTCCCACAACGCGACCATGCGGAACATCGAGACCGATGCCGATGAGGCCGATGCCGACGCCGACGAGGACCTCGACCAGCGTAGAGCGCGCCTTCGCGCCTTGCGAATGAGAGCTTCAGGTCGGTGTGCCAGACTCGTTGACGTAGGTGACGAGCGTGCGGTGGCGCATCGCCTGATCGTTCGGCGCCTGCCAGCACACCGTGATCGACGGACCCGGTTGAAGCCGGTGGCCGTGGTGTCGATCAGGATCTGCTGGTTGGCGGCGGCCGCGTTCAGGCAGACCCGGCAAGCCGCGGCCCTGGGTGCCGACGCGCGCCAGCCAGGCCACGGCGTTCGCCGTGCCGCGGTGCGGCGGCGGCGCCGAAAGCGCAGTCGACGCCGGTCGGCTGATGCTGGAACTGGGTCAGCGAAGCCTCGAAAGTTCGCGGCGGTGTCGCGCGCGACGTTGACGACGATGGCGCGCGGCCATCTCGTCGGCCAGGGCCGCCGCGTCGGTACGGTAGCGCGCGTCGGTCTGCGCGACCCATCGCCGTGCCGCCCAGCGCGACCATGCCGAGGATGCCGAGCGAGAAGATCGAGGATCGCGACGAGCGCCTCGATCAGGAAGAAGCCGGACTGATTGGCGCGGCGTGTTTCATGGCGAGTTCAGCAGCCGCGGCTGTCGGTGGCGGCCGCTGACCAGGGATCGCAGATCCGTGCCAGGCCGCCCGCCGGAACGAGGATGGTCGAGGCAGCGCATCGGCCCGACCGGCGCGCAGGCACCGCCGCCGCAGGTTCTGCAGCAGGAAGATCGGTAGTTGTTCGCGTCGGCCGTGCTGCCGAAGCCGTTGAACGGAACGATGCCGTTGAACGCTGTCGGCGCGCCGACGCCGACGATCTGAACGGATTGCGCCGCGTTGGCGGCAGCTTCTCGTTGGCCTGACTTCGATTCGACCAGAAGGAACGCCGGCGGCGCCAGGCGGGATCGACGACGCGGACCACCCAGTTCTGCCCATTCGACCGCTGGCACGAGAGCGTTGGCAATATTGGCGGTCTCGACCGGGGTGTCGGTCAGGACGAACTCCGTGCGCAGGTTCTGCCGGATCGCCGCGGCCCGCGCGGCCTGCACGCCCGGCAGGTAGCTCTGCGCGGCGGCATTCAGCCGCGGCTTCGATGTATCGCCTGATCGACGGCACGCCGAGACCGAGCAGGACGGCGACGACGGCGACCGCCACCAGCAGCTCGGTGATGGTGAATCCCGCGCCGGCGCCGAACCATTCAGCACTGATCCGTCTCGCTTCAGCACCCAGCAATTGGGCCGCGGTATCCAGCCGGCGGGCACGGCCGTCGTCGCGCGCTGGTTGAACTGGTTGATCGTGAACGAACGTGAAGCCGTTCATGCTCGACGCGGCATTGCCGGTGGCGACGACAGTGATAGGTATTGGCCGTCACGATGGTGTCGCAGGTGAAGGTGAAGTTCGCTGGGAAGTGGGCAGGGGCGCGACCGTCCCGGCATTGCACGGCAGGAGTGGTTCCGCCGCCCGGCGTCCAGGTGCGGTTGTCCTGGAAGTACTGCTCCATCTTGTTGCGCATGTCCGGAGAGATTCGAGGTCGCTTCGGTGATGCGCGCGCGCTGCATGCTCGTTGTAGGACGGCACGGCAATCGCGGCCAGGATGGCGACGATCGCCACCGTGATCATTACTTCGATGAGGGTGAATCCTGAGTTGGGTCGCATGACAGATGAGACCGCTTCGTTGCCGGCCGCAGTTTAGGGAGGGGTGGGCGAGGGCAACGGCCTCGTCCGACGGACTCGGAGCCCGCGGCGGAACGAGCGGCAGGCAGGCCGCCCGACGGCCGTGCCGACTTCACGGATTAGCGCCGGGACCGGCGCGATCGCGAGCGGCGCTCATGGGCACGTCCCCGAGCCATCGACCCTTGGTTTTCTCGTCGATCTTCACGACCTTGCCGCCGGCCTTGCGCTCAAGCCGCGCACTTCGGCCGAATACGCGGTCGGCCCGGGCTTCATGGCGCCCGCTTCCGTTCATCGGTCCGTCCTTGCCCTTGCAGGCGAGCTTCCAGGCGATCCCGGTCTCGCCTCCGGCCTTGACCTCGGAGGCCAGGCACTGGACGCCCAGCCCGCGCTGCGGCGGCACGCGCGTGGAGGACGCCACGTCCTCGGGCGAGATAGCACAGGCGCGAGGTGATGGTCTTGCGCGTCGACGTGTCGAGACTACTCGACCACCGGTCGACGATCTCCCACGAGCCCGGCTTCAGGCCGCTGGGAGCAGTGCCTGCCACCGGCTGGGCACTGACAGTGCCTGCGACCGACAGCGGCTAGCGCAACGAAGAGACGAGCACGGTCAATCGAGGGGAACTCCATGGGTGGTTGATGCTTCCGTCGAGCCGCGACCCTCTCAGGCCGCGGAAGCCGTCGACTTCGATCACGGACCGGATCAGGCCTTCCTCCACCGGAACGGTCCGGCCGCTGCCGGCACCATCGGGCAGCACGAGGCGGATGGAGCCGCCTCGGGCCTTCTTGTCGTGGCGCATCAGCTCCAGCCAGCGGTCCGTCGACATCGCCGGCGCCGCGACGGGCAGGCCGGCCGAGGCGATCAGCCGCTCGACTCTTGCGGCCTGCGCCTCGGAAACGAGACCGCAGGCGGCACGAGGCCTTCGCGCCCAGCACCATGCCGCAACCCGACCGCCTCGCCGTGCAGCCAGGTTCCGAATGCCCAGGCCCGCCTCGATCGCGTGGCCGAAGGTGTGGCCGAAGTTGAGGACTCGCGCGCGCCGCGCCTCGCGCTCGTCCGCCGGCGACGACCTGCGCCTTGATGCGCGCACGAGCATGTCGACCGCGTGGCCGAGCGCGGCGGCATCGCCGGCGAGCAGGGCGGCGAGGTTCGTCTCGATCCAGTCGAAGAACGCAGTCGTCGGCGATCGCGCCGTACTTGATCACTTCGGCCAGGCCGGCGATGAGCTCGCGCCGCGGCAGCGTGCTGCAAGCGCAGCGACGTCGGCAATGACTCGGCGCGGCTGATGGAACGCGCCGATCATGTTCTTGCCGAGCGGATGGTTGATCGCCGTCTTGCCGCCGACCGACGAGTCGACTCAGCGCGAGCAGCGTCGTCGGCACCTGCACGCAGGCGACGCCGCGCATGCAGCACGCCGCGGCAAAGCCGGCGAGGTCGCCGACGACGCCGCCGCCGAGTGCGACGACGGTCGCGCCGATCGGCGCCTCGGCGCAGGAGCTCGTCGATGATCGACCTGCAGCGTTCGCCAGACCTTGTGGCGCCTCGCCGTCGGCAAGCGCAAGACACCCCGACCTTCGGCAAACAAGGCGCTGGAGCGTGCGCGCGAGGCGATCGGCGTAGAGCGGCGCGACGGTCGTGTTGGTCACGATCGAGCGCCAGGAGATCCGCGGCCCGATCCCTGCCAGCTCGAGGTCGGCGTCGAGGACAGTCGACTCCGATCACGATGTCGTAGGACCTCGCGTGGACAGATCGAACGCGAACGACGACCGGATCGTTCACGGCGTATGCTCACGGCTGGGGCCGTCGTCGCATCGAGCGCGCGTTTGATGGCCGACAGGGTCGTAACCGGCATCGCGCGACGCCGAGTGCCTTCAAGCGTCAGCCGCTTCGGCGTGCCAGGCCTCTCGCTGGTTCGCCAGCTCGATGGGCGGTGCTTTCGGATCGGCCACGCGAAGCAGCGGTCGGCGATTGCTGCGCCGAGCCTCTCGAGCAGCGCCTCCGGGCCTCGCGTCGAGCCAGATGCAGACTGTGAGATCGCACAGTAGCAGCCGCCGATTCGCCTCGCGAAGGACGACCCCTCCCGGTGGCGATCACTGCGCCGTGCGCAGCGGAACCCTCGACCAGCTTCGCGGAGCAGGTCCTGCTCCACGTCGCGAAAACGCCGCCTCCCCCTTCGCGCTCGAAGAAGGTCGCGATCGGCTCACCGATCCGACGCTCGAGGACCGAATCGCAATCGCTGAACGGGATCATTCAGGTGCTTCGCCAGCCGCCGACCTACCGTGCTCTTGCCGACGCCCGGAAGTCCGACCAGGACTGACGATCACGGCATCCGATCAGTTCGGCACGTTGCAGGGGTTGACGCCGAACGGCGCTGGTCGTCCCTGCGCGGCGGATTGGTCGCGCTGGTGAAGTCGACGGCCAGGCCGCCGTGCATGAACTCCTGCGCGTTCGACGACTCGGTTCCCCGATACCGTCGCTTGCGCCGTGAGACGGACCTTGACCCAGGGTGAGTAGCTCTCGGCGTGAGAGCAGGGTGATCGTCGCCCGGCCCGTCGAGATCCGTCCGGGCGATGCCGCTCGCGGCCGCCGTTCGTCGTCTGCGTCGTCGTGACGAGAACGACATTGCCCGGCTGCAGGTTGCCGCTGCCGTTGAAATCCTTGGCTGGCGTCACGAAGCCGGTGTAGTCGGTGTCCTCGTTTGCGCAGGTCTGCAGCGTCGCCAGGTCGTAGGTCCACACGGTGTTGAACACGAGGTGGCCCTTGCGGTACTCGACCGGCAGTACCTTGATCGTCAGGTCCTTGTTCGCCACGGCGACGCCGTTCGAATCGGTGACGTAGACGACCCAGTCCTTCTTGTAGGTCTGCGGATCGAGGTTGCTGATGACGTTGCCCGTGCCCAGCCCGATGAACAAGGCGCCCTGCGTCACCGTCATGGTCGCATCGCCGAACACGGTGGGGTCGGTCAGGATGCTCGCGCGCAGCTGAACGCCGGCGTCGGCGGTGGTTCCCGCGCCGGAGATGTACTGAACCGTGGCCTGGCCGCTGGTGTCGGTGACCGCCGAAGCCTGCGACAGGTTGCCGTTGACTCGGATCGACCAGACGGGTGAAGGCGACGGTGGCGTTGGCGACCGGGGTTCGCGTTGCTGGTCGGTGACGGTGGCGCGCAACTGGGCCTGCTGCGTGGGTGGAACCCGCGGCGTTCGGGACCGATCGCGGTCGGCGACACCTGCAGCACGAGCCGCGCCGGCGCCAGGGACACGTAGTTGACCGGGAGCGTCGCCTGCGCCGCTGCATCCTGGACCGTGGCTTGCACCGTGCCGGGGCCGGCCGTCGCGGCGCTGATCACCACCGACGCCTGGCCCGCGGCGTTGGTCGTCGCCACGTGGCGTGACGACGCCGGAGGTGGTTGAGAAATTGATGACCTTGCCGGCCTGCGGGAGCGCCGGCGATCTTGTACTCGACGGTGACAACCTGGCTCGAATTGACAGGGATCGCGGTGCCGGGCGCGGGAGACACGAACGCGAACTGCGACGAGCTGATCTGGATCGGAGTCGTCACCGAGGCACCGCCGCCGCTGAACACCAGGGAATCGGTGCCCGCATTGGTGGCCGCGTAGTCGACCGAGGCATTGCCCTGCGTATCCGTCGTCAGCGACGTGCCGACAGGCCGTTGCCGAGGCTGCTCGCCACCGTGATCGGCAGGTTCGCGACGATGGCGCCTTTGGAATCCGTCGCCTTGACCGACACGCTGACCGTGGCCGCCGAGCGGCACCGTGGTCGCGCCGGAATAGGCCAGCGCGGTGCCGACGACGTCGACATCGATGCTGCCCTTTGCCTTGCCCGAGGTGGCCGTGATCGTTGCCGTGCGGTTGGCGCGGTTGGAGCCGGCCGCAGAACGTGACGGTCGCGACGCCCGAGGCGTTGGTCGTCAGCCGTGGGCTGGGTCAGGCTGCCGTTGTTGGCAGTGAAGACGATCCCCACGCCCGGAAGACCGACGTTGCCCGAATCCCTGACGACGGCGGAAATCGTCACCGTGTCGCCACCGCTGCCGACCTGGACCGAGCTCGCGATCACGTCGATCGCGTCCGCGGTCGTGCATGACGCGGACGGGCTCGACGCCGCGGCATCGCAGCCGCCGGTGCCGGTACCGAACGGCGGCGTGCCGGCATTGCCATCACCACCGCAGCCGACGATAAACGCACTCGTCACAAGCGCCGCAACCCAGATCAAGCTCTTCATGAAAACATCCCAGCCGGTTTGATGGCGTCAGGACGCGCTAGCGCGCGGCCGTTCGGTCGGTGACGACCTTCGGCGTCAGGAAAATCAGCAACTCGGTCTTCGACGTGGTCATGGTCCTCGTCTTGAACAGGTAGCCGAGGTACGGCAGGTCGCCGAGCCACGGCACCTTGGTGACGTCTTCGCGATCGAGCTGCTCGAAGATGCCGCCGATCACGACCGTGCCGCCGTTCTCGACCAGCACCTGGGTCTTGACGTGCTTGGTGTTGATGGCGAAGCCCGGCGGTCGTCGCGCGGCCGACGCTGTCCTTGGTGACGTCGACGTCGAGGATGACGTTGCCTTCGGGCGTGATCTGCGGCGTCACTTCGAGCTTGAGGTTGGCCTTGCGGAACTGCAGCGAGGTCGCGCCGCTCGAGGTCGCCACCTGGTACGGCAGCTCCTCGCCCTGCTCGATCAGCGCCTTCTGCTGGTCGGCGGTGATGACGCGCGGGCTGGAGACGACCTTGCCCTTGCCGTCGGCCTCCAGCGCGGAGATCTCCAGGTTCAGGAAGCGGTTGGACGACGCGCCGAACAGCGACAGCGCGAAGGTCGCCGGGTTGAAGCCGTTCGCGCCGGTCGGCCGGCAGGTTGACGAAGGTCGTGTCGGCGAAGTTGACGCCGCCGTGTCCGTCTGCAGCGTCTGGCGCGCCGACCGCGTTCATAGTTGCCGCCGACCGCGACGCTGAGCGTCGCCGCCGACGCTGTAGCCCGGGACGCCGCCGCGAACGCCGCGCAGGTCGACCGCACCGAGGCGGACGCCGAGCGAGCGACCGAACGTCTCGTCGGCGATGACGATGCGCGACTCGATCAGCACCTGGCGGACCGGGACGTCGATCTTGGCGATCAGCGCCGTGACCTCCTCGAGCTTGGACGGAATGTCGCTGACGAACAGCTGGTTGGTGCGCGATTCCGAGACGACGCTGCCGCGCGGCGACAGGATCCGCGACGCCGGTCGCCGCCGCCGCCCGCGCCTGCGCCTGGCCGGTCAGTGCCCTTGGCGATGTCCTCGGCCTTGGCGTAGTTCAGCTGGAACGCCTGCGTGCGCAGCGGCTCGAGCGCAGGCGATCTGCTGCTTGGCCTCGAGCTCGATCTTCTCCTTGGCGTTGAGCTCGTCCTTGGGCGCGATCAGGATCACGTTGCCCGACTTGCGCAGGCCCAGGTTCTTCGCCTGCAGGATGATGTCGAGCGCCTGGTCCCAGGGCACGTCCTTCAGGCGCAGGGTGACGTTGCCGGTGACCGTGTCGCTGGTGACGACGTTGAAGTTGGTGAAGTCGGCGATCACCTGCAGCAGGGCCCGGACCTCGATGTTCTGGAAGTTGAGCGAGAGCTTCTCGCCGGCATAGCCGGCGCCCTGCACCAGCTTGTTCGGGTCGACCTTCTGCGAGCGGACCTCGAGCACGAACTGGTTGTCGCTCTGGTAGGCGCTGTGCTCCCAGGTGCCGCGCGGCTCGACCACCATGCGCACGCGGTCGCCGGCCTGCGTGGTGGTGATGCTCTGCACCGGCGTGCCGAAGTCGGTGACGTCGAGGCGGCGGCGCAGGCTGTCGGGCAGGCTCGAGCGCAGGAACTCGACGACGAGGCTGGCGCCCTGCTGGCGGATGTCGACGCCGACCTGGTTGTTCGGCAGCTCGACGACGACGCGGCCGGCGCCGTCGGCGCCGCGGCGGAAGTCGATGTCCTTCAGCGGCAGCTGGCTGCGGTTGAGGCTCTCGGCGAAACGCGTCGTCGTCGGCGCGCCGACGCTGCGCGAGCGTCGCGGGGACGATGTTCTCGAGCGTGACGATCAGCACCTTGCCGTCGATCTGGGCCCGGTAGCCGGCCGGCTGCTTGAGGTTGAGGACCAGGCGCGTCCGCTCACCGGACTGGGCCACGCTCACCGAGCGCAGGTTGCCCTGGTTGATCTCGACCATCGACTTGCCGAGGGCGCTGGTGACGCCGGGCAGGTCGATCGCGATCCGCGGCGGCGCCTGGACCGTGAAGCCGGCCGGAACCGCGGCGAGCGGCTTCGCTCAGCTCGACGCGGATCACCTCGGCGCCCGCTTGCTGCGAGCTGGTGATGGCCTGGATCGCGTCCTGCGACCAGGCGGGAAGCGCGGCTCCCGCCAGCACCAGCGAATGCGAAAAGACGCGAGCGCCACGCAGCCATCGATTTCTCCCACATGCTTGTCATCGCGCCTTCTCCTGAAGCTGGAGGGCGCTGTTGCGCTCGATCCATTCGCCCGCCGCGTCTTGCACGATTTCGCGGTAGGCCACGTTGGTTTCGGAGATCTGAGTGATCTTTCCGTAGTTCTGGCCGAGGTAGTCGCCCGGCTTGACCTGATAGAGCAGGTTGTCGACCTTCAGCAGCGCATACGGCCGTCCGCCGCGGACGACGCTGCCGACCATCGCCATGCTGTCGACCGGATAGGCCTCGAGCGGCTCCTTGCGCCGGTTGATCTCGGCCGCCAGCAGCGAATTCGGCTGCCGCGCCTCCTGCTTGAGGGCGACGGTCGAGCTTTTGCGTGCTGAAAGGCTCGACCGAGCCGAGCGCGGCGTAGGGCTGCGGGTTGAACTTCTTCGGCGCGGACAGCGGCTCGACGCTCGGCTTGACCTCGCGCTTCTGCTGCTCCATCCACTGGGTGCAGCTCGTCCTCGTCGCCGGCGCAGGCCGCCGAGGCAGGACGCAGCCGGCCAGCATCGAGCTGCGTGAGCACGCAGACGCCGATGCGTGCTCATGGCGTGCCTCACGCGGCTTGCTGCCCGCTGCTTGGCCTTGGCGGCCGCGCTGCCGGACTTCCTCGATCTCGGCCGCATCGAGATAGCGATAGGTTCGCGCCGTCGCCTCCATCGACAGGACGCCGGCAGCGTCCTTCGGCGTCGTGATGTTCAGGTTGTGCAGGGTGACGATCCGCGACAGATTCGCGATGTCGGCCGCGAACGAGCCGATGTCGTGATAGCGGCCGGCGACCTTGAGCGAGATCGGCAGCTCGGCGTAGTAGTCCTTGACGACGACCTGGCCCGGCCGGAAGAGCTCGAACTGCAGGCCGCGGCCGAGCCCGGCCTGGTTGATGTCGGACAGCAGCGCGTCCATCTCCGCCTTGCCCGGCAAGCTGCTTCTCGAGCTGGGTCACGTACTCCTCGACCTGCAGCTTCTGCTTGCGCAGCTCGCTCAGGTTGACGGCCTGCGCCAGCTTCGCTGCGGTAGTCGTTCTTGAGCGTCGGCTCCTTGGCGTGCTCGGCGTCGAGCTCGTCGTGCGCGCTGGACAAGCAGGAAGAACCAGCGCCAGCACGATGACGACGACGGCGACCGCCGCCCAGGTCAGCGCCTTGGGCAGCAACGGCCACTGGCCGGGCTCGTTCGGGATTCAGCCCGCGGAACTGCGAGGCTGCGCCCTCGAAGACCGAGTTCAGGTCGACGTTGACCGCTCTTGCTCTTGGTCGCCATGGACGCCTCAGGCCTTCTTCGGCGCCGACGCCGGCGCGCTCGGCGCGGACGCGCTCGCCGCCGGCCGGCGCCGCAGTCGCGCCCGGCCGCGCGCCCGAGGCGGCCGACGCCGCGCCGTCCTGCGGCCGCTTGACGGTCGAGGCGCACCGAGAAATCGAACAGACGCTTCTGCTCCTGCGGTTCGCACCCTGGACGCACCGCCGCCTTGCTCTCGACCAGCTCAGGCTTGACCAGCCACTCCGAGCTGTAGGCGGTGTTGCGCAGCAACTCGGACACGCGCTCCTGCGTCTGCGCGATGCCGGCGACGTTGAGGTTCTGCCCGTCCTGCTTGACCGAGGTGATGTAGATGCCCTCGGGCACCTGGCGCACCAGCTCGTTGAGCACGTGCACCGGCACGTTGCGGTCGATCTGCAGGTCCTCGACCGCCTTCTGCCGCGCCTTCAGCGAGGCGATCTCCGGCCTTGAGGCTGGCGATGTCCTTGATCTGGATGTCGAGCTTGGCGATCTCGCTCTGCAGGAAGGCGTTGCGCTGCTGCTGGCCCGACGATCAGCTGCTCGACCACGAGGTACCAGACGCCGACGATCGCCACGCCGACGAGCGCGGCGACGCCGAGGCCCGCGTAGTAGGCGACCTTCCTGCGCTTGCGCCGCTCCTCCCGGTGGGGGAGCAGGTTGATCATGATCACTGAACGAACCTCCGCATCGCCAGGCCGCACGCCGTGAGGTACGACGACGCCTCGCGGCGCAGCTTGGCTTCGCGCACCGCGGAGCCGAGCTTCATGTTCTCGAACGGATTGACCACCATCGACGCGAACCCGGTGAGCTCGGTGACGCGGTCCTTGAGGCCCGGCAGCGTCGCCGTGCCGCCGGCGAGCATCACGTAGTGCACCTTGTGATGCGGCGTGCTGGTGAAGAAGTACTGCAGCGCGCGGCCGATTTCCTGCGACAGGCTGTCGACGAACGGCGCGAGCAGCGAGGTCTCGTAGTCGTCGGGCAGGTCGGCGGCGAGCTTCTTCTGCTCGGCCTCCTCGTACGAGAAGCCGTACTGGCGCGAGATCAGCTGGGTGAGCTGCGCGCCGCCGAACGCCTGGTCGCGGTCGTAGAGCATCTCGTCGTCGCGCAGCACCTTGAGGCTGGTGGTGTCGGCGCCGATCTCGAACAGGGCGACGAGCGCGTCGCGGCCCTCGTTCGGCAGGCCGGCGACGACCCGGCTCATCGCCAGGCGCGAGGCATGCGATTCGATGTCGAGCACGGCGGGCTTGAGGCCGGCGGCCTCGGCCAGGCCCTGGCGGTCCTGGACCCGGTCCTTGCGCGACGCGGCGATCAGGACCTCGACGTCGCCGACCGAGGTCGGGCTCGGGCCGATGACGCAGAAGTCGAGGCTGACCTCGTCGAGCGAGAACGGGATGTACTGATTGGCTTCGGACTCGACCTGGATCTCGAGCTCTTCCTCGCGCAGCCCGGCCGGCAGCATGATCTTCTTGGTGATCACGGCCGACTGCGGCATCGCCATCACGACCTGGCGCGTGCGTGGTGCCGCTCTTGGTGACCACGCGCTTGACCGCTTCGGCGACCTCGTCGAACTTCTCGATCTGGCCGTCCGAGATCCAGCCCTTCTCGAAGCTCTCCGAGCCGAAACGCTCGAGCACGTACTCGCCGGCTGCCGGTTCTGCCCGAGCTCCACGAGCTTGACGCTCGACGAGCTGATGTCGAGGCCGATCATCGGTGGGTGCTTGCGGCCCAGCAAGCGCATCTAGAAAGCTCACGACACCCCTTTTCCAGCGGCGAAAACAGCCTGCTGGACTGTTAATAAGTTACTTCGATGCTAGCAGTAAAGCCTTTGATTCCCAAAGCAAAAACCCGGGCTCCACCCTCGTGCGCGTTGCAAATCTCACACGCGAAGCCTCGATGAACGAGGCTGCGAAAGCGGTCTCGGGAACGCCGGTTTTCACGCTCGCGCGACCCCGCCGAGCGACCCTGCGACAGGGCCTCGCGACGCGGTCCGGCAGGACACCGGTTCCTATAATGAGCCCTCGATGCAGGCCACCGTGTGAGCGAATCCAACAGCGAAGACAGCGCTCGCGCCGCGCGCAGCGGGCGGCCCGGATCGGCGCTGCCCGTCCTGGGCGAAGGTCCTGCTGCGCATCGTCGCCGGGCTGTTCGGCCTCGCGCGCGGCCGCGGTCGTCTCGGTGGTCTTCGTGGCCGGCATCGCGCTCGCCGTCTCCTATCCCAACCTTCCCGAGATCGGCAGCCTCACTCGACTACCGGCCGAAGCTGCCGATGCGCGTCTTCTCCGCCGACGGCGTGCTCCTGGGTGAATTCGGCGAGGAGCGGCGCAACTTCGTGCCGATCGCGCGAGATCCCGAAGGTGATGCAGGACGCGGTGCTCGCGGCCGAGGACGCGCAGTTCTACCAGCACAGCGGCGTCAACTACGTGAGCGTGATCCGCGCCGGTCTTGCCAACTTCGGCGAGGCGCGCAGCGCGCAGGGCGCATCGACGATCACGATGCAGGTCGCGCGCAATTTCTATCTCTCTACCGAGAAAACATTTACTCGCAAGATCTACGAGATGTTGCTTTCGCTGAAGATCGAAAGCCTGCTCACCAAGGAGCAGATTCTCGAGGTCTACATGAACCATATCGCGCTCGGCCAGCGCGCCTACGGGTTCGCCTCGGCCAGCGAGATCTATTTCGGCAAGCCGCTCAAGGACATCACCGTCGCCGAGGCGGCGATGCTCGCCGGGCTGCCGAAGGCGCCGTCGGCGAACAACCCGATCGTCAATCCCGAGCGGGCGACGATCGCGCCAGCGCTACATCATCGACCGCATGCTCGACAACGGCTTCATCACCGCCGAGCAGCGCGAGGCAGCGCGCAAAGCAGGTGCTGCGCTACCGCGCGCCGTCGGAAGTCGCGGTGCATGCCGAGTACGTGGCCGAGCAGGCGCGCCAGATGATCTTCAACCAGTACGGCGCCGAGGCCTACACCCGCGGCCTCAACGTCTGCCTGACGCTCGATTCCGGCCGAGCAGACGCTGGCCTACCGGGCCTTGCGCAAGGGCATCCTGGACTACGAGAAGCGTCAGGTCTATCGCGGCCCCGAGGACTACGTCGACCTGCCGGCCGACCCGAAGGAGATGGACGCGCGCATCGCCGACGCGCTGCAGGACTTTCCCGACAACGACGAGCTGAAGGCGCGCGGTCGTGACCGAGGCGTCGGCGAAGAAGGTCGTCGCGGTGCTGCAGAACGGCGAGGCGGTCACGATCACCGGCGAGGGCCTGAAGCCGGCGACCTCGGCGCTCGTCGCCAAGCCCAATCCGAAGACGCAGATCCGGCCCGGCGCCGTCGTCCGCATCGTGCGCGGCCCCAAGGGCGACTGGACGATCACGCAGCTGCCGGAGGTCGAGGGCGCGCTTCGTCGCGCTCGACCCGCGCACCGGCGCGATCCGCGCGATGGTCGGCGGCTTCGACTACTCGAAGAGCAAGTTCAACCACGTCACCCAGGCCTGGCGGCAGCCCGGCTCGAGCTTCAAGCCGTTCATCTACTCGGCGTCGCTCGAGAAGGGCTTCACGCCGGCGACCGTGATCAACGACGCGCCGCTGTTCTTCGATGCCGGCGCCACCGGCAGCCAGCCCTGGGAGCCGAAGAACTACGACGGCACCTTCGACGGGCCGATGACGATGCGCCGCGGCCTGGCCAAGTCGAAGAACATGATCTCGATCCGCATCCTGCAAGTCGATCGGCCCGCCGTATGCCCAGCAATGGATCACGCGCTTCGGCTTCGACGCCGACAAGCACCCGGCCTACCTGACGATGGCGCTCGGCGCCGGCTCGGTGACGCCGCTGCAGATGGCCTCGGCCTACAGCGTCTTCGCCAACGGCGGCTACCGCGTCAACCCGATGCTCATCAGCCGCATCACCGACACCAAGGGCCACGTGCATCAACGAGGCGCGCGTGCCGGCGCTCGACGAATCGATGCGCACGCTCGACGCCCGCAACGCCTTCGTGATGACGAGCCTGCTGCAGGAAGTGACGCGCTCGGGCACCGCCGCGAAGGCGCAGGCCGCGCTCAAGCGCGCCGACGTCTACGGCAAGACCGGCACCACCAACGATTCGCACGACGCCTGGTTCGCCGGCTGGCAGAAGAACGTGGTCGGCGTCGTCTGGATGGGCTACGACCAGCCGAGGAAGCTCGGCGACCGCGAGACCGGCGGCGGCCTGTCGCTGCCGATCTGGATCGACTACATGAGCACGGTGCTCAAGGGCGTTCCGGTGCAGGAGCCGACGGCGCCCGAGGGCGTGGTCAACGTCGGCGGCGAGTGGTTCTACGAGGAATACGCGCGCGGCGCCGGCGTGAGCAGCGTCGGCCTGAGGAGAAGCGCGCCGACGCGCGCCGAGCGAGGAAGAGCGCAACGTCGATCCTCGATCTGTTCCGCACCAAGCAGCGCTGATCGGCGCCCGGCCGGCCTCAGGGCTCGAAGCGCAGCGCCTTGCCGCCTGAGCTCGCTGGCGCAGGCCGAGAGCACGGCGAAGAACTCGCCGCCGTCGCGCCCGTCGATCCAGCGCCCGGCCGATGCGCTTGAAGTGATAGCCGCCCGACGGCGCCGCCAGCCAGAGCTCGTGCAGCGGCGGCTGGGTATTGATGACGATCGTGCCGCCGGTCGGGAAGCGCAGCTCGAGCAGGCCGCCGGTGCGGCTCGCGTCGATGTCGATCACGTCGTCCTGCAGCAGGCGATCGACGGTCGCCTCGACCGACGCCAGGGCGGCGCGCGGCGCGGCTGTCGTAGTCGACGTCGGAGAGGCGTTCGGGCTCCATGGTCATGGCCGATAAAATCGCCGCATGCAGCAGCGTCGGTCGAGTGTAGTGGGCAACGGTCAGGGACGCGACGCAGCGTGGCTTTCGCGCTGGCGGCGTTGGGCCTGGTCAGCGCCTGCGGCCTCAAGGGCCCGCTGGTGCCAGGCGCAGCCGGCACGCGGCGGCCAGCGCCGCGGCGATCGCGCGCCTCGTCGGCCCCGCCCCGGTGATGGCCCTGCCCGGCGCGCCCGAGGTCGCCTACCGCGGCGACTCGCTTCACGTCGAGGACCTCGCCGTCGGCGAGCTGGCGCGCCGCTTCGGCACGCCGCTCTACGCCTATTCGCATGGCGGCCATGGCGCGCGCCCTCGTCCGCCTACCAGCGGGCGCTCGCCGGCCGCGACCACCTGATCTGCTACGCCGTCAAGGCGAACTCGAACCTGGCGGTGCTGCAATGGTTCGCCGCGCCGGGCTGCGGCTTCGACATCGTCTCCGGCGGCGAGCTCGAGCGCGTGCTGGCGGCCGGCGGCGACCCGGCGCGAATCGTCTTCTCCGGCGTCGGCAAGACCCGCGCCGAGATGGCGCAGCGCGCTCGCCGCCGGCGTGCTCTGCTTCAACGTCGAGAGCGTCGGCGAGCTCGAGTCGCTGTCGAGGTCGCCGCGGCGCAGGCGGCCGCACGCGCGCGGTCAGCCTGCGCGTCAATCCCGACGTCGACGCCAAGACCCATCCCTACATCTCGACCGGCCTGCGCGGCAACAAGTTCGGCATCGCCCATACCGAGGCGCGCGGCCGCGTTACCGCGCGCGCCGCGCAGCTGCCGGGCATCGAGGTGGTCGGCATCGACTGCCACATCGGCTCGCAGATCACCGAGGCGCGCCCTACGTCGAGGCGCTCGACCGCCTGCTCGACCTGGTCGAGACGCGTCGAGGCCGACGGCATCGCCATTCGCCCACCTCGATCTCGGCGGCGGCCTCGGCATCACCTACGACGACGAGACGCCGCCCGATCGCCGAAGACGCTGATCGCGCCGCCTGCTCGAGCGCATCGACGCGCGCGGCCACGGCGCATCGCAAGCTCCTGTTCGAGCCCGGCCGCTCGCTGGTCGGCAACGCCGGCGTCCTGGTCAGCGAGGTGCTGTACCGTCAAGCCCGGCGAGACGAAGAACTTCTGCATCGTCGACGCGGCGATGAACGACCTGGCGCGGCCGGCGATGTACGACGCCTGGATGCGGATCGTCGAATGCGAGCGCGGCCAGGGCGAGCCGCAGGTCGTTCGACGTCGTCGGCCCGATCTGCGAGTCCGGCGACTGGCTCGGCCGCGACCGGGCGCTCGCCGTGCGCCCGGCGACGCACGTCGCCGTCCTCTCGGCCGGCGCCTATGCGATGAGCATGGCGAGCAACTACAACACCCGCGCCGCGCGCCGCCGAGGTGCTGGTCAGCGGCGACCAGGCGTGGCTGGTGCGGGAGCGCGAGAGCGCCGCCGACCAGATCCGCGGCGAGCACCTCCTGCCCGACGCCTGAGCAGCGCCGGCGTCGAGCGGCTCGCCAGCCTCAGATCCGCCCTTCCTCGACCGCGTGGCAGGCGACCCGGACGCGCCGGACGGCAGCAGCATCGGCCGCTCGCCCGGCAGCGCTCGTTGGCATGCGGGCAGCGCGGATTGAAGGCGCAGCCCGCGGGCGGATTGCAGCGGGTTCGGCACCTCGCCCTGCACCGGCGTGCGCGCCCGCCCGCTCATGTGGATGTCGGGAATCGCGTCGAGCAGCATGCGCGTGTAGGGATGGCGCGGCGCGCGCAGAACAGCTGCGCCTTGTCCGGCGATCTCGACGATGCGGCCGAGGTACATCACGCCGACCTGGTCGCTCGACGTGCCGGACGACCGCGAGGTTGTGCGAGATGAAGAGGTAGGTGAGGCCCTGCCGCGCCTGCAGGTCCTTCATGATGTTGAGCACCTGCGCCTGCACCGAGACGTCGAGCGCCGAGGTCGGCTCGTCGCAGACCAGGAACTCGGGCTCGGTCGCGAGCGCGCGCGCGATCGAGATCCGCTGCCGCTGCCCGCCCGAGAACTGGTGCGGAAACTTCTCCGCGTCGGCCGCGGCGCAGCCCGACCGAGCTCAGCAGCTCGGCCGACGCGCTCGGCGAGCCGCGCTCGTTGCTCGCGCCCGAGCGGCCTTCGGCGAAGCCGTGCTCGCGCAGCGGCTCGGCGACGATGTCCTGCACCTTCCAGCGCGGATTGAGGCTCGCGTACGGGTCCTGGAAGATCATCTGCATCCGCCGGCGCACCGACGTTCGGCCGGCCGCTCGCCGGCGGTGTCGACGCCGTCGAAGACGACCCGGCCGCGCGTCGGCGCGTACAGGCCGACCAGCAGGCGCGCCACCGTGCTCTTGCCGCAGCCCGATTCGCCGACCAGCGCCGAGCGTGCGTGCCGCGGCGCGATGCTGAAGCGCGACGTCGTCGACCGCATGGACGAACTGCCGCGGCTTGCGCTCGACGACCCGGTTGAGCCAGGGCGCGCGAGACGTCGAAGGTCTTCGCCAGGCCCTCGACCTCGACCAGCGCGTCGCTCACGCCGCCGCCTGCAGCGGCCGCCGCGTGCAGCCAGCACGCCGCGCGGCGTCGCCGGCCGGCATCAGATCGGGCCGCTCGACGCGGCAGCGGCTCGAACGCGCGCGGGCAGCGCGGATTGAAGGCGCAGCCGGCCGGGATCGCCGTCAGCCGCGGCATCGCGCCGTCGATCTGCAGCAGGCGCGCCCGGTCCTCGTCCATCGCCGGGATCGAGCCCATCAGGCCGACGGTGTAGGGATGCGCGGGCGAATGGATGACGGCATCGACCGGGCCGATCTCGACGATCCGGCCGGCGTACATCACCGCGACGCGGTCGCAGGTCTCGGCGATCACGCCCATGTCGTGGGTGACGAGCATGACCGCCGCGCCGTGCTCCTTGCACAGGCGCTTGAGCAGCGAAATGATCTGCGCCTGGATCGAGACGTCGAGCGCCGTGGTCGGCTCGTCGGCGACGATCAGCTTGGGCTCGCCGGCGAGCGCCAGCGCGATGACGACGCGCTGGCGCATGCCGCCCGGAGAACTGGTGCGGGTACTGGTCGAGGCGCTCCTCGGCGGCGGGAATGCCGGTCTCCTGGAGCAGCCGGACCGCGCGCCGGCGCGCCTCGGCGGCGCCGATCGGCAGGTGCGTCTGGATCGTCTCGATCAGCTGCTGGCCGATCGTGTAGAGCGGGTCGAGCGAGGTCAGCGGATCCTGGAAGATGGCGCCGATCGAGCGGCCGCGCACCCGGCGCATCTCCTCGTAGGGCAGGTTGTCGATGCGCCGGCCGTCGAAGCGGATCTCGCCGCCGGCGATGCGCCCCGGCGGGTCGAGCAGGCCGATGATCGCCGCGCCGGTCAGCGACTTGCCGGCGCCCGATTCGCCGACGACGCCCAGGATCTCGCCGGGCGCGATCGAGAACGAGATGTCGTCGAGCGCGACCAGCGTGCCGCGGCGCGTGGGGAACTCGACCCGGAGATGGCGAACGTCGAGCAGCGGGTCGGGCATGCGGCGCTCGAGCCGGTCAGGCGGGCGTGCAGCCGCTCACCGGCTCCTGATAGTCGATGCGGACCGTGAAGTCGTTGGCCAGGGCGGTGCTCTTCACCGCGACCAGGTAGTAGCGGGTGCAAGGCGCGACGTCGAGCGGCGACCGTGCGCTGCTCGCCGACGCCGCCGGTGCCGCCCGGCGGGCCCTGGACCGATGACCTGGCGCAGGCCCGGGTCGACCAGCGAACCGGGCGCTGGTACGGGTCGGCGCGATCGGCACGCGCCTGAGCGACCCTGCATCACGTCGACGTCGTCGACCGGATGATCGAGACCGGATAGGTGTCGATCGGCGCGCGGTAGTAGCGCGTTCCGGAGAGCTGCGAGTAGTGATAGTCGGTGCTCGCACACGCAGCGACGATCGTGGTGACCGCCAGGACGGCGGCGGATTGCAAGAGGCGGGAGAACTGCATGATCGACTCCTCGAAGGGATGAGCGCAGCTTACGCCGGTCAGCGCAAGCGCGGGTTCAGCGCGTCGCGCAGCCAGTCACCGAACAGGTTGATGCTCAGTGCGATCAGAACGAGCATCGCGCCCGGAAAGATGACAAGCCACCAGGCGCCGCTGAAAAGCTGCTTGTTGCCCTCGTTGATGAAGGTGCCGAGCGAGGGCGAGGTCGGCGAGACGCCGACGCCGAGAAAGCGAGAGCGTCGCCTCGGCGAGGATCGCGGTGGCGACCTGGATCGTCGACGAGCACGAGCACCGGCCCCATGCACGTTGGGCAGCGACGTGCGTCATCATGATCCGCAGCGGCGGGACGCCGATGACCCGCGCCGCCTGGACGTATTCCTTGTGCCGCTCCACCATGGTCGAGCCGCGCACGGCGCGCGCGTACTGCACCCAGCCCGGCAGGGCGATGGCGATGATCAGCACGCCGAAGGCGAGCGTGTCGTGGGCGCCGGGAAACAGGGCGTGGCCGACGCCGGCGATCAGGAGCGCGATCAGGATCGACGGGAACGACAGCATCACGTCGCAGATCGCGCATGATCAGCGCGTCGAGCCGGCCGCCGACGTAGCCCGAGACCAGGCCGAGGCTGACGCCGATCAGCATCGACAGCAGCACCGAGGCGCCGCCGACGAAGAGCGAGATCCGCGCGCCGTACATCAGCGCGGAGAGGACGTCGCGGCCCTGCTCGTCGGTGCCGAGCAGGTACTTGGCCGTGCCGCCCTCCATCCACGCCGGCGGCAGCATCGAGTCGCTGAGCTCGAGCGTCGCCAGGTCGGTCGGGTTGTGCGGCGCGACGACGCCGGCGAAGACCGCGCAGAAGATGCAGGCCAGCGCGACCGCGGCCGCGCCGATCGCCATCGGCGAGCCGCGGAAGGAATGCCAGAAGTCGCCGTCGAGGAAGCGCGCCCAGCGGCTCGCGCCGGGCCGACGCGGCGCCGCCGGAGCCGGCAGGTCGCGGCGAGTCGCCGGCGGCCCGCCGGGCAGCCCGTCGGGCTACTGCGGCTTCGACTTCAGCGTGATCCACTTGAAGTACATGTAGTTGTTCGGCAGCTGGACCAGGCTCACCTTGTCGCTGTGCGCCCAGGCCAGCGCCTGCTGGTGCAGCGGGATGTGGCCGACGTCGTCCTGCGTGGATCTTGAACGCCTCGCGGATCATGTCGTTGCGCTTCTTCTGGTCGGTCTCCGACTGGATCTTCAGCGTCAGCTCGTCGAGCTTCGGGTTGCTGTAGGCGCCGAGGTTGAAGGTGCCCTGGCCCTTGTCGTTCGGCGTCGCCATGATCGACGACGAGCACGTCGTGCGCGTCGACCGTGCTCGGGCGTCCAGCCGAGCAGGTAGAAGCTCGTGTCGCGACGCAGGATCTTCGGGAAGTAGCTGACCTTGGTCTCGGCCTGCAGGTTGATCTTGACGCCGATGCGCGCGAGGTTCGCCGCCACCGCCTGGCAGATCGCCGACGTCGTTGACGTAGCGGTCGTTCGGGCAGTTCATCGCCGACCTCGAAGCCGTTCGGATAGCCGGCCTCGGCGAGCAGCTTCTTCGCCGCCTCGACGTCGTACGGCAGGCGCTTGTTCATGTCGGGCTGAAAGCCGCGCACGGCCGGCGCCGACCATCACGGCCGGTCGGCAGCGCGGCGCCGCGCATCACGCGCGCTCTTGATCGTCTCCTCGTCGATCGCCTGGTAGAAGGCGCGGCGCACGCGCACGTCCTTGAACGGGTTCTTGCCCTTGACGCTGGAGAACAGCAGCTCGTCGCGCTTCTGGTCCATGCCGAGGAAGATCGTGCGCAGCTCGGGCCCTTGCAGCACGTTGAAGCTGCCGGCCGACTTGATGCGCTCGACGTCCTGCAGCGGCACCGGCTCCATCACGTCGGTCTCGCCGGAAAGCAGCGCCGCGACCCGGGTCGCGTCGTTGCCGATCGGCGTGAACACGATCTCGTCGACGTTGCTCTCGGTCTTGCCCCACCAGTTGAAGTTCTTGCACCAGCACGGTCCGCACCGAGGGCTGGCGCTCCTTCAGGCGGAACGGGCCGGTGCCGTTGGCCTTGAAGCTGGCGGTGTTCTCGATGCCCTTGCGGCGATCGACCGGGCTGCTCGGCCTTGTTGTCCTCGCACCATTTCTTGCTCATCATCGCCAGCGTCGTCAGCGTGTCGGGCAGGATCGGATACGGCGCCGTGGTCTCGATCTCGATCGCGAGATCGCCGACCTTGCGCACTTCCTTGATCGGGCTGGTGTAGCCCTTCATGTCCGAGCCGTCGCCGGCGGCGCGCTTGAAGGTGAACACCACGTCGTCGGCGGTGAACGGCGTGCCGTCGTGGAATTTGACGCCGGGCCGCAGGTCGAAGCGCCACACGGTCGGGCTCGGTCTGCGTCCACTTGGTCGCCAGCGCCGGCGTCAGGCTCATGTTCTTGTCGCGCTCGATCAGCGACTCGTAGACGTTGCCGGTGAAGCTGAGCTGCAGGCTCTCGTTGAGCGAGTGCGGATCCATCGACTGCACGTCGCCCTGATTGGAGACGCGCAGCGTCACGGCCTGAGCCGAGGCGGCGGCGAAGCGCGAGCGACGCGGCGACGAGCGCAGCGGAGAAGATTCTTTTCATGCGACGTTTCCAGGTGAGAGAGTCGAAGGTCAATGTGCGCCGGCGGTCCTCTCGACGCGCAGGCGAGGGTCGACGGCGAAGTAGAGCAGATCGACGACGAGGTTGATGACGACGAAGATCAGCGCGATCAGGCACAGGTAGGCGGCCATCACCGGGATGTCGGCGAAGCTGCACCGCCTGGATGAACAGCAGGCCCATGCCGGGCCACTGGAACACGGTCTCGGTGATGATCGCGAAGGCGATCAGCGCCGCCGAGCTGCAGCCCGGTGATGGTGATCACCGGCACCAGCGTGTTCTTCAGCGCGTGGCCGAAGTAGACCGCGCGGTTCGGCAGCCCGCGCGCGCGCGCGAACTTGATGTAGTCGGCGCGCAGCACCTCGAGCATCTCGGCGCGCACCAGCCGCATGATCAGCGTGAGCTGGAAGACGCGCGAGCGTCACCGCCGGCAGGATCAGGTGCTGCCAGCCGTCGACGCTGGTCAGCCCGGTGGTCCACGGGCCGAGCGCGACGCACCTCGCCGCGGCCGAAGCTCGGCAGCCACTTCAGCGTCACGGCGAAGACCAGGATCAGCAGGATGCCGATCAGGAACGTCGGCAGCGAGACGCCGATCAGCGAGAGCGTCATCAGCGCCTGCGAGACGAACGTTGCCGCGTCTCAGCGCCGAGTAGACGCCCATCGGAATGCCGAACACGCAGCGCGATCAGCGCCGCCAGCGAGCGAGAGCTCGAGCGTGGCCGGCAGCCGCTCGGCGATCAGCGACGAGACCTTGCGTCCCTGGCGCAGGCTGAGGCCGAACTCGCCGCGCACGGCGTTGCCGACGAAGCGCGCGAACTGGACCGGAAACGGCTGGTCGAGGCCGAGATCGGCGCGCAGCTGCTGGCGCTGCTGCGGCGTCGCGTCCTGGCCGAGGATGTTGGTGACCGGGTCGCCGACGTACTGGAACAGCATGAAGGCGATGAACGCCACCGTCAGCATCACGAGGACGGCCTGCACGAGGCGGCGGAGGACGAAGGCGAGCATGGAGAGGGTGGATCAGATGCAAAACGCACGCCACGCGTCGAAGCGGCGATGCCTGCGCGGCGAGAGCGAATCGGCTGCGCCGTCGCGCGGCGGCAATGAGGCAAAACGCGCGCCAGCGCCGAAGGTTGCCTGCAGTCCGCCGGGCGGGCATGAAAAAGGCCGCCCGAAGGCGGCCTTTGAGCTCTCGACGGCAGCTCGCGCGAGGCGAGCGTGCGATCAGAAGAAGTGACGCAGGCCGATCTCGAAGCCCTTCGAGTCGCCGCCCGCGTTCGGTCAGCACACCGTCGAGCGTGCCGGGCAGCGTGACGTGCGGTGTCGTCCTTGTTCTTCAGGCAGCGAAGCCGTGCTGTACAGCGCGGTCCGCTTCGAGAGGTTGTACTGGCAGCGTCGCCTTGACCTGCTCGATCGACCTGCCGAGCTGCAGCCGCCGTTCGTGGTCCACTCTTGCTGCGTCGTAGCCGATGTGGACTTCGGCCTGACCGAACGGGATCACGCCGCTGATCGGAGCACGATCTTCTCCTTGCCGAGTCGGTGATCTTGTCCTCGTCGTAGTAGCCCATCAGCTTCATGAAGCCGAAGTCCCACGAGCCGCCGACGTTCCAGGTCTTCTGGGTCTCGCCCGCCGGCATCGAGCGATGCCGAGTGGCCGCCGCCCGGCTGACGTGAACGATGCGCGGCGCGATCTTCGCTTCCGCGTACGCAGCCAGCGACGTCGAACGGACCGGCGGCGGAAGCCGACACTGGCCGCCGATGTAGCGTGCCGGACGCTGTCGCCGCTCGTGCCGTTCTCGGCAGCGGCCGCCATGACCTGGCCGTAGAAGCCGCCCAGGTTGCCCGGCAGGAAGTAGCCGATCGAGTTGTCTTGACGGGCGCTGCCGTAGCCGTGCGGACGTTGAGCGAGCTGCCGAGGCCGTTCGTAGCCGAACGCGTCGAAGATCGTCAGGTTCCAGAACGTCGGCGTGTAGTCGCGGCCGAGGCGCAGTTCGCCAATGTTGCTGAACAGGCTGACCGTCGAACGACGGTTCCAGAACTTGGAGTTCGCCGGTGCCGGTGTCGGGGTTGACGCCGGCGCAGCAGGTTGAAGCCGGCCTTGAGGCCGCCGCCCAGATCCTCGATCCCGCGGAAGCCGAGCTGGCTGCTGTTGATGCCGTCCTGGCTGAGCGTGAGGCGACGGTCTCGGCCGTCAGTTCTTGACGTAGCGTGCCGTTCAAGTCGACCGGTGCCGTAAAGCGGTGACCGAGGACTGCGCCGACGCGACGCCGGCATAAGCGCCCAGTACCGCGAGAGCGAGCAGAGATTTTTTCATTGCAACTATCTCCTAGGTTGAACAAGAGGTCCCGATCACCGAATACCCGCGCTGGAGCAGATCAGGCACAACCCCCTCAGCGGAAGTTGTGCGTATTGCACCAGAGGGACCCGGCGCTGGAAAGCCTTGCCGAGCAAAAAAGGCCCTTATGTTGTCTTGGCACAACGAGGAATTTCGCGCGGAACTTCGCGCGTCGAAGGCTATCCTGGCGCCCGTCATGGACCCGGTCTCGACTCACTCCTGCCGACCGCTCTGCTGGCCGGCCGCCGACCAGGCCCTGCGCGCCCTCTCCAGCACGCCGCAGGCGCCGCGGCGCGAAGCCCGTCGCCAGCCGGCGACGGATGCGCCGCTCGACGACGCCGAGCGGCGCGCACGCCGGCGCCCTGATGCGCGTCAACCACGTCGGCGAGGTCTGCGCCCAGGCGCTCTACAGCGCGCAGGCGCTGGCCACGCGCCGACCCGCGCTGCGCGCGCCAGCTTCGAGCGCGCCGCCGGCGAGGAGACCGACCACCTGGCCTGGACCGCCGAGCGGCTGCGCGAGCTCGGCGCGCGCCAGAGCCTGCTCAATCCGCTCTGGTATGCGGGCGCCTTCGGCATCGGCCTGTCGCCGGCCGCCTGGGCGATGCGGCCAGCCTCGGCTTCATGGTCGAGACCGAGCGCCAGGTGGAGCGGCATCTGGCAGAGCCATCTCGAGCGGCTGCCCGCCGGACCGACCTGGCGTCGCGCGCGATCGTCGCGCAGATGAAGAGACGACGAGGCCGGCCACGCGATCGCCGCCGAGCAGCGCCGGCGCCGCGCCGCCTGCCCGGCGCCGTGCGCGCTGGGCGATGCGCGCTGCCGGCCAAGGTGATGACGACGACGGCGCACTACGTCTGATCGCCGCGTGCGCGCGCGACGCGACGATCTCGTAGCTGGTCGTCGATCTCCGCCGTCTTGCCGAGCATGATCGTCGCCGAGCAGTAGCTGTCGTGCGAAAGCGCGATCGCGCGCTCGACCGCGCTGCGCCGCCAGCTGCACACCGGCTGACGACGAAGTGCAGCTGGATCTCGGTGAACACCTTCGGATCCTGCGGCGCGCCGCTCCGGCGTCACCTTGACGCGGCAGCCGCGCACGTCGTGGCGGCCGCGACTGCAGGATCAGCACGACGTCGTAGGCGGTGCAGGCGCCGGTGCCGGCGAGCACCGTTTCCATCGGCCGCGGCGCGAGGTTGCGGCCGCCGCCGTCGGGCGCGCCGTCCATCGTCAGCAGATGGCCGCTGCCGGTCTCGGCGCAGAACGCCATGCCGTTGGCAGGCATCCAGTCGATCGTGCATTCCATCGTCGGCTGCCCTTCGCGATATTGCACTGCAGCAAAAAAGCGCCTACACTCGTTTTCGAGTCGATCCCGCGCAGCGCACCGAGTGTCTGCGCGGAGCCGATCGCGCGCCGATTGTCTCCTCCACCTCCTTCATTGGTGGATTCAGCCCAAGGCAGCAATGCCTTGGGCTTTTTTCGCGCGCGCAGCGTCGCGGCGGCCGCGTCGGCGCGGTCGCCGCGTATGATGCGCTGCCGCAATCGTCTGCCGGCTGGAGAGCACGACAAGGCATGGCGACATCCGCCCGCAAGTGCGACGCCGAAGCGCCCGCGCTGCAGCTGGCCGGCTACCTGCAGAAGATCCTGACGGCGCGCGTCTACGACGTCGCGATCGAGTCGGCGCTCGAGCGCGCGCCGCGCGCTCTCGGCCGCGGCTCGGCAACCAGGTGCTGCTTCAAGCGCGAGGACACGCAGCCGGTGTTCAGCTTCAAGCTGCGCGGCGCCTACAACAAGATGGCGCACCTCGCGCCGGACGCAGCTGCGCGCGCGGCGTGATCTGCGCCTCGGCCGGCAACCATGCGCAGGGCGTCGCGCTCGCCGCGCAGCGAGCTCGGCTGCAAGCGCGCTCGATCGTGATGCCGGCGACCACGCCGTCGCTCAAGGTCGACGCGGTGCGCGCGCTCGGCGCCGAGGTGGTGCTGCACGGCGACAGCTACTCCGACGCCTACGCGCACGCGCTCGACGCTCGAGCAGCGAGCGCGGCCTGACCTTCGTCCATCCGTTCGACGACCCCGACGTGATCGCCGGCCAGGGCACGATCGCGATGGAGATCCTGCGCCAGCACCAGGGCCCGATCGACGCCGATCTTCGTCGCCATCGGCGGCGGCGGCCTGATCTCCGGCATCGCCGCGTACATCAAGGCGGTGCGGCCCGAGATCCGCGTCATCGGCGTGCAGATGAACGACTCCGGACGCGATGCATGCGCTCGGTCGACGCCGGGCGAGCGCGTCGACGCTCGCCGACGTCGGCCTCTTCTCCGACGGCACCGCGGTCAAGCAGCGTCGGCGACGAGACGTTCCGCCTCGCGCGCGAGCTGGTCGACGACTGGATCGTCGTCGACACCGACGCCGTCTGCGCCGCGATCAAGGACGTCTTCGAGGACACGCGCAGCATCCTCGAGCCGGCCGGCGCGCTCGGCGTCGCCGGCGATCAAGCAGTACGTCGCAGCGCACGCGGCGCAGCGGCGAGACCTACGTCGCGATCACCTGCGGCGCCAACATGAACTTCGACCGCCTGCGCTTCGTCGCCGAGCGCGCCGAGGTCGGCGAGGAGCGCGAGGCGCTGTTCGCGGTGACGATCCCCGAGGAGCGCGGCAGCTTCCGGCGCTTCTGCGAGCTGATCGGCCGCGCGCGCGTGACCGAGTTCAACTACCGCATCTCGGACGCAGCCGGTCGCGCACGTCTTCGTCGGCATCGCCACCGTCGACCGCGGCCGAGTCGGCGCAGCTCGCGCGCGAACTTCGCGAGCCACGGCTTCGCCGCCCTCGACCTCACCGGCGACGAGCTCGCCAAGGAGCACGTCCGCCACATGGTCGGCGGCCGCAGCGCCGCTCGCGCGCGACGAGCGGCTCTATCGCTTCGTCTTCCCGGAGCGGCCGGGCGCGCTGATGCGCTTTCTCTCGAGCATGCCGGCGGGCTGGAACATCAGCCTGTTCCACTACCGCAACCAGGGCGCCGACTACGGCCGCATCCTGGTCGGCATGCAGGTGCCGGCCGACGGACGAGAGGCGCTTCGCCGACTTCCTCGACACGCTCGCCTATCCCTGCGCCGACGAGACCGGCAATCCGGCCTATCGCCTCTTCCTCGCCTGAGCGCGCGGCTACCGCGATTGGCTGGGCAGGCCGTCCGGCGTCGGCAGGTTCGGCGTCGGCGGCAGGCAGGCTGGCCGGTGCGACTTGCGCCGGTTGCATGACCGGCGCCGTGCGGCTGCATGGACCGGCGGCACCGGTCGCGCGCCGCCGCCTTGTGCGGCCGGGCGGCTTGAGCCGCCTGCGCGGCGCCTGGATCGCCGACTGCATCCGCGTCGATCCGGCGCCGGACGGCACGACGGCATGCCGGCGGCCGCGCGGCCGTGCTGCACGCCCGGCGGCGGCAAGACGCCCGAGTTCGGCGGCGCGGCAGCGCCGGCAGTTCGAGCAGGACGCTGCGCGCGCCCTGCGCCGAGACCGAGCGACGCCGGTGCGCAGACCCGACCGACTGCAGCACCGAGGTCGCTGTCGAGGCGCTGGCGCCGACGGCGTAGGCGCTTGGCCGGCTTGCCGTCGACGGCGATCAGCGCCAGGCCCTGGCCGGCCTCGGCCTGGGCGGTGCTCGAGCGCGGCGCCATCACGCCGACCAGCGAAAGCGCGACGGCGCTTCCGGCGTCGCCTCGGCCGACGGCGGCGCGCGCTGCGGCGCGCCGAACAGCCGGGACAGGTCGCCGCGGACGGCGACCGCACTGCCGATCGGCGACCGCATAGGCCGGCACCGGCGGCGGGCTGGCGCTCAAGCGCAAGCGCCCAGAACACCGCCGGTGGCAGCGACGAGCGACCAGATCACGAACGCTGACAGTCGCGCGAACATGCGGCGATTATCATGGAACGCTTTGCGCCCCGGGCAGTCGGAGCGGTAGAACTCGCACGGACCATGTCGATGCCTCACGTAGCTGCCCGCGAATCCGCAGCCGCGGCTTCACGCTGATCGAGCTGATGGTCGTGCTCGTCATCATCGGCGTTCTTGCGGCGCTGATCGTTCCCAACATGCTCGATCGCGCCGACGACGCGCGGGTCACCGCGGCGCGCACCGACGTCAACAACCTGATGCAGGCGCTCAAGCTCTACAAGCTCGACAACCTGCGCTATCCGAGCGGCGAGCAGGGGCTTGCAGGCGCTGGTCGCCAAGCCGACCGTCGGCCCGGTGCCCGCCGAACTGGCGGCCCTACCTCGACAAGCTGCCGAGCGACCCTGGAGGCCAGCCCGTACCAGTACGCCAACCCCGGCCTGAAGGGCGAGATCGACGTCTACAGCTTCGGCGCCGACGGCGTCGTCGGCGGCGATGGCAAGAATGCCGATATCGGCTCCTGGCAGTAGGCTGCGCCTACGCCAGGACCCGGGCAGGACTGCCTCGCTCGCTTCCCTCCCTCCGAGAGGAGGGCCGGCCCCGTTGGGGCCGCTTTCCGGCGACGGCTGATCGGTCGGCATTCGCGCGGCTTCACGCTGATCGAGCTGATGGTCGTGGTCGCGATCATCGCGATCGCGACCGGCGGTCGGCGAGCCTGGCGCTGCGCGACCCGGCGCGCGTCGAAGCTCGAGCAGGAGGCGGCGCGACTCGGTGTCGCTGCTCGAATCGGCGCGCGCCGAGGCGCGCGCCTTCCGGGGTGGCGGCGCGCTGGGAGCCAGCTGGCCGAGCTAGGCCGACGGCAGTGGTCACGTAACTGAACGTGAAGTAGCTAC
>ERZ1370068.533-contig-10485_pt1 | contig 37541 bp, 39 predicted proteins | sample MGYA00561227_ERZ1370068 | MGnify/ENA primary metagenome ERZ1370068 (study PRJEB38410, sample SAMEA6850437) | metagenome | study: Metagenomic assessment of the ecological functions of the soil: analysis of the soil microbiota associated with the...
ATTGATACTTCACGGATATTGTGGATGTATTGCGCTCGCTCGACCATGTACACGCCATGACGAGTGCTGCCGCGCGACGAGCGCGTCGACGCGCGCAGGCGTTGTCGGGCGATCGTACAGCGGCTATATGACCCTGACGCTCGCCGCTCGCCATCCGGAGCTCTGGCGGGCTGCGGTCGACATGTTCGGTCCGTACGACCTGTTCACGTTCATGGATCGGATTCCCGAGACGTGGAAGCCGTACTTCGCGCTCGCGGTCGGCGATCCGGAGAACGGACGCCGACTTCCTCGTCGAGCGCTCGCCGAAGACCCACATCGCCGACATCTCCTGTCCGCTGCTCGTGATCCAGGGACAGAACGACCCGCGCGTCGTCGAGCGCGAGTCGCGCGACGTCGTCGAGCAGCTCCGCGGCCTCAGGCGCGACGTCGACTACCTCGTCTTCGACGACGAGGGACATGACGTCCTGAAGCTCGGCGAACCGCGTTCGCTGCTACGACGCGATCGTCGGATTCTTCGCGCAGCACCTGTCCTGATCCGCTGTTAGGGTCGCGACCGTGATGCGCTGGCTCGCCATCCTTGTCGTGGCGCTCGCGCTCGTCGCGGCCGGCTGTGGCGGCGGCAGACGACGAGTCGGCGGCTACGACCGACACGACCGAGACGACGACGACCACGACCGAGACGACCACCACTGACGAGACGACGACCGAGGAGTCGACCGACACCGCGGCATCGACACCGGCGCCTCAACTTCGCGACAGGAGGACTGCTCAGGCGCTCGTCAGGCGTCGGCGCGACGATCGCGCTAGGCCGCTCGCGGTGGCGGACCAGCGGGACCGCTGAGCCCCGAGGAGCTCTCGAAGCTACGTGGACGAGGTGCCCGGACGAGATCCAGGGCCGACGTCCAGACGACTGGCGGACGGCGTTCGGCCACGTACGCCGCCAAGCTCAAGGACATCGGGCATCGACGCCGGCTCGACACCGAGCAGCCGCCCAGCTCCAGCAGCTTCAGAGCCTCGAGTCGGTCGCTCGCTCGAGGTCAGCTGAGGCAAGCGCACCGAACAGCCTGGACGACTCGAGAACTGCAAGAGCTAGGCCAACTGCCAGAGTCGGTTGGCAGCTCGGGCTGGGCTCGGCGAAGGAACGTCCGGACTCCCGCGTAACTTCCATACGTGAAGGTCCTCGGCATCGACCCAGGGACGGCTGCGTGCGGGTACGGGATCGTCCACGGAAGCGGCGGGCGCCTCCAGGCGGTGGTGTCGGGGTGCTGGCGGACGTCCGCGCGGGAGCGGCTCGACGCTGCGGCTGCTGACGATCTTCGAGGGAGTACGGGATCTCGTTGCGGAGCACGGGCCGGACGCCGTCGCGCTCGAGGAGTCCTACGTGGGTGCCGACGCCCGCATCGCGCTCTCCGTCGGGCAGGCGCGCGGCGCCGTGCTCGTCGCGGCCGCGGCCGCCGGAGTCGAGTGCGCTGAGCACGCGCCCGCGCGCGTCAAGCAGGCCGTCTGCGGATACGGCCGCGCCGACAAGGGGCAGATGCAGCGGATGGTGAAGCTCATCCTCGGCCTCGACGGAGGAGCCGCGCCGTCACCACGAGGCGGACGCGCTACGCCGTCGCGATCTGCCACGCGCTCGGCTCGCCGCTCGTCGAGGATGGCGCGGATGATCTCGCGGCTGCGCGGCAGCTCCGGCCGGGCGCACGGCCGACGGGCTCGTGCTCGACGTCGGCGGCGTCGGCTACCTCGTGAGCGCGACGCCGACGCGTGCTGCGCCGCGCCGACGGCACGCAGCGAGGTCACCGTCGAGACGTATCTCCACGTGCGCGAGGACGCGCTCCAGCTCGTACGGCTTCGCGGACGCGGGCGAGCGCTCGCTCTTCGTGCAGCTGCTCGGCGTGAGCGGCATCGGGCCGAAGGTCGCGCTCGCCGTCGTCTCGAGCGCGTCGCCCGGACGAGCTGCGGCGCGCGATCGCGCTGCGGGACGCCGCGCGCTTCCAGGCGATCCCGGGTATCGGCAAGAAGACCGCCGAGCGGATCGTGCTCGAGCTCGAGGGCTCGATCGCGGACGCAGCGCCGGTCGCGGAGAGCCGGCGCGTCCGCGCGAGCTCGTCGCGCGCGACGCGCTCGTCGAGCTCGGCTACTCGCTCGTCGAGGCCGAGCAGGCGCTCGCGGACGTCGATCCCGAGCTGCCGGTCGAGGAGCGCGTGCGCGAGGCGCTGAGGAGCGCCGCGTGACGAGCAGTCAGTTCCTGGCACCGGTCGCTGCGCGAGGGAGACGAGGAGGTCGAGCAGTCGCTGCGCCCGCGCCGGCTCGACGACTTCGTCGGCCAGGAGCGGACGTCAAGGAGCAGCTCGAGATCGCGCTCGAGGCGGCGAAGGGACGCGGGCGACGCGCTCGACCACGTTCTCCTCGTCGGCCCGCCGGGCCTCGGCAAGACGACGCTCGCGACGATCATCCGCGAGGAGCTCGGCGTCGGGCATCCGCACGCGTCGCCGGGCCGGCGCTCGAGCGGAAGGGCGACATGGCGGCGATCCTCACGGGGCTCGACGCGAAGCGACGTCCTCTTCGTCGACGAGATCCACCGCGCTCAACCGCGCGATCGAGGAGATCCTCTACCCGGCGCTCGAGGACTTCCGCCTCGACATCGTCGTCGGCCAGGGCGCCGGCGGCGCGGACGCTCGACGCTCGACCTGCCGCCGTTCACGCTCGTCGGCGCGACGACGCGCACCGGCCTGCTGACGACGCCGCTGCGCGACCGCTTCGGCATGACGTTCCGGCTCGGCTACTACGAGCCGGCCGAGCTCGCGACGATCGTGCGCCGCTCGGCCGGGATCCTCGGCGTCGAGATCGCGGACGAGGCGGCCGACGAGATCGCGCGCCGCGCCGCGCGGCACGCCGCGCGTCGCGAACCGGATCCTGCGCCGGATCCGCGACGTCGCCGAGGTGCGGCACACCGGGGCGGTCACGATCGAGGTCGCGCGCGAGGCGCTCGAGCTGCTCGAGGTCGACGAGGCAGGGCTCGAGCGCATCGACCGCGAGCTGCTCGCGGCGATCGCGCACAAGTTCGGCGGCGGGCCGGTCGGGCTCTCGACGCTCGCCGTGTCGCTCGGCGAGGAGCCGGACACGATCGAGGACGTCTACGAGCCGTACCTCCTCCAGCTCGGCTTCCTGCAGCGCACGCCGCGCGGGCGCGTGATCACCGAGCTCGAGGCGCGACCACGATCGGCGCCGAGCGTGCCGAAGACGGGCTGTTCTAGGTCGATGTCGGCCGCACGTCTGGACGCCCGGCGTCGGCAGGGCCCGCTGGACGAGTTCGTCGGCCGGCTCACGCGCATGGTCGCCGCGTTCGCGACCGAGCAACAGCTCGAGCAGGCGGAAGTGTGCGTCGAGCTCGTCGACGGGTCGCGCCACACCCTCGAGACGACGAGCGCGGAGCCCGGCTTCGGGTTCTTCTCGTTCACGCCGCACCGCGACGACAGGCGACGAGCCGCGGAGGTTGATCGTCCCGATCGGTGCTGTCCGGTCGATCGAGATCTCGGCGCCGGATCCCGAGCGGCCGTTCGGCTTCGTTCCGACCGAGTAGCGCGTCTAGCCGCGGTATTGCAGCTCGCCCCAGGAAGGAACGGGCGCGAGCTCGAGGAGCGTGCGTCCGCCCTGCGGGCTCCGCGTAGCCGAAGTCGCCCGTGTCGTCGATCCACGAGACGTCGAGGAGGCCTTCCTTCACGCGGTGGTCGAGCCACGCGCCGCGGAACACGAGCTTGCGCAGCCGGTAGACGAGCGACTCGCCGTTCTGCAGCGAGACGCGCTCCAGTGACGGACGAGGTAGAGCCCGAGCCCGCTGCTGCGCATCCTCGATGCGGCCGTCGGCGACGAGCTCGACGAGGTCCGCGGACTCCTGCTCGTCGAGCGTCGTTGGTCGCGATCAGCTCGATGCGGACCGCAGCGGCGATGACCCGCTCCTCGAAGTCTTGCGCCGAGAACTCGAACCGAGTGCCCGAGGAACTCGACGACGAAGTCGTCCCCGGAGCGGTAGTTGGCCGCGAGCATCGCGGTCAGGGTATCTAGGCTTTCCGACGTGAACGACCGTCGTCTGTGGGCCGTGATGGCCGTCGTGTCGTCGTTGGTCATCTGGCTCGCGGGCGCGGCGGTGACGAAGTTCTCGCTCGAGCGCATGGCGTACTACACGCCGATCGCCGTCGTGGTCGTCGGGGCGACCGTCGGGCTCGTCCTCCTCTGGGTGAAGGTCGTCAGCGGACTCTCGCGCCAGCCGCCGCGGAGGGCTGAGCGCCGCCCTCGCGGCGTCCGATCGTCTCCGTGCCGTCACCGTGAGTGACGAGCTCGTGGACGATCTCACCGCTGACGTACGCGGCGCGCGCGCACTGCTCGCGCGCGAGCTGCGGCATCAGCGAGACGACCGCATCGGTGCTCGCACGTCGCGGGTACGACGAGCCCGACGCTGCTCGCCGCTACCTCGACGCCGAGCTTCCCGGCTACGACCCGTTGCTGCTCGGAGACGTGCGGTGCCGCCGTCGAGCGGATCCGCGCAGCAGTCGCGAGCGGGACTCGCATCTGCGTCCACGGGGACTACGACGTCGACGGGATCTGCGCGACGGCCCTCGCGGTACTGGTGCTTCGCGAGCTCGGCGCGGACGTCACGCTGGCATCTGCCGAGCCGGTTCGAAGAGGGCTACGGCGTCGTCGCGCCGACACCTCGAGCGACCTGGCCGACGACGGTGTCGGGTCTCGTCCTCACCGTCGACTGCGGGATCACCGCGGTGGAGGAGATCGCCGAGGCGAAGGCTCGCGGCCTCGAGGTCGTCGTGACCGACCATCACCGACCCGGAGACGTCCTTCCCGACTGCCCGATCGTCGCGACGCGTCCCTCGAGCTATCCGTTCCCCGGAGCTGTGCGGCACGGGCGTCGTGTACAAGCTCGGCGAGGCGCTGCTCGGCGCCGACCATCCCGCGCGTTCGACGGAATCTCGATCTCGTCGCGCTCGCGACCATCGCCGACGTCGTCCCGCTCGTCGACGAGAACCGCGCGCTGGCGACGGCCGGGCTGCGCGCTCTCGCCTCGACCTCGCGTCCGGGGCTTCAGGCGCTCATGCGGAGTGCGCACGTGGATCCGGCAACCGTCGACTCCGGCGCCGTCGGCTTCCGCCTCGCTCCCCGGATCAACGCCGCCGGCCGGCTGGGTCGGCCCGACGTCGCGCTCGAGCTCGTGCTGACCGACGCGATCCCGACGAGGCGCGGCGTTGCGCCGACGTCGCTCGAGGAGTTGAATCGCGAGCGCCAGGCCGTCGAGGATCGGATCCTGCGCGACGCGATCGCGGCCGTGGACGCGCTGCCCGAGCCGAAGCGGCGACGGCGCGGGTACGTGCTCTGGAACGAGGACTGGCACGAGGGCGTGATCGGGATCGTCGCCTCGCGCCTCGTCGAGCGGTTCCATCGGCCGATCGTCCTCATCACGCGCTCGCACGACGAGCTGGAAGGGCTCGGGAAGGTCGATCGCGAGCTTCGACCTGCACGGCGCGCTCGCGGCGTGCTCGGGTCACCTCGAGCGCTTCGGAGGTCACCGTGCCGCCGCGGGGCTGTCGATCGACGAAGCGAACATCGCGGCGTTCGCCGACGACTTCGCGGCGCACGCCGACGCCAACCTCGGGCCTGACGACCTGTTCGAGACGATTCCCGTGGACGCGGTCGTCTCGGCGCGCGATCTCACGCTCGACCTGGCGGAGGAGCTCGAGCGCCTTGCGCCGTTCGGTCTCGGCAACCCGGACGTCACCCTGCTCGTCCCGGCGACGGAGGCCGTGACTCCCGCGACCGTCGGCGACGGCAAGCATCTTCGCTTTCGCGTGCGTCAGCACGGACGCGACGCCGGGAGCGCGATTGCGTTCGGTCAGGGCTCGCAGCTCGATCGGCTGCTCGCGGTCGGCCTGTTCGACGTCGCGTTCCGCCTGAAGGAGAACCACTGGAACGGCACGGTCGCACCTCAGCTCGTCGTCCGGAGGATCTTCGACACGGCCGAGGGCTACGAGGAGCTGCGAGCGTGCGCTTCGCGGAGCTCTGGCGCGCGCGGCGAGCCTGCCTGGACTCCGGAGGCGCGGCGCGTCTTCGGTGAGCTTGCGCTCGACGCAGAGGACGCGGGCGGCGGCCAGCTCCTCGAGTCGGAGTCGTTCAGAGCGCTTCTCGCTGGACGCGGCGCTTGCCGCGCGCCGCGTAACGGTCAGCCGAGGCCTGGGCGAGACGGCACGAGCGCATCGCGCATGGCGAGTGCGAGGCGCCGCGCGTTCGCGCCGGCGCCACCAGCGGCGAAGGTTGCTCATCGGACCGATCCAGTTCGCGCGCATGCGCCTGCCCTCCTCCCCGGCGAGAAGGGTCACGAAACCCCGCTCAGTACACTGAACTCGCATGAGTGTCCTCGACGCCAAAGCGGCATCGCGAAGACCTGCGTCGAGGAGCTGATCGCCGAGGTCGAGGCGTACAACCCGGACGTCGACAAGGAGCTGCTCCGTCGCGCGTTCGAGTTCGCCGAGCGCGCGCATGCCGGGCAGACCCGCCGGTCGGGCGAGGAGTTCATCCACCACCCGCTCGGTGTCGCACGGATCTGCGCGGAGCTTCATCTCGACGAGCAGACGATCGCCGCTGCGCTCCTTCACGACGTCATCGAGGACACCGAGTCCGATCTCGAGGAGCTGCGCGCCGAGTTCGGCGCCGAGGTCGCGCAGCTCGTCGAAGGCGTGACGAAGCTGACGCGGATCAGCTTCCAGAGCCGCGAGCAGGCGGAGGCCGAGAACTACCGGAAGATGATCGTGGCGATGGCGCAGGACGTCCGCGTCATCCTCGATCAAGCTCGCAGACCGCCTCCACAACATGCGGACGATCGAGTACCTCGGCAAGCAGAAGCAGGCTCAGAAGGCGCGCGAGACGCTCGAGGTGTACGCGCCGCTCGCGCACCGGCTCGGTATCCATGCGCTCAAGTGGGAGCTGGAGGACCTCGCGTTCCAGACGCTGCATCCGCGCAAGTACGCCGAGATCAAGGCGATGGTCGCCGACCAGCGTGCCGATCGCGAGGAGCAGGCGGAGAAGGCGGCCGAGGTCCTCGGCGAGGAGCTCGAGAAGGCCGACGTGCCCGCCGACATCACGGGGCGCGCGAAGCACCTCTACTCGATCTACGACAAGATGGCCAAGCGGGGCCGCGAGTTCAACGAGATCTACGACCTGACCGCGCTGCGCGTGATCTGCGAGCGCTCGGGCGAGGAGGGACGCGCGACTGCTACGCGGCGCTCGGTCTCGTGCACTCGCTCTGGAAGCCGATGCCCGGCCGCTTCAAGGACTTCATCGCGATGCCGAAGCTGAACCGCTACCGCTCGCTGCACACGACCGTGATCGGGCCGGAGGGCAGGCCGCTCGAGATCCAGGTGCGGACGCGCGAGATGCACGAGGAGGCCGAGTACGGCGTCGCCGCGCACTGGGTCTACAAGCGGCGCGAGCAAGGCGAAGGCGGACGACGAGTGGCTCGACCTGGGTCAAGTCGCTGATGGAGGGGCAGCACGACGACCAGGATCCGGGCGAGTACATGCGCAGCCTCCGCACCGACCTCTTCGCCGAGGAGGTCTACGTCTTCACGCCGAAGGGCGAGGTGAAGGTGCTGCCGTCGGGCGCGACGCCGATCGACTTCGCCTACGCCGTCCACACCGACGTCGGCCACCGCACGGTCGGCGCCAAGGTGAACGGCCGCATCGTCCCGCTCCACTACCGGCTGCGCAGCGGCGACTTCGTCGAGATCCTCACCTCGAAGTCGGGCCGCGGCCCATCGCGCGACTGGCTCGCGCTCGTCACCTCGTCGCGCGCGCGCAACAAGATCCGCCAGTGGTACCAGCGCGAGACACGCGGGGAGACGGAGGCGAAGGGCCGCGAGCTCGCTCGACCAGGCGCTGAAGGCGCAGAAGCTGCCGTACCGCAAGCTGCAGGGCTCGAGCGTGCTCGCGCAGGTGATCCGCGAGACCGGGCTTCAAGAAGGCCGAGGACTTCTACGTCGCGCTCGGCGCCGGGAAGCTCTCAGCCGGCGCAGATCGTCAACAAGGTCATCCAGCGGCTCAAGACCGACGAGGTCGCCGCCGAGCCCGTCGTCACGACGAAGCCGCCGCGCGCGCAAGGCGGTGTCGAGCGACCGCGTCGGCATCCACGTCACCGGCGTCGAGGACGTGCTCGTGCGGCTCGCGAAGTGCTGCACGCCGGTGCCCGGCGACGCGATCGTCGGCTACATCTCGATGGGTCGCGGGATCACGGTGCACCGCGAGGACTGCCCGAACGTCCGCGCGCTCCAGCGGAACCCGGAGCGCTTCACCGCCGTCGAGTGGGAGGGAGGCGCGTCGGCAGGGCTTCCTCGTCCAGATCGCCGTCGACGCCTGGGATCGCTCGCGCCTGCTCGAGGACGTCGCGCGGACGTTCGCCGAGCACGGCGCAAACATCGTCTCCTACGGCGGCGTCGTCGAGGACGGCATGGCGCGGAACTGGTACACGGCCGAGGTCGGCGACGTGAAGGAGCTCCGCTCGCTCCTCACGGCGCTCCGCAACCTCGACGCCGTCTTCGACGCGTATCGCGTCACGCCGTCCTGACGCAAGCGAGCCGCTACGCAGAGCGGCCAGTCGGGTCGGTCGCGCGAGCGCGGCGAAGTCCTCGTCGACGCTCGCGTGCTCGGCGAGCTCGGGTCTCGAGCTCGAGCGCTCGCGCGCAGGATGCACGAGCGCGTCGTCGGCGCGCCCGACGCAGCGCCTCGGCGCAGGCGACGTGGTACAGCGCTACCGGGTGATCGGGCCGGCGTTCGAGAGCGGCCTCCAGCTCTTCGAGATACGCGTCGTAGTCCCCGGCGGTGCGATGCCGCTCGGCCGCGAAGCAGTCCTCCCAGGGCGACGGCTCGTATGCTGCGCCGCGCGGCCCACCGATCGCAAGCACCGTGGTCCCGGGCTCCTCGGCGCGAGCGTGCCGCTTCACGTCGGCGTCGCGGACGAAGCACGACGGTTCCCGCCGGTGCGTCGAGCGTGTCGTCGTCGAGCGTGAACGTCGCGCGGCCGCTCAGCACGACGTAGACCTCCTCGTGGCCGAGCGAGCGCTCCGTGTGCTCCTCGACGACGTCGTCGCCCGCGTTCGGGGCGACGTACGCGTTGATCCCGAACGCGCCGACGTCGAGCGTCCGCCGCACCGGCCGCCAGAGCAGCGTGCCGTCCACGACGGAGATCGGCTCGATGTCTTCGAGGCGCACGCTCTGCCAGCCGCCGGGCACCGGCTGGAATCTAGCTGCGGCGGTGACACGCTGACGGGCCGTCGCGTAGACCGAGTACCGCTGGCTGGCGAAGAACCTCGGGTGGCACGCCTGCAGGACGAGCTGCTCGTGGTGGTGCGTCTCGAGGACCGACACGTCGTTGTCGTCGACGATCCGGTGACCGGTGCACGCGGTACACGATCGTCGCGTACGGGAGCTCGAGCGGTGATCGTGATCACCGCGGCGTGAGCTCGTCGATGTCGCCGAAGCGGCGCGCCGTACGTCGTCCTGTGGCCCGCGATGTAGACGAGCTCGCGCTCGCCGGGCATGAAGGTACTCGAGGTGTCGTCCGGGCCCCGGCGGAGGTCGGACGACGCTCGTGCCGTTCACGACCACTGCGTTCACGTCCGAGCCGCTGGATCTGCAGTCTCGCGATGGCGTCCCCGTCGTCGCTCGCGAGGCGGAAGCGCCGTGCCTCGCGCCGCATCGTCGTCGCTGCCGCGGCTTCGGCTGCGGTGGTCGTACGACGGGACGCCGGGTCGGCTGCTAGCGTCTCGAACTGCGCGTCGAGCTTCGACTGCCAGCTTGCGCTGCTCGTAGGCTGTGTACGCCGTCGTGAACGGGTCGCTTCCAGAGGTACACGGTGGCGGCCCAGGCGAGGACGCCGATGCCGATGACGAGAAGGAACGTGCCGACGCGATGTCTCATGACCAGATCACAGAGTAGGGCGAGTGCTCGGAACGGTAGCCGTGAAGCCATGTCGCGATCACGTAGGACGTACGTCCTCGCGGTCGCGGTCGCGGCGATCGTGACCGCCGGCGAACGCGAGCCAGGGCGCCTACTTCTCGCAATCGTGGGGGCTGGGTCGCTCTGGCGTTCCTCGTCCCGACCACGGTCTCTGCTCATCATCGAGCGGGCATCGTGCCTGGTCGGCTGCGCGTCGCGTTCGCGTGCTTCATGGTGGCGCGCTCGGCGTTTGGATCGCGCCTGTCGGCCATCGTGGTCGATCAGCGCTGCCGGCGTCGCTGCGAGAGGTCGAGCGCATGCTCGTGTACATCGCGCTCGCGCTCGCGCTCGTCCTCGTACTGCGGCGCGGCGACGCGCCGGGCGTGCTCGCGCGGCGTCGGTCTCGGCGTGCCCGCTGATCTGTGGCTACGCGCTTGCGACGCGACTCGCTTCCCGACCGCTTCGACGCGTACGACGATCCGATCAGTCTCGTACCGGCTCGCCGAGCCGCTCGGATACTGGAACGCGCTCGGGCTGCTCGCGACGCTCGGCGCTGCTCGTCGTCGCTCGGGTTCGTGGCGCACGCTCGGCGCACGTCGGTTGCGCTGCGTCGCGCGCCGGCTTCGATCCCGGTGCTCGCCACGACGCTGTACTTCACATTCTCGCGAGGTGCGTGGGCGGCGCTCATCCTCGGCTTCGTTCGTCGCGGTCTGCGGTCGACCCACGCCGGCTTCGGCTGCTCTGGATCGCGCTCGTCGTCGCCGTGCCGGCGGCTGCGTGTCATCGCGTACGCGTCGCGGCTCGATGCGCTCACGACGGAGGACGCCGCTCCCGCCGCGGCCAGCAGCGCGGAGGGCATCGCGCTCGCCGCCGTCGTCTGCAGTGGCACCTGGTGCCTCAGCGCTTGCGCGCAGTGGGCAGCGCGCGAGCCGTTTCGCGACGCATCGGACGTCTCCGTCGCTCGCGGTCGGGCGTCTGACGTCGCGCTGGTCGGTGTCGCCGTCGGAATCGCGTGGTCGGTGCTCTCGTCGCCGTCGGCGGGCTGGCCGCTGCTGCGGTCGACGGCTCGACCGAATCGGTTCAACGCCGACCACGGTCGTCGGTGCGTCGATCTCAACGATCGCGCTCTTCAGCGTCTCCGGAAACGGCCGAGCGAGCAGCTTCGCGTCGCGTGGAACTGCAGGCCGCGAGCGACCGTTGCTCGGACACGGATCGCGGGAACGTTCGAGTACCTGTGGTACGAGCGCCGACCGGACCTGCTCGTCGTGCGCGACGCGACACTCGCTCTACATGGAGACGTTCGCCGAGCTCGGCCTCGTCGGGCTCGTGCTGCTCGTCGGCGCGCTTGGTCGCGCTCGCCGTCGGAGCGATCCGCGCGCGCCGTCAGCGGTTCGTCGGCGGCGGGTCTCGGCGCGCTCGCCGCGTGGTGCCGCAGCGGCTGCATTCGACTGGCACTGGGAGATGGTCGGTGTCACGCTTACCGCGCTCCTGGCGGTGGCGCCGGGCCTCGTCGCCGCCGAGCGGATGGTCGCGCGCGCGTCCTCGGACTGCGCGCGCGTGCGGCCGCTCATCGCCGCAGGCTTGCGTTGAGCGTCTTGCCGATCTGGAGCCTCGTCGGCAATCAGGCGCTCTTCGCCGCGTCGCGATGCGCTCGCGCGCGACGGACTGGAGCTCGGCGCGCGAGCACGGCCGCCGACGCGCAGGACCTGCTCGTTCTGGTCGCGCTGAGCCGGAGCTCGTCCTCGGCGACGCTGCTGCCGGGTCTCGGCGACCGTGCAGGCAGCACTCGCGGTCGTATCGCGATGCGGTCGCCCACGACCGATCCACAAGCTGGGTCGCGTGGCTCCGCGCTCGCGCAGGTCGCGCGCGGCTCGGAACGGGCCGCGGCGTACCGACGCGGTGCGTCTAGCTGAACCCTCGCGAAGAGGGCTTGCCGGGCGAGTGAGCGTTCCGGAACCGGTCTAGCTCTTGCGCTGCTCGCGCCGCCTGCAGCACGAGACCGCCGGCGACGAGACGCGCCGCCGACGACGACGACGCCGAGGAGCGAGAGACCGGTGTTCGGAAGCGCGCGGCCTCGTGCAGCGGCAGCTGAGGCGGTGTCGCCGCCGGCCGTTGCCGAGACCTTCACGCCCTTCACCTTGGTGCCGTACTGATCCGACGCGGACGAGGGCGACTGCGCGTATGCAGCCCCACCGAGCGCCAGGAACAGCCCGACGACCGAGTACGATGTATGCAGCCGCGAAAACGAACGCGGACGAACGAGTTTTACCCATTCCTACCTCCCGCGTCGCAGCATACAGACGGTTGGCGACATGTCGACACTAGCCCATGGTCCAGGTGTCTCGCCGTCGAGGCCCTGCGACGTGCTCAGGGCCGGACGCCGAGCGTCGACGTCGAACGTGCGACGCGAGACCATCCCGGAGGATCGTGATCGAGACGGTCTCGCCGGGCCGATGCGCATCGACCGCGCTCTGCAGCGCCGTCGCGGAGGTCACCTGCTCGCCGTCGAACTCGACGACGACGTCCCCACCCGTCGGCTGCTCCTGGCCGTCGACGATCTTCGATCCGGTGGCGGCTCGCAGGCCCGGCCTTCGCGGCGGGCGTGCCGGCGAGGACGTTGGTGATCGCCACGCCGTTGGGCACCGGCGACATTCGGATGCCGAGGTACGCATGCTGCACCTCGCCCGTTGGCGATCAGCTGCGCGGACGATCGAGCGCGACGGTGTTCGAGGGGATCGCGAACCCGACGCCGTCGGATCCGCCGGACTCGCTCTCGATCTGCGCGTCCACGCCGATCACGCCGTCCGCGACGGTCGAGGAGCGGCCCGCCGGAGTTTCCGTGGTTGATGGCCGCGTCCGTCTGGATCGTGTCCGTGATCGTGTAGGTGTTCGGCGCGGTCATCTCGCGATGGAGCGCGCTGACGATCCCGCTGGTGACCGTTCCTCGAGCCCGAACGGGCTGCCGAACGCGAGCACCTGGTCGCCGACGCGCGACCGCGCTCGAATTCGGCGAGCCGGAGCGGCTCGAGGAGCGCCGGCGGCGCGTCGACGCGCAGGACGGCGAGGTCGGTCGGACGGATCGACGTGCCCACGACCTCGGCGTCGAGCTCGGCGCCGTTCCAGAAGCTCACCGGAGATCGACGAGGCCCCGGCGACGACGTGCTGGTTGGTCACGATGTGCCCCTTCGTCGTCGACCACGAACCCGGAGCCCTGCGCCGTGCTCTGCGGCCGCCGAGGCCCGAGCCTTCACGCGCCGCGATCTCGACGACGGCCTTCGAGGCGCTGTCGTAGATCTGTCGCGATCGAGACCTCGCCCGCCGCAACGGGCTCCGAGCCTCCGACCGTCACCTGCCGCACGACGGTCGTCGTGCCGTCGTCGAGAACGGCGAACGCGGCCGCGCCCGAGGCCCGAGCCCCGAGAGCGAGCGCGGCGACGAGGCCGGCGACGACGAAGCGGTGTGCGGGAGTCGTGCGGTCATCGATCGGTCTCCGTAGCAGTGTGGCGGAAGCGGGACAGCCGGGCGTGAGCGTGCGGGTAAGCGGCGGCTAAGAAGTCGGCTAAGACCGCCAGGCCTCGCGCCGGCGATGCCTCACAATGCGGGCGATGAAGCATCCTCGTCGTCGACGACGAACGCGCCGTGCGCGAGTCGCTGCGGCGCGCGCTCGAGCTCGAGGGGTACGAGGTCGAGCTCGCCGGCGACGGTGAGGCGGCGCTCGAGCGGCTCGACGCGGGTCGGCGCCGAGCCGGACGCGGTGATCCTCGACGTCCTCATGCCCGGGCATCGACGGGCTCGAGGTGTGTCGACGGCTGCGCGGCGAGCGGCAACGCCGTCCCGGTCCTGATGCTGACCGCGCGGGCCGAGGTCGACAGCCGCGTCGCCGGGCTCGACGCGGGCGCGGACGACTACCTCGCCGAAGCCGTTCGCGCTCGCCGAGCTGCTCGCGCGCCTGCGCGCGCTGCTGCGCCGGCCGGGCACGGCGACGAGCGGACGACGTGCTGCGGTTCTCCGACCTCGAGCTCGATCTCGGGACGCGCGAGGTGCGCCGCGGCGACGGCCGCGATCGAGCTGACGCGAACCGAGTTCGCGCTGCTCGAGCTCTTCCTGCGCAACCCGCGCCAGGTGCTGACGCGGTCGATCATCTTCGAGCGCGTCTGGGGCTACGACTTCGGGCCGACGTCGAACTCGCTCGACGTCTACATCGGCTACCTGCGCCGCAAGACCGAGGACGGCGGCACGCCGCGGCTGATCCACACGGTCCGCGGCGTCGGATACGCGCTCCGCGAGGCGTGAGCGTGAGCTTCCGGGCGCGCATCGCGGTCGGGTCGGCGGCGGCCGTCGCGCTGTCGATCGTCGCTGCGTCGGTGCTCGTCTACGTCATCGCGCGCGAGCAGCTCCGCGCGCCCGGTCGACGAGGCGCTCGAGACGCGTGCGGCGCAGATCTCCGTCGCAGCCGCTCGGGCGTGATACCCGACCGGACGGACAGAGCTACCTGGCGCGTGCGCCCGGAGTTCGGCGAGGCGCGCAGGCTACGTCCAGCTCGTGCGAGCCGGACGGCGCACGTGCTCGTGCCGCCGAGGCAGGACGTCGAGCTTCCGGTCGACGACGCGTCGCTCGCCGTGCCGCAGCGAGCAGGGACGCGGCATTCTGGGACGACGTGCACGGTCGACGGCACGCACGTGCGTGTCTTCACGTTCGCGTACGGCCCGGGCTACGGCCGTGCAGGTCGCGCGCCCGCTGACCGAGGTCGAGCAGTCGCTCAATCGCATCGGGCTGCTCCTCATCCTCGTCGCGCTCGGCGGGATCGTGCATCGCGGCGGTGCTCGGGCTGCTCGTCGCGCGGGCCGCGCTCACGCCCGTCAAGCGGCTGACGACCACGGTCGAGCGTGTCACGGAGACGCAGCGACCTGTCCGAGCGGATCGACGTCGACGGCAAGGACGAGCTGAGCGCGGCTCGCGGCCAGCTTCAACACGATGCTCGCGGCGCTCGAGGAGTCGACGCGCGCCCAGCGCCAGCTCGTCGCGGACGCCTCGCACGAGCTGCGCACGCCGCTCACGAGCGTGCGCACGAACATCGAGGTGCTCGCGCGGCGACCGAACGCTGCCGCCGGAGGAGCGCACGCGGCTGCTCTCGGACGTCGTCGAGCAGCTCGGCGAGATGACGACGCTGATCTCGGAGCTCATCGAGCTCGCGCGGGCGGAGCAGCGCACCGACGAGCCCGAGGATGTACGGCCTCGACCTCCTCGTCGCGGACGTCGTCGAGCGCGCGCGCCGGAACCGGCCCGAGGTCGCCTACTCGGTCGAGCTCGAGCCGTCGACCGTGCAGGGCGTCCCGGCGACGCATCGAGCGCGCTGTCGGCGAACCTCCTCGACAACGCGGCGAAGTGGAGCCCGCCGGGCGCGGAGGTCGAGGTCGAGGTGCACGACGGACAGCTCGTCGTGCGAGACCACGGCCCCGGGATCGCCGACGAGGACCTCCCGTACGTCTTCGACCGCTTCTACCGCGCGCGCGCCGCGCGCGGGATGCCCGGGCTCGGGCCTCGGGCTGGCGATCGTCCGCCAGGTCGCCGAGTCGCACGGCGGCGAGGTCGTCGCCGAGCACGCGGACGGCGGCGGCACGCGCATGGTGCTGACCATCGGCGCTCAGGCGATCGTCGTCGTCCCTTCTTAGCGACGTCTTAGCCTCGACTACACGAGCGTCACGGCGTCGGTCGATCTTCTTAGCTTCTTCTCACCGCCCTCTTAGTCACGAGTGATTTCGATGAGACACGATGAACCGAGACGCAGGAAGGTCACGTTCGGCGCTGGCGGCAGCCGCGCATCGCAGGCGCTCGTCGTCAGGCTCGGCGCAGCTGGAGCGGTCGCACGCTTCGCGGATGCTTTCACCGGGCGATGAGAGCACGGCGTGTCATCGACGACGCCGCGGCGCAGCTCGGCGTCAAGCCACGAGGCGCTGTCGGACGCGCTCAAGGCAGGCACTCGAAGAATCGGGTCGACGAGGCCGTCGACAGGCCGGGACGCTTGACCGAAGGCGCAGGCGGCAAGGCTCAAGGAGCGGATCGACGCCGACGAGTTCCGCTCGTTGTTCGGCCATGGCTGGCGGCCCCGATTGGGCGCGAGGTTCGGTCATCACGGCCACTTCGAGATCCTCGCGGCCGCTTCTGCGTATCTCGGGATGACGCGAGGCGGATCTCCGCGAGGCGCTCGACGACCAGACGCTCGCCGACGATCGCCAAGAAGCAAGGGCAAGAGCGTCTCCGGCCTCGTCGCGGCGTCTCGTCGCTGCGGCAGGAGAAGCAGATCGACGAAGCGGTCGCCGACGGACAGGCTCACCGCAGGAGCAAGCCTCACGAGCTCAAGGCGAGTCTCACCGAGGTCGCATGCAGGCGCTCGTCAACGGTGAGCTCCGACGAACATCCGCGGACGGGCGCCGATCCGAGTTCTGGCCCGGATCCGGCTCCCGCGCGAGGCGCCACCAGCCTTCCGCAGTCCGTCCGCGTAGGAAGACTCGACCTGGAGGCGAGCAGCTGGCCCCAACGTCGTTAGTGAGCTCAGGCCGACACTGCCGTCCGACCGCCTGCGGTGCCGCGCTTCGACGCATCGCGGCCAGGATCGACCGAACGGGGAGAGCGGCGGTGCTCCGACCGGTGGGGTCGGAGGTCATGTACCGCGCGCCCGTCCGGGGACGAGCGCGCGGCTCCCTTCCCCCTCTCCCCAATCTCCTTGTACTCACACCGAATTGGGGGATTCAATCCCTCGAACGAGGTACCCTCTCGAACGAGTGACATCCCTCGCTCGAGTCGAGGCCATCCGACCGCTACGGGTCCCAGACTCTCGCCGCCGGTGTCCCAGCCGATCAAGCGCGTACTGGCGCGATGAGCGCCGCGACCTGATCGAACCCGGTCGCTTCGGTCGCTCACGCGTCGACCCAGAGCTCGCCGACCGCATCGCCCCTGGAAGAGGATCGGCGTCCGCGTCTCGGCGCGCGTCGGGTCGGCAACTCCTGCCGAGGGTCCGAGGCCGCAGCGCCGTCCTCGACGATCGCGACTCCCGCCCATGCGACCACCGGGCTGCGCCGCGAGCGCGGGCGACGCTCGCGCGGAGGACGTCGTCCGCATCCCCGCCTGTCCGCGACGATCTGCTGCACGACGGCTTCCGTGGCGCTGGCGTTCACTCCTCGAGATCGCTTCCCTCGAACGCTGCGAACTGCGCTGCCGGAGCTCGTCCGGCACTGGCGTGACGGCCGCCGGGCTTCGGCGTCCACCAGCACGAGGCGTCTGCTGCGCCGTGACCATGAGCGTCTCGTCGGGAAGCCGATAGGCCGCGCACTCGTACGTCACACTCGACCGTCCGATCCTGCTGACCCGTACGAACGCCTCGATGAGGTCGTCGAAACGCGCCGGCGCGTGGTACTCGACCGTCGGACGCTCGCATCACGAACTCGCGGCCGGGAGTCGCGAGAGCCTCCGAGATGGCGGTGGTACTCCGGTCCGTGCGTGATCGAAGTACGGCGAGGTAGCGCCCGTAGTAGACGACGCCCTGCGCATCCGTGTCCGAGAACCAGACGCGCGCGAGCGCGGAGTACTTGAACGGTGGCCGCCGGTCCGGTCAGGTGACCGAGCTCGAGCGCGCCGCTCACGCGCGCCTACGCAGCGGATCACCGCGAGCACCTCGTCCCGCTCTCGACCATCAGCGCCTCGCTCGAGCGCGCCTCGAGGTTCAGCCGCAGCAGGGGCTCGGTGTTCGACGGGCGGACGTTGAAGTGCCAGTCGTCGCAGTCGATCGAGAGGCCGTCGAGGTGCGAGACTCGGCCCCTCCGGCCGGTAGCGCTCCTTCAGCTCCTGCAGCTTGAGCGCGACGTCGGCGACCGGCGTGTTGATCTCGCCGGTCAGGAAGTAGCGCTCACGGTACGGCCGCAGGAGCTCCGAGAGCTTCAGCGCCGCGCTTCGAGAGCGAGCTCGAGCATCAGCGAGGAACGGGACGACGCCCGAGTCGGCCTGCGAGAACTCGCGGAAGTAGTAGTGCGCCGACACCTCGCCGGCGAAGACCGCGTCCTCCTCGCGCATCCGCTGCTTGATGAACGCGTGCCCGACGCGGTTCACGAGCGGCAACGCCGCCGGCGCGCTCGATCGTCTCCGGCACCGCCCAGCTCGCGCGGACGTCGTAGATGACCTTCGCCGCCCGGCGCCTCGCCGAGGATCGACCTCGGCGATGCAGCGCGGTCGCGAAGTCGCCCGGGACGAACTCGCCGGTGTCGTCCACGAAGAAGCAGCGGTCGGCGTCGCCGTCGTACGCGACGCCGAGATCGGCAGCCTCCTCGCGTCATCTTCGCGACGATGAACTCGCGGTTCTCGGGCAGGAGCGGGTTCGGCTCGTGGTTCGGGAAGCGTGCCGTCCGGCTCGAAGTAGCAGCGCACGACGTCGAGCTGCGGCAGGCGGTCGAGCACGGGCGGAAGCATCACGCCCGCCATGCCGTTCGCGGCGTCGATCGACGACGCGCAGCGGCCTGATCGCGGCGACGTCGACGAACGAGAGCACCTGGTCGACGAAGCTCGGCCAGACGTCCTCGCTCGCACCTCGCCGCGCGCACCGCGCCGGGCTCGAAGCCGGCCTCGCGCGCGCCGCGGACCTCCGCAGAGCCCGGAATCGCCGCCGACGGGCAGCGCGCCGCGCCGCACGATCTTCATCCCCGTGTACTCCTTCGGGTTGTGCGACGCGGTGACGCATGATGCCGCCGTCGAGGCCGAGCTCGCCGACCGCGTGGTAGAGCATCTCCGTCCCGACGAGCCCGAGGTCGACGACGTCCGCGCCGCCGTCGGCGGCGCCCTCGATCGCCGCGGCGCGCCATCGACGGCGACGAGAGGCGCATGTCGCGCCCGACCGCGATCGCGCGCGGCTCGAAGTGCTCGACGTAGGCGCGCGCCGACGCGATACGCGCCGTCCTCGTCGAGCTGCGACGGGTAGATGCCGCGCACGTCGTAGGCCTTGAAGACCGACGGATCGAGCACGCACGGGATGCTAGAGCGCGTCGGTGCCGCCGGGATGGACGGCGCCTCCGGCGTTCGTTTCTACACTTCACGTATGGAGCGCAAGCTCGCATACGGTCCTGTTCGTCGACATCGTCGACTCGACACGGCTCGTCGCACCGGGACCGATCCGAGGTCGTCCGTCGCGCGCGTGACGCGAGTTCTTCGAGCACGGTCTCGCAGTGCGTCGACGCAGCACGGCGGCATCGTCGAGAAGTTCGCCGGTGACGCCGTCATGGCCGCGTTCGGCGTCCCGCAGGCGCACGAGGACGACGCGCAGCGGGCGATCGCGGCAGCGCTGGCGATGCGCGACGCGGTCGACCGGCCTCGAGCTGCAGGCGCGGATCGGGATCGAGGCCGGCGAGGTCGTCGTCGAGACGGCTCGGACGTCGACGTTCGCGACGGGCGAGGCGGTCAACCTCGGCAGCGCGTCTCCAGCAGGCAGCCCGTCCCGGCGAGATCCTGATCGGCCCGACCGCGTACCGGCTCGCGGCGGGCAGCCTCGTCGTCGAGGACGCCGGCCCGCTCGAGCTGAAGGGCATCGACGGGCCGCTGCGAGCCTGGCGCGTGATCGGACATGCTCGACGGGCCGGTACGCGCGCTGTCGGCCCCGCGCTCCGCTCGTCGGACGGCGACTCGGAGCTCGAGCTCCTCGAGAACACGTTCGACCGCAGCCTGCGCGACAGCGCGCGCGCACCTGTTCACGATCTACGGCGAGGCGGGCGTCGGGAAGAGCCGACTCGCGCGCGAGTTCCTCGACGGGCTCGAGCGGGCGAGCGTGCTCATGGGTCGGTGCCCTGCCGTACGGCGAGGGCGTCACGTACTGGCCGCTCGGCGAGATGGTGAAGGCCGCCGCGGGCATCTCCGACGACGATCCGCTCGAGGAGGCGTTCGAGAAGCTCCGCGAGTGCTGCGCCGAGGAGGCCGTCGCCGACGTGCTCGGCCTCGCCGCCGGGCTGCATGGAGGCGCTCGACGGCGAGCGCAGCCCGCAGGAGATCGCGTGGGCGGCGCGTGAGGTGATGCGCAGGGCATCGCCGACGTGCAGCCGCTCGTCCTCGCTCTTCGAGGACATCCACTGGGCGGAGGCGCCGCTGCTCGACCTGATCGAGCATCTCGCCGACTCGGTGCGCGCGCCCCTCCTGATCGTCTGCCTTGCCCGACCCGAGCTGCTCGACGCACGACCGGGCTGGGGTGGCGGGCGCGTGCGCTCGACGGCGATCGAGCTCGAGCCGCTCTCGGAGGAGGAGAGCGCCGAGCTCGTCGAGCAGCTGCTCAGCCAGCTCGCAGGGTCGCCGGCGAGCAGACCCGGTGCGCTCCGCAGGAGGCGCTCGACCGGCGCCGAGGGAAACCCGCTGTTCGTCGAGGAGACGATCCGGCATGCTCGTCGAGAGCGGCGCCGGCAACGGCTCGCCGCGATCGCGTGCCCGGACACGCTGCAGGCGCTCATCGCGGCGCGCATCGACCACCTCGCGCCGGATGCGAAGACGCTGCTCCAGCGAGGATCGGTCGTCGGGCGGGTCTTCTGGCAGGGGCGCCCTCGAGCACCTCTCACCGGACGTCGCCGATACACGAGGCGCTGCTCGACGACCTCCTGCAGCGCGAGTTCCTGCTCCGCGAGCCGCGCTCGTCGATCTCGGGCGAGACGGCGTATCGCTTCAAGCACGCGCTCATCCGCGAAGTGCGCATACACCGGGCATGGCGAAGCTCGCACGCGCCCAGTACCACGCACGCTTCGCGGAGTGGCTCGCCGAGCGAACGGGCGAGGAGCTCATCGAGATCCGCGCGTACCACCTCGACCGGGCCGTCGAGTTCCTCACCGAGCTCGAGGGCGCGCGCGCCAGAGGAGCTCGCGCACGAGACCGCGAGCGGCGCTCGTGAAGGCGGCCGAAGCGCGCGATCGCACGCGAGGCGTACGCGAATGCGCGCACGCTGGGCCGTGCGGGCGTTCGAGCTGCGCCCGACGCTCGCGTGCGCCGCTATGTCGCGGCCCGAGCGTCGTGGCGACTCCAGGACTGCGGCGACCGTCCAGGTCGAGATGGCCGAGGTTCGCGACCAGGCGGGCGACGAGGTCGGGATCGCGATCGCAGAGGCTCTCGCGCTGACGGCGCTCGGTGAAGCGGCGCTCAAGCGCGACGCCGATCCGGCGCAGGCGCAGGACGCTCGTCGACGAGGCGCTCGCGATCCTCGGCCGGGAGGACGACCCCGTGGCACAGTTCGACGCCCTTGTCGCTACGGGCGAACGTCGGCGCCTACGCGCGGCTGACATGCAGGAGGTCGTTGCGCTACATGGAGCGCGCGCATACGTCATCGCAATGGACGCGGGCCGCAAGGACCTCGCAGACGACCGCCGCGCAGGTGCTCGCGCAGCACACACCTCGTGCGCCTCGAGCTCGACGAGGCCGAGCTTCTGCTGACTCACGCGCTCTCGAGCTCGCGGGAGAGAGTGGAAGCGTCCGAGCTCGGCTTCGGCGCGACGCTCTCGTACGCGGCTGGTTCCTGCATGATCAAGGGCGAGCTCGCCGCCGCGGAGACGGTGTTCGAGGAGGTGCGCCAGACCGCGACGGAGCTCGGCGTCGAGCCCGGGATCGCGCGCTGCCCTGCTGCGCCTCGGTGAGCGTCGCGTGGTATCCGGCAGGACTACCGTCGAGCAGAGAAGCTCTACCGCGAGGCGCTGCGCATCACGTCGAGCCGCGGCGATCGTGGTGCTGCTTCCCGGATCTGCTAGGCTTCGTTGGCGGAAGCGCTGGCCGCTCCTCGGGAAGGTCGAGGAGGCGGAGCGGCTCGCGCTCGAGCTGGACGGAACGTCACGACCCGACGATGTTCATTCGGGCGTCACGCTGGCGATGACGTGGGCAGCAGTCCGGCCGGCTGAGGGCCGCGACGGCGAGGCCGAGGGGCTCTATCCGCTCGGCTCTCGACAACGCGAACGAGTCGGCTATGCGATCATGGAGCTGAGCTCGATCCGTGGAGCGACTCGTCCGCGTTCTACCGCGAGCGAGATCGCGAGCGACGACGCGTCGCGCGTAGCGAGGCTCGCATCGCCGGAGCTCGTCCCTGCCGCGCCCTCGAGCACGGAGCGGATCGCCTGACTCGACTCCTCGTCGGGCGACTCGGAGATGACGGTCGCCGGGCGGTCGAAGCCGGCGAGCGCGTCGCGCAGCGGCTCGGCGCGCAGCGTTCCTTCGCCGTACGGGCAGGTGCTTCGTCTCGTTGCGGTTCGCGAAGGCGATGTCGGAGAAGTGGATGTGGAACGGCGCGTCTGGCTCGAGCACGCCGTCGACGAGCTGCGAGCGCCTCGCGCGAACGGCGTCTGCCTCGAGATACGCGCCGTCGCTCGTCGCGTGCATGTGCGCGAAGTCGAGAACCGGCCGCACCCAGCCGAGACGCGCGCGGCGATCTCGACGACGTCGTCCACGGATCCGAGGTCGCGAACGCGTCCCATCACCTCGATGCCGAACGGCACCGCGCGCTCCTTCGCCTCGAGCCGCTCGCGGAGCGTGCCGAGCTGCTCGACGACCGCGTCGATCGCGGCCTCGCGGCTGCGGCCGAGCAGGAAGCCCGGATGGAAGACGACGAGCTCGGCGCCGCTCGCCGCGACGATGCCGGCGCTGCGGTCGAGCGCGCCGACGGCCGATGTTGAACTTCCGCCCGCTCGCCTCGAGGTGGCCCATGAAGCCGAACGAGCGGCGCGTGCACGGAGAGCGCGATGTCCTGCTCGCGCGCGCAGCTCGCCGAGGCGCTCGGCGAAGCGGGTAGTCCATCCAGAAGCCGCCCTCGAAGTCGATCTCGCATGCCGTAGTAGCCGTCGAGCGAGCAGGACCTCGATTGCCTGCTCGGGCGACTTCACGCGACGGCATGCGTGCCGGCCCGACGCGGATCCGCGACGCCACGCAGCTCGATCCTAGTCGTGTCGATGTGATTGCCTTCGCGGGGTGAAGGCGACGATGCTGCTTGCCGACTACGCAGCCGTCTCGGACGGCAAGCTCACGATCGTCGGCGGAGGCTGGTCGCAGACGGGCCCGGAGCCAGCGTCGTTCGGCATCGGCCTCCTGATCCAGGTGCCGTGGGATCAGGCCAACACACGGCATTCGTTCTCCGTGGAGCTCCTCGACGCCGGATGGAGCTGCCAGTCGGCTTCGAGGAGCGACGAGGACTCCGACCAGGTCGTCGCGTTCGGCGGCGAGTTCGAGGTCGGGTCGTCCGCCGGGGCTGAAGCCGGGAACGCCGCTCGACTTCCCGGTCGCCGTCAACTCGACGCCCCTGCCGCTCGAGCCGGGCCGGTACGAGTGGCGGCTCACCATCGACGGTGCGTCGCGCGAGGACTGGACGATGCCGTTCACCGTGCGCGATCCGAGGAGCAGTAAGCGGATCGCGCAACGTCCGTCCGACGGGACCCGTACGCTCGAAGCGTGGCTACGAGACCCGTCCAGGATCGACCTCGCTCGAGCTCGACATCGACCTTCGGCTCGCCGACCTCGTGGCGTGAGGCCGTCGACGTCTCCGACTGGAGCCTCGAGATCGTTGCGGCCTTCATCCGCGCTGCGTACGGCAAGGGTTACTGCGATGCGCTGACCGAGGAGTCTCCCAGGCTCGCTGTGCATCGACCACGGCTACCGCATGCCCGGCAGGCGCGCGGCCGATCACCGAGTGCCGAGCGGGACTCCTGGCCGAGAGAGCCGCGGCGTAAGCGCCGCGTCAGGGCTACGACTGGCCCCGTGGCTGCAGACTCTCGTGGCACGGAACGCCAGTCCGGCGCGGCTCGTCATCGCGCTCTCGGTGGCGGCGGTGCTGGCCGTGTTCCTGCTGTACACGTCGATCGCGGGTGGCGGGAATCCCTCGCTGGCGCCGAGCGAGCTGGCCGGGCCGAACGGGTGAGGTGTCAGCTCGCCGGTGTCGTGGTCGGGCCGGTCACTGGCGACGCGCACGCAGGCGGCCTGCGCGTTCAGGCTGAAGGACATCGGCAACGGCGCGAGCGACGACCGTCGCCGTGCGCTACTCGGGCTCGGTGCCCGATCTCTTCAAGGTCGGCCGCCATGATCGTCGGTCGACGGTCGCGCTTCACGACGCGGAACGTTCGTCGCCGTGCCCGGCTCGCTGATCACGAAGTGCCCGTCGAAGTACGCGCCGAAGCAGAGCGGCGACTCGGCCTGACGCGCGCCGATGCCTGAGCTCGGTCGCGCCGCGCTCCTCGTCACTCTCGGCCTCGTCGATGTACGCGCTCGTCGCCGGCGCGTACGCCGCCGTACCACGGGTCGGCGCCGCCTGGCGCAGCTCCGCGCAGAACGCCCTCGTGCGCGTCGTTCGTGATCGACCGCCGTAGCGCCGTGCCGTGCTCCTCTCGGCGCTCCTCCGGAACGACTTCTCGTTCGCGTACGTCGCGCGCACGACGAGCGAGGCGCTGCCGACGGCGTACACGATCTCCGCGTTCTGGGGAGGGCAGGAGGGCTCGCTGCTGCTCTGGCTGCTCGTGCTCACGGGCTACGGCGCGGCCGCGGTGAGCCTGAACCGCGCGCTGCGCGCGCGACCTCATCGCCTGGGTCGTGCCCGTGTTCGGCGGCGTCGCCGACGTTCTTCGCGTTCCTGCTCGTCGCCGTCGCGAGCCCGTTCGCGACGCAGCCGGCGCCGGCCGACGGCGCGGGCCTGACGCCGAGCCTGCAGAACCCGTACATGCTCGCGCACCCGCCGCTGCTCTACCTCGGCTACGTCGGGCTCACGGTGCCGTTCGCGTTCGCGATGGGCGCGCTGCTCTCCGGCAGGCTCGACGAGCGCTGGATCGTCGCGACGCGCCGCTGGACGCTCGTCGCGTGGACGCGCGCTCGGCGTCGGCCAGCTGCTCGGCGCGCACTGGGCGTACGTCGAGGTCGGCTGGGGCGGCTACTACGCCTGGGATCCGGTCGAGAACGCCGCGCTGATGCCGTGGCTCGCGGCGACCGCGTTCCTGCACTCGGTGATGATCCAGGAGAAGCGCGGGATGCTGAAGGTCTGGAACGTGCTGCTCGTCATCCTCGCGTTCTGCGCTCTCGCTCTTCGGCACGTTCCTCACGCGCTCCGGCGTCGTCAACTCGATCCACTCGTTCACGAAGAGCTCGATCGGGCCGTGGTTCCTCGCGTTCATCGTGCGTCACCGTCGCTGTTCTCGCTCGCGATCGTGCTCTGGCGGCTGCCGCAGCTGCGCTCGCCGACGAGGCTCGAGTCGCCGATCTCGCGCGAGGCCGCGTTCCTCTACAACAACCTGCTGCTCGCTCGCGCTCTGCCTCGACGATCCTCTGGGGCGTCGTCTATCCCGATGCTCTCGGAGGCCGTGCGCGGCGAGGCGGTCGTCCTCGGGCGGCTCGTACTACGACTTCTTCCTGCGCGCGTTCGGCCTGCCGCTGCTCGCTGCTGATGGGCATCGGGCCGCTGATCGCCTGGCGGCGCGCGTCGCTGCAGAGCCTCGCGCACGACGTTCCGCTGGCCGACGCTCGTCGCGCTCGCGGCCGGGGTCGTGCTGCTGCTGCTCGGCGCGGGCAGCTCGACGCCCGGGTCTCGATCGCGTACACGTTCTCGGCGTTCGTGCTCGCGACGATCGTGCATGGAGTTCGTCGCGCGGGACGCGCGCGCAAGGCGCTCGGAGCGGCTCGTGGCCGACGCGTTCTCGTCGCTCATCACGCGCAACCGTCGCCGCTACGGCGGCTACGTCGTCCACGCGGCGATCGTCCTGCTTCGCGATCGGCGTCGCGGGGTCGAGCGCGTTCGACTCGGTCGCGGAGGCAAAGCTCGCGAAGGGCGAGTCGATGCGGATCGGCGACTACACGCTTGTCGTACCGCTCGCTCGACGAGCGTGCAGCCCCGAACGCGACTGAGATCCGCGCGACGCTCGGCGTCCAGCGCGGCGACCGCGACCTCGGCACGCTCCAGGCCGGCAAGAACGCCTACACGATCGAGCAGCAGGTCTCGAACGAGGTCGGGATCCGGAGCGACCGGCTCACGGGAGAGGATCTCTTCGTCATCGCCGAGCAGATCGATCCGGACGGGAGCGTCTACTTCCGCGTCTTCGTGAAGCCGCTCGTGAACCTCATCTGGCTCGCCGGGCCTCGTCTTCCTGATCGGCTCGCTGATCACGCTGTGGCCCGACCGGCGCGAGCAGCGCAGGCTCGTCGCGCGCGCGTCCGCGGTCGGCACTGCCCGCGACACGTTGACGCTGGCATTGCGTGCTCGCCGCGGCGCTCGCCGTCGCGTGTGTCGTCGCGGTCGCGCTGCCGTTCCTCCGCGGAGCCGGAGCCCGAGTCGGACGCGCTCGACGAGCTCGACGACGACGAGCGGCGGCGGCTCGAGCTCCTCGAGGCAGCGCGACCGTGCGCTCGTCGGCGCTCAAGGAGCTCGAGTTCGACCACCGCACCGGGACGGTCTCGGACGAGGACTACCGAGCGCAGGTCGGCCCGCTGCGCCGAGACGGTGCAGCGGTCGGCGCTCAGGCGCTCGGACGCCAGACTCGGGGGAGGGTCGACCAGCCCGATGAGCGAAACTAGAGCGATGGGACGGCGATCGCTCGCCCTCGCCGGGCTGGCCGCTGGCACTCGTCGCCGCCGGCTCCGCCGGCAGCGGACGACCCGGCCGGGCGAAGGCGGCCGTCGACGCGCGCATCGCGCGCGCTGCAGGCGGAGATCGCAGCACGTCGAAGGCGCAGGACGGCGTCCTGACCACGCAGCTCTCGGCCGTCGTTGCGGAGCTCGAGGACGCCCAGGCTGCGGTCGACACGCGCCGAGGCGAGCGTCTCGTCGCTCGAGACGGAGCTGTCCTCGGCGCGCGGGCGCGCTCGACGAGCTGACGGCGGCTGCTCGCCGTCCAGACGCAGTCGGCTCGAGCGGCTCCGGGCCGAGTACGAGAAGGCGGTCGCGATCCTCGAGGCGCGCGTGCGCGGCCGCGTACATCGACGAGCCGCCCGGACATGCTCGCGTTCCTCGTCTCCGCGTCGAGCTTCGACGATCGTCATCGACAATCGTCGACTTCCTCAACGCATCGGGCGCGTCAGGATCAGCGGATCGCGCGGCACGGTCGAGCGAGGCCGCGTCCGCGGACGGCTGCGGAGCGACGCGCGACGATCACGACGAGACGGCAGCAGGCGGCGGCCGTGTCGGTGATCGCGGCGCGCACGGACGAGGCGCGGCGCCGCCCGCGATCGACTGGCCGCCGACCGTGATCGCCTGGCGACAGTCGAGTCGCTCAAGCAGAGCGCGCTCGCGAGCAACGCGTGAGACGCGCGCGGACTTCCTCGCACGAGGTCGAGGCGCTCGCGGCGCAGAGCGCCGCCTCGCGGCGAGCAGATCCAGGAGCGCAGCAGGGAGCCGGGACTGACCGGCGGCGCCGCCAGCCGTCGGCCGCAGGGCTTCATCTGGCCGTGCGACGGCGTCGTCGTCAGCGGCTTCGGGATGCGCTGGGGTCGCATGCACGAGGGCATCGACATCGGATGTGCGCGTACGGAACGCCGAATCGCGCGGCCGCCGCCGGAACGGTGATCTACGCAGGCTGGCTGGGCGGCTACGGCAATCTCGTCGTCGTCGACCACGGGAACGGCCTCTCGACCGCGTACGCGCACGCGTCGTCGATCCTCGTCGGCGTCGGGCAGACGGTCGCGCAGGGCCAGACGGTGTCGCTCGTCGGGCTCGACCGGACACGCCACCGGGCCACACCTGCACTTCGAGGTCCGGGTCAACGGCGTGCGCGGTCGATCCCGCTGCTGTACCTCTTGGCAGCTGCTCAGGCGGCTTCGGTTGCGGCGCTGGGCAAGCGCGATCGAGCTGACGACGTGCAGGTCGGGGAGCGCGCGCCAGCGCTCGTCCAGCCCGAGGCCGTATCCCGCGAAGAGCTCGTCGGGCACGGTGAAGCCGATGAACCGGAGCGGGAGCTCGTCGACGAGCCGGCGGTACGGGCGGTCGAGGAGCGTCACCGCGGCGAGGCTCGCGGGGCTCCGCAGGCCGAGCGTTCGGCAGAGGAAGTGCAGCGTGAGGCCCGGTGTCGACGACGTCCTCGACGAGGAGGACGTGCGCGGCCGTCGAGCGGCGAGTCGGCGTCCTTGAGCAGCCGGACGCCGCCGTCCTGCCCGATCGGTGTACGGCGCGAGCTCGATGACGTCGAGCGTGTGCGGGATCGAGAGCGCTCGCGTGAGGTCGGCGAGGAAGACGACGCTCGACTTGAGCGGCGCGACGAGAATCGGGTCGAGACCTGCGTACGCGCGTCCGATCTCCGTGCCGAGCTCGGCCACGCGCGCCGGCGATCTCCGCGCGCGACAGGTAGACGGCGCCGACCTCGCCGTTGTCCGATCGGTGCGATGTGCGTGCCACTACGAGGCGAGCCGCAGCCGGTACCGCTGCGCGAGGCGCTCGATGTCGCGCCGGTAGAAGAGCTTCACGCGGACGTGCGGGTAGAGCCGCTGGATCTCCGCGGAGCTTGCGGTTCTTGCGGGTCACGAGCGACTGCTTCATCACCGTCACCTCGATGAAGAGGTTCTGCTCCGGGAGGTAGAAGTCCGGGCGTGAACGCGCTCGACGACGCGGCCCTCCTCGTCGCGCTCGAGGACGAACGACTGGGGCTCGTAGTCCCAGGGACGCCGTAGTAATCGAGGATCTTGGCGCACTCGACCTCGATCCGATTCGCGAACCGCGGCGGGTCGGTGCCACAATATGCCTGGAAAACGGGCTTTCCTCCTGCACCTGCACCAGCGTACCGACGGCCTCGGACGACCCACGGATCGCGTCGTAGACTGTCGACTCGTGTTCCGGATCGCGCAGTTCTCCGACCTCCACTGCGGCGAGACGTACTTCGAGGCGAGCCTGCTCGAGCGCGCGATCGGCGAGATCAACGAGCTCCAGCCGGACGTCGTCGTCTGCTCGGGCGACCTGACGACGCTTCGGATTCCGGCACGAGTACCTGACTGCGCGCGAGTACCTCGATCGCATCGACTGCGACGTCGCTCGTCGTCGTCCCGGGCAACCACGACTCGCGCAACGTCGGCTATGTCCACTTCGAGGAGATGTTCGGCGACGCGCAACTCGGTGCTCCGCAAGGGCCGGTCGACGATCGTCGCGGTCGACTCGAGCGAGCCCGACCTCGACCACGGCCAGATCGGGCGGGGCCGCTACCGCTGGATCGAGGAGCAGTTCGCCGCGGATCCGGCGGAGCTGAAGATCTTCGTCCTCCACCACCACCTGCTGCCGGTGCCGGGACCGGGCGCGAGCGGAACGTCGTCTACGACGCCGGCGACGCGATCGAGTGCCTCCAGCGCGCCGGGCGTGCGATCTCGTCCTCTCCGGGCACAAGCACGTGCCCTACGTCTGGCGGCTCGAGGACCTCTTCGTCGTCAACGCGGGAACGGTGTCGTCGCTCCGCCTCCGGGGCAACACGAGGCCCTGTTACAACGTCGATCGAGATCGACGGGACGCGCGTCGACATCTGGCGGCGGCATCCGTTCCACGGCCAGGAGCAAGCTCGTCTCAGTTCGCGACTCGACACCCTCGAGTACGAGAAGTTCACCGGCGCGCGATCGAGGACGAGGTCACCGCGCGCACGTGAGGGCTCTCGCCATCGTCGACGGCGAGCACTACGCCGCCGGTCGTGCGCGACGCGCTCGCCGAGCTGCCGTACGAGTTCGTCGCGGCCGTGCTCGTCGGGGGCACGGAGAAGCTGCGCGGGGAGAGGAGTACGGCGTTCCGCTCGTCGTCGACGTCGAGGCCGCGATCGCGCGAGCATGCCCCGGACGTCGTCGTCGACCTCTCCGACGAGCCGGTGCTCGGCCGCGTCGAGCGCTTCGCGCTCGCCAGTCGCGTGCTCGCGCTGCGGACTGCCGTACGTCGGCGCCGACTTCCGTCTCGACCCGCCGCGCGTCGAGCCGCTTCGAGCTCCCGTCGATCGCCGTGGTCGGAACCGGGAAGCGCGTCGGCAAGACCGCCGTCACCGGGCACGCTCGCGCGGCTTCTCGCTGCCGACCGTCGCGTCGTCGTCGTCGCGATGGGGAGGGGCGGGCCGCCAGAGCCGGAGGTCGTCGACGCGTGCCTCCGACCGTCGACGCGCTCGTCGAGCTCTCGCGCTCGGGGCGTCACGCCGCGTCCGACCACCTCGAGACCGCGGCGCTCGTCGGCGTCGCCGACGGTCGGCTGCCGGCGCTGCGGTGGTGGCCTCGCGGGCGCCGTCGCGACCTCGAACGTGCTCGAGGGGGCGCGCGCATCGCGGTCGAGCATCGAGCCCGACGCTCGTCGTCTTCGACGGCAGCGGTGCCGCGCATTCCCGCCGATCGCGGCCGAGCGCGAACCGTCATCGTCGTCGGCGGTCACCAGGATCCGGCGGTCGTCGGCGGGATACCTGAACACGTACCGGCTCCTGCTCGCCGATCTCGTCGTGCGTGACGATGGCCGAGGACGTCGACTCGGATGGGACGCGTCCGGACCGCGTGTCGCGAGGCACGTTGCGGCCACGGGATGCCGGTGGTCGCGACGACGCTTGCAGCCCCGCCCGCTCGCCGACGTCGCGGGACGCTCGATCGCGTACTTCTGCACGCGCTCCCCGGAGACCGCGCATGCGTCGCTTCGCAGCGTCCTGAGAGCAGCGTACGGCGCCGACGTCGTCCACGTGTCCGGGAATCTCGCGAATCGCGCCGCTGCTTCGCGAGGAGCTCGCCGACGTCCGACGCTGACGTCTTCCTGGTCGGAGCTCAAGGCCGCTGCGATCGACGTCGTCGCGGAGGCAGCGCTCGCGCGCGGGGCCGAGGTCGTGCTCGCCGCGAACGACGTCGTCCCGCTGCTCGGGCGAGCCGGACCGCTGACGAACTGCTCGCTCGGCATGGCCAAATTCACCATCGTGAGGGAGCGCCGCCACACGTCTGCCGTTGCCGCTGGGCGACGAGGTGCCGCTTCTCGAAGGGCCTGATGGCACGCGCGCTCGTCGTCACGGGCCTCGATCCGGAGCGCGCATACCTCATCGCTCGCCGCGCCGACCGCGATCTCGCGGAGCGCGGGGCCGTCTCGCTCGACCTCGATCGCCTCGGCGAGCTCGCTGGCGGAGCTGATCGGCGAGGAGGAGGCGGCGCGCACCGATCCGCCGGCTCGGCGGCTCGACGCGCTCCAGCGGCTCGAGGAGCCGCTCCTCCTCCTCGTCGGCGGCGCGACCGGGACCGGCAAGTCGACGATCGCGACGGAGGCCGCGCACCGGCTCGGGATCACGCGCGTGACGTCGACCGACTTCATCCGGCAGACGATGCGGACGTTCTTCTCGAAGGAGTTCATGCCGTCGGTTCACTACTCGAGCTTCGAGGCACGGCTGGCGCTGACCCGCGCCGAGGAGGAGGAGTCCGGCGACGCGGCGATCCTCGGCTTCCTCGACCAGACGCGGAACGTGCTCGTCGGTGTCGACGCGGCGCTCGAGCGCGCCGCGACCGAGCGCTGGTCGACCGTGCTCGAGGGCGTCCACCTCGTGCCGGGCATGGTCGGCACGCGACTATCCCGGCGCATTCGTCGTCCAGTGCGTCGTCGCGATCGAGGACGAGAACCTCCACCGCAGCCACTTCTGGGTGCGCGACCAGGCGACCGAGGGCCTTCGACCGCTCGAGAAGTACCTCGACTCGCTTCCCGCAGATCCGTGAGATCCAGGACTACCTCGTCGAGCGCGCGCGGCGCCACGACGTGCCGGTGATCTACAACGACTCGCTCGACGACCGCGATCGGCGACGTTCTCGACCTCGTGCTCGCGCCGCGCGGATCAGCTCGTCGCGGTCGGCTAGAGCCGCGCCTCTACACTTGCCTCGTGGTCGCGCGCGACGACGTCGTCGAGGCGCTGCACGGTGTCGAGGATCCCGAGCTCGGGATGGACATCGTCGAGCTCGGGCTCATGTACGACGTCGAGGTCGACGGGCCGAGCGTGAAGGTGCTCTACAGCCTGACCTCGATGGGGTGCCCGGCCGGCGCCGATGATCGCCGGAGGGCATCGTCGACGCCGCGCCGCAGTGTCCCGGGTGTCGAGAGGTCGAGGCCGAGCTGACGTTCGACCCGCCGTGGACGCCCGACCGCATGTCGGACGACGCGAAGTTCATCCTCGGCTTCGGCTGACGGAGCGCCGGCGGCTGCACGGCGGCGGTTCAGATCAGTCGGGGATCGTCAGGGATGACCTTGCCGAACTGTGCGCCGGACTCGAGCCGCTCGTGAGCCTCCGCGGCTGCTGCGAGCGGGAACATGCTGTCGACGTGGACGCGAGCGCGGCCGGCTCGGACGAGCTCGTAGGCACCCTCGAAGTCCGACGGCGTCCCCATCGTCGAGCCGTAGATCGACGAGCTGCTTCCACCAGAGCCGGTAGAGGCGCGCCGGCGGGTTCGGGCCGCGACGTCGCGCCGCAGACGACGATTCGGCCTCGCTGCCGCGCCGCGGCGAGCGAGCGCTCCCACGTCGCCTCGCCGACCGTCTCGACGACGACGTCGACGCCGTCGCCGTCGGTCGCGTCCTTGCACCGCCTGCGACGACGTCGCCGTCGGCGTGGTTCACGGCGACGTCGGCGCCCGAGCGCGCGCGCCCGCTCGAGCTTCTCGGCGCTCGACGAGGTGACGATCGTCCGCGCGCCGAGCGCCCGGCAGATCTCGAACGCCGCGAGTCGCGACGCCGCCGCCGATGCCCCAGATCAGCACCCATTCGCCCTCGCTGAGCGGCGGCCTTCGTGACGAGCATCCGGTACGCCGTCTCGAACGACGAGCGGGAACGCGGCCGCCTCCTCGAACGACAGCGCCGTCGTCGAGCGGGTAGACGCTGCGTCGGCCGGGATCGCCTTCAGCTCGCAGTGCGTCCCGTCGGTGTGCTCGCCGATCACCGTGATCGCGCCGCCGTGCGCGATCCCGGGGTTGACGACGACGCGATCGCCGACCGCGAAGCCGTCGACGCCATCGCCGAGCGCCGGCGACGATGCCGGCGCCGTCCGCACCGAGGATGCGCGGCTTCGGCACCGAGGGCAGGCCCTTCCGCACCCAGACGTCGAGGTGGTTGAGCGCCTGCGGCGCGCAGTCGAGACGAGCACCTCGCCCGGCCCGGGCTCGGGATCGGGGACGTCCTCGTAGCGGAGGACCTCGGGGCCGCCGTCCTCGTGGATGCGAATCGCCTTCACGGTGCACAATCCTCTCATGACCGGCGCCGAGCTGAGCCAGCTGGCGGCGGAGCTCGGCCTCGACGTCGTCGGCGCAGCTCCGCGCCGAGCCGTACGAGGACACCGAGGCGCGCACATTCGCGAGCGCGCGCGAGCGCGGCCTCTTCGCGGACATGCGGTTCACGATGGCGCGGCCCGAGGTGTCGTGCCATCCCGAGCTGCTGCTCGACGGGCGCGCGGACGGTCGTCTCGGCCGCGCTCTGCTACTGCGTCGCCGAGCCCGAGCCGCCGCCGGGCGACGGGCGGCTGCCGCGGTACACCTGGCGCGACGAGTACGCGGTCCTCCGCGAGCGGCTCGACGCGCTCGGCCGCCGGCTCGGCGGCGAGCTACCGCGTGCTCGTCGACGAGAACGACCACGTCGACCGCGAGCGGCCGCGGTCCGCGCCGGCGTCGGCGTTCTACGGCAAGAACACGATGGCTGATCACGCGCCGCCACGGCTCGTGGGTCGTGCTCGGCACGCTCGTCACGGACGTCGAGATCGAGCCGACCCCGCCGCTCGACGCTCGACTGCGGCGCGTGCCGGCTCTGCATCGACGCCTGCCCGACCGGGCGCGCTCGACGAGCCGGGCACGCTCGACGCGACGCGCTGCCTCTCGTACTGGACGCAGGCGCCGGCGCCGATCCCGGAGGCGTACCGCGCGGAGCTGGGCGACATGGTCTACGGCTGCGACATCTGCCAGGACGTCTGCCCGTGGAACCGCGGCGTCGAGAAGCGACGACGCGGCGAGCGTGCTCCGACCGATGCGACCACCGGTCGTGTCGCTCGGCCGACTGGCTCGATCGCGATCCGGGACGAGCTCGTCGCGGAGTTCGACCGGCTCTACGTTCCGAAGAACGACGGACGGTGGCTGCGTCGCAACGCCCTGATCGCCGCCGGAAACGTCGGAGGTGCGGCCCTGCGTCCGAGCATCGAGCGCGAGGTGGCGTCCGAGGATCCGGTGCTCGCCGACGCGGCGTCCTGGGCGCTCGCCCGCATCGGCGAGCGCGGGGCTTGCATGACGCCGAGCGTCTCGACTCGGAGCGCCTTGCGGTCCTCGTCCACGAGGTCAGGAGTCCGGTGGCTGCTCTCCGCCATTGCGGAACGCGCCTGACGGCGACACCGACGTGGAGACGCGCCGTGAGCTCGTTCGACTCGTGATCCCTCGCGTGCCGAAGCGTCGAACGGGTCGTCACCGATGCCGCGGTCGCGTCGATCCGATCCGAGCCGAGTCGATCCGGAGCAGCTCGTCCGCGACGTTGTGGTGCCGGCGCCGTCGTTCGCGGCGCTCATGTCGAGTCACGCGTGGTCGGCGAGCTACCGGCGATCGACGCCGATCGCGTCACGCCTTCGGCAGGCACTCGACAATCTCATTGCAAACGCGTTGGTGCACGGTCCCGCGGACGGCCCGTGTCGGTACGGGCCGAGGCTGCGAGCGCTGTCCTGATATCGGTGACCGACCACGGACCTCGGGATCGCGGCGGACGAGCTCGATCGCATCTTCGATATCGGAGTCCGGCTCGATCCAGCCCTCGCGAGGATCCGGCTTCAGGCTCGCGCTGGCGCGCGCGATCGTCGACGGACACGGTGGATCGTCTCACCGTCACGTCGACTCCGGGTGAAGGCACGCACGTCCACCATCGCTCTGCGCCTTCGTGAGGCCTAACCAGCTACGCGCGCGTCGAGCGTGTACGCGCGTACGAAGTTGCCGTCGCCGTCGTGTTCGGTGATCCGGAACGATGCGCGAGCCTTCTGATCGATGTCGGCGGTCGTCGTGACGCGCACCGGCAGGCCGGACGCGACGCGATACACCTCGGTGAAGCCGGGCTGATCGACCGTGACGTATCGCGTTGCGCGCCCCGGCTCGACCCATGCGAACGCCACAGGATCGGCCGCTGCGGTGCGACAACCGGCGAGATCGAGCCGCGGATCCTGGAGTCGCCCGCGCTCGAGTCGCCCGACCGCGATCCCGCACCAGACGTCGCGTCCCTCACCGACGGCCGCGGCCCGATCGCAGGCGATGAGAGTCTCGTCCGGATGAAGAGCGGAACGTGATCGCTCTCCGCCATTCACGCCGACGCGCACGACCACAAGCCCGGCCGCGGCATGATCGTCGTGCTCAGAGCGGAGACACTGCGCCGCACGCGTCGCCGACGCGACCCGAAGGGCGCTTTCGACTTTGACGCTAGACCGTTGTCGCGATCTGACCCTTCGCAGAACGCCCTCGAAGCGTGACCGCCGATGGTCTCTCTGCCGGTGTTCCGTCGATCAACCGTGCCGGAGGCTTCTCATCTCCCGCGCACGCTGCTGCCGCCATCGCGACGAGCGTTGCCACCGCGAGCAGCGATCCGGAGTACGGGCCGCGCGCGTCACGTCAGGAGCTCCAGCCGATCCTCCTGACGCCGCTGTAGTTCGAGCTGCCCCGGTACGTTCGAGTCCAGATTCCCGTGCCGTAATCCTCGCCCTTGGCCTCGATGATCTGGTCCGTGCCGTCGGGGTTCACGGCATAGATCAAACCGATGTGCGTGTCGCTCGCCAAGGCGTCCATTTTGGTCAGCGCCGTTTTGGACACCGTCACGTTGGGTGCCCCGGCACCAGCCTTGAATGCTGCGGCGGTGTACGGCCCATGCACGTTGCGCAGGAGTCCCCATTGCTCGAATCCCGCATTGCTCTGGTCAGCGACTCGCGCCAGACCTTGAAGCGTGAACCCGGAGCAGTCGCCACCTTCACCGCCGGTCGCGGGATCCTCATGCGGATCGTTTGGCGAATCGTCGCGATCGTTGTCGTTCCAGCATCCGCCGGGATGGTTGTTCAGAACCACTCGGCGGTGGTGCCTGAACGACGGGCGGCCGCCATAAACGTTCGCAGCTCCGTGGCAGCTGCCACCGCCACGGGACTATGCCGTTCGGTGTCAGGCGCACTGCAGTTGGGGCCGGGTGGGATCCAGGACAGGAACTCGGCCGAAAGGTCGGCCGAGGAAGCAAGCGAGGGAGGCTGGCCGTAACAGGCGAGAGTGACGCAGCGGAGCGCCGAAGGCCGTGGGAGAGAGAAATGGCCGGTACCCAGTCCGGACGTACACACTCACACGAGGCGGATTGAGGCGCCGACGCAGACGCTCTCGGGAGCGAGGCTGACAGGTTTTGGGACTCGAGCGGTTGAAGTCGGAAGGGGCCGTTCGTCTCGGCAGGCGAGACCACGGAGACATCACTGCGAGTCTCTGGGACACGCAGAGAGCACACCCAAGGAACGGAGGTAATAGATGAAGCACGCCGGAAACGAACCTGTCTCGTTCGGCCACTGGCGCCCGATCGTGCCCGGGTGTGACCATTCCTCGATGGACTGCGGCGTCGGGTAGCGGTTCGGGTTCATAGCCGCACGGGTGACGACCTCGGCATCGCTCACGTGCCCGTTCCAGTTGAGGTCGGAGACGTCCTCGAGCTCGGCCACGGGCCGATGCTCCTGCTGCGGGTCGTGGACCTCGTGGAGACTGGGCCGCATTCGCCGCTCGCGGCATTGGTGAAGGTGGCGCCCGCGCCGATGGTCGTGCGGTAAATCGCGCGGGGCTAACTTACTGTCGCCGGTATCGTCCCGCCGCTCTCCATCGCGGTGTAGACTAGTGACGCCGAAAGAGGCTGCCGAGACGACGGCAGCCTCCTCCTTCGTGCGATAGGTTGCGCCCTGAGCCACGAGGCAGGCGCTTCGCCGGGCTCGCGAGAACCAGCACTCTTCCCACCAAGGAGGTTGAAGTGTTGCTTGCTGCAAGTGGCTGGTGGCTCACGGTCCATCCTCGCTCTCATCGTCTGGATCGCGATCGCGTTCTGGCCGGCCAGGGTCGCGGGTCGCAAGGGTCACAGCTTCTTTGGCTACTTCATCTTTCGGCCTCATCTTCTTTCCGCTGCACTGATCGTCGCGTACCTGGTTTCGGATCGAACTGCGATGGCGTGAGTGTCGGCACGAGCCACGTAGGCCGGTCATACTCGCGCGTTCGCGACCCCAGGTCGGACTCGTGACGACCCAAGCTGAACCAGCCCCGAAGCCCAGAGGGACTTCCCGTATGCGCGTCATCGGCGCCCGTGTGCTGACCGTTGCCGCGATCCTGCTCGCGCTCGTCAGGATGTGGTCGCGTTCTATGTCGAGAACACGGCTCTCGATCCGGCGCGGCTTCGAGACGATCTCCCGGAACACGATCGAGAACGACGAGATCCGCACATAGGTCGCAGCCAAGTCGGTCGATACGCTGTTCGAGAACGTCGACGTCGAGGCGGCGATCGCCGAGAAGCTGCCTCCCGCACAGCAAGGACTCGCACCCGTTCTGGCCGGCCTCGGCTCGCTCACGGCGCAGATCGGGCCGCTGACGCGGCGCTCGAACGGCCGCGTGTGCAGACGGTGTGGAG
>ERZ1370068.4966-contig-4011_pt1 | contig 37528 bp, 52 predicted proteins | sample MGYA00561227_ERZ1370068 | MGnify/ENA primary metagenome ERZ1370068 (study PRJEB38410, sample SAMEA6850437) | metagenome | study: Metagenomic assessment of the ecological functions of the soil: analysis of the soil microbiota associated with the...
GAAAGATGAATCGGCCGCCGGGAAGCGTGATTCGTCGAGGTCTACGCATTCTGCAACCGTGCGGTGGCGTTGCCGCCGAACCCCGGAATCCGGTTGACGGCGAGCACCACCGCAAACGTGATGACCAGCATCGCGATGCCCAATACCGCGATCGCGCGCGAGGTCGCCGCTTTCGTTGAGATCGTAGATCAGAACCGACAGCACTTTTGTCTGCGACGTGAACAAAACGATTGCCGCCGACAGTTCGCGCATTACGCCGATGAAGATGAAGCACCAGGTCGCGATCACGCCGGTGCGCAGCAGGGGCGCGGTGATCTGGCGTAGCGATTGCAGCCGCGTTGGCGCCGAGGATGCGGCTGGCGTCTTCCAGCTCGGGATGGATGGTCGCGAACGCCGCCTGCAATTGCTGATAGGCCGACGGCAGGTTGATGGTGAGGAACGCGAGCAGCAGGATCCACAGCGTGCCATAGAGCACGAACGGCGGCCGCGTGTAGCTCAGGAACAGGCCGACGCCGAGCACGATGCCGGGCACCGCGATCGGGGCGGTGGCGAGAAAGCCGAGGAAGCGATGGCCCGAGATCACCCGCCGCGTCGTGACATAGGCGATGACGCAGCGCCAGCATCGTTCCGATCGTGGCTGTCGCTGCGCCCAGGATCACCGTGTTCTTCAGCGCCAGCTGTGTCGACGACAATTCGGTGAACACGAACACGATGTTGTGCAGCGTCATCGTCGACGGGCGTCACCAGCGTGGTTGCGTTCGGCGAGAACGCGCGCGTTCAAGCAGCGCGAGATAGGGCAGGAACACCGGATTGAGCAGCACGATCAGGCAAAACGCCAGTCGCCACCCAGCGCCACCGGTTCAGCTCGACCAGGCGCGGCGCGCCGTACTTGCCGCCGACAACCGAGAAGCCGCGGCGGCCGAGCAGGAACTTTTGACCCTGCAACAGCAATATCGTCAGCACCAGCAGCGGCACGGCGGCGGCGGCGGCAAGTTCGAGCTTCGGCGGATACTGGAACAGGCTCCAGATTTTCGTCGTCATGGTGTGGAAGCCGGCCGGCAGCGCCAGGATCGCGGGCGAACCGAACAGCGTCATGGCCTGCAGGAAGGCGATCAGCGCGCCGGCGACCAGCGCGCGGCAGCGCCAAGGGGATCGTCACGCGCCGTGCCGTGGTCCACGCCTTGCCGCCGAGAATCGCGGAAGCATCCTCGAGTTCGCCCGGCATGTTGTCGAGCGCGTTGGCGACCAGCACGAACACGAACGGAAAGGTGTAGCAGGAGATGACGAAGATGATTCCGGTCAGCGAGTAGATGTTGAACAGATAGGCGTCCGATTCACCGCCGATCAGGAAGCGATAAAGCTGGTTCAGCAGGCCGCTGTTGGGCGCGGCCAGCAATTCCCACGCCACGGCGCCGAGAAACGGCGGCGTCACGAACGAGGCCGTCACCAGCGCGCGGATGGTCTGCCGCCCCGGCATGTCGGTGCGCGATACCAGCCAGCCGATTGGAGCAGCGACAATGCAGCAGATGATCGCCGACGTCGTGGCGATGATCGCAGTCGTCAGCAACGGATCGAGGAAATCCGGGTTAGTGAACAGCGTGACGAAATTCTGCAGCGTCGGATGGCGCGCCTTGTCGGTAAAGGCAAAGAGCGCCAGCCACGACATCGGCAGCACGATCAGCACGATCATGACCGCCGCGAACAGCCACAGCACCGGTCTGGTCCAGTCGATTTTTGCTTTTGAGGAGGCGATGGTGGTGATGGTCATGCCGCGATCTTTCTACTTGTCGTTTCTCGATGTGCAAATGTACATCGAGCACGCGCTTTCCGACTCCTCGCCCCGCGCTTGCGGGAGAGGGCTGGGGTGAGGGGCTGTCTCCACGAGCACCGAATGCGCGAGGTCCTCTCACCCGGCGCTGCGCGCCGACCCTCCCGCAAGCGGGGCGAGGTAAGCAGACAGCTTTCTCCAAACTCACACTCCTGAACAACCGCGCATAGCGCGTCCTGATCTCTTCCGTCATGGCCTCGACGCCGGCAGCGTCCTCCTTCATCAGCTTGATGTCGGAAAGCTTGCGGCGTCCCGGTTTCGACTGCTACCTGCGCGTGAACCGAATATTGCGCGGTGTAGTCGATGAAGAATTGCTGGGTCTCGCGCGTGTGCAGCCAGGCCTGGAACAGCTTTGCGGCGTTGGGGTGCTGCGCGGATTTGAAGATGCCGGTCGGGCCCGAGATCGTCGGCGTGCCTTCAGTCGGGTACACCGGCTCGACCGGCTGTCCGGCTTCCTTCAACAGCACGATGCCGTATCTCGTTGCCGTCGGCCATCACCGCGCGTTCGCCGAGCGACAGCTTTTTCGGCGGATCGGTCGAGGACTGCACCTGCATGACACGCTGCTTCGACAGCTTCTCCATATATTCCCAGCCGAGTTCGCGCACCGTCTCGGAAGGTGGCGGTCATGATGGTGCCGCTATAGGCCGGATGACCCTTCACCATCTTGCCGGCCCATTTGGGGTCGAGCAGATCGGCAAAGCTTTCGGCGCGTCCTCGGCCTTTACAAGGTTGGTGTTGTAGGCGATCGACGACAGCCAGATCCGCGAGGTCGCGAACAACCCGTCGGGATCGCGATAGGCTTCCGGAAAAAATTTGCGCGACGTCTTCGGGGACGAACGGCATCAGCCAGCCGTTGCGCTTCCAGGTGATGAAGTGGGAAGCGTCCGAAGAGTTGATGATATCGGCGGCGCGGATGTTGCTGGCAAATTCCTGGTCGACCCGCTGGAACAGCCGCTCCGAGCCGGAGCGCTCGATCTGCACGGAGACGCCCGGATACGTCGCCTCGAACGCCTTGCCGAGCTTTTCGCCGACCGGCAAATCCATCGAGGAATACAGGATCACCTTGCCTTCTTTCTTGGCGGCGTCGACCAGCGCCGGCGTGATCGCTGCCGGTTCCGGCGATTGCGCCCGAACGGGAGAGGCGAGCACCGTGCCCAACGCCAGCGCGGCCGAACTTGTCAGCGTGCCTTTGCAGGACGCAGCGTCTGGAAAGTTTACGGCCCTTCATCGCGTCCTCCCTTCATTTCCAGTTGTTACCGGCCGAGCGCCCGGCAGCGATCGGGCGGCAGGGTCAGCCAGACCTCCGTTGCCTTTGGGGACCGCCGTCTCGGTCGGCGTGGTGACGCGCAATGCCGTGCCGTCGGCGACTTCGACCATGTAGTCCCGTGCCACGCCGAGATAGACCTGACGCGTCACAACGGCCTTGATGGCATTCCGCGGCGACGCAGGCGCCTGCGTCGAAAGCTGGATATCATGCTGGCGGATGGCGACCGGCGCACTCTGGCCCGCGGTGAGCGGTGCGCCGACCACCTGCAAGGTGGCGCCGGCGAAGTCGACATGGTTGCTGTCGCGCGCGGTGCCCTTGATGACATTGCTGGCGCCGATGAAGCGCGCGACGAATTCGGACTGCAGGCCGCGCGTAGATATCCTCGGGCGTCCCGAGCTGGTCGATCTTGCCGCCATTCATCACTGCGATCATGTCGGCCGTGGTCATCGGCCTCTGATTGGTCGTGGGTGACATAGACGGTCGTGTAGCGATATTCGTCATGCAGCCGGCGTATCTCGAACCGCATCTCTTCGCGCAAGTTTGCGTCGAGGTTGGACAGGGGTTCGTCGAGCAACAGCGTTTCCGGCTCGACGATCAGCGCGCGCCAGCGCCACGCGCTGCTGCTGTCCGCCGGAGAGCTCGCCGGGATAGCGCTGCGCCAGCGCATCGAGTTTTGTCGTGGCCAGGATCGCCGCGAGTTTTTTGCCGATGGTGTCGCGGTCCATCTTGCGCAAGCGCAGCCCGTAGACGATGTTTTCCGTGACCGTCATGTGCGGCCACAGCGCGTAGCTCTGGAAGATCATCGACATGTTGCGCTGTTCGGGCGGCAGCGTCCGCGCCTTTGAGGAGACCAGTCGGTCGCCGACGATGGATCTCGCCGTCGGAAGGCTCCAGGAAACCGGCGATCAGCCGCAGCGTCGTGGTCTTGCCGCAACCCGATGGCCCCAGCAGGCAGACCAGCTGCCCGTGCTCGATCCGCAGCGAGACGTTATCGACCACGGCAAGCGAGCCAAATCGCTTGGTCAGGCCGCGCAAATCAACGGACGCCAATCGGATTCCTCCAGGTTTTATTGTGCAGGGATCAGCGCCCCGGCTTTTTTGCCGGTATACAGCTATAAGCACTAAAATGACGCGCAGGAAAGCCTTGCGGCTTCAGACTTTGATCGAATTGAATTGGCAGGCGCGAGGTCTCGCCTCTCACATTGTGAGAGAGAAGATTACGCACTCACATTTTCGCCGAGCCACTCGATTGCGGCCTCGGTGCCGCCCTTGCCGTGCGGGATTTTGAGTGCGGTAAGCCCGACTTCGATCACGCCGAGCGTGCCCAGGATCATCGGCGCGTTGACGTGGCCCATATGGGCGATCCGGAACGCCTGGCCGTGCGAGGTCGCCGATGCCGAGCCCGAGCACGACGCCGCATTTCTCCTTGCAATAGCGCCGCAGCGCCGCGGGATCGTGGCCGTTCATCACCACCGTCGTGACCGTGTTGGAGCGCTCGCTGGCTTCCGCGATGTTGAAGCCGAGCACCTGGCCTTCGGACCAGACCGCCACCGCGCGGCGCACCGCCTCGCCAAGCAGGCGATGGCGCTCAGAAGGTGTTTTCGAGGCCCTCCGTCGAACAGCATGTCGATCGGCCTGGCGCAGCGCGAACAGCAGATGCACCGGCGCGGTGCCGGCATATTTCCGGTAGTGCTCGCTGCCTTCGCGCTCGGTCCAGTCCCAATAGGGCGTGCGCAGACCGGCCTTCTTGTGCACCTCGCGGGCGCGATCGTTGGCGGCGACGAAGCCGAGGCCGGGCGGCGTCATCAGGCCCTTTTGCGAGCCGGACATCGCGACGTCGATGCCCCATGCGTCCATCTCGAACGGCATGCAGCCGAGCGAGGCGACGGTGTCGACCATGAACAGCGCCGGATGGCCGGTCGCCTTGATCGCCTTGCCGATCGCCTCGATGTCGTTATAGGCGCCCGAGGCGGTATCGACCTGCACCGCCAGGATCGCCTTGATCTTGTGTTCCTTGTCCTGGCGCAGGCGCGCCTCGACCTCGGCGGGACGGATCGCGCGGCGCCAGTCGCCCTTCAGCACCTCGACGTCGGCGCCCATCGCGGCCGCGGCGTTGCCCCAGCCGATCGCGAAGCGGCCGCTTTCCAGCACCAGCACCTTGTCGCCGCGCGACAGCACGTTGGAGAGCGTCGCCTCCCAGGCGCCGTGGCCGTTGGCGATGTAGATGTAGGAGCGGCCCTTGGTGGCGAACAGCTTTGCGAGATCGGCAAGCAGGCCGTCGGTCAGCTCCACCATCTGCGTCGGAATAGATATCGAGCGCCGGACGATGCATCGCCCGCAGCACCTCGTCGGGCATAGTGGTGGGTCCGGGGATGGCCAGAAACTCCCGGCCCGCGCGAACGGTCATTTGTTGGTTTTCCTTGTTGGGTCAGCCTACTCAGTTCCAGTCATGGATGGCAGCGGATTGAGCCGAATTTCAAGCGCCGCATAACCCCTTATTTTCCCATTGCATTGGCGATTGCATGCCAGATCTGATCCTTCGATCTCGGTCGCCGGCGGGCTCGGGATCGTCACCGCGGGCCGTCGCGCTTCCGGCAGGCTTCGACCAGCCGCAGCACCCAGATCTCGCCGTCGGTGTAATAGGGATCGCCGCCACCATTGCGGCCCGCAATGGTCGGCCCGATGCCGGTGACCTGATATTTTGCGGTCACCATCCCGGCGTTTTCCAGATCGGCCGGCGAGCAGCGCCCGCTCGGCGTCGAGATCGGGGCTGATGTGATGGGTCACCGCGCCGGTATAGTCGGCTGACGCCGACGCCGCGATCTTCCGTCGCCGCGCCGAGCCACACCGGGCGCTTTTCCTCGCCCTGGTCCAGCACCTTCCAGAAGCGGACGTGATTGCGGCGGTCGGCGCTGGCGCCGATCGGCTTTTCGAAGGCGAGGTCCTCGCGGCGTCCCTGATAATAGAGATTGCTGACCGGCGCGTCCTTGTAGGGGCGATCGAGCAGCACGCTGCCGACGATCTCGATCGATGATTTCAGCGTGATCGGATCGGCCGGATACCAGCCTCGCCTGCATGCATCGCGCAGACCACGTCGCGCTGATCGCCGATCAGGCCGACATTCATGGGATCGCCGGGAATGCCTTGTCCGGTGCGCGTCACCATCGGCAGATCGGCGAGGCCTTTCTGGTGTTCATAATGCGTCCAGAGCGCCGGGCAGGATCGACATAGGCGAGCAGGCCGTAGCCGCCGAGGATGAACAACAAGCAAGACATCGGCGCGCGCCGGAGTCCGGCCGTGCTTGTCGTGGTAATCGCTCGTTCGTCAGCTGATGGGCTACGATTGGCTGCACCGCTTCAGCGCTTGGTCTCGCGGCAGCCGGCGGCTTCGGCCTCCTCGACCGAGCAGAACCAGCGCGTGCCCTTGCTGATCTTCATCTGGATCTTGGCGTACCAGCGGCTGGTCGGCTGTGTGATAGATGCACTCGCCGGATCGGTTGACGTTGCCCTTGATGGTGCAGTCGGGCGAGGGCGCGACCGGTCCGGAGGCCGACGCCAGCAGGATGGCGTTGGCGTTCTCCGGCGGCTTGGCGGCGCCAAGAATGGTCGGTCTTCTTGTTGCGGGCGCGCCAGTCCCACGGCGCGATGAACGCGCCCTGCCACATCCCGGCCTTTGGCCTCGCGCGCGGCCTTCTCGTCCGCCTCGTAGTCGTGCGAGATCCGGACGAAGGCCAGCGCCCAGCCGTTCGTCACCAGCCATTTCTGGATGTCCTCGCCGTCGACCTCGCATCGCGCAACCGGTGCGGCCGCGGCGATCGGTCGCTCTGATGTGGCAGGTCCAGCTCTTGCTGCCGACATGCTTGATCAGTTCGTCGCGCGCGGCGACGCCGCAGGTCCAGCGCTCGCCCTGAGTTGTTGAGGCAGAGCTGATCCACCGACGGCGCGTCGATACCGCCGAGGCGAATGCGGCTGTTGCCGATCTGTGATCTGGTCGCCTTCGCGGATTTTGGGTACGCCGGTGATGTCGGCCGCCTCGCGCGATGGCCGGCAGCAAGAGCAGCAGAAGGGCCGACGGAACCACGTCTTCAACGTCATCGGCAATCCCGGCTGAGAATCGTGGACGCAGGGTAGCAGATCTTGCTGGCAAACCAGCCCGGGTGCCAGCGCCCGGCCCACGGCCTCCCGGTCAACTTCTTAACGCGATAAGCACAGCGAAGTTTCTACCAGGGCGGAGAAGGTCGCCCGGTGCAAGGTCGAACCACGCATGCCCGGTGCCGACTACGGTTACGAAAGACCGTCAATCCTTGGCGGCAGCCATTATTAGAGCTATTGAAGTCTCGTCGAACGGAACGGTCTCTTGCAATGGCAAGGGCGTGTGAAACCGGAGCTGTTGATGACCAAGTCCATCCGAGTAGTCTTTACCCTGGCGAGTATCCTGGCCGCCGCCGCAGCGCAGGCGGAAACCTGGCCGTCGCGGCTGATCTGGCGCGACGATCCCATCTCGGCGCGGGCAGCGCCACCGACGTGGTGCCGCGGCTGTGTTCGACCGGCTTTCGGCCGAACTCGGCCAGCCCATCGTGGTCGAGAACCGCGCCGGCGCCGGCGGCACGCTCGGCACCGGCCGTGGCGAAAGGCCGAACCCAGACGGCTACAGCATTCTGGCGCAGTCCTCGGCGCTGACCATTGCGCCTGCCATCTTCCCGAGCCCAGGCTTCGACGCCTACCCGCGACCTCGCCGTCCGTGCTGATGATCGGCTTCAGCGCCAACGTGATGATCGTGCCGAACTCGCGGCCGTGGAAAACCATCCAGGATTTCATCGCTGACGCCAGGGCGAAGCCCGGCTCGATCTCCGTTCGGCTCGGTCGGCATCGGCAGCGCGGTGCATATCAGTGCCGGAGAAATTCCGCCTCGCCGCCGGGATCGAGGCGCACGCATGTGCCGTATCGCGGCGGCCTCGAAGTGATCGCCGATATCATGGGCGAGCCGGATCGACCTCGTATTTCTGTCCGCTCTCGCCACTGCGCTGCCGCTGATCCAGGAGGGCCAGGTCGAGGCGCGCTTGTGGTCTCGACGCCGACAACGCGTCGCCGATTTGCCTGAAGTGCCGACGCCGACCGAGATCGGATTGAAGGATGCCGACAGCGTGATCTGGTTCGGCGTGTTCGTGCCGGCGAAGACGCCGCGCGATATCGTCGAGAAGACTGCATGACGCCGGCGCGAAGGTGCTGGCCGATCCGGCGACGCAGGAAAGCCTGAAGAAGCTCGGCGTCGAGCCGATGCCGCTAAGCCCAAGGCCGAGATGGACGACCTGGTCGAAGCGCGAAACCGCCGCCAACCGCGAGACTGATCAAGGCGGCCGGGATCAAACAGTAGGGGAGGGTTGCGGCCGGCGATGGGTTGAGGAGCAGGCCGGCGCCTCGCTACATAGGGGCGAGCATCGCTTTTCCTCCCGCCGAGGCATCCCCGCATGAGCGCCTTGTTTTCCCCGATCAAGCTGCGCGGCCTTGAACTTGCCAACCGCATCATGGTGGCGCCGATGTGCCAGTATTCGGCCGACGATGGCGAGGCCAATGACTGGCATTTCACCCACATCAACAATCTGGCGCTGTCGGGCGCCGCGATGTTCTGCATCGAGGCGACCCATGTGGAGGCATATCGGCCGCATCACGCCGGGCTGCCTCGGGCTGTGCGAACGACGCCACCGAGGCGGCGCTGAAGCCGATCCTCGCCTCGGTGCGCAAGCATTCGAAGACCGCGGTCGCGATGCAGCTCGCGCCATGCCGGCCGCAAGGCGTTCGAGCCACGTGCCAGTGGGACGGCGGGCAGTTGATCCCGAATCGGCAAGGCGGCTGGCAGCCGGTCGGGCCCGTCCGGCCGTGCCGCACAAGGCGGACGAGACGCCGCCGCTGGCGCTCGATGCCGCAGGGCTTGCAGCGCATCCGCGACGCCTTCGTGCAATGCCGCGAAGCGCGCCGAGCGGCTCGGCATCGACGCCATCGAGGTGCACAGCGCGCACGGCTATCTCCTGCATCAGTTCCTGTCGCCGATCTCCAACAAGCGCACCGACCAGTATGGCGGCAGCCTGCAGAACCGCATGCGCTATCCGCTCGAAGTGTTCGACGCGGTGCGCGCGGCGTTTCCGACGACAAGCCGGTCGGCGTCAAGGTGTCGGCGACCGACTGGGTCGAGGGCGGCTGGGACATCGAGCAGACCATCGAATATGCGCAGGAGTTGAAGAAGCGCGGCGTCGACTGGATCGACGCGTCCTCCGGCGGCGTCTCGCCGCTGCAAAAGATTCCGCTCGGCCCCGGCTATCAGGTGCCGCTGGCGCAAGCGATCAAGCAGGCGACCGGCGTCACCACCATGGCGGTCGGCCTGATCACCGAAGCGCAAGCAGGCCGAGGAGATCGTGGCCTCCGGCAAGGCCGACATGGTCGCGCTCGCCCGCGGCATGCTCTACGACCCGCGCTGGGGCTGGCACGCCGCGGCCGAACTCGGCGGCCAGGTCGTTGCCCCGCCGCAATACTGGCGCTCGCAGCCCTCGACGCAGAAGGCGCTGTTCGGCGCGACGACGTTCGGGACGCGGTGACAGCGTTGCCGTCATTCTCTCCTTCGTCATGGCCGGTGCAACAAGGCGCGAAGCGCCGATGGCTTCACATCCGCGGACTCGAGACCCTTACGCGTCTCTTCGCATCTGGCGGCCGAGCCACGTCGATGCCACGGGTCAAGCCGGGCATGACGCCGGAGAATGCGCCGCGCTCAAAGCCATCATTCCGCCGCAAGCCCGGCATGGTACTCGCCTGTGCACGAGACGCGACGGCCAAGTCGCGCCAGACGACAGGGAAGAGGAATACCCATGGAACTCGGATATTTCGCGATGCCCTCGCATCCGCCGGAGTGCGGGCTGAAAGAGGGCCACGACTGGGACCTGCAGGTGCTGCGGTGGCTGGATGAGCTCGGCTATCAGGAAGCCTGGATCGGCGAGCATCACACCGCGCCGTGGGAGCCGCATCCCTCGCCGGATCTGCTGCTCGGCGCAGGCGTTCTTGCAGACCAAAAATATCCGTCTCGGCCCCGGCGGTTTCCTGTTGCCCTATCACCATCCCGGCCGAACTCGCGCAACCGCGTCGCGATGCTCGATCATCTCTCCGGCGGCCGGCTGAATTTCGGCGTCGCGGCCAGCGGCCTGCCGAGCGACTGGGCGATGTTCAACGTCGACGGCATGTCCGGCCAGAACCGCGACATGACGCGCGAGGCGCTGGAGATCATCCTGAAGATGTGGACCGAAGACGCGCCGTGGACCTACAAGGGCAAATTCTGGACGGTGAACAAGCCGGACACCGATGTTCGATTTCCTCAAACCGCACCTCAAGCCGAAGCAGGCGCCGCATCCGCCGATCGGCGTCGCCGGCCTCAGCAAGGGATCGGACACGCTGAAGCTCGCGGGCGAGCGCGGCTTCATTCCGATGAGCCTCAACCTCAACCCGGCCTATGTCGGCAGCCACTGGGAATCGGTGGAGGCCGGCGCTGCCAAGACCGGACGCAAGCCGAACCGGCAGGACTGGCGGCTGGTGCGCGAGGTCTTCGTCGCCGATACCGACGAGGAGGCGTGGAAGCTGTCGACCGGCGACATGATGGGCCGGATGATGGGCGAATATTTCCTGCCGCTGCTCGGCCATTTCGGCTTCAAGGACTATCTCAAGCACGCGCCCGACGTGCCGCGACAGCGACGTCACCGTCGACTATTGCGCCCGCCACAACTGGATCGTCGGCTCGCCCGCGACCGTCACCGAGAAGATCGAGAAGATCTACCGCGAGGTCGGCGGTTTCGGCACGCTGCTGGTGTTCGGCTTCGACTACAAGCACAAGCCGGAGGCCTGGCACAATTCGCTGCGGCTGCTGAAGCACGAGGTGATGCCGCGGCTGAAGCACCTTGACGCGGCGCTGGCCGGCGCGGCGTAAGTTGCGCGAATGAACGGCGCGGGACGCCGGGCCCGTCGGGCCGCCGTCTTGCGTATCGATGCATGAGGCGAGGCGTCACTCCGGCTTGATGCCGGCCGCGCGGACCACCCTGGCCCCATTTCTCGGTTTCCTCCGCGATCAGCTTGCCGAACTCGGCAGGCGAGCCCGGCAGCGGCTCGCCGCCGATCGGCGGCAAACCGCGCCTTCATCGCGGGATCGGCGATCGCCGCATTGATTTCCCTGTTGAGCTTGTCGACGATTTCAGCCGGCGTGTTCCTGGGCGCGCCGATGCCATACCACTGGCTTGCTTCGTAACCCGGCACGAAATCCCCCACCGTCTGGAGCTCCGGCAGCACTTCGGCGCGCGAGGCGGTCGTCACCGCGAGCGCGCGCAGCTTGCCGGTTGTGATGTAATCGGTGGTTCCGGGCGCGGTGGCGAACAGAACCTGCACCTCGACCGCCCAGCAAATCCGTCAGCGCAGGACCCTGGCCGCGATAGGGGACATGGACCAGATTGACGCCGGCCATCATCTTGAACAGCTCGCCCGCCATGTGGGGCGCGCTGCCATTGCCGGCCGACGCCATGTTGACCTTGCCCGGATTGGCTTTGGCATAGGCTGATGAACTCGGGAACGGTCGTTGGCCGGAACCGACGGATTCAGCAGGATGACCATCGGCACGCGGATGATGCCGGCGACCGGCGCGATGTCGCGGATGAAATTGAAATTGAGCTTTTCGTAGAGCGAGGCGTTGACCGCGTTCGGAACCGTGGCAAGCAGAAGCGTATAGCCGTCAGGGGCCGCGCTCACGACGGCCTCGGTGCCGATGTTGCCGCCGGCTCCCGGCCGGTTCTCGGTGACGAAGCGACTGGCCCAGCCGCTCGGTCAGCCACTGACCGATCAGGCGCGCCGTGATGTCGACGCCGCCGCCGGCGGCAAAGCCGGCAATGATGCGCACCGGCCGCGCCGGATAACCTCCGCCCACGCGAATCGTGGAAAGGCCGGCGCGGCGAGGGAGGCGGCTGCGCGTCCGAGGAATTGGCGGCGGCGAAGGCTCATGCCGCGCCCCGCATCCCGAACACCGCCACGGCGCGGATCGGCGAGCCGGTGCTGCCGCGCCATTTCATCGGCAGGCCGATGAAGGTGAACTGGCCCTTGCCGAGCAGCGCTTCCAGATTGCACAGGCTCGATGTGGGTGATGTCGAGCTCGAGGCAGGCCTTGTGAACCAGCGAGTTCACCTTGCCCTCGGGGCCGGGCCGCATCGAGTCGATGCCGAAGTGCACGACGCCCTGCTTGCGCCAGCCATTCGGTCGCGGCGACGTTGACGCCGGAATTGTCGGTCGCATATTCCTTGCGCGGAAAGGTGCGCTCGTGATGGCCGGTGCACAGCAGCACGGTGCCGCTCTTCGGCACCGGCACGCCGGCCTTCTTCACCGCCGCCTCGAGATCCGCAGGCGTGATCTCGGCGCGTCGGCGCGATGTGGCGCAGGTCGATGCAGATGCCCGGCACGATGCAGTTCTCCAGCGGATATTCGTTGATCGGCGTGCCGTTCCTGCCGAAGTGGCGCGGGCGCGTCGATGTGGGTGCCGGCGTGGTCGGGCATCGAGAAGAACATCGACGCTGACAGCCCGTGCACGTTGCCGGATCTCGACGAACGCCTCCTCGTGGGTCTTCCAGACGCCGTGGATGACGGGAGGATGGCCCGGATAGCTCGGGGTGCGGTGGTAGAGTTCGCGGCTGAGATCGACGATCTTCACTGGATGTCTCCGGCTTTCTGATCGCTGGCCGCTTGACCCGGCCATCCACGTCTTCTTGCAATTAGTAACCAAGACGTGGATGCCCGGGTCAAGCCCGGGCATGACGATGGAGTGAGGGTTGCCCGCGTGACGGCAAAATCTATGCTTTCCCTCAACCAAACCAAAAAGGCCCAGAGGAAATGCCCGCACCGCTCGATCCCGTCATCGCACAAGATCATTCCGCTGCTGCCGCTGCGCGATCCACGAACGATGACGCCGCAGAGCGCGCGCGAGGCGCTCCGCGCGCTGGCGGCGTCGCGCGCCGCGATGCCGCCGCCGCCGGTGCGAGCGCAGGAGATACGCAAGGTCGAAGGGCGCGGCCGGCTTCCTCGGCGCGCGGTCTATCGCAGTGTCGCGAGGACAGGCGCCGACGGTGGTGTTCTTCCACGGCGGCGGCTGGGTCGCGCGGCGATCTCGAAACCCATGACCGGCAGGCGCGTCTGCTCGGCGATCGAGACCGGCGCGGTCGTCGTCTCCGTCGACTACCGCCGCCCGCCCGAGGTGCGCTTTCCCGGCGCGTTCGAGGATGCCTTTGCCGCCGTGCGCGACGTCGATCGCGCGCATCGCCGAGTTCGGCGGCGACAACAACCGCATCGGGGTCGCCGGCGACAGCGCCGGCGGCAATCTCGCGGCGACCACCGCGATCGCCTGCCGCGACGCCGGCATCAAGCCTGGCCGCGCAACTGCTGGTCTATCCCGTCACCGACGTCGTCGGCAATTTCGCGGACGCAGGCCGAGAACGCGCGCTTTCCCTCGCGCGCGGAGAACGCCGAAGGCTATTTCCTGTCGCGCGCGTGATGGAATGGTTCTGCCGGCCACTATCTCGCCGACAGAGCTGCACGGCGCCGACTGGCGCGTCTCGCCGCTGCGCGCGAAAAATCTCGCCGGGCGTCGCGCCGGCGGTCGTCACCACCGCGTGGTTCGATCCGCTGCGCGACGAGGGCGCGGCGCTATGCCGGACGCGCTGCCGCATGCCGGCGTGCGCGGTCAAGTATCATCCGGGCGAGGGCCTGATCCACGGCTATTTCGGCCTTGGGCGAAGCCTCCGAGGTCGCGCAGCGCCGAAGCGCAACGCGCGCGCGCGGATTTCAAGGCGATGCTGGAGACAGGGCGTAGACGCTAGCTCATCAGCCGTCGCGTCCCGGCCGAAGCGCAGCGCGAGCCGGGACCCATAACCACCGCTATTCGTTTTGCGATGCGCTGTAGCTCCAGCTTGCCGTAACCACGCAGGCCTGTGGTTATGGGTCCCCGCGTTGGCGGGGACAACGGTGGGGGATGCTGTGTGCGATAACCACAAACGCCTGTGATTGCTGGAGCGGGGGTGTAGCCGCGAGCCATCTAGTCGTCCCCGCGAACGCAGGGACCCATAACCACCGCTATTCGTTTGCGATGCGCTGCGGCCCCCACCGCGATAAATTCACAAATGCCTGTGGTTATGGGTCCCTGCGTTCGCGGGGACGACGCTGATGGTGCGGGTGCGCGTAACCGCGCAGGCCTGTGGTTATGGGTCCGCGTTCGGCGGGGACGAGGATAGAGACTACCCCACCGCGCGCTGGCCTTGCGCGAAGGGGCTCAGGCCGAGCCACTGCTGCATCGATTTCGCGAGCGCCTCTGTCGCGCGGTGAGCTGGATGTGGCCGGCCTCGACCTCGCTGTTGAGCTTTGTGCATGCCCATCCACACCGCGGTCATGGTGCGCAGCGGACAGCTGACATAGAGATCGACCTCGTAGCCCGGATCGGTCAAGCACAGATCGACCTTGTCGCCGCGTCGATCACGAGCCACCACGATTTGCGGTCGGCGCTGGCATCTCCGGATAGATGAAGTTGATGGTGCGTGCGGCGCGAGTCGGCAGCGGCGTCGGCTGCATGTTGCGCCGCATGTCCCACATCAACAGCGACGGATCGAGATTCTTCAGCGACAGCGACGATCTGATCCAGCGCTGCCCCCAGAATGCCGAGCGACATGATGACGCCGCGCAGATCCTCGCCGGCTTCGGTCGGCTTGTAGTCCATCACGCCGGGCTGGCCGGTCGGCGTCGCCGCGATGACGCCGGCTTCTTCCAGTTCCTTCAGCCGCTTCGACAGCAGCGTCGGCGACATCCGCGGCACGCCGCGCCGCAGATCGTTGAAGCGCGTGGTGCCGCACAGCAGTTCGCGCAGCACCAGCGCGGTCCAGCGCGATGCAGACGATTTCCGCCGCCATCGCGACCGGGCAGAACTGCCCGTAGCTTCCGCGATCTTCGGTCGATATGGGGCAACCGCACGGTCGGCTTCATCCAGGAGGCGACTGGCAGTACAGATAACTATACCGGACCGACTCGCGGCGCCATTACGCAGCGGAACACCCCAGCGTATTACTCCACAAACCCTCGCAACGCCGCAAGTCGGTTGGCGGGAAGGGATGCTGGTTGCCGGCGCGCTGTCGTCACGGACCTGCCGTGTACAGATCCTGCACTGGAGGGCGTTTGCGCGGCGGCGACTAGCTCCTGCGGCATCCGGACATCCCGCCCATTCGGCTATCTCTTATGCACGGAGGAAATCATCATGAGCACGAACGCAGCACTGCAACATTGACGCGGCAAACGCCACCGCACGCATCGCCGACATCGCGCGCGAGCTCGACCGCTGTTTGCGCGAACGCGCCAATCGAGCGACCGACGAGGACCAGTTCGTCGCCGACAATTTCGCCCTGCTGAAAGCGTCCGGCCTGGTCGAAGCCGGCGTGCCGGCGGAACTTGGCGGCGGCGGCGCCGATGTCGACGAACTCGCCGCGATGCTGCGCATCCTGGCCTATCACTGCGGCTCGACGCGCGCTGGCCTTCTCCATGCACACCCACCAGGTCGCCATTCCGGCCTGGCGCTGGAGGCACCAGAAGGCCGACCGCCGTCGAGCCGCTGCTGAAGCGCATCGCCGGCCGAGCGCATCATCCTGCTGTCCAGCGGCGGCTCCGACTGGATCGCGCGGCTCCGGCAAGGCCGAGAAGGTCGAGGGCGGCTACCGCATCACGCGCGCGCAAGGTGTTTTCGTCCGGCGCGCCCGCCGGCGACCTGCTGATGACCGGCGCGGTGCTCGGAGGCCGAGGGCGAGCCGCCGATGGTGCTGCACTTCGGCGTCCCGATGAATTCGCCCGCACGTCAAGGTGCTCGACAACTGGCGCACGCTCGGCATGCGCGGCACCGGCTCGCACGACGTCGCTGATCGACGGCCATGTGCGTGCCGGAGGCCGCCGTCGCCGCCCGCCGCAAGGCCGGCGAATGGCATCCGCTGTTCCACATCATCGCGACGATCGCCTTCCCGCTGGTCTATTCGGTCTATCTCGGCGTGGCCGGAGAGCGCGCGCGACATCGCCATCGGCCTGGCCAGACAGAAGAAGCCGGATCACTCACGCCGTCCGAGCTCGCCGGCCGCATGGACACCGGAGCTGACGGCAGCCCGCCTCGCGCAGCGAGTCGATGCTGGCGGCGGTGCGCCTCAACGCGCCGTCGGCGGACACGGTCAACCAGGTGATGATCGGCCGGCAGCTGGTCGACGCGCCACGCCATCGCGGCCGTCGAGCTGGCGATGGAGCTCGCCGGCGGCGCCGGCTTCTACCGCGCGGCCGGCCTGGAGCGGCGCTTCCGCGACATCCAGGCCGCGCGCTATCGCCCGCTGCAGGCGGCCCGCAGGCGCAACACGCGGGATCGATGGCGCTCGGCCTGCCGGTGGAGAAGGTGTTCTGATCGGCCTTGCCGCCTCTCGGACTCGTTGAGCCGGCGGAGAGGGTCGCCCTTCGCTGCCGTCCCCGGGCGAGCGACTGGTCCGCCGTCGCTCGACGAGCGAAGGCGGTAGCCGCGACCCGGGACCCGCTCTCCGCTGGGATGCCGACGGTGTCTGGGGCTGGAAATGCTCACAGCGCAGCTCCGACAACACGCAGCGGTGGTCGTGGGTCACCCGGATCGCTCAGGAGGGATCCGACCTGGGCCGTCATCAGCGGGGCGTGAGGTCACGACGCAGCGCGCCTTGCCCGCACCACCATTCTCGGCGGCTCCGTGGAGACGACAAATGATTTTTCCGATCCAACTGTCAGACAGCCTGGCAGTTCTGCGGGCGACGGCGTGGACGGCCATCCAGCGTCATCGGTCGGCGCCGCCCTCGATCGCTTCGCCGCTTCGCTGCTCGCCATGACGGCAACGCGCGATCTCGCGTACCCGCGGCGCGCGATTTTGCCCGGGTTGCTGCATCATCGTGTCCCTCGAAAATGGAGGGCGCAGGGAAGACCGGGGCGCCGGAGCTCGCACCCGCAGCCCGCGTGTAAAATGAAAATAAACACAACGAGTGCAGTCACCACAGGTTCAGCCGGTTCAGCCCGGCCTTCCCCGCGCAATGGTTTTAACGGCTTACTCCGCGCTCTCCCCGGCGAGCGAACTCCCGTCTGTCGCCGTCGCCTGCGGATTGAAGGCGCGTCTTCCGCCCCCGGTTGAGCGAAAATTGCCTCCGCGGGCTTGGCACCAGCAACGGGTGTCAGGACCACACGGCTTCACCGTACGCGGATCCGCCTCGCGCTAGGGCTTCGGCGAGACAAGCCCGCTCAAATCGCCTGACAAAGGTGAATTGCAGCGCCGTCTCGTCTTGCGCGCCGCCATCGCTCACGGGGTTCATCCCGCCCTGCGATGGCCCTCAGCGCGCCCACGCTGCCGCGTCCACCGCATTCCGCAGCCCAACGTCCGTGACGGATCGCGATACGCCCTCTCTCGGGCCGGAACGGCGGGGCTTGTAGAAGTGATCGCGCCCGATTTTTCGGCGAAAAGCCGAAATATCTTTGCGAAGGGGGATGGACAGACTTCTTGCGTGATTTGCCCGTCGGGTAGCGCGAACAGGCGGCTCAAGGCTTTATGCACCGGCATTGTGAGCGCACAGTTGCCGCAAATGCACGGCCAACGCAGCGAGCGCGACCGCGATCATGGCACCATGATGCGTGGAGTTTTCTAGGGGGCTGCGCTGGACCGCGACGTCGCCTAAATATGGACTTGCTACGGATTCCAGTTTGGTCGATGATCTGTTTTTATTGAGAGCCCAGTGCCTGCTTTCACTGCCGGTGCCGAGTTTGAATTGTTTCCTGAGCGTTAATGGCTTTGAGCGATTATCGGCGACCTTGGCCAAGAAGAGCGCGATCCAATGGCTGAAACATCCATCGAATGGACGGATTCTACATGGAATCCCGTTGCAGGCTGCACGGTGATCTCGGCTGGCTGCACTAACTGCTACGCGATGCGTATGGCAGCTCGCGCTTGGATGCGATGAATGCTGCTAAGTACAGAAGGCTGACGCGCAAGAGCGGCGGAAGATATGTTTGGACCGGCCGTATACGGCTGGATGAGGCCGCACTTTCGATCTCATAACATGGAAGAAGCCCCGCAAGATCTTCGTCAATTCAATGTCGGATTTGTTTCATGAAGACGTTCCCGACAATTTTGTCTCACGTGTCTGGTCGGTGATGGCGCAGACACCACGGCATACTTATCAAATACTTACGAAGCGACCGGACCGAATGAAAGCGGTAGTTGCACGACGCGCATTGCCAGCTCTTCCGAATGTTTGGCTCGGTCCTTCAGTTGAAGACGGGCGCGTGTTGTATCGCCTTGATGAATTACGAGAAACGCCCGCAGTGGTCCGGTTCGTCTCTTTCGAACCGCTGATTGGCTCAGTTGTTGAGGCTAAAATTGAAGGCATCCATTGGCTATCGTGGGGAGAGTCTGGTCCGCGTGCGAGGCCGATGAAGAAAAGTGGGTTGAAGAAATTCTCGCACTCTGCGCCAGGATCCCGAAACGGCGTTTTTCTAAGCAATGGGGTGGGCGCAAATAAAGAAAGCCGCCGGCCGCCACTATCGCGGTCGAACTTGATGCTCTTTCCTGACTTAAGAATATGACCTGCGATCTTTGTCGCCAATCCAATTGCTTTAGGAGCAGGATTAAATTGCGAAGAACAGTGCGAATTGCGGAATTCCGCGATCATCGTTGAGATCGCACGGCGAAAGCACCTTTGGAAACAAGGTGCGAAGGCGATTGCCAAAATACTCTTCCATATCGTCTACTTCCGCCGTGCGCGCGCGTGAATCCATCCATTTCCCCGAGCAGATCGGCATTCGCGTGCGCCGGTACCAAGCAGTCTCCCATCTCGAGGTGCCTATCATCCGCCTAAGCGCCTTACGTTTTGACTCGTCAAGGTCTTCCGCATTTCCTCGTTGCTTGTCGGAATAACCCAGCAAGAGATACGAGATACCATGCCGATTGCTTCGGTCGCTCTGATTGCTTCAAGCGTCCGCCATTCAACTGTCATTCCATAAGGGTCAAGAAACATGTGACGGCTCGCGTACTGACCAGTTGTGTTCTTTGATGAGCGAGATGATTACCGTGTTTGCATCGCCTGACTACATCGATCAAGCTGCGTAGGGTGATTGGCTCTTAACTCATGAAGAGCGGCGCAATGCCGCGGACGCTTCTCCATGAAGATCAGTCGATCGAAGGGATCAACATCTATCGCGATCTTCGCCGACCCACGGCGTCGTTCAACGCGTTCTTCAATCTCCGGTCCCAACATATCGGCGGCGCGGCCGGGAATAACAACGGTGCGCTCGCCGAAAACGCCAGCAAAAGGCATCGATGTACCAAAGCTCCGAAAAGTTCGGGCGTAATGCCTTGGTGAATGCGCTAAGATATTCACCAACCAGAGATAATTTGAGGTCAGTTGAAATACTGCCGAATTGGTGGTCGCTTACAGCCATTCGTAGTTCGGGACCATTGCGCTTAGACGTTCGCTTACCGGTGATCAATTCTCGGCCTGTAGTCTGACAATACAACCTACATGAAGCATTCGCAAAGAAAAATCACGCCGGGTCTTTCGACCCGGCCGCTACAAAACTCAACTCAACACCAAAGCTGACGACCTCACGCGCGCACGCCCAGGCCTCAAACCCAGCTCGCCTCCTTCACCGGCGCTGCCGTGCCACCTTCTCGATCGCCCGCTTCAGCTCCAGCGCGCGGGGAGACGGACGTCGGCGCGGGCTTCAGCAGGAAGGCGTCGAGGCCGCCATTGTGGTCGACGCTCTTCGAGCGCATTGGTCGAGACGCGCAGGCGCACGTTGCGGCCGAGCGCGTCCGAGATGAAGGTGACGTTGCACAGGTTCGGCAGGAAGCGCCGCTTGGTCTTGATGTTCGAGTGGCTCACCTTGTGGCCCACCTGGGGGCCCTTGGCCGTCAGTTCGCAGCGCCGGGACATTGCTCAAAATCCTCTTCCATCCCCGCCGTTCAGAGCGCGCATTCGCGCGGCCCGCGGGGGTCCAAAATCACGTCCATTTTCAGGAACCGCGGACGTATAGGGCGAGATGCCCAAGCGTCAAGGTTTTGGGGGCTGACCTTGTCGGAGCATGATCTTTTTCGGAAACGCGGTTTCCAAGCGCGGACCGGCACGCCTTAGACCGATCATGCCAGAATGCCGGAACCGCCGCTTTAGCGCGTTCCAGCGGCTCAAGGCACCATATAAAGCGGCGCATATCCACGCGCGAGATCCGACCGTTCGCGTATTTCACCAGAGCGTGCCAACTGCGTTGTCTTGCCCGATATTTCTGCATTAAATGAAGCTGATGCTCGCGCCGACTCGCAGGACCTGCCTTTCGTGACACATACCCCGCGCCTTTCTGCTCTCCGGCTACGGCCTGCGATCCTGGCTGGCGCCGGCGCGCTCGTCGTTTCGCTCGCGCCGCGAGCCGGCTTCCGCGCAGGGGCGGCTCGATGCGCATTACGAGGCGACGCTGGCCGGCATCCCGGTCGGCAAGGGGCACCTGGACCATCGAAATCGGCGACGACCATGTTTTCCGCGTCCGCCCAGGGCGGCACCGCGGGGCTGTTGAAGGCGTTTTCCGGCGGCACCGGCACCGGCGCCAGCGCAGGGCCGCGTCGTCGACGGCGCGCTGGTCGCGATCGAGCTATACCGCCACCACCACCACGTCGAAGAAGTCCGAAACCATCCGCATGGTCGCTTTCGAACGGCAACATCCGGGAAATTCGTCGATCGAGCCGGAGCCGCCGGTCGATGCCGACCGCATCCCGTCACCGACGCGCACGCAAGAAGGCGTGCTCGATCCGATGACCGGCTCGATGCTGCGCGTGCCCGGCAACGGCTGAATTCGCTCGAGCCCGGATAGTCTGCCGCACCGGCGCCGGCATCTTCGACGGCCGGCATGCGCTACGACCTGAAGCTCGATTTCAAGCGCATGGAAACGGTGAAGGCCGAGCAAGGGCTATCACGGCCCGGCGCTGGTCTGCGCGGTCTATTTCACGCCGGTCGCGGGCTACATCCCCGATCGCCCGGTGATCAAATATCTCGCGCACGGAGCGCAACATGGAGATCGCGTTCGTGCCGATCGCGGGCACCCGCATCCTGGTGCCGTTCCGCACTGACCATCCCGACGCCGTTCGGCCCCGCGATGCTGGAGGCGACCTCAGTTCGTGACACACGGCGACGCCGCCGCGGGTGGCGAAGACGCAGTGAGCCGTGCACAGGCCGTCTCGGTATCGCCACGCCCGCTTGCCAGGGAGAGGTCTGCGGCAGCGCCCGTACCCTCGCCATCTGCGCGGGCTGTGATCCGGCGACCCATCTCCTGCAAGGGGAGGAAGCGAGCGCGATCGCAGCCCGCGCATGAGCGGAGCCAGAGTCACGAATCCTGCTTGACTCTTGCCTGCTTCTGATCCGACTCCGTGCTCGTCGGCAACCTTAAGGATTCGCCGCCAAAATCCGCGCGCTTGTGCGAGCCGCGCTCAAACTTGATCTAGTGCCGACCGAGCGCTCCACGCGAGATGTTGCGGTGAACGTAACAGGAGTGGACAAGAGTCACCGATTCGGGCGCGATTCGTTCCAGACTCGTTCCAGAGCTTAAGCCGCGACCGCAAGGCGTCGCAAAGTGAGACAGAATCGGCGGAAACGCCAGGCGAAAACAACGAGCTCAGGTTTTCTCGTCATTGCGAGAGGCGAAGCGATCGAAGCGATACTCCACTCGTTGCCGGTGCGATTGCATTCATCGGAGCCTGTCATCGGGCGTCAGCGCGTTCGCACCGTCCCGTACGGCTCCGCTCGCAGATGACGATCGAGCGCCAGCAATAAAGAAACACCTGCAAAATATGGCCTTCTCTCTTCCTCGCCACGTTCGCACAGAACGGGCTCCCGGCTCAGGCGTTACCGCCGTGCTCGGGCCGACCAACACCGGCAAGACGCATCTGGCGATCGAGCGGATGCTCGGCGCATTCCTCCGGCGTGATCGGCCTGCCGCTGCGGCTGCTGGCGCGCGAGGTCTACAACAAGATCGCCGATCGCGCCGGCAGTCGACAGCGTCGCGCTGATCACCGGCGAGGAGAAGATCAAGCCGAAGAACCCGCGCTTCTGGGTCTCGACCGTCGAGGCGATGCCGCGCGATCTCGACGTGTCGTTTCCTCGCCGTCGACGAAATCCAGATCGCGGCCGATCTCGAGCGCGGGCATGTCTTCACCGACCGCATCCTGCATCGCCGCGGCCGCGACGAGACGCTGCTGCTGGGCGCCGCGACCATGCGCCCGATCATCGAGCGGCTGCTGCCGGGCGCCTCCATCGTCACGCGGCCGCGGCTGTCGCAGCTCGAATTCGCCGGCGACCGCAAGATCACGCGGCAGCCGCGGCGCACCGCGATCGTCGCGTTCTCGGCCGATGAAGTCTACGCGATCGCCGAACTGATCCGCCGCCAGCATGGCGGCGCCGCCGTCGTGCTCGGCTCGCTGTCGCCGCGCACGCGCAACGCGCAGGTGGAGATGTTCCAGAACGGCGACGTCGATTATCTCGTCGCCACCGACGCCGTCGGCATGGGGCTCAACCTCGACGTCGATCACGTCGCCTTCGCCTCCGACCCGCAAGTATGACGGCTATCAGTTCCGCAGGCTGAACCCGGCCGAATTCGCGCAGATCGCCGGCCGCGCCGGGCGCGCCACCCGCAACGGCACCTTTGGCACCACAGGGCGCTGCGCGCCGTTCGAGCCGGAACTGGTCAACGCGCTGCAGAACCACACCTTCGACAGCGTGAAAATGCTGCAATGGCGCAATTCGAAGCTGGATTTCTCCTCGCTCGGCGCGCTTGCAGGTGTCGCTGGCGCTGGCGCCCGCGCATGAGGCGCTGACGCGGGCGCCGATCGCCGAAGATCATGCGCGTGCTCGATCACGCCGCGCGCGACGGCGAGGTGCGCGACATGGCGCATGGCGCGGCCGCCGTGGAGCGGCTGTGGGACGCCTGCCAGATCCCGGATTACCGCAAGATCGCGCCGGCCGCGCATGCCGAGCTCGTGACCACGCTGTTCGGCTTCCTGATGCAAGAAGGGCCGGATCCCCGACGCCTGGTTCGCCGCCCAGGTCGACCAGGCCGACCGCACCGACGGCGATATCGACACGCTGTCGGGCCGGATCGCGCAGATCCGCACCTGGACCTTCGTCGCCAACCGGCCGGACTGGCTGGCCGACCCCGATCACTGGCAGGGAATGACGCGCGAAGTCGAAAATAAATTGTCCGATGCGCTGCATGAACGGCTCACGGAGCGTTTCGTTGACCGCCGTACCAGTGTATTGATGCGCCGCCTGCGGGAGAACACGTGTTTTGAATACGGAAATCGGCAAGACCGGCGAAGTGATCGTCGAGGGCCACGTCGATCGGCCGGCTCGACGGATTTACCTTCGCGCCCGATGCGGCGGAAGCCGGCTCCGACGCCAAGGCGTTGCAGGCGGCCGCGCAGCAGGTGCTGGCCAGCGAGATCGACGCGCGCGCCGAGAAACTGGCCGCCGCGCCCGACGACCAGTTCGTGCTGACCTCCGACGGCACCATCCGCTGGACCGGCGATGCGGTCGCGAAACTCGTCGCGGCCGACGACGCGCTGCATCCGCGCATCGCGCATCATTTCCGACGAGCGTCTGACCGGCGCGCCGCGCGAAGCCGTGCAGACGCGGCTCGATCTGTGGCTGAAGACGCATATCGAAAAGCTGCTCGGACCGCTGTTCGAGCTTGTCGAAGGCCGAGGACATCACCGGCATCGCGCGCGGCATCGCGTTCCAGCTGATCGAGGCGCTCGGCGTGCTGGAGCGCGCCAAGATCTCCGCCGAGATGAAGGATCTCGACCAGCCCTCGCGCGCGACGCTTGCGCAAATACGGCGTGCGCTTCGGCGCCTATCACATCTATTTCCCGGGCTGCTGAAGCCGCGCGCGCGCGCGCTGGCCTCGCTGCTGTGGGCCGAGAAGCAGGACAATGTCGACATCGTCGGCGCTGTCGGGCGCGCAGCATCTGGCGGAGTTCGGGCCGCACCTCGTTCCCGGTCGACAAGGCGCTGCCGCGCGACGCCTATCGCGTGCTCGGCTACCGCCAGTGCGGCGAGCGCGCGGTGCGCGTCGATATTCTGGAGCGGCTCGCCGATCTGATCCGTCCGGCGCTGGCCTGGCGCGAGACCTCGCCCGGCGAGAAACCGGCCGGCGCGTTCGACGGCCGCGGCTTTGTGGTGACGCAGGCGATGACCTCGCTGACGGGATTCGGCCGGCGAAGATTTTGCCTCGATCCTGCGCGCGCTCGGCTACCGCATGGACCGCCGCCCGCCGTTGCCGCCGAAGCCGGCGCCGTGGAAGTGGTCGGAGACGGTGTCCGCTGAAGACGCCGCCGGTCGAGGCGCCGCTGGCGGATACGCGCGCCGACGGCAGAAGCTGCCGGCGGATGCCGTCGCCGTCGGCCGTCGCTGCTGCCGGAGCTCGGCTCGTCAGCGTCGTGCCGCCAACGACAACGCGCCGACCGCCTGCAGCCGCGGCTCGGAAGCCGGCGCCTGTCGGCCGCAGCCGGCCCGCGCCGAAGCGCCGCACGGAAGGCTGCTGCTGGAACGCGGCCGCAAGACGCCCGGCCGAGACGCGCGGAAGCTGCCGGCAGCAGCCGCGCCTGAAGCTGCCAGCCGAAGCCGCCGCCGACTGAACGGCGACAGCTACCGCACGCGAAGCTGCCGCCGCTGAAGCGCTCGGCGCATGGCCGCCGCAGCCTGAAGCGCCGCCGAGCCCGCGCTGGTCGAAGTCTGGCGCCCCGGCGGCCGCTCCGAAGAGCGCCGCCCGCGTCACGATCGCAACCGCCATCGCCATCACGAGCCGCGCAGCACGGCGCGCAGAGGCAGCGAGCCGCAGCAGGCTCGCCGCGAAGGCGGCGAGGGCGCAAGCCGCGCGAGCAGCGCCATCGCCGCCGCCGCCACAACGAATTTCGAAAGCCGCGCGAAGGCGCGCCGGCCGAGGCCGCTGCGCCGCGTGCCGACCGAGGCGCGCGCCGGCACCGCGAGCGCGTCGCGACAGAGCCGCCGCCGCCGCGAGCGTTTTGAAGGCAAGGGCCGATGACGATCGCGCGACGAGTCGCCGCGCAACAAGGGCGATCGCAGCAGATCGCAAGGACCGCGGCGAGCGGCGACGCGGCGGCCGCGATTTCGGCGGACGCGACAAGGGCGGCCGCGACAGCGCGACAGCGGTCCGTCGCACCGTCAGTAGGCGACCAGCGCCGCGCCGCGCGAGCGCTGATCGTCCGGTCGATCCCAATTCGCCGTTCGCAAAACTGGCGGCGCTGAAGGAACAGCTCGCCGGCCGCAAGGAATAATCACGCGTTTAGCGAGTGAGCACCGGTTCGTGTGAGAAACGCGTCAGACGGAGTCTTTGGACGACAGCGTCTCGATAAATGGCTGTGGCACGCGCGGGTGGTGAAGGCCCGCACCAGCGCCGCCGCGCTTGTCGAGGCCGGCCACGTCCGCATCAACGGCGTGCGCGAGAAGTCGCCGGGACATGCGGTGAAGCTCGGCGACGTCGCTCACCATCGCGCTCGACCGCAGCGTGCGCGTGCTCAAGGTGGTCGGATTTTCCGAGCGGCGCGGCGATGCGCGCGCCGCGCGCGTGCTCTACGAGGATTTGCAGATCGGCGAAGAGTGACTATCTGCAGTGGCACGAGATGCCGGCGGACGGCCTGAAAACGCAGTTCGGCCCGCTTCCTTTGCGGCAGCGCACTTCCTGCGCTACGCAAGCCCCTGAAAACTGCCGCCGAATCGAGCCGTTTCGGAGCCTTGGATGACTTACGTCGTCACTGAAGCCTGCATCAAATGCAAATATACCGACTGCGTCGAGGTCTGCCCCGTCGACTGCTTCTACGAGGGCGAGAACATGCTGGTCATCCATCCCGACGAATGCATCGATTGCGGCGTCTGCGAGCCGGAATGCCCGGCCGACGCCATCAAGCCGGACACCGAGCCGGGCCTCGAGAAGTGGCTCGAGGTCAACACCGAATACGCCAAGAGCTGGCCGAACATCACCCAGAAGAAGGACAGCCGGCCGACGCGAAAGAATTCGAGGGCGTGGAAGGCAAGTTCGAGAAATATTTTTCTCCAGAACCCGGGAGCCGGCGACTGATCTGCTGGATTAGCCTTAAATGCCCCATTTAGGCCCGTTTCCGGACCTAATAACAGTCCAGCCGGATTTAACCCTAATTACGGTGACTTATGCCGAATACGGCCCCGTATGGGCCCGGAATCGGGCGTAAATCATTGATTTTTGCGGAAAATGTGCTATATTGGGCACATTACAAGCCGAACCCGGCCATGCGCACCGCTGTGGCCCCTATGGGTTCCCGTCAAAACCATCGAACAGGGGCGTGGCAGTTTCCGCGCGCAGGCTGTGTCACAGAAAACGCGTAAAAAGAGTGCTTCCAAGAACTACGAAGAAAGCCGCCGCGGCCAGCCGCAGCGCAACCAAGGGCCGTGCCAAGGCGTCCGTGAAGGATGCCAGGAAGGCTGCGGCTACAAAGTCCTCCAAGAACAAAAGAAGCGCAATGCCAGACAAGACTGCAAAGACTGCCGCGAAAGCGACGGGTTCGAAGACCGTCTGCTTCGAAGGTCTGCCGCCAAAGACTGCCCCTGCTGAAGGCTGCTGCTCGCGAAAGCCGCCGTCGCCTCGCTGCCGAAGGCTGCCGTCAAGGCGGCCGTCAAGCCGCGGCGCTGCCGCGCGTGGAAGAGCCGAAGAAGGTCGTGACCCAGCGCCAGGGCTTCAAGGCCAACGAGTTCGTGGTCTATCCCGCCCACGGCGTCGGCCAGATCCTGGCGATCGAGGAGCAGGAGATCGCGGGCGCCAAGCTCGAGCTGTTCGTGATCAATTTCATGAAGGACAAGATGACGCTGCGGGTGCCGACCGCCAAGGTCGCCAATGTCGGCATGCGCAAGCTGTCCGATCCGGCGCTGGTCAAGAAGGCGCTGGAGACGCTGAAGGGCCGCGCCCGCGTCAAGCGCACGATGTGGTCGCGCCGGGCGCAGGAATACGAAGCCAAGATCAATTCCGGCGATATCGTCGCGATCGCCGAAGTGGTGCGCGACCTCTATCGTTCGGAATCGCAGCCCGAGCAGTCCTACAGCGAACGCCAGCTCTATGAAGCGGCGCTCGACCGCCTGTCGCGCGAAATCGCCGTCGTGCAGCATTCGACCGAGACCGAAGCGGTCAAGGAAATCGAAAGCCAGCTCGCCAAGAGCCCGCGCCGCGGCGCCAAGACCGAAGGCTGATGCGGTGCCGAGGGCGATGCCGAGGGCGACGAGGCCGATGTCGACACCGAAGGCGACGACGCTGCCGTGGAGGACGAAGCGGCCTGAAAGGGTTCGACGGATTGAAACGAAGCGCTTCCCGGCGGAGACGCCGGGCTTCTTTGTTTGCGCTCTGTCCATTTGTTTGCGCTCTGTCCAATCGTCCCGTTTGCGCTCGCTCCATGCTCGTCGTCGTCGCGAACGCGAGGCCCCATAACCACAGGCGCTCGCGATTGCAGAAGGCCGCGGCCTCTGCATGAACCCCGACGGAACTCCCCGGTGCAACATTATCGACACCGGCCACACTCGACGGCTCGACATCGCGATCGAAGTTCCCTGACTCGCCGCTCGACGCCGTGATGTCCGGCGAGGTTTGGGACGAAGTCTACGATAGGCTCGCACAGCTCATTCTGAGCCATCGCACAACCCTGGTATTCGTAAACACCCGCAGGCTTGCCGAAAGGGCCGCGCGCCATCTTGGGGAGCGCATTGGCAACGAAAATGTTACTCTCGCATCACGGAGTCTTGCTCGCGAGCAACGGCTTGCAGTCGAGCAGCGGCTCAAAGCCGGCGAGTTGCGGGCGCTGGTTGCGACAGCATCACTGGAGCTCGGAATCGACATCGGCTCAGTGGATCTCGTCTGCCAGATTGGATCGACGCGATCGATTGCCGCTTTCCTGCAGCGGGTCGGGCGCTCGGGTCACAGCGTAGGCGGCTTCCCGAAAGGCCGAATCTTCCCGCAGACCCGCGATGAACTGGTTGAGTGCGCGGCGCTGCTCGATGCGGTGCGCAGAGGCGAACTGGATCAACATCGTCGATTCCAAAACAGCCGCTGGATATCCTGGCGCAGCAGATAGTTGCTTCGGCAGCTTCGGAAGACTGGACCGAAGACGCTTTGTTCGACATGATACGTCGCGCTTACTCCATATCATCAGCTTTCGAGAGAGGATTTCAATGCCGTGGTGCGCATAAGCTGGCTGAAGGCTACGCCACCAAGCGCGGCCGCCGCAGCGCCTATCTGCATCACGACGCAGTGAATCACCGAGCGCGCGGCCGGAAAGGCGCCGCCTTGCGTCGATCACTTCCGGAGGCGCTATCCCGGACACCGCGGACTACAGCGTGATACTGGAGCCGACCGGAACCTTCATCGGCACCGTCAACGAAGACTTCGCAGTTGAGAGCCTGCAGGCGACATCTTCCAGCTCGGCAATACCTCGTGGCAAATTCTGCGATGTCGAGATCGGGTCGCGTTCGAGTCGAAGACGCGCACGGACAGCCCCCTACGATTCCGTTCTGGCTCGGTGAGGCGCCCGCGCGCACTCACGAGCTTTCGCAGGCGGTGTCGCGACTGCGCACTGAACTTGCCGAGAGATTTGGGACTGAACAGACGACGGAACCATTTCCGGCCTTGAACTGGCTAGTGAACGAGGTCGGCTGTCGCACAGGTCGCCGCCGAGCAGATCGTCGACTACCTCGCCGCGGCTAAGGTCACGCTCGGCGTCATGCCGACCAGGAGACCTCGTGATTGAACGCTTCTTCGACGAAGGCGGCGGCATGCAGATGGTCATTCATGCGCCGTTCGGAAGCCGTTTGAATCGTGCCTGGGGACTGGCGCTGCGCAAACGCTTCTGCAGGACCTTTAACTTTGAGCTTCAAGCTGCCGCCACGGAAGACGCCATCGTGCTGTCGCTCGGGCCGGCACATAGTTTCCAACTGGATGAGGGGTCTTCCAATATCTTCGCTCTTGCGTCTGTTCGCGATCTGCTGACTCAGGCAGCAGCTGGCGGCGCCGATGTGGGGTGTGCGATGGCGGTGGAACGCAATGCGGTCGCTGGCGATCCTTCGAATGCGCGGCGGAAAGAAGATTCCGGCCCAGCTACAACGCATGGACGCCGAAGATCTGCTGACCGCGGTCTTTCCTGACCAGGTGGCTTGCGCCGAAAACCTTGTTGGTCCGGAACGCGAGATCCCCGGACCACCCGCTGGTCAACCAGACCGTGCGCGACTGTCTTGAGGAGGCGATGGACATCGACTAGCTCGAAGCGCTCCTGGCTTCGATGGAGCGCGGTGAAAAAGCGTCTTTGTAGCCCGCGACCTGATCGAGCCCTCGCCACTTGCGCAGGAGATACTGAACGCGCGTCCCTTATGCGTATCTGGACGACGCGCCGCTTGAAGAGCGCCGAACGCGCGCGGTTTTTCAACGACGATGGTCGGATCCGGAGACTGCGTCCGATCTGGGCACCCTCGACGCCGCGGCGATCGCGGGCGGTTCGCGATGAAGATGGCCACACGGATTGAAAATGCCGACGAACTCCACGACGCGCTGCTCGAACTCGGATTCCTGACTGAGGACGAGGGACTGAGCGGTGCGACGACATTCCTCGGCAGGTTGGGATCACTTCTGAATGAACTCGCCGCCGAGCGCCGAGCGGCCGTACTACGTACGAGCGATAGCGGGCCTGCTCTTTGGGTCGCGGCCGAACGGCTTCCTCAACTCGAAGCCGTCTTCCCTTCCCCGGCGATCGAGCCGCCGATTGTTGCGCCGGACGCCTTTGCGAAGATCTGGACCTTTGACGATGCGCCTATGGAACTGGTCCGTGGCAGACTGGAGGGGATTGGTCCAACGACTGCCTCACAATACCGCGACCGCGGGTTTGTCGGTAACTGAAATTGAAGGGGCCCTGTTTAGGCTGGAGGCTGAAGGTTTCGTCCTTCGCGGCCGTTTCACGCCCGGCACAGAAGAGACCGAATGGTGTGCGCGGCGATTGCTCGCGCGAATTCACAGCTACACGTTGAACTGGCTGAGGCAAGAGATCGAGCCTGTTTCGAGCGCCGACCTGATGCGGTTCCTGCTCGCGTGGCAGAGGATTGCGGCGGAACACCAGGTAGAAGGGCCTGCGAGCCTCGCGGCGGTTATCGAACAGCTGGAGGGTTTCGAGTCGCCGGCGGCCGCCTGGGAGGGAGAGTTGCTGCCTTCGAGAGTAGCTGATTACGATCCGGTTCTGGCTCGACGCGCTCTGCCTGTCGGGCAGGTCATGTGGGCGCGCCTTGACGCCACCCAAATCCGCGCCCGAGAAGATGGGGCTTCGGCGCCGGTGCGCACGACGCCGATTGCGCTACTTGAAAGAAAGAACCCTGCAACCTGGGATCCGTTTGTCGTTCGGCCCGATCTTCGGACGAGGTCGCGCTATCGCCGGTCGCGGAACCTGTCTACGACTACGTCTCATCAAGCACGGCGCGTCGTTCTTCAGTGATGTGACGGACGGGACCGGTTTGTTGACTTCGCAGGTCGAGGATGCGCTGGGCGAACTGGTCGCTTGCGGACTGGTGACAGCCGACAGCTTTACCGGACTGCGCGCCGCTAATGACCCCTTCAAACCGCAAGACTCAAGCTTCGAAGACGAAGGCGCGTGGTCTACGACCATGGTCCAACGCCGGCCGTTGGTCGTCTGCTGGCGAGAGACTCGAGTCCGGTCAGAGGAGCCGCAGCTCATTCGACCGCGAGCTGGTTGAAAAGATTGGGCGAATTTCTGCGGCGCTACGGTGTGGTCTTCAAGCGGCTGCTCGAGCGCGGAGGGGCTGCTTCCGCCGTGGCGCGAGTTGTTGAGGGTCTTCCATCGCCTGGAGGCGAGAGGGCGAGATCGTGAGGCGGGCGATTCGTCGCGGGTTTCTCGGGCGAGCAGTTCGCGCTGCCCGAAGCGGTGACGTATGCTGCGCTCGATACGCCGCAGTGCGGGCTGACAATTTGTTGGTCTCGTAAGCGCCGCCGATCCCCTCAACCTGATCGGCATCATCACGCCTGGCGGCCGCCTCGCGTCATTTGCGGCCAACCGGATCCTTTACCGCGACGGTGTGCCGATCGCGATTCTGGAATCGGGAGAGACACGTTTCCTTGTCGAGATGGATCCGACTTCTGAATGGCAAGCGAAGAATGCCCTGGTGCGCAGGAGTATTCCCCCCGGAGTTACGATCGTGCCCCAGCAGGCTCCGCATGTGAATCCTATTCACTGCCGCGATGACGACTAACGCTTCCTGCGGTCGCCACTAATTGCAATCTTTCAGGGACTTCTCAACATCCCCTCACTCTCGGGGCCTTCTGGCTTTTGCCCCGCTCGGATCATATGTGGCCTTCTCCTTCAAAGTCGCTGGGCCTGCGCTTTCACCTCGCCGGGAAACTTCTCCATAAGGCTCCCGTCGTCCCTGACTACACGCCAGTAGGGAGTCACGCGCTTCTTTCCGTTTCGCAGCGTCCTCTTCGGCCGCTTCTGCCGCAATGCGAATGAATCAAACCGGTCGTCAAAGGGCACGTGACGTTCACTTTGTTGTCTCTGGCAAGCCGCGCGCGAATCTCAGACGTCGTTATGAGTGAGCCCTTTCCTGTCTTGCGTATCAGCGCATCCACATCAAGCGGCTTCGGGTATGAGCATCGTACCGCCCCGAATCTCTTGACCATTCTTGAGGGATTTGAACTATCTTCGAGTGGTCATCCCGCTCGAGTTTCTCTCGCCACGCCGTGCGTGATGTAAATCTGCTGGGCATCTTCGCACCTCCCTCAGTGCCCCGATGAATTCTTCTTTCGAATTGAGGACACGCTTGAGGTGCCCCTCCACGGGTTGCCTAGTTCGCACGCCTGTTCGAGCCATTTCAGCAGCTCATTTATGACCTGCATATCTTCGTCCTCCGGCGCGAGTTCTTTGTAGCGGTGGAGCGAGCCGAACGCCCGGTCCAGATCGTCGAGCTGATAGTACACGAGCGCCAGGTTGTAATAGAGAGGCGAGAACGACGGCTCGAGTTCGGCAGCGCTCTCATAGTGCAAGCGCGCCAGTTTCAAATCGCCTGCGTCGAAATAGAGGTTGGCCAGATCGTAGTGGGCCTCAACGTGCCGCGGCTCATTCTCTCAGTGAAAGGCTGAAGCAGTCGAGCGCTTTGGCTATGTTGCCCTGCTCCAACTCGATAGCACCGAGATTGCAGTAAGCGTCGGCGACGTTGTCCCCTTCCCTGATAGCTTCCTTGTAGCACTCGGCCGCCTTTTGTTCGCCGCGCTCGTAAGATCAGCGCCTCTTCAAAAGGCGTGAGCAGACGCGTGACCTGCCCGGCCGTGGCCTTGAACAGGTTCATCTGACCCCTGTATCTCGGCTTCAACCTGCTTGAGGGTCAACCCCGGCTGCGCAGCTCGCGGACGCGTCGAAACTGGGTGAGAGCCTGAAAGTCATAGAGCGGCTCGCCGGCTTCGAGAGGACGCCGCGGTTTGCAACGACGCCCTGCTCTGTCCAGCGCCGGATTAACCGTTCGCTCAAGCCAAACAATTGCTTGATCTCGCGAACGGTATAGGTAGATTGGACGCGTTGGTAGTCTGCCTTCAACGGCGCAGACGGGAACCGTAAGACCTTATTCTCTTCTTTAGACATGAATCAGGCTCGCAGCTTCTAAGATGCTTTGCGCTTGCCTGCCTTCTTCGGTTTGGCTTCCTCGGCTTCTTCGGCTTCAACCTCGGGCTTGGCTTTGCCGGTCGCCTTCACCATTGGCTTGCGCTGTGCCTGCTTTATGCTCTCCTTGAGGGCGGTCATTATGTCGACAACGGGCTGTTCTTCTTCGACGAACTCAGTTACTTCCTTGCCGGCGATCTTGGCTTCAATGATCTCCTCAAAGCTTCGTTGTAGCGGTCCTTCATGTCAATCTCTGAAATGGAGGTCACCATCTGATCTACCAGGGTGCGGGCGAGCTTCAACTCGTTCGGGATCGAGTTCGGCCTGCTTGCCAATCTGAGGGACTTCATCGATGTTCCTGAGCTCTTTGGAAACCGCAGCTTGTAAAGAACCAGGCCGCCTTCTTCGGGAGCCAGCGCCACGAAGTCTTCGCGGTCTCGCAGAACGACTTTCCCCAGCCCTATCTTCCCGGACTCCTTGAGCACTTCGCTCAACAATGCATAGGTCTTGACCCCAACCTCGCCGTCGGGCCCCGCGAAATAGGGTGAATCATAGAGCATCGGTGATATCTCGGCTTTGTCAATAAACCCGACTATGTCGATGACCTTCGTGGTCTTCAGTTTGACCTTGGCAATATCGTCCGGCTCGAGGATCGCGTACTTGGTCCGGCGCATACTGGTAGCCCTTGATGATCTCTTTCATTGGAGACAATTGCCGCCGTGCACTTCTTACTATCGCTTGTCGTATCCGATAGACCGTAGTCCTCTTTGTGCAGTTGATTCGTGCACCTTCTCCGATGTCTCTAGTGCATTGTAGACTCGAACTGGAATAGCGACGAGCAGGAAGCGGATGTGACCTTTCCAACATTGATCGCATGGTGGAGTCTCCTTGTGGGGCTTGGCGGTATTATATTAATCCAGTCTGTTCCAGTCAAGCGGTAAATTCTGTGTTCTGAAGCATATAGCGGTTTCGGGCCCTGTGACTGCATCGCCAGGTCTGTTCAGTCCGCGCTAATCGCGGACCGACCCTGATTCTCCTGGCTGAGGTTTAGGTTGCTGGCGGACCCTCTTCCTGGCAGTCCTCAGGCGGTACGCCGGGCTGCATCTCGGCTGAAGACCGGCTCGCGCAAGAGCCCGGTCGACGCCTTTCGACGCATACTGAACCTCGCACACGAGCGCGGGCTCGACCCATACTGTCTGGGCGTCAATGCCAGGGGCTTCGCTTATCAAGGCCTGGTCGTCCTCTTCGAGCTTCTGTCAGCCTCGGCGAGAGAATGGTCCCGGCGCTTCCGCTCATCGAACCCGCCTCCTACCTTGCCGGGCGTACTCGAAGCTCTGTCGCCAAGCGATATCGCCCGAGCCGCAGCGCGCCGAACGTGGGTCCGCGCTCGCCCTTCCCTTCGTATAGCCGATGATGACGCAGTCGGCGGTCTGCCGCGTCTTGATCTTGAGTCCATTAAGCGGTTCGCTTGCCACAAGGCACATGTACGTGACTGTTCCGTTCCTCTGGCCACGATGCCTCTCCAGTCCCGCTGCTGCCGCGGCTTCGTAAAGGTGCGGAGTGCCCTGGTCGAAAGCCTCGCTTACCCTGGTAGACCGTGTTCGGTCGCACGAGAATCGATCATCCAGGCGCGGCGCCTGACCAGCGGTTCGTTCACGATCGGTCGCCCGTCAAGATAAAGGCAAGTCGAACACGATAACAGACCGCCGGGTGGCGCGACGTTCGGGCCGCGCGACAGCGGCGTCATGACCTCTGCTGCAGCCGGTTGATCGACCTGTTCGAGAACCGGCTGGCCCTTCTCGTTCAAGCAGACTATCTCGGCATCGAACAAGCGCGCAGGTTGCGCGAAATGCCTCCTCGGGAATCAACAATTCGGGGAACGAGTTGGTAATGTCGCGCTGACTGCGGCTGCGGATCGATATTCTGCCTTCGTCCAGCGACATCAAATGCGCGAATGCCATCCCACTTGACTTCGTAAAGATGATCAGGTGAGTCGAAGGGCTTATCACGGCTCTGCGCAAGCATGGGCTCGATCGGACTGGTGAGCCAGTCCACCTGCGGATTGTCCAGCCGCTCGACCAGCCAGTCCCTGTTCTTCGTGTGAATCATCCGGTACTCGGCGCTGATCTCGCTGGCTCTGCAGTCGGATATAGAAGCCGTCCTTCTTCTCCTTTGTGATTTCATACTTGCCGCGCGAATAGATCCACATATCGCCGCCGCCGTATTCGCCTTTTGGGAATCGTGCCCTCGAAATTTATGTACTCGAGCGGATGATCCTCGGTGTTGACGGCCATGCGCTTGATCCCGGGCCTGGGAGGAAGACCTTTGGGCACCGCATAGGACTTCAGTGTGCCGTCGCGCTCGATACGCAAGTCGTAGTGAAGCCGCGATGCGTGGTGACGGTGAAGCACTGAAATGCAGTTTCCCTCACCGATCGATATTTCCGGAGGAGGCTCAGGGGTCCGGCCAAACCGACGCTTGCTTGCGTACAGCGCGAGCGACATCCGGCGCATGCGCTCCCTTCCAGTCGTCCTTCTTGTTCGATCTTTGCTTTCGATTCGCTGATCCGTATGCAGAGCGGACGCATAAGCACCTCATCGCCTCCCACGGCGTCCCCTTCGGCTGTCAAGAGACGTTCGGCGGCCGTGTGAATATTGAATACCGAAGGATCCGTTACGGCTGCCAGGTTCGTCCCATCGCAAGCGGCATCGAAACTGGCGCCCTCGGCTCTGCCCCGAACGCTATAGGGCGATACTATCGTTTGATAGGTGCTGTTTCGGTAGATGTCGATGAGCACCCGGTTTTTGCGTATGTCCTTCTTGATGTGCCAGGGTAGTGCCGTCTTGCTGTTCTTCTCGACAAATGCCTTGGCGATGAGCTCCAGCGTTGCTTCACGAGCGACCCTGAACTCCCAGCGAGGCTCGATCGGCGCGACTATATGAACGCCTTTGCCGCCGGTCGTCTTGACGAATGTGTGGTACCCGAGCTTCTCAATGTCTTCCTTCAGTTCAAAGGCCATCTCCACCACGTTCTCAAAAGGGAAATCTCTCCGGCGGGTCAATGTCCGAATACGATGTAGTCGGGCTTGTCAGAAGTGCGGGGCTCGCGAATGCATCTGGTGAACTTCGATGCAGGCCAGGTTCGCAAGTCCACACGAGTGCGGCCTCTTCCGGTCGCCAGCACATAATCGATCTTGTCCGGTGTCGCCGAGCGAGATATGCTGGACCCAGTCAGGCGCGCCCAGTCCTGCCGGGTCTTTGAAAGAAGGTTGATGGTCGATGCCATCGGGATATCGAACAAATGACAGAGAGGGCGTCCCTTGATGTGCTGGAGGATGGTCGGGGCGATTCGTCAGGTAGTACTCAATGAGTTCCGCCTTGATTATGTGGTCGGCTGGAAAACAGGAACCTTGTTCAGATTTGACAGCTCGAGCTTTGCGCTTACCGACCTTGGCGATTGTGCTGGTTCGAGGCATCGTGGTTGATAACGACGAGCCGAAGTATATCATGTTGCCTCAATTCCCGGTTCTCGACCTGCCGTGTGCCGATACTGTTTAAAACTGGACCTGCGCTAAATTCGGTAGGCCGCTATCACTTTTATTTGCTTTCTTCGATCCGAGCTTATCTATGATGGCGCGGGAAAAGTTTTAAGGGTCCCTCTGTATGCGCAAACAAAAGCTAAGGTGATCACGACTCTTCAATTTGCGGCCGCGACCGGTCTGCCCTTACCCGACCGTTGTTCGTTGGGCTCAGACCAGAGTGATCCCAGGCGTAGCAAAAGAAGGAGACTCTGCGCGGGCCAGTTTGGGTAATTCCTCAAAACTCGCTGTGAACGATTCCAGGATTGGAAGCCCAAGCGCGGGCGTCCCCGAGAAGGGCGTAAACACGGCTAATCCGGCAGAGTATTGCCCTTCCCTTCCTGCTGTGATAGGGCCGCCGAAATGGGAGACCTATGAAGACATCATTGCAGTTGCGAATCAGAAAGGAGGCGTGGGCAAGACCACCACAGCGGTCAACCTGGCCGCTGGCATCGCGGTTGCCGGCCATTCCGTCGTGCCTGGTTGACTGCGATCCTCGAGGCAAACGCCTCGAACGAGCGTCTACGACCGGGAGCAACTTCAGCACACGCTCACCGAGGTAGTGTGTCCGAGATGGGATTTATTCAACGCCCAACCGCCCCGTACGGCTTCCTTTCGAGCCGATTGAATCGGCTATCTACGAGACTGCACAGCCAAACCTCGGATCTGATCCCGCTCGAGTCTGGGGCTGGCTCAGTTCGACCCGCGAGCCCGCAACTGTCATCGATCGTTTAGTCGAGGCGGTTCAAGCAGTTACGCCGTCGTACGACTGCGTCATCGTGGATACTCCCCGAATCTGGGGTTGCTGTTCACAGCGTTCGAAGGCGGCCAACCGCGTAATAATCCCGGTCGCAGCTCAGTATCTGCCCTCCGAAGGGGTTGGCGATCTTTGCTCTCGCTCGAGGAATTGATCGGCCGGGGAAGCTCTCGATCTTAGGCTCCCTCGTAACACAGTTCAATAACACGCTGCTTTCACGAGAGGCTCGCGCCAAGGTCGAAGCCGACCACACGCTCGGCCCTAAGTTATTTGCAGCAATACGTAACTGAACGAAGTACTAC
>ERZ1370068.9153-contig-7951_pt1 | contig 37517 bp, 58 predicted proteins | sample MGYA00561227_ERZ1370068 | MGnify/ENA primary metagenome ERZ1370068 (study PRJEB38410, sample SAMEA6850437) | metagenome | study: Metagenomic assessment of the ecological functions of the soil: analysis of the soil microbiota associated with the...
TTATATTAAAGGTCGCCGCACCACGATTCGATCGGCGATGGTGGCTGACTGGGTCACCATTGGCTGATACCATTACCTACACGACATGGATCACACCCACTCAACCAAATGAAATCGACACGGTGAAGGCCAGAGAATTCGTCGCCGGGATGCGATAACTGAGGCGCAGTTGTCTTATCGCCGCCGGAGGATGCCGGCGGCTGGGACTGCCCTCCAACACTTCCAGGCGATCGACGAGCGCGGCAAAGTAACGACGGGGACAGTCGAGCAGCGGGAGCCGGACGAACATGTTCCTCGGCGTCCGGCGAGGGATCACACGGTCCCGGCGGTATCGCCGATCGCCTTCACGCGACCGCAGTCGTGATGAATGTTCTGGCACTGCGAGCGGCAGATGCGAGCCGATCTGACGACATTGCCAGCCTGGAGTGGATTGTACGTTTCGTCTACGTAGGTGGCTGCGGGCGAAGCCAGTCGAATGGGCGACGCGCCCGCGGCGCGCTTCGAAGGCCTGTTCGTCGTCACGTGCGCCGTCTCTGCTGATACCAGGGGAACATCGGCCCGAGCGCGGACAACTCACGGCCGACGCCACCGTGGACGAGGCCTTCGAGTCTGCATCGGAAGGTTGCTGCGGATGGTCGCGATGACGTCCGCGGTCTGTTCACCTTCTATTTCGCGCGCCGCTGGTGATCGCATCCTTCCGCGTAGTTGCCACGTCGTTAGACAGCGCCTGAAGCGCCGCCGTCGCGATGTTCCCAAAGTCAAGCCATACAAAAGCATATTATGGCGGCGTCAGCCCAGGGTGTCGATCGGTAGTTTCAGCCAGCCGCGCCAGTTGTGAGGTTGATGTCACAGAGAGCGCGCCGATCTCTGCATCACAAGCGCGATGATGTTTCGCGCGATGATGTCGAGCGTCCACGCTGGCGTGGATGATCTGGGCCGGTAGCGGTGTGAAATCGATTCGGTTCAGGCAGCGGCGACGCGTTGCCCAACGCCTGACGAGCGCCGGTGGTGCCGGGCCACCAGTGACTGCCGCCCGATTGCGCGCAGCTTGGCTGAATCTTCGCTGAAGCACCCAGCGTTTTTCGCATGCCGGATTCGCCTGACCGCCGGCGCCAGGGCGAGAGGCCAGAACATGGAAGCACCTCGAAGAGCTGCCTGCGCAGGAGTCGGATTGAATTTTTCGATCCACAGCCCCGCCTTCCGAGTCGCACGGTCCGGCGCAGGAGCGGTCCGGCGTTTCGACATGAGCGCGGCACAGAACGCAGACGCCGTTCCAGTCGCATATGGACGATACGAGCTGTGGTACTCCATGGCTTCACCATATACGACGATGGATGACAGGACGCCATTATTATGTTCGTGGCTGCAGGTGAGACATGGTCGTTGGTCTTCCGCGCGCTTCGTGGTTAACGTTCGAGATGCTGCGGGTTCTGGATCGGCATCGCAGGCGGTATCTGCGGAAGCGATCGTGCCGGTGATACTTTCACCTTCGTCAGTGACTGATCAGACCCGGTTTCGGCTGATCTGGAAGAGCCTCGACGCGGCGTGGCGTCGGCGCATACGAGCGCGGGAAAGATGGCGCGATGCGCAGCTGCGGTGGCCTCGGCATTGATCGCTGCTGCCGGCGAGTATCATTACACATCCTCCTGATTTTTGATTTAACGCCGCCGCAGGCTGGCCGGATCGATCTTTCGCCGCCAGCCGAGCGCGCCGCCACGAGAGGTGTTGGCTGGCGCGCGCGGCTGAGGCACGTCATCGCGTCAGTGAGCATGACCTGGTCGCGGCCCGGCGATTCAGCCGGATCCGTGCTGACCTGCCGCGCGGGCCTGGCTTCGCCTGCGCGCTGTCGATCGCTGATTGCCGGCCGTCGACGCGCTGATCGCGTGCGGACGTACACGATAGCGCAGATCACGCCGAAGAATCAGTTCAGAGCCACTCTCCGGCCGTGCCATCGTCCGCACGATATTCACGCCGATAGAAGCGGTCAGGTCTGGTCGTGTCTGGTGAGGTTCGGTTTTCCGATGGAGGTTGATGATCCCGCCCGGGATTACTGACGCGACCGCCGCCAATTCTGTCAACACGCTGACGCTGGCGAGTTAATGACGGCGCTGTCGGCAATGCTGCCGGGTTATATTCGATGGACGCGGCGGCGCCATTCAGCGAAATCTTCACGATGGCGTTTCAGGATGATTTGACGCCCCGTCTGTAGCCGTCGTCGACACGACACGTCACGCGCAGGATCAGATCGAGCGTCGATTGCCGTCGGCAGCGCAGCTACAACGCAGTTGCCGATTTGGGACGCGATGGGCGCGCCGATTGCGCCGGCGGCGTTGTTAACCCTCACGGTCTGCATGATGCAGGCCAGAACCAGATCTGGCTGACAGGAAAAATGCACGGCATCCGTGAACATCAGCGGCCCGTCGGCGCAGCAGCAGTCTGTTGGTGTTACCATCGGCGTCGATTTCTTCCGCGACACGAGCTCAACGCGATGAGCGTTCGAAGAAGGACGACACGCGGCACGCCGAGCTGAATACCGCTGCCAGTATGGCGGCGCGCCGGCGCCCTCATCGCCTGCTCGACGCACGAAGAATCGGACGACCGCAGACGCAGCTAAACATTTCGGTTTCGGCACCTCCCGGCTGGATTTGAACGGCGTATTGTTCGCGCTTATCGATCAACGCATACAATCCGTTCGTGCGTACTTCCGTGACAGCGATACACAGCCCGCATTACGGCCGGTAACACTGCCGCGATTGCCCAGCACACGTGGGTCACAGTCCGGCGCGTATTGAACGAGTCCGTTCACAGCTTCGTCGCCTGGCTGCTGCTGGCGCCGGCCAGGCGCGGTATTCCCGGCGAAGGCCCGCACCACACGGCGCGATGGCATTATCTTCACCAAACTTCACGTTACAGCAACCCGAACGCCAGACGTGAGCGACGATCTGTGAGGCGCGGTCGCTGACGATCGCAGCAAGATCGCACCTCGAGCTGATGCTGCCCTCATCCAGTTACCGCGTCTCGATACGCCAGGCCGACTGATCCGCATGTGCTGCCTCGAATCCCGACGATCATCGTTCGCAAATATACTGGCGTCTCGTCACGACAACAAACACCTCGTGGGGAATCGCGCACGAAATGCGGGACGCAGAGCGACACGCACGCACGCGATTACAACGCGTTTGGGACCTGCAACAGTGAATGCGTCATTTGGCACTCAGACGACTCGATCTTCGTATGGCGGGTTAATGCAGGCGTTTGTTCACAGCATCACAAGATCACATGAGTTGTTCATCACGCGAGCTGCGACCGAGCCAGACGAGTCTCGGCCATAGCATCGCCGCCAGATTGCCACCGCCAACACTGACTGATGCGTGGTTGCGGCCAAATTCATATTTCCGGCGACTATCAGCCTGCGCCTGATTAAGCGCCTATCCACCGGTATCAGATCTGCGCCTACGCTGGCCCAGATTGGCTGACCGGGCCGCTGACAGAATCGTCGGGATTTCCTACCACCTGACCAGGCCAGCGGCTTCGCGCGACCGGCGGCAGCCAGGCCGCGGCGCCAGGTGTTGCCGCCGATGGACATCACCTTCGGCGCCGTGACCGTCGGTCCACGTCGCGGCATCGATTTGAATCAGATGGCGCGCATCGATATCGCGGCGACAACGCGAAGATCTGGCGCTGGGCCTGGCGCGCAGAACAGCGTCGATTCTGAGCCGCGATAACTGATTATTCTCGCCGCGGACGCGCGAGCAGTTCTGATCAGGCTGACCGGCTATGCGGTGCGACGCCGGCTGGGGTAGCGCGGTCTGACGCCGACTCAGCCCGGCACCGTCCCCACAATTGCGGCAGTTGCGTCTGCGCAGAGTTTACCTGTGTGGTGAACACTGCTAAATAAAGATAGAGCCAGCGATCGAACAGAGTCCGTTACAACCAATTTGCCTGGCGCACTGGTGCCTTGGCGGCTACTGCGCCGAAGGCTAATAAACGTCTGCCAATCACATCGCCAGAACGGATAAGTCAGGGGGTCTGCAGAGCCACCGCCGCGTGGGGATCTGATCACGCGGCAACCCGGCGGGCTGGGCTGTGGGGCATGGTGTCGCGGCGCGATCTCTGCGACAGAGGGCATCTTCCAGAGTTTCCCGACGCGATCGCGCTACCCGCCGGGTGCCACGCATCACGTTCCCGATCGTAGTACGCGACAGTTCCATCCATTCGTGATCGCGCTTCATACGACCGGACACCGAACTTCCAGGGGCGCAAGCTGGGTAGGTATCGCGTCGTCGACGTCGCGCACTTCACGGATCAATCTGGCTTCGATCGCGCGGGGAATTATACGCGCCGCACGTCGAAGCCGCCTCGATCGGCGGCGACAGATCGATGAACGATCGTGTTCACCCGTGGGACGATCAGTTATATCGCCAGCACGCGGAGCCTGAATACGACTGTCGTATCTGCTCGACGAGTTTGAGGCCCGTTCTGCTGCAAACGATCGCGATAGCCGCGGCGCGCCGTGATGATCACGGCCCAGAGCTGGGCGACGCTGCAGCTGCGGTGGCGTTATGGGACTGAAACACTGCTGCCGATGGCGAAGAGCCGGTGTACTGTGGGGCGCTGACGACATCGAGACCACGGTTGCTGCGGACGAGCACGACGCCGCCGCAGGAGAGTTTCGCTCTCGATCCGGCCGACGGCGTCCACATGCCGCGGGCGCGCCAGGCTGGGCGCTGCCGCCAGACGCGGATTTGGCCGGGCGGCCGTCGCATGCCGATCCACACGACTGGTACACGGCGACAGGCGCAGTAGCAAACATCGGCGAGATCATCAGCAGCGGTTCGTCATGATGATGGCGAGGGTTCATCAGCGGCATCCACCGATGGACGACGCTATGCCGCCGCGAAGCGCGGGACGCTGTCGTCGATGCGACGGCTCACCGAAGCGCAATCTCACAATGAGAACACAGATGGTCGAGCGGCTGACGCTTGTCGGTTCAACATCGACGGTTTATCATCGAGGAATCCACGAGTCGGTTACGAATTACCGCGCGGCGCGCGGGGTCGCGCGGCGAATCCCGATATCACCGGCAGCATGTATCGACCACGCATCCGATCCGTGGCGCGAGGTGGTGTGGAGGTAGTCCGCGGCTGAAAGGTACGAACGTCGCCACGCACACCCGGCTCAGGCAGATAAATATCGCCGATTAGCGCAGGGCGTCATGCTCCTGATCGGCGAATCCAAGGCGCACAACTCCCGTGCCGACGATGACGATAGACAGTCAGATAGACTTCTCCGCGAATACAGCGCGCCAAAGCGCGAGAGAATTTCTCAGGCGGCCAGAGAATGTACGTCAAATGTTGTTTCTGTTCGCTTGAGGTCCGACATCTGATGTCGTCGCCGTCCACGTCACGGCATACTGATGAGATGGTCCGAGGCGCAGTGGTTTTGCGAGCTTGAAATTTGTTATTAAGATGTCCATCAGAACGGGCGACCGTGAGAAGTGAGAGAGAGCAGTCAGTGACACATTGCGACGAGCTCTGACTGATGCCTGTCGGGAGCCTGCACACTGACTGCCGAGTCTGGATGACGCCGCATACGCTGCCGCATCGGGCCATTCGCGCAGTTGATTGCGGTAGCCGCGGAGCTGCGTTCCCGGTGACACGCGCCCGTACTCTGCCTCCTCCAACCCACGGCGGCGTGCAAAGACAACCATCCGGGGTGCGCCGGAGGCAGCGATTTGGACGCGTGTCACCGAGACGCAACGACGTCCCTCGCGCGGCACGTCGGCGGCACGGGTGCCGCGATCAACTCGCGCGAATGGCCCCGAGGATCGCGGACTCCGGCGAGCGCTGCATAGGCGGCGTCATTCCGGATTTCCGGCAATTTCATTGGCGGATTCAGTCGAATCGTGCAGGCTCCGGGCAGGATGTCGATCTCTCTGGCGACATCAGTCCAGGGCTCGGAGGCTTTCGCAACATCCCAATCACGACGGCGCCGCACCTGCCTGCGACCAATCCGCCAAAGTGTGGGGCGACTCACGGGGTCGCTGGGAGTGTGTGAAACGTTCTGGTCGCGGGACGCTCACCAACTTCTCGCCGAAGTCGGATTTCCAGTGGCGGTCACGAAAACCTGCACTCGGAACGGTGGACCGCCGCCGACGCGGCACGTGATCGAATATGCCGTGACGATGGACGACGCGACGACGTGGACCAGGTCGTGACGGTCGGGCAGGAACTGAAGAAGCGTGCCGACGCGGCGAACCGTGCATTTACTACGAGCCGCGTGGCGCCACGAGGGGAACTCACGGCCTCGCGGCGCTGCTGGCCGGCGCGCGCGCGTCGGAACGGGCATGATTCGCGGAGGGGACGCGTACCCGATCCCCGCGGACGCTGTGCATCGTCATCGCCTCGGCTGCGTGAGGATTCGTGCGCGGCGGATTCGCCGATCAGGGCGCCGGACGCGGGACCTCGCCCAGAGCCCGCCACCACGCGCCCCAGTGATCGCCACTGTCCGCAGCTGTCTCATCGCGGCGGCGTGGAACCGCGTACTCACTTTGAAACCTCGAGATTGTGCATGTCGACGACGTTCGGCTCGACACCTTCGGTGCACACGAGTTCTCCCACACCTCGCGCGCATACGGATCGGGGTCCACCGCCGCCGCTCGGCGCTACCACGCATTGCGCCGGTGACGATGTCGAGTTCCGCCCGTTCCCGCGCGCGCCGCACCGGGTCAGTTCATCTTCCACGGGCGCGTGTAGATCGTCGGATCCTCGATGGTCAGCTCGTAATCGATGGTGTTCGGTTCGACCAGCGTCAGCCGCCTCGACCATCCTGGTGTTCTCGGTTAGAGAGCTGCCGACGCTGTCGAACCAGTGCCGGCCGTTGACTCCCGTCACGTCGATGACGAGCGTATTGCCCTCCCAGCGGCCCCGCGCGTTGCCCTCCAGGACTTCGCGGCGGCACTCATGTGCGGTCGTCCATCGGTCGGGATTTCGCGGTGGACCCTCGCCATCACCATCATGACGAGGCCGCGCTGCTGGATGATCCTCGCCGATGCTGCGCTGCGCGACCAATCGCCGTGGCGCAGTAGGTATTGGGATCGCGCACAGGCGCTGGCCTGTCTCACCCGGCCATCCGCGTGCGAGGCCGGCGCGAATCCGCTGCGCTCTGGCGAGCGCCCACGGCGTGTAGGGGATCTTGCCGTCGGCCGGATCGGAGACGAAGCTCTCCTGCGGCGGCGTCGTCTCGTCCACGTAGCCGTGGTCCTCGATGTCGTCGGCGCCAGCACCGCCCGGGCCTCCCCACGTTCCCTGCAGATCCGGCACACCTTCGGGCGTCCGCGGCGGCGTGTAGGACGGAAGCATGGCCTTACGCTGCCCAGCTCTTCGCCATCGGCAGCTTTGGTGTTTTCGGGTCCCATCGCTGCTGCGCCACCACTGGCTGCAGCGCCAGCGCAATCAGGCCCAGCGCACCATGAAGATCGGTGATCATCACCAGCGCCGATCTACGCACCGCAACCTCCGCGATCATTTCTGGCACGGAAACGACTCGGGCCGCTCCCACGTCTCGTCGAGCAGATACGTCAGACAGTCGTATTCGAGGAGCTCCGCGTTGCTTTCCTGCCGGCGGTAGAGCGGCATGCTGATCGTCCACGGGCGCGTGAACACATTCGGGTCCTCGATCGTCGCGTCATAGCGCATGTGATCCCGGCTGAGCGGCGTGTAGCGTGTCGACGACGTGCAGCGCGTTGCTGTGGAAGTTCCCCGCGCGATCGAGCCAGGTCTGATCCGGTGAAGTGCAACGACGTCGACGACGAGCGTGTTGCCCTCCCCAGCGCGCCCGCGAATCGCCCATGAACCACTCGATGGGACCCCTGGGATGCGGATTACCTGTTCATGTAGAGGAAGCGCGTCACACCCAGTGCACTTAGCAGGATGGAGACTTTGTCGCGTTGCTGCACGATCCGGAACGGGTAGGGCTGGTACGTGATGCGTGGCACACCCGGCAGGTAGCACTTCGTGCTCCGGGTCGAGCGACGCGCGCTTCCCGGCGTTCTCCCTGTTTTCTGGAGAGTGCCTCTGGCCGATAGGGGATCGCGCCGCCCTCGACGACACCATGCCCGGCCGGTGACGCCGAGGGTTGCCGCGTGATCCTCCAGATCCCACGCGGCGGTGTTGACCACCCGCCAGATCCCCTGGATGTCGGGGCTGTCCGTCCGCCGTTCTGGGCGGTGTAGGTGGCGGATCGCTTGTGCGGCCGCCGCCGACGAGCACGAAGAGACATATGCCACACAAGAGCACAAAGTGCACCAAGAACAAAGAACACAAAGTAATTCTTGTAGCTTCGTGTTCTTCATCTTCGTGGACTCTGTTGTCCTTTGTGGCTCCCCATCTTTGTGCCCATCGTGGCTGCCTCGCGAGACGCTACCACACAAACCAGCACGCGAGCTCGGCGCTGCTGCCGCGGATACGGTGGGGACGGTGCCGAAACGAACTCGACGTCGCGTTCATCTGCCACGGCGTCGCCCCCACCCCGAAGCTGTCGTTGCCGAACAGGTTGAAGACCTGCGCGATCAACTCGGCGCGCCGCTCGCCGGTCAGCACCTGATCGACTTGCTCACGCGCACGTCGACGCGCTTGAACTCGTCGGTCATCAGCTGACTCTCGGGAATCGGCGCGCGTCCGTTCTGCGCGCGCCAGGTGTTGACGAGCGCCAGATACTTCGCGTTGTCGCCGCGATTGAACACGTCCCGGATCGTCCCCGGCACGTAGTCGGTCACCGCGCCATCGCGATTCAAATCGGCGCCCGCGACCGCGCTGAACGGTCGTGTCGACCGGTAGTTCCACACGGCGCCGAAGGTGATGTCCATCGGCAACAGCACGGCACCGCTGGCCACCAGCGTGTGCCGCCGGTCCTGCAAGCCGTAGCCCTGGTCGTACTCGGGTGGTAGAAATCCACGACGGTTGCTTCGTCCGGCGGCCCGGTCCTTGTCGCGGGCCAGCGTGTAAGACACCAGATACTGATACCGGTTGGACAGGCGCTTATCGAGCCGCAGATACATGGCGCGATAGTCGCTCTCGCCTTCGGAGCGGTATCCGAGGATGTTCCCCCACGTTGGCCGACGGCGCGCGCCGGTCACCGGGTCGGGCGTGTTGACGTTGGCAATCTGGCTGGCCTTCGTGCCGCTTGCTGTAGACGAGGTCCACGTGGACGGCCAGGCTCGGTCGCAGCTCGCGTGATAGCCCGCAGGTTGAGCGGCTTTCGATTCGGGCTGCTCGATGTCGATCGCTGGTGATGCTGACGTTCGGCGTTGCCGACACGGTGACGAACGCCTGCGGTGACAACCCGCCATACGGATCGGGGTACGTCGGATTGCGGATATTGACCGAGCTCTGAAGGAGCGCGTTCACCTCGTTACGGAGAGTGCTCGGCAAACACGTTGCCGTAGTAGCTGCCCGCGACGGCAAGCCGCACGACCGTGCGATTGTCACTCTACGTCCACGCGAAACCGAACCGCGGTCCCCAGTTGTTGTTGTCGCGACGCGACGCCGGATTGATGAGTTCCCTGAGCCGTTCACGTCCGTCGAACGTGATGTGGTTGTTGAACGCCCGTGCAGGTTCTCGTAGCGCGAGGCCGATGTCGAGCGTCAGGCTCGAAGCAGCTTCCACTCGTCCTGCACGTAGCTCTGGATCCAGTCGGCCCGGAGATGCCGGCGGCAGCGGGAACGAGCGCGGTGAACTGGATCGGGGTTCGCAGGTTCTGAATCGCCGCGGCGGTGCCGTCGAAGAACTGATCCTGGCCGAACGTCCAGGTGGCCGATGTTGTGCGTCCGACTCCTCGTTGGACCGGAAGCGGAGGAAGGCGCCGCCGGCCTTCAGCGTGTGGTCGCCCGCGCTCACGGTGAGGTCGTCGCTCGACGTCCCAGCGTTTCGTGCTGTTGTTGCTGTAGCCCGTGGATCCCCACGTGAGACTCGGGAACGTATACACACCCGTGTAGTCCTCGAATCGTTCCGCCGGGAACTCGCCGCGCCCGCTGGCCGGCCAGCGCGCGATGCCCGGCGGGCTTCCCAGGTTGACCAGGTGCGACGGGGGAAGCTGCGAACGGACCTCGTTCAATACGCGCGGACTGATGACCCACGTGTGCGCCGCCAGCAGGGAATCGCGGGGCGAATCGGTATCCGTGCCGGTGTTGCCGGCCATGGCGCCGCCGCACTCCTCGCAGAACGTGTACTCCTTGTCCCAGAAGTACCGCACGAACAGATTGTGTGCGTTGTTGATCTGAAGGTCGCCGCGCAGGAGCAACTGCCGCCGTTCGTATCCAGCCGGGAGGTTGCCCTCGACGGCCGAGTAGAACTGCGGCTGCCCCGTGCGCACGGTCGCGGTCTTCGGTTCTTTCGTGCGTTCGAACGCAGAGAAAAAGTGGAAGGCGATTCTGCACGAGGGCCCGCCGAGCGCGCCGCCGCACTGATTGCGCCGGTATTCCGGCTTCGGCGTGCCGCGCGTGTCGTGCGACTCCTTCTCGAACCGGCTCATCGCGTTGAGCCTCGTGTCGCGGAAGAACTCGAACGCCTCGCCATGAAACTGGTTCGTGCCGCTCTTGGTCGCGGTGAGCACCACGCCGCCAACGGAGCTGTACTGCGCCGACGAGCCGCTGATGTTCACACGGAACTCACGGATGCCCGATTGCGGCACCTCGAGGAACTCCTGTCCGGAGTTGTAGATCTGGTTCTGGCCGCCATCTACGTGCGAGGTCGTGAGGTTGGCATTGGCGCCGCCGGCGCCGACGGTCGGCCCGCGCCCGTCGCGTCCCGTCGGCAACTGCGTTCCCGGCAGCAGCAGCGCCAGCGAGCCGGCCTGCCGGTTGGCGATCGGCAGCATCTCGATCTGGTCCTGCGTGACGACGGTCGCGACCTCCGTGGTCGTGGTCTCGACGACGGCTGCCTGGGCCGTGACGGTGATCGCCTCCTGGACGCCTCGAAGCGCCATCGTGAGGTTCTGCTGAATGGCCAGGCCGATCGTCAGCGTCAGGTTCGCCACGTCCGTCGGCTGAAAGCCGTCCAGTTCGGCGCGTAACGTGTACTGCCCGGCTGCAGCCCCGCGAGCCGATACCGGCCGCCCGGTTCGGTCGCGGTGGTGCGCACCGCGCCGGACTCGATATTGCGCAACGTCACCGTGGCACCGGGCAGCACGCCGCCCTGCGCGTCGGTGACGCTGCCGGCAACAGATGCGCTCGCCTCGCCTTGCGCGGCGGCCAGCGTGGTGATTCCAGGAGTGGCGGCGAGGAAAGGATCGCGATCCGGAGTGGTCCAACGTCCCGAGGCAGGAGTCATCTCAACCTCCATCGGAAACCGGAATACGGAGACGCGGTTACGGTTACGCCTCTATCAGGCGTGGAGTATCGTGGCGGCGCGGACGTTGGCCACGGCCGGAGGATTGTCAACAAAGAGGTGCGGGCTCACCGATGAGGAAGACGGTTCTTCGGCGTGATCTGCCGCGAATCGTGTAAGATCCGCACACGGTATCCTCGCTGCTCGAGCCGGACCGCGCGCATCACGTCGACGGCCAGCGGCCCGTCCATCCATCCGGACAGCGATCCCGAATCGTTGCGCGCCAGGTTGTGACAGCACGGAAGCACGGCGAGCCGGGCCCGCGCGGCGGACGCGCGCTCGAGCACGAGATCCGCGAGCGCTCCGCAGGCATGCCCGGACACGACCAGGTCATGCTCGCAGAGCGCGACTGACTCGAGCGGACGTGCCTCGAAATGGACGCGCCCCCTTCAGCCGCGGCCACGCGCCGGCGAGCACCTCGTGAAGGCGGCCGCTCGATGGCGGCAGGGTCGTGTCCACGGCCAGCGCCTGCGGCGACGAGTTGTCGAGAATCAGGAGGACATGCGCGAGCAAGCCATGCCCGGCGGCGAGATCGACAATGCGGCCCCCGCGAAACACGCGCCGGACGCGCCGCGCCATCTCCCACGCTTCGTAGAGCTCCTTGCGCGGCAGACAGCCGGCATGACACACCGCGCGTCCGAGGCGATCGAATAACGAGTCGCCCGGAAACCGCTCCAGGTCACGATCGGTGAGCCGTCCTTTTGACGAAGGTGAAAACATCACCGGCACGATGCCCACCAAGATACCGCCTGCGTGCCGATCCAGGGCCCACAACATCTCCAGACGTTGTTAACCACGAAGCGCACGAAGGACACAAAGGACGAGAGTTGGCGCGACCGCTCTTCGTGACCTTCGTGACCTTCGTGGTTCACACTCGTCGGAGCAATGCCGTTACGCGCACGAACATATGCTTTAGCGTCCTGTCGTACGTCGTCGTATGGTGAAGCCATGGACCTGCAGTCTCGTATCGTCCGCCGCACGACTGGAACGGCGTCCTCGCGTTTCTGGCCGCCCGCGCGCTCGCGGGGCGTCGAGCACGTGACGGACCGCTCGTATGCGCCGGACCGTGCGACTCGGAAAGGCGCGGGGCTGGATTCGAGTGACGCAATCGAGGAATGGGCACGCGTTGCTGGTGGAGTTCACGCCCAGTCTGACGCCCGATGCTGCCGGCGCTACTCAGCCGCACGCGGGCGCTCTTCGATCTCGATGCGAGGCCCGACGTGATTGCGAAGCGTCTGCGCAGGGATCCGCGCCTGGCGCCGGCGGTCAAGGCGAATCCCGGCATGCGGGTACCTGGTGCCTTCAACGGATTCGAAATAGGGCTGCGCGCAATCCTCGGGCAGCAGATCACGGTGAAAGCGGCCACCACCATCGCCGGACGCTTCGTCCAGGCGTTGCGGCGAACCCGTCGTCACGCCGCTGCCTGAACTGAATCGTTTCACACCGCTACCGGCCCGGATCGGCCAGCGCCAGCGTGGACGACATCGCTCGACATGGCATCATCGCCGCGCGAGCGAGGAGCATCATCGCGCTGGCGCGGATGCAGGGATCGGCCGCGCTCTGCCTCGACGGCAGGTCGAGCATCACAATCCGCACGAATCCATCCGGCGGCTGGCGGAGCTGCCGGGAATCGGCCCTGGACGGCGCACTACATCGCCATGCGCGCCTTGCGATGGCCCGACGCGTTCCCGAAGGAGGACATCGCGGTGCGCAACAACTCTCGGCGGCGTGACGGCGAAAGAAGCAGAGGCGCTGTCACAACCGCTGGCGGCCGTGGCGAAGCTACGCGGTCATGCACGTCTGGAGGATGCGATCACCAGCGGCGCGCGGAGACCGCCTGCAGTAAGAAGGTGAACTAGACCGCGGACGTCATCGCGACCATCCGCCAAGCGTGGCGTACGGCCGGCACGGTGCAGACTCGAAGGCCTCGTCCACGATCAGCGTCGGCCGTGAGTTGTCCGCGCTCGGAGCCGATGTTCCCCCTGGTATCAGCGCCGGGGAACGGCGCACGTGACGACGAACGGGCCTTCGAAGCGCGCCGCGAGCGCGTCGCCCATTCGACTGGCTTCGCCCGCGAGCCGCCCTGCATAGAGGCGAAGCGACAGCAGTCCACTCGGAGCAGCGGTGTCGTCGAGATCGACTCGCATCTGCACGCTCTGCAGTGCCGGAACGATTCGGCCGTCCACGACGCGTGCGGTGAGGCGTTGCGTGTCGAGAAAGCCCGTGGGGGCCGCCGCCAGGACCGACCACGTGTGGTCCCCCTCGCCGGACGCCGAGAACATGATCTCGACGTCCGGCGCCTTCCGTCGCATCCGCGATGCCGGATGTCAATCTGGCTGGCGTCCCCGTCATTTGCTTGCCTGGCGCTCGTCGTCACCAGGAAGGTGTTCGGAGGCGCGGGAGCTCGTGTTCCGGTCCCAGCCCCGCCTGCCGGCATCCTCCCACGGCGAGCGTCGCGACAAGCTGCGCGCACGCCGATGGATTTGCGCATCGCACTCATCCCAATCAGCAGTTGACCCGAATTCTCTTGGCGCTCACCGTGGTGTTGTCGCCCTCGAGGATTTCGACAATTGAGTGGGTGTGATCCATGTCCGTGTAGATGAAGTAAGTGCCGTCAGGCCAGCCAGAACGGCACTGGTGAAGCCCAGGTCGAAGGTCCCCTGCGAGAACGCGCCGATCGAGGTGCGTGAACGACGACACGACGTTCGTGCCGAGCGAATACCCGCCCATGGGTGCCGTCGTGCTGAGTCGGACGCGGAGATTGTACGTGCCGGACCCGACGTTGCCCGAGTTCACAGGAACACGCGAGTGGAGCTGCTCGAGCCACGGCAGACGGTCACCGTGGATGCCGAATCGAGCGTCTGAACCGACCCGGCGACGACGCCGAGCGCCGAGGGCAGCAGATTCGGACGGCTGCTCGAGAAGCCATATAGCGAGTTCATGCCGATGCTGTCGTTCGGCCAGACGGTTGACGGCTCGGAGCCGCCGCGTCAGGAGGTGCGGCGGCGAGGTGCGCAGGACCGTATGCCCGGCCTCGTGGAGGAAACCGAACAGGTGTCGAACTCGTGCACGAACGTGCTGCGGCCCGTCGTGCCGAGGAAGTTGCCATTGCGCGCCACGAAGCTCAGGTCGTTGGCAATCATCACGTCGGCCTCATCGATGTCGTTGCTGCCGATGAAGCAGAGGCCGAGCTGCCAGGATGGTCAGGCCGTTGTTGCCGTCGATGTTCGCGCGGTTGACGAGAGCGCACTTCGTTCTGGCCGTCGCCGTGCGTGATGAGGCAATCGCCTGCGCCGTTGACGAACGTGCCATCCACGACGCTCGACAGCCGGTCCCACTGGCGCATGCCGTTCCAGTAGGCGCTGTTCACGATCCGGTGTCCGGGATGCTGCAGCGATTGCGATGAATGTTCAGGGTGCCGCGCCGCTTACGGCGCTGCCGTTGCAAGTGCGCCAGGTCGCCGCTTCGGCCGCGGTGGCGGTCGCGAGGCCGTGGCCAGCACGAATGCGAAACGGACGCTGGTTCTCAGGTTCATTCTCATGAGCTTTTTCCTTCTCCTATCGCTTCAGGTTCAGATGCGTCCGCGTTGATCGTCTGGTCGTCGCTCTTGTCCGGGATCGCGCCGGGCGTCGCGGCAGCCTGCTGACCACGCCAGTTGAAACCGCCGGCGGGCTTCTCGAAGAAGTTGCCCGCGATGCGCAACCTGCGCGTCCAGGTTCGCCTGCAGGGACTTCGCGAAATTCGGGAGGTCGAGTGGTCTGCGGCCGCCGAGCGCTTTCAGGCCGCCCTCGACTGGCTTGGGCGCCGATCCGTCCCGTGTCGGGCCCTCGAAGACCGGCGCTCCGAGATCGAATCCGAACGCACCGATCTGGAGCACAGGCGCGCCGTCCGAATCCACGAGCACTTCGGTGTCGTCCACGGTGTCCACTCGAAACGCGAGGTCGCCCACGACCGCCGACACGTTCCACTCCGTGTTCCGCAGGAACACGATGTATTCCTGTCGCGGACGAAGACGGGGCAGTTCGGCGGCAACCATCAGGCCGCCGTTCGGCGGTGGTCCCCGAAGTGACGGATGGCGATGGTGTCCGGCGCCGAGCCGGCAATGGCGCGAGCCTTGGACAGGATGACCGTCGTCCACGGTCCGTCCTGCTCGCTGTAGTCGTACTGAATGTCGGTGACGATGCCGTCAACGACGGCGGCTATCTGTTTCGCCGCGCTCTGCAAGTCGTCGGCGGGCGCCAGCCCGACCGACGCCGATGGAATGGAGTTCGCGACCAACCTGGGCCTGAACGCCCGCTGTATTCGTCATGTAATCGAGCGTGATCGCCGCGAGTGCCAGAGCCCCCGCGAAATGCACGCCCTGCTTGATCGTGCCTTGTTTCATCTGTCCTCTCCGTGCGCGGGCACAGTCGCGAGGGAAGCACTGGCTCTCGCCTGAAGACCAGGCGCGCCTTAGCCACGCAATCTGCCCGTCTTGGTTATGAACGAAGGGAACTGGCGCACCGAACAAAGGTGCGTCCGGGAAGGCTATTGAAGCAGACGATTAATTGATGCCGACTTTTCCGCTCGCCGCCTCGCGCAATTTGACCGAATCGAATCCCATCCCATCCTGAAGACCGTGACGACGTTGTAGATCTCGGAGGGCGTGCCCACCGGATCGCCACGGACGACGACCAGGTCGGCACGTTTGCCTGGCGTGATTGACCCGAGGCGCTCCTCTTCCCCGAGAATGCGCGCACCATTGAGGGTCATCACCTGGATCGACTGCTCCGGTGCAAATCCCGCCTGCACGAGCAGTTCGTAATTGCGCAAATCACCAATTCCGGGAAGCACGCCCGTTCCCCGGGATCAACACCTGCTCCGAGGAGTCCTCCGGCAGCCACGAACGCGCGTTCCCACGCCATCATCTTCTGCAGCAGGCGCGGTTCGACGTGAAAGCCGGCCCGCGCCAGGCCTGCGTGGATGCTCTCGACTTCTGCGCGTGTGTCAGCCGCGAGCAGGTCGAGTGCGCGCGCATCGAGCGGGTGATCGGGGATGAACGATTCGTAGGTCGCCAACGTTGACGCGACCGGCGTCCCGCGCTGAATGATGGCGCGGATGGTGGCCTGGACCTCGGGACTGTTGACGTCCACGTCGGCCTGGATCCGCATGTTGCCTGGCGGACAGACGTCGGGCTGCTTGTCCGGGAATGTAGTCGCTGTTGGTAATGAAGCCGTGCTGCAGCAGATCGATGCCGAGGGCGGCCGCCTCGGTGAAAGGTGACGGAACACAGATGGCCGCTCACGCGCAGGCCCCGCGCGTAATGCCTCCTCGATGGCCGCACGGAGCACCTCGCGTGTCTCGGTGCCAAGAAACTTGATCCACGTCGCACCCTCGCCCGACCAGTGCGCCACCGCGCGGCGTGCGGCCTCCGGCGTCTCGGCCGGTATCGACGGCGCGTTTCAGGCTCACCTCGTGGTAGGGCAGCATGCTCCCGCGGTCATGGCGGTGGTGACGCCATATGCGAGTAAGAGCGGGCCGCTCACGTTCATCGGCGTCACACGCGCGACGCCGCCGAGATGCAGTATGCTCGTGAAGGCCGACGAGGCCGGGCAGAACCGTCGTGGTTCGTGAGATCGAGGACGCGGGCGCCGGCTGGAATCGTCGTCGAGGCGAACGGGCCGATCGAGCCGATCCGCGTCCCATCGACGATCACGGTCTGATCAGGCCATGCGGGCGCGCCCGTGCCGTCAACCACGCGCACGTGCGTCGAAGTGCGACCAGCGGCGCGTTCACCGATACGAACGGCGTGAGGGCCGTGTGACAGCGGCGCCGGCTGCTGTCCGTGCTGCAGGCGCCATCAGCACCAGGAGCGCGATGGCGAGATGCCGCGCCCGTGTGGTGCCCGCTTCACCGGGAGCGCCGGCGCATCAGGGAGCCGTTCCGGGAATCGCGGGACGAAGCCATCGCGGTTCGGCATGCGCACCTTCGGCAGCGTCTGCGCGTTCATCACGTCGCCGGCGCCGATGATCCTGTTCTGCGCGAGGATGAATGCGGTCAGCGCGTAGACCTCTTCGTTGGTCAAAGGTGCGCGGCCGCGGCCACGGCATCGCGCGGCGCGTGAAGTCGAAGATCGTCGTCGCGTACGGCCAGAAGTTCGCCACCGTCTTGGCCGTTTCGATGCCCGACGTCAGCGGCTCACCGCCGACGAGCGCCGCCGCGGTGCCGCCTTTCGCGTTCTCACCGTGGCACACCGCGCACTTGGCCGCGAAGACCTTCGAGCCCTGTTCAGGCGTGCCGCTGCCCGGCGGCAGGCCCGTGCCGTCAGGGAACGGTAATGCTCAGACTGGTTCCCAAACGCGGCGAACATCGGTCGATACGGCGATACGGCTAACGCCGAGTACTCGCTGCACCAACGTCGATCGAGACCGTGCAGCCACCCGACATGCCCGCTGGCACCGACCAGATGCACCATTGCACCAACCCGCGACAGGACGATTGCATCGACCCGCGACAGGACGATGCACCGACCTGCGACAGGTTGCTCGCACCGACTCACGCATAAACATGCTTGACCTCGCCTGTCCGATCGATCGCCCAGCTCGTTGGTCCGTTGTAGTGCTGACTCGGGAACGCCGTCGGATTCGTGACAGGGGCTTTCGTCTGACCGCGCCGCGCGACGACTCGGCGCGGGTCGGTTGCACGTTGCCCGCCTCGTCCCACGCGCGGCTCTGCAGCACCGCCGGTCCGCCGTCCCACTTCCACGGCGATCGGAACCGCGTGAACGGCTTTCGACAGCACCGGCTCCTGCAGGGCCGCTTCGGTCCAGCGTCCTGCCGCCGTCAGCGGTGACCATCACCTTCGCGATCCGCCCCGTCGCCCGAATACGCGACGCCCGAGACTTCGTAGAAGCCTGGTCCGCTCATCTTCAATCCCGGCGATGGATGCGTGATGAACGACTTCACCTCCTGCAGGAAGTAGAACTGATACGCCTTGCCGTCGGGCAGGATCGGTGCGCATGTCCGGGCCTCGTAGTAGCTCATGCCGGGCTGATCGACGAGCTTGATGCGGCGCAGCCACTTCACGTTCATGTTGCCTTCCTAGCCCGGCAACAGCAGGCGCATCGGATAGCCGTTGCCCGGCATCAGCCGCTCGCCGTTCTGATAGAGCGCGACCATCGCGTCGTCGAGCGCCTTGGCGATCGGCACGCTGCGGCTCAACGCCAGCGAGTCGGCGCCTTCCGCAATGAGCCACTTCGCCCTCGGGATCGATGCCGGCTTCCTCGAGCAGCGTTGACAGCATCACGCCCGTCCACTCGGCGCACGACACGAGGCCGTGCAGCGTCTGGACGCTGGCCTGCAGCCGGCTGGTTCGAAAAGAGCGGCGCGCTGTTGCCACCGCACTCGACAAATGCCATCCGCGACACCATCGGGTAGCGGCCGAGGGCATCGAGCGTGAACTCGAGCGGCCGTTTCACGAGGCCGTGAATCACGAGGTGATGCTGCGCCGGGTCGATGTCGGGCGCGCCGGCGTGCGAGATCACGAAGTGCAGGCCGTTGGGCGTGAACGTGCCGTTCAGCAGGTGGTGCGGGTGCGCGCGTGCTGCGTGCGCGGCTCACCCTCGGGTTGGAGAGCGTCCGCACGACCGGCTTCTCGAATGCCGACGGCGTCGCGTACTCGGGAATCGGGATGCCGGGCCTGGTGCTCCATGGCGCATCGGTCAGTTGCTGCGCGGCGGCCGTGTCGCTGAGCGTGTAACCCGTGATGGCCGCGGCCAGGGCCGCGCCGCCCGTCAGAAACGCGCGGCGGTGAAGAAGACCGTTGCCGGCGGCGATTTCGAGGTTATCAAGAGCGGAGTCTGGCTGCTGGCGTGACATGGCGCGGATTCTAGCGCCGGCGCCCACCGGTGTCGCCGTTATTTTGAGATACGACCGACTTACTCGAGCTTGACGTTCTCCGCCCAGTACACCCATGCGCGGCCTTCGGGCGGTCCAGTTGCTGGCCGCCCTGGGCCTGGGCCTGCCCGGCCTGGCCGCGCCCGCCGCGGCCCGCCTGTTCACCTTCGCCTGCTGCGCCGGGCGGCGCCGGGAGGTCGGCAGATAGGTCACCTTGCCGCGAAGCGCGAGGGCCTGCTGCTGGATCTTTGCGTTCTGCTTCACCTGATAGGCGCGGTCCGTCACGGTGTAGATCGATCCTGAGGTGACCACGATGCCGTGACCTGACAGGAGCACGGTGCCCTTTCTGTCCAACGCCTTCGCCACGCCCTGCGCGAGCGCGGGATTGGCGAGGACGGACTGACCGGCGGCGGCGGGCAGGTTGACCAGTGGAAGACCCTCACCGATGAAGTTGCCGCCGTTGACGGATGCGCGCAGCGGCACCGAACCCGTGAAGACGACGATCTCCGGCGTGCGGGCGTACCGATGGCCTTCACTTCCGGATGCGTCCTGTAGACCTCGTCGTGGATCAGCAGTCCCTCGGCATCCGTGTCACCCTTCGTGATATCGCGCTCGATCACGTCGGCGGCCTTCACGGCTCCGGCGGCGACCTTTGGTGCGACGAAGTACGTGTTCGGATTGTTTGGATTCCGGACGCTGACATTCCCCAGCGCATCCAGCACGCCGACATCGTCCGACGCCAGGATCCTGTTGGCCCTGACGAGGTCACGTTTCGCGCGCTCCACGGGATCCGACGGTTGCGCAGGCGCCGGCGGCGCCGTCACCAGAACCTTTCCACCCATGTCCTTGATGACGGCGGCTTTGTGCATACAGCCCACGTCCGCTCGGCCTCGGCAGCGTCGACCGGCTCCGGGTGCGGCGTCCACTTCCCGCCGGTCGCAATCGTCGCCTCCTGGACCTTCGCCGAGTCGCGCAGTTGGGCGACGCGCGTGATGACCGCGGGAATCGACGTAGCGCCGAGCGCGATGCCGTGGCCCCACAGCAGCACCGCCTCGTTGTTCCCCATCTTCTCCGCCATCGCCTTGCCGAGCGCCGGCGTGAAGATGATGCCCGAACGGCCGTTGTTGAACGAGCGAAGGTCGAACACCGGCAGCGCGACATCGCCGTCCCACAGCGGCACCGAGCTCAGGCCGAACGCCACGAACTCGTTGGTATGCGCGTGAACGACCGCCATGACATCGGGCCTGGCTTTGAAGATCTCGCCGTGCAGATAGATCTCCCTCGCCTGGTCATTGCGCGGGCCGTCCACGGGTTTGCTATCCAGATCGTTTTCGATGAAGTCGCTCGTGACGGCGGCGCCCGGCGCGATGAAGCGCGCGATGTAGTAGTGATTCGGATTCGTCCTGCTGCGCGCCGTGACATGCGCCTGGATATCCAGGATGGCGAGCTCCTTCGTCAGGATCCGGTTTGCCACCGCGAGGTCCTCGAGCAGCGCCTGTTCGGCGCGCGGCTTCGCTTCCGGCGCGGCGGCGGGGGCGTCGGCCGCGGCGGCAGGAGATTGCGAGGGGCAACCGGCAAGGAAGATGGTTCCAGCGATCAGCGCGGAACCGCAGATCAGCGTTCCGGAAGTCAGCTTTGTCACTGTCAGCCTCGCAGGTCAGGTCGGGACCGCGGTATATATCATGATCGACCGCCGTTTGGCCGGTGTAGGATCGGCCGCGGCTGGCCGGGAGGAACGCAGTGGATGCACACCATCGTCGCGTAAGGGCGTGGACAGCAACAGCGGCGCTCGCCGCGGTCGTTGGCGTCACCGTGTGCGTGCCTGGCGTCATCGCGCGTGCGCAGGGGAACACCTCGGCGCTCGAGGTGCTTCAGGTCCGGCCGAACTTCTACATGATCGTGGGCGCCGGCGCCAACATCGGCGCCCAGGTCGGTCCCAACGGCGTGGTGCTGGTGAACGCGGGCACCGCGGAGGCGTCAGATGACGTGCTCGCCGCGATCGCGAAGCTGACCAGCCAGCCCATTCGCTACATCATCGACACGAGCGCCGACCCCGACGTGGTCGGCGGCAACGCCAACCTCGCGAAAGCCGGGCGCAACATCACGAGCTTCGCGCTTGGCACGAACCGGACGACGGTGGCCGGGCTCGATCTGGACGCGGCCCGGGTCCTGTCGCACGAGAGCGTCCTTACGCGGATGCGCCAGGCCCCGCCCGGCGGCAAGTCACCGTTTCCGAGCGACGCGTGGCCGAGCGAAACGTTCGAAGAACGTCGCCGCACGATGTATTTCAACGACGAAGGTATCGAAATCCTCAAGCAGGCCGGCGCGCACACCGATGCCGACACGATCGTGTTTTTCCGCAAGTCCGATGTGATCGTGGCGGGGAACATCATCGACGCGGATCGCTTTCCGATGATCGACCTGGCAAGAGGCGGCAGCGTCAAGGGAGAAATCACCGCGCTGAATCGCATCATCGAACTGGCGATTCCGCCGGGGCCGTTTGTCAGGCTGCCGAGCGGTCCCAACGCCACGGCGCGGCTGCAGGGCGGCACGGACGTGCTGCCGGGCCACGGCCGGATATTCCGGCAGATCGACGTCGTGAACTATCGCGACATGCTCGTGATCGTCAGCGAGATCGTGCAGGACATGATCAACCGGAAGATGACGCTCGATCAGATCAAGGCCGCCGACCCGGCCAGACCTTTCAAGGCGCGCGTACGGCGCGACGTCCGGTCCGTGGACGACGAACGATTTCGTGGAAGCTGTGTACAAGAGCCTGACCAATGCCACCTCATAGAGAGGAGCCGGACCGTGAAGTCGATCGCCGCTGCGGGAGTGCTCATCGTGATCGCGTTGCTGGCGATGCACGGCGAGGGGCAAGGACAGGGTCGCGGAAACAACCTGCCGCCGTCGTCGGCCCGGGCCGCTGCGCCGTTCGATCCGACGGGCTACTGGTCGTCGCTCATCACGCAGAACTGGCGTCTGCGGATGGTGCCGCCGGGGAAGGGCGATTACATCGGCATTCCAATCTCGGCGGCCGGGAAGAGAACGGCGGACGGGTGGGACCAGGCGAAAGACGAAGCCGCCGGCAATCAATGCAGGGCGTATGGCGCGCCCGGGCTCATGAACCTGCCGACGCATCTGCACATCACCTGGCAGGACGACAACACGCTGCGCGTGGACACCGACTACGGAACGCAGACGCGAATATTGCGTTTCACCCCTTCACAAGGTCGGGGTCCGCAAAGCGAGTCGACGGGCGTCAGCGCCACGCGGGCGGAATCGCGCAAGCGCAGCTGGCAAGGCAACTCGGTCGCAGCGTGGGCCTCGCCGGCGCGGGGGCGCGGAGGACCGCCGTCGGCACGCTATCTCCGGATCGCGACGACAGACCTGTTGCCCGGCTACTTGCGCAAGAACGGCGTCCCGTACGGCGACAACGCGTCGCTCCTCGAGTACGTCGATCTGTTCCGGGAACCGAACGGCGCGGCACTCATCGTGTGGACCGCGGTCGTGGACGACCCGGTGAATCTCGAGACGCCCTACATCATCTCCTCGCAGTTCAAGAAACAGGCGAATGGATCCGCGTGGCAGCCGACGCCGTGTTCGGCCGGGTGGTGACGTTTCTCGTGTCGCGGACGAGAGCTGGAGGAAACCGTGTGGCCGAGGACTAGCGCAGCCATCGTGGTCGTCGCGGCAACGAGCGCGCTGATGCTCGCCCAGGCGCTCCCGAATCCGGACGGCATCGACCTGTCTGGCTCGTGGGCGGCGAGGAATTTCACCGACGCGATCGGCAACATGCCCGGCGGCGGACCGCGCCCGGTTGACTACCTGGGCATCCCGTTGAACGAGATCGGGCGCGCCTGGTCGCTCGTCTACTCTCAGTCGCAGGTGTCCGAGCCCGAGCGCATCTGCGATTACTACGCGCCGAGCTACATCGCGATCGGGCCGATGGGGCTGAGAATCTGGCCCGAATCCGAACTGCTGACGGGTTACACGACCGCCTGGATGATCGGGGGCTGGGCGGACTTCGTGCCGATCACGATCTGGATGGACGGGCGGCCGCATCCGTCGGCGTACGCGGCGCACGACAAGTCGGGCATGACGACCGGCGTGTGGGAAGACGACGTGCTCGTGACGTACACGACGCACATGGAGGCGAGCATGATTCGGCGCAATGGCGTGCCGAGCAGCGACCGGGCCACGATGACCGCGCGCTTCTCGCGTCATGACGACGTCCTGACGATCACCGCCCGGATCGACGATCCGATCTACCTCACGGAGCCGTACTACCTGACGAGAAGCTTTGCGTTGAGTCGCGCGCCGCTCAATCCCGCGACGCATCCGTGCACGGTCACCAACGAAGGCGTGGACGCGGAACGCGTCCCGCACTACAAGCCTGGACAGAATCCGTTTGTGGGCGAGCTGACGGAGCTCTACGGCATCCCGCAGGAGGCAGTGCTCGGCGGCGCGGAAACCGCGCTGCCGGAGTTCCGGAAGACGATCAAGGAGAAGCTACGTGCGGCCGTCGAAGTGCGTGAGCGTCCCGGTGAGCACGTGCGGCGGGCCTGGGACGTACCCGCCGATAGACTAGCTATCTGGCCCCGATCACCGCACTTCAACTCCCAGGGCATCGGCCAGGGCTTCAAGACTGAACGGCTTGGCCAGCACATCGAACTCGCCGTCGTCCATGGCGGCAACGGCTTCGACATAGCCGGTTGTCAGGAGGATGGGCAGCTTCGGGTGCCGCTTTCGATCTCTCTCGAGCCAGCTGCAGGCCGCTCACGCCTCCGGGCATCATGACGTCGGACAAGACCAGTTCGATGTTGCGCGAGTTCGCCAGCGCGCCCAGCGCGGCCTCCGGACTCGACACGTGCATCACCGAATACCCGAGAGAGGTCAACAACTCACGCGTCAGCGCCGAGACCTCCGCATCGTCTTCGACGAGCAGCACGTGTCCCCGGCGCTCCGAATCCTCACGCCTCCGAGTGACACTCGCGCCCTCGGCGGTTCCGGCAGCCACGGCTGGTTCCCGTAACGATCGGGGCAGCAGCAGCGTGACCGTGGTGCCGGCGCCGACCACGCTGTCGATTGCAACGCGGCCCCCTGACTGGTTTGCAAAGCCATAGACCTGCGGCAACCCCAGGCCGGACCCTTTGCTCACGTCCTTGGTCGTGAAGAACGGCTCGAAGACACGACCGAGCACCTCGGGCGGCATGCCGCAGCCGGTGTCCGCGACCGGACAGCTTGACGCCGTCAGTCTGCATGCCATCTCCGCCGGACGCTTCCACATTCTCCGCGGTGATCGTAATGGCGCCGCCGCCGGGCATCGCGTCGCGGGCATTCACGCACAGGTTCAGGATCGCCAGTTCCATCTCGCCGGCGTCAGCTTCGACGGGCCACAGGTTCTCTTCGAACTTCATCTCGACGTTGATGTTGCCGCCGAGCGAGCCGTCGAGCAACGAGCGCATGCCCTCAGGTGGGCCACCACGTCAATCGACTCCGGATTCACCGGCTGGCGCCGCGCGAAGGCCAGCAGATGTCGCGTGAGGCCGGTGGCACGGGCGACGGCACGGCGCATGGCCTCGAAGACGCGCGGCGACGGACTGGCGCTGCGCTCGAGCAGCTGCAGGCCGCTCGCAAACACCGCGAGCAGATTGTTGAAGTCGTGCGCCACGCCGCCCGTCAACTGCCCGAGCGATTCCATCTTCTGCGCGTGACGCAGCGCGGCTTCGGCGTTCCGCAGCCGCTCCTGATCGCGGAGCCGTTCCGTCACGTCGTAGACGAACTGGTACGCGCCGATGCGGTTGCCGTCGCGATCGCGCAGCACGTTGAATCGCATCTCGTACGCCCGCCGATCGCGTGCGGGATCCCCGAACTCCTCGATCGCGGTGAACTCCTCGCCGTCAAGCGCACGGCTCCACAGCGGCTTTCACCGCGGACTGATGCTCGGGCTGCGTCGCGAGCAGCATCGAGCATGCTTGTCGCCGACCTTCGGACGGATGCCGAAGATGCGCTCGAATTCGTCCGCCGCCGCGCGGTTGACGGCCAGCCACCGGTAGTCGAGGTCCAGCGACCTGGACGAAGGCGTCGGTGCCTTCGACGATGTCGGCCAGGAGTCTTGCGTTCGGCGAGCGCCTCGGTCGACGCGGCGCTCGAGCGTCTCGATTCAGTTCCCGCGCAGCGCGTGCTCTGCCAGCACCTTCTGCGTCGTCTCCGACACCGCGCAGAACATGCCGGCGACCTTGCCGCTCTCGTCGCGCACCGGCGAATACGAGAACGTGAACCAGGTCTGCTCGTCGTAACCCTTGCGGTTCATGACGAGCGGAAGATCCTCGCGATAGGTGGCCTGGCCCGCCATCGCGGCATCGATCAGCGGGCTGATGTCCGGCCAGATCTCCGACCAGATGTCGTAGAACCGCTGCCCGAGCGCGCGCTCGGATGCTTCGCGCCGAGAATCTCCGCGTAGGGTCGTTATAGAGAAAGCCGAGCTCCTCGTCCCCACGCGACGAACATCGGGAACTGCGACTGCAGCAGAAGCCGACGACGGTCCGCAACGATTGCGGCCACGCCTCGGGCGACCAAGGGGAGATATGACCAGTCGTGAGCGCGCATCAAGGCGCCCACATTCCCGCCGCCCGCGAGGAACTCCAGAGGCCGAGTCACTGATCCACCAGCCACGCGCAGACGGATTGTAAGCCGAGCCGCCAACTCGGGCTGCGTCCGGCAATTTCTGGAATCCAGGGGTCAGACTCGTCATTGGCATGTCATCCAGCCGGGACACTCACCTCGAGATTCTCGTGGCGGGACCGGATTTTCACGCCCGTGCGCGGGGCGTATGGCTTGCACCATCCCCGGGCATGCCCCGTCATCGGCAACTTCTCCGCGTCGCGACGGTGATCTGCGTGATCGGCCTCTGCTCGACTCCCGCGCACTCGATGGGCCGTCGAACGCGCGTCCGGCCAGCGCATCCGCGGTTGCCGATGAAGTCGTCGATCTGACGAATGTCGAACGGACCGGCCATGCGACGAACGGCGCTGCGCGACGAGCCCGCGGTTGATGCGCGCGGCGCAAATCCACGCCGAACAGATGGCGCGCGCCGGCCAGCTGGCGCATAGTTCTGCCGAGCGCGGCCTATCCGCGTCACAGATCGATCGACTGGCGGCCGCGAGACTATCGCTGGCGGACCTACGGCGAGAACGTGGCGCTGGGCCAGTCGAACGCGCAGCGAGGTGCTGCAAGAGCTGGATGCACTCACCCGGTCATCGCACGAACATCCTCAAACCGGGACTTCACGGAGATGGGCGCCGGCTTACGCGACTCGACCGGGCGGGCCGGCCCTATTACGTGCAGGTCTTCGCAAGACCGTTGTCGTAGGACTCCCATGCGCTCGATGAGAACGAAGGCAGCCGTGGCTATCGCCCTGCTGGCCGCTGGAATTCCAGTCGCCGCGTGGAACGTCGTCGCGCGCTGGGCGATCGCGCGACCAGCCGTCACGTCCGCCAGCCGAGCCGCCGGCCGCGCCGGACAATCCCGTCGACAGCGCGCCGGCGCGCGGACTTCGCCGCGATGCAGACGTTCAGGCCGGGCTACGCGTTCTGGCGGCACGTCTTCACCATTCCCGACGGCAGGATCGCATTCGGCAAGCGCCACTGACGGACGCCTCCTCGTCGACCTTTCCCTCGAAAGGTGACTGGACGCGTCACGCCGGTGGGCCGATCCCACGCTCGCACATGTCCTCGAAGGTCAACAGCTTGCCCGCAAGGTAGGCGAACGTCGGGAACAGGTGGCGCTCCTCCTGGAGCGCTGCCGCGGGACCGGTGCTGCACAACTCGACGCGCGGAGACGCCCTGCTGCAGAACGTCGGCAGGTACGGACCCTTTGTGGCGGAGTGGAGCGCGATCTACGAGCGGTTCGGCGTGCCCGCGGAGATCGGCCTGGCGCAGGTCATTTTCGAATCGGGCATGAACGGCACCAGGCGATCGGACGCCGACGCCGTCGGGTTCTGCCAGTGGCTTCAGAGAAACTGGAGGCGGCTGAACTACTTCTCGCGCGATACCGATTCGAGGGCAGAACCAGACGACGCAGGCTCCCTACTGCGCCGCGTATCTGTCCGTGCTCGCCACCAAATACGGATCGTTCATTCCGGCGCTGTCCGAGCACAACGCCGGCGGCACGAATGTGGGTCGGGCGCTGATCAACGGCGAGCACCTCGGCGCGGAGGATGTGCGGGCCCGATACTTTCGGGCTCGAGGCTGGCGCACGACCTGCGGGCGCTGCCGGGCCGGCAATACGACGACCGTCTATCGGAGCTATGGCCCGCGCTCGTACCTCGTATGCCGAGATGGTGTTCGGCAACACGTTCAACATCAAGAGCCTGATCGAGTCGACGCCGCCAGGAGCCCATCTACGCGATGCGAACGCCGCGCGCGATTACGCTCGCCGAGATCGTCGCGAGAACGCATCTCCCCGTGGCCGAAGTGCGCCGCTTCAATCCGGCGCTCGTCGAGCGCGTGCCGGCGCATGCCACGCTCTACCTTCCGTCACTACGTCAGGCGAGTTCGGCCCCGACGTGGCGTTCTGGCGCCGGCCAGCCAGCCCGTCATATGCAGCCGTTCTCGACGACTTCCTGCGTCTCGACGCAGGCCCCGAACAATGGGACGACCCGGCGTTTGCACCCATCCTGGCGAACTTCAAGCGCCGGTTCATGGAGACGAACACGGAAGAAGGTGCGGTGATGGAGACCGTGCTGGCGTATGCGATGGACCAGGCATACACGAGCCCACGGCGCGCGCTCTCACCGAATTCCGCCACGACGAACACGTGCGGCGGTTGATCGAACGCGGCGTGGGTGAGCTCGACGCCACGCGCAACGCGCCGGTCGTCCGCGCCGGCGCCACGTTCTAATCCTCCTCTCCTTCCTCGACCTTTCTGAATTCGATCGCAAGGAACAGAGTGCGCCTTCCTTCGCGTTAGCGTAGTTTTGCAGAAACGGGAGGGACTGATGAGCACGGCAACGCCAACTCAGGATTTCGGCGCGGTGAACGTCGACGGGCGCGTCAGCGCCTGCGACTGGCCGGCGACCGCGCAGCATCTCGACGCACATGGCTGGGCGCTCTTTCCCAAACTCTCACAGCCAGCGAGGTGCCGCGATTGCCACCCTCTACGCCGACGACCGTCTGTTCCGCAGCCACATCGTCATGGCGCGGCATGGCTTCGACGCGGCGAATACAAATACTTCACGTATCCGTTGCCCGGACACGGTCGCTGCCCTGCGCTCGACGCTCTATCCGCGCCTGGTTCCCATCGCGAACCGATGGAACGCATCGATGGGCATCCCTGTTCGCTACCCGGATGCGCACGCGGACTTCATTGCGCGGTGCCACGAGGCGGGGCAGACGCGACCGACGCCGCTTGCTGCTGCAGTATGGCGAGGGCGACTTCAACGCGCTGCACCAGGATCTCTACGGCGAGCACGTGTTTCCACTGCAGGTCGCCATCCTGCTCTCGGAGCCAGACGCGGACTTCACGGGCGGCGAGTTCGTACTGACCGAGCAACGACCGCGGATGCAATCACGGGCCGAGGTCGTGCCGCTCCGTCGCGGTGACGGTGTGGTCTTCGCCGTCCATAATCGTCCCGTCCAGGGAACACGGGGCGTCTACCGCGTGAACCTGCGGCACGGCGTCAGCCGTCTACGGTCCGGCCGGCGTCATACAGTGGGCGTGATCTTTCACGACGCCAAATGACCGCCAGACGACAGCGGCTTCTCAAACAGTTCGACGCGACATGGCTGGCGTTCACAGGACTCGCACGCCGGATTGCCGGAGGCGGTCCTCCTCGAGCCGGGGGTCACGAAAGCGTGGTCCGTCAAGGACATCATCGCGCACGTGACCACCTGGGAGGAGGAAGCACTGAAACACCTGCCGGATGTCCTCGAAGGCCGGAAGCCGCCGCGCTATTCCGTCGTGTATGGCGGCATCGACGCCTTCAATGCGCTGATGACGACGAAGAAGGCGGCCCTGTCGCTCGCCGAGTACTCGAGCAACAGGGCCAGGTGCATCGGCGTGTGATCGAGGTCGTCGAGGAAGCGCCGGAGGACGCGCTGTTGCCCGAAGCCAGATTCCGCCGGCGTCTGCGCCCTCGACACGGCACGGCCACTATCCACACGCACACCACCGCCATACGACGGTGGCGAGAGGCGGCCTGCTGGCTTTCTTCGTGGAGTGGCGGACGCGTCGAGGCCCGTGTGCCAGATCGCCGATTGGCTCCCCCACGCGGGCCGCGCATAACATCGCCACGCTTTGTGCAGTTTTCGACAGCGAGTTGCGTGCCGCGATCGCTGAATTCCAGACCTGACCCCGCCACGAGATCGACGACGGTGCGCGTTACGAACACCTCGCCGCTCTTCGCACATGCGGCCACGCGACGCCCGACGTCGACGACCCCGCCGTGCGGGACGCCGGCCACCACGTCGTCGCATCCGCCGGTATGGAGACCGACGCGAACAAGTCAATTTCCGACGCGACGCGCGTCGGCGCTGATGGCGCAGCCACAGCGAATCGCTCGTGCGGGTCCGTCGAAGACCACGTAGACGCGTCGGCCTTCGACCCTGACGGCGCCTCCGCCAAACCGCGAGGCGTGCGCGCCAACGAGATCGCGCATGCATTGACGGCCGATGAGGGGTCGCGCGTGTCGGCCTTCCGGCTGCCCGCAACGCCATCGGCGCACAAGACGGTCACGAGCACACGATCGGCATCGACGACGGACGAGCGGGCGCGCGCCAGAAACCGCTCGATTTCGTCGAGCATCGCCTCCTGGTCGCCGACGAACGGCAGGTGATCGTCGCCCGGAAGCGCGACGAATTGCGCATCGGGAATGAGTTTCGCCGACATACCGGCCTTCGTCCACCGAGCAGGCAACGGTCGCCCTCGCGGTGCAGGACGAGCGTCGGGACGCGAATCGTGGGCAGGATGTGCCGAACGTCGATATCGGCATTCATCTCGGTGAGCGCGACCGCCGCTGCCGGACTGGCGCCCATGCGCAGGAAGCGACGCCCACCAGTCGCGAAACGCCGGATCGTTGGCGACGCTCGGCGCGCGCTCGGTGAGTCCGACCGGCCCGCCCCAATGCTCGATGATTTCCCGCAGGAAGCGCTCCCGCTGCTCGCGCGTCGGCGCCCATGGATAATCCGGCGCTCGCAATCTGCGCGCGTAGGTACTGATCATGATCAGCGCTTCGGTCTGGCCGGGATGCGTCGCCGCAAAGAGGCTGCACATCGGTCCGCCTTCTGACACGCCGAGCAGCACGGCGCGCTTCGACCCCGCCGCCTCGAGCACCGCGCGCACATCGTCCATCCGCTGCTCGAGCGTCGGCAGACGTGTGACCGGATCAGACAGACCGGTGCCTCGCTTGTCGAACAGGATGAGCCGCGAGAAGGAGGCGAGACGGCCCAGGAATCGCGCGAACGAGGGCTCCTTCCAGAAGTACTCGAGGTGCGAGACCCACCCCATCACGAACACGAGATCCACCGGGCCCGTCCCGCACAGTTGATAGGCGATGTTCACGTCGCCGCTTCGCGCGTAACGCACAGGACCGGGCGTCACCGACACAGGCGCGGCGGCGGCCGTGGACGGCAGTGGGGAATTGAGACCGGCGATCGCACCACGTCCGCAATGAAGCGATACCCTCGTCGATGCGCCGTCTCGATGAATCGGGGCGCTTGCGCATCGTCTCCGAGCGCGCGGCGAATCTCGCGAATGCAGACCTTCAACGCGCCGTCTGCCACGAACACGCCCGGCCAAAGCGCCTCGAGCAGCTCGGTCTTCAGCACGAGACGGCCGGGCCGCGCGGCGAGATACTCGAGCAGCGACAGCGCCTTCGGTGTCAACGGAACGGGGCGGGAGTCTCCGTACAACTGCCCGCCGGCGGGATCGATACGGAAGCGATCGAACGCGAGCGGAAGGTCCGACACGATCAGAGTTGCCTCCTGCAGCCTCGCGATCCTACCTGATTTCTAATTCCTTCCTTCGGCGCATCCAGTCCTCGAGAGCGCCCGCGGCGTCCGCTGCAGCGCCGATGAGCCCGATCAGAAACAGTCCGAACATACCGACGGCATATTCGGTCAAGGTCGTGACACGCTTGTTACTCACAGTACTGATCTCCTGACCTGAGACACCCGACACGTACGCCACGCGCTTGATGTTCAGGAGGTGGCGATAGGTGACGTTGTCGGTCGTCGAGTTGCCCCGAATGTTCCGCAGCCGAGCGTCATCGAGCATTCGAGTCCCGTCGTCATTCCGCAGCAACCCTGCGCTGCCGGTGAATTGACGAGAATCCGCGCCGCGGGCATCGCGCGGGCGAACCGTTCCACACGCGCCGCGTTGGTGGTGTGAATGATCGCGGTGTGCCCCGCGCCCGCCAGCCTGCAGCAGGCCTCGCGACACGCGGAGCCCCTCATCTTCTCCGACACCGTGAACAACGACAGGAACGGCGCGAGCTTTTCGCGCGCGTAGAAGCCGTCGAGATCCGCCGGCGCCGCGCCGGACGACGAGCAGCCGCGGCGGCTCCGGGCGCTCGATGCCGAACATCCCGGCGATGGTGGCCGCCGAACGACCCACGAGGTCGCGGCGCAACGTTCCGAGCAACGGGTCGACGGCGCCGCGTGCGAACCGTCGCGCTTCGTCAGGATTCAGAATCGCCGCACCGTGCCGTTCGAGCGCCCGCGTGAATCGATCGACGACGCACTCGTCGACGACCAGGTTGTGCTCGGCGCCGCAGATCAGACCGTTGTCGAACGTCTTGCTCATGACGACGGCGCGCGCGGCGGCATCGAGATCGGCATCGGCGCAGATCCAGGCGGGCGCGTTGCCGGGACCGACGCCGATCGCCGGCGTCCCCGAGCTGTAAGCGGCCTTGACGAGCCCGGCGCCGCCGGTGGCGAGAATGAGCGAGATGTTCGGATGGCTCATGAACTTCCTGGTCGCCTGGCGGCCGGCTCGATGCCCCACCACCTGCACGAGATGCCGCGGCGCGCCGTGGGCGGCGAGGACGTCGCGAACGATCGCGCCCGTGAGCTGACCGACGAGGAAGGCGTGGCGATGAAAGCTCGAAGATGACCGCGTTGCGCGCTTTCAGCGTGATCAACGTCTTGAAGATGGCCGTTGCAGCCGGGTTGGTCACCGGAACGATCGCGAAGACCACGCCAACGGGACAGGCCGAGCTCCGTCACCGCCGCGCGTCGTATCGACCGACATCAGTGCCCTGCGCAATCTTGCCGGCGAGCGATTCGTAAATGGCCATGCTGGCGAACCGGTTCTTCAGCGCCTTGTCGTGCACGTTGCCGAGGCCGGTTTCTTCCACCGCGGCAATGGCCAGATCCTCTGCCGCGTGCGCGAACGCCTCCGCCAGGTCCCGCAGCAGTCCGTCGACGCGCTCGTCCGTCCAGTTCTCGAATACTTCCTGCGCACGGCTGGCGTCGGACGCGATCCGGTTGACGTCGGCGTCAAGACGCTGGTCGGCGGCGATCGCCTCCGACAGACGTTCGGCAGCCGCGCGACGCTCGGGCGCTGCGCCGCTGACAAGCGACCGAACCGCTTCCAGCGCGGCAGCTGGCTGCGAATCGATGAACGCGTCGAGCAGCGCCGCTGCATCAACAGGTGCCGCGTCGGTGTGCGCGGACGGCAAAACAGGCGATGGAATCATGTCCATGACGGTAGTGCGGCGCCCGCACCGACGTCATGAGAGAGGTGTAAGCGTTTGGTGAGAAATGGGTGAATCCGTAGAATTGTGCGATTCAGATGTCCGAGAAACCGTCAGGACCTCCAAGTTGGTGGCAGACCCTTCCCGGCATCCTGACCGGGATCGCCGCACTCATCACCGCGGTGACGGGTCTGATCGTGGTGTTCAACCGCACCGGCAATCGAAGCGAAGACACCAGGCCGGCATCTCTCTCGGTGCCCCGTCGGCGCGCAACCCGGTTCGCCGGCGGAATCGCGTACGCCTGGCCCGGCCGGAGGCGCGGGTCGCGCGGAGTCGATTGCCCTCCGGCACTGAGTCGTGTGAAGCTCGGAGGCGGAGTTGCCGACGTCACGATACTGTCCGCGGAGATCGAGCCTCTCGATGTGGAGAGACGATCGCTGAAGCTCAGGGTTCGTTACCTGAATGGGGGCCGCTATCCCGCGAACTTCTGGAGCGATTCGTATCGGCTGATCGTGGATGACGTGCCGCGCGCCCCGACCAACCTGCTCAATGAAGTCGTTCCGGGCGACAGCGCAAAAGAGGCGAGGTCATCTTCGAGCTACCCGTCAGTGCAAAGGACGTGGTGCTTCAGATCAGCTCGGGTGAGGAAAAGAGCCGCCTGCCTTTCACGCTGCCCTGACGACTATCGATCGAGTTCCATCAGCCACACGTCGCCCCTGAAGTCGCCGAGCACGAGGATGATCTGATCGGGTGTGGCGATAGGCGCCGTGCCTGGCAGTATACGCGGGCATCAGCATTTCAGTCGACGCGTAGACGGCAATCGGTTCGCCTTCCACGAGTCCGATGCGGAGCCGAAACGCCGCGCACGAACGGCGCTGCGAACCATCGGGTTCGTGCCCGTGGGCGTGTAATACAGCAGCCGGCCGTCCGCAGACCAGAAGGGATGGCTCGCTGAGCGATCCACCACCACCCACTCTGACTCTGGAATCGGCCTGTCCCGGAACGGAGCAGCAAACACACTGGCCGGTTCGCCCGGACGCGAGGCATCGAACGCGATCCACCGTCGATCCGGCGACAACCGCGGATTTGCTGACCGACCGTTCGGCGCTCTCCAGCAGCTCATGCTGGTCTCCGGTTTCCGTATCGATGAGCGCAATCGAGTTCAGGCGCGCGAACCGTTCGATGACGAGCCGGCGTTCATCCACCCACTCGCGCGGCCGGCCGCCGCAATCGTCACCCAGCGTTCGCCACGTCCCGTCGGCCAGGCAGACGATGAAGATGGGCCGTAGCGCGCGCCCGCCTCCAGGCATCCTGCATGCCGTACGCGAGCAGGCGTCCGCTTGGCGAGATCGCTGGATACCACCTTCGCGCCGGCAGGTCCCTCGGCGAGGACTCTCTCCGAACCCGTTCGAGATCCGCAGGAAGACGTCACCGTTTCCGAGCCGAAACGAGAAATAGGCGAGCGTTCGAACATCGTTCGTGACCGACAAGAAGCCCAGAGGAGACGGCCCTCGCGTCATCCGGCGCAGCGGACCGTGCGCGATGCCAGCTCGCCGGGTCCAGTGCCACGAGACCAGAGATTGGCGTCTTGCTGAACGCTGAGGAACGCCAGGCGTCCGCGCGGCAGCGCTGGGAAGCCACGCCGCTTCACTGCCCTGCGGTCAGGCGCTCCGGCGCACCCGCTGGCTGGAACGGTGGACGTCGCCGATTCGCTGACGGTAGAGACTCGACGCCCTGGGGGCCAGCCGCCGAGAACACCAGCGAGTCGTCTACCCACGCCACCCCGGTCGGTATCGACGAACATGCCCGCTGTGCGGAACTGCGTCGACCACGCCCGTGTTCGTCGGCGAATCGCCGTCAATCGGCACGATCCACCAATCCGGCTCGAGCGTCCGGATCCGGTCGAGCAGCGACGATCACCGACCGGCTGTCCGGCAAGCCACGTCAGGCACGCCACATCGACCAGTGGCAGACGCGACCGTTCGAAAGCCGGAGCCGCCGCGGGCCGCGATCTGGATGACCGGCGGCGTCGTGCGGGACACAGACGCGAGCCACGAGACCATCTGGGGAAACCTGGCCGCGGCTCGGCGCCTCGCTGCAGGAGCCGCGGTTCGCCTCCAAGCGTCGGAACCTCGTACACATTCGGACCCGAATCGTCTGTTGGCGGTAAAAATGATTCGCGTGTTGTCCGGTGAGAACGAGAGATGCGAATACTGGCGCTCACCGTTCGTCAAACGCAACGCCGCACCGCCAAGCTGCTGGATCCAGATCTGCGGCGTCGTCCCGTCCTGTCCGGCGTCCGAGACATAGGCGATCAGGCGTGCGTCGGACGAGAGCGCGGGCCAGCTGGTCATGGCCGTCGTGCGGGTCACCCGTTCGAGACGAGGCGCAGCCGGGCGCCTCGCCTGCGTGCAGAGGTCGAGGGCGCGACGAGCGTGAGCCGCCGGCTCTCCCACCACGCCGCCAGCTCCTCTCGTCGCGCGTAGATGCTGCCGCGCTTTTCGTGCGCGAGGCGATGCACGGGCAGTCCTTCCTCGCGCTCCCAACGCTGCACGGTACGGATGCCCCGACCAAGATACGGCCGCGATCTCCTTCCACGAGTCGAGGCGGCTCTCGAGGCGGCGCATCCGGCCCCGGAGTCGGTCGGGCTCTCGGCTCGTCGGGCATGAAGGCGTCAGGATAACGCAGACAGACGCCAAAACACGCCATGCCGTCGCGGCATGTCGTTGCGCTTGAGCCGCCTGGAAGTCGCGCACGCACACTGGACCCACGTTCAATATAGGAGCGTTCGTCAAGGAGGTGCAGCGTGAAGAAATCGTTGTTCGTGTCACATCACCGTGGGGCTGCTCACCAGCCACGCACTCGCAGGGCAGTCGAAGCCCGAGGTCGATTCAAGGCGTGTGGCAGGCCGTGGAAGTGACGATCACGGGACCAGGAGCCCGCACGATCGTCATTCCCGAACCGCGACCGCAACCTGACCATCATCACGGCCAGGCACTACAGCCGGGTCGAGGACCAGGCCGAGCGTCCACGTCCATTCCCGCGGACGTGACCAAGGCGAGCGCCGACGAATTGCGCGCCGTGTGGGGACCCTTCGTTGGTGAAGCCGGCACATATGAGGTGCACCGCCAACGTGATCACGATGCGGCCGCTCGCCGCGAAGAACCCTGCGGCGATGGGTGCCGGGGCGTTCATTACCTATTCGTACAAGCTGGACGGCAACACGCTCTGGGTCACTCAGCAGCGAAACCAGAACGGACCGTTCGCCAATCCAGTCACCGTCAAGGTCGTGCGCGTCGAGTGACGCCACGGCCAGAGAAGGAAATGGAGGCAGGTCATGGCTACGAAACCGGCCCGCGTCGCTGCTTGATCGTGTTGGCGCATCCTGACGACGAGATCTTCCACGGCGGCGTGCTCGCGCACCTCAGCCGAACGCGGCGTGCGCGTGACGCTCGCCTGTGCCACCGACGGCGAAGCCGGCAAGCCGCATCCGTCCGTCGGGCCGGTCGAGGACCTTGGTGCGCTTGCGCGTCGAGGAGCTCCGGCTGTCATGCGCAGCGGCTCGGCATCGAGGAGCCAGTGCTGCTCCGATTTCACGACTCGGCACGCAAGGAGCGGCAGCGGCACGACGACCCGCACGCGCTGGCAAACGTCGACATGCTCGACGTCGAGGCGGCCATTCGCGGGATCATCGCGGACGTGAAGCCGCACGTGATCGTGACCTTCGACCCGCACGGCGGCTACTATCACCCGGATCACGTCGCCATCCAGCGCGCCACGACGGCCGCGCGTTCTTTTCAAGCGGCGTGCATCGGGGACGAGGCACCGGAGCGCCTGTTCTACGCCACGATGCTCCGCGACGTGTTCCGGGGCTTCGCGGACGCCAGTCGCGGCAGAGGCATCGTCGACGGCCTCGACCCGGACGTGTTCGCGACGGCGCCCGACATGATCGCCGATGTCGTTTGACGCCTCGCCGTACCTCGAACGGAAGTTGTTCGCGCTGACGGCGCACCGTTCGGCATTCGGCGTCGCGCCGGAGATGCTGAAGAGTCCCCCGCCAGACGTCGCGCGGATGCTGCGAGGCGTTTCGTCCCGTGCTGGAGCGCGAAGTCTTCCTGCTCGGAGGCGCGCGCGGTCCCGTTCGACGATGGCCGCTGCCGGATTTCTTCGATGGACTGGAGACAGCCGAACGAGCTGCTTCTTCACGACCCCCACGGGCGGTGATACCATCGCGGCGCGTCGGGGCCGGCTGGTCCGCCGAAGCCTTCGCCGAAGGCGAGATCTCACAGGCAACGGCGAGGAGACATCATGAGAACGCTGACACTCCGCAGGGCCGTGTCGATCCTCGTGTGCGGCTTCGCGATCGCCGCCGCGGTCGCCGGCGACGCCGCCTCCGGGGAGGCGTCGTCCCGTCAGTCGTCACCGAGGCACAGTGCGAAGCGTGGCAGACCGAGTTGTCGAACTGGGGACGCTGGGGAAGGACGATCAGCTGGGCACGCTCAACCTGGTGACGCCAGCCAGGCGCCGGGCGGCGATGGCGCTGGTGAAAGAGGGAGTGCCCG
>ERZ1370068.772-contig-10708_pt1 | contig 37516 bp, 39 predicted proteins | sample MGYA00561227_ERZ1370068 | MGnify/ENA primary metagenome ERZ1370068 (study PRJEB38410, sample SAMEA6850437) | metagenome | study: Metagenomic assessment of the ecological functions of the soil: analysis of the soil microbiota associated with the...
GATATTACTTCGTTCAGTTACGTATTGCTCTTCTTCTGCTGCGACTGGCGAGCAGCTTGGCCTTGGACTTGCCGAAGGAGAGCGCCTTGTTGCCCCCGCTCTGCATCTGCCGCATGAAGAAGACCCAGAAGCCGATGAGGAGCAGGAACGGCGCCCAGGAGATGAGCATGTTGGCCCAGGCCGGCGTCGTGGTCGCGCTCGATCGTTGATCACTGGACCTTCTTGGCCAGCAGCGCGTCTCGACGTAGCTTCGTCGAAGTCCGGGGGCGCGGTGGTGCGGAACGGCTCGCGGCTCGTCGATGTGGCCGCTGATGTCGGTAGCCGACTGATGGTGACGTCCTGCGACCTGGCCCGCGTCCACCTGGGTCCATGAACTCGCTGAACTTCAGCGGGGTCTCCTTCTTCTGGATCTGGGCGAAGTGCCAGGCCAGGAAGATGACCACCAGCAGCGACATCCACAGCATGACCGTCTTGAACGTAGCGTTCACTGTCCAGCGGCCTCCCGGGATCGCGACGCGACGAGAAGGTCCCCTTAGCTTCCAGCAGGAGATGCGTGATCGTGCGGCCCTCGCCGCGAGGGCGCCGGGCGCGGGATGGTCCCGAGGTAGGGCAGGCCCCGGTAGTCGCTCGGCCATAGTCCAGGCCGTACCCGACCAGGAAGCCTGGCCGTCCGCGCAGCGGTTCCTTGAGCGTGAAAGCGGCCCAGTCCGGGTGCACGTCGATCTTGCGGTCGCGCCGGCTTGTCGATCGAGCGCGCGCACCTTCAGGCTGCTGCGGCGCGGCGCTCGCGGATGTGGTCGAGGAGGAAGTTCGAGGGTGATCCCGGTGTCGATGATGTCGTCGAGCAGCAGGATGTTCCGGCCCTCGTAGGGGATCTCCGTCGAGTAGACGATGTCCGTCCGCACCGACCCCGCCGACCCCGTCGCGCAGCGACGACGACGCGCAGGAAGTGGCAGGTGATGGTCAAGGGGATCTGCGCGGACGAGGTCGGCCATGAAGACGATGCAGCTCTTCATGAGCCCGACCACGCACAGATCTCCTGCCGTCGAAGTCCGGCGCGATCTCGCGCCCGATCTGGACCGACGCGGCGGGCGATCTGGCATCCGGCGTCGAAGAGGACCGTCGGGCTTGTCAGCATCACGCGAGTGTCTCCGTGGGTTCGAGCTCGCAGCCGCACGAAGCGCCGCTGGGCGTTGTCCGCTGGCCGTCAGCGGGCAGGCCGGGGACCCAGACCACGTCGGCGGCCGGCGGCCACCAGAGGGAGCCGGCCCGCATGTCCGGCGGGCACGCGACGGTCCAGCAGGTAACCGCTTGAGGCTGACGTCCCGGCCCGACGCGACCGGACGCGATCGCCCGGACGGCGGTCGCGGACCGAGAGGTCCTGCGCGGCGCGGGCACGACGGCCTGTTCCGCGGAGCACGCGCCGAGCGGCCAGCCGCCGGCTCGGCCGCGGAGGACGGCGCCCGTCGGGCAGGCCACGAAGCCGGGCACGGACAGCGGCGACGCGAAGGCCGCGGCGCGCGCGCGGCCGGCGGCACGATCGCGATCATGGTCGAAACGGACGACGGCCTCGCGCCCGCCCGGCAGCGGGCAGGCGCGCCAGACGCCCGGGCACGGTCGCGAGGCGGAGCAGCTGCTCGACGTGGATCGCGCCGACGTGCGCGAGGCCCGCCGCGGTCCTCAGCGCCGCGCCGCAGCGCCTGGCGCGGCGACCGCGCGGCGCGCGTCAGCGCAGCGCCAGCCGCGAGCGAGGCCGCCCTGCGCGGCGCCGCGCGTACAGCGCGTCCGCCGCTCCCGCGACGAGCGACGTCGGCGTCGTCGGCCAGGCAGCGCCGCCGACCGCGCCAGGCGTCTCGCGCACGCGCGGGATTGAAGCGACGCTCGAGGTACGGGATCAGCTCGTGGCGGACGCGGTTGCGCGTGATAGCGCAGATCGGCGTTGCGTCGGATCCTCGCGCCAGGCGAGCGACCGTTCGCGCGCGAGATACGTCGAGCACGTCATCGCCGCGATCAGGTCGAGCATGCGGCCGGAGCAGGTCGCCGGTGCGCGCGCGCATCGCTGCGCAGGCCCAGCCCGCCGGCGCCGCGCAGCAGGCGCAGCAGCACGGTCTCCGGCCTGGTCGTCGCGGGTGTGCGCGAACGCGATTGCAGGACGCGCCGACGTCCTCGCCTGACACGCGCGGAGGAACGCGTGGCGCTCGCGGCGCGCGGCCTGCTCGATCCCGCCGCGCTCGGCGCGCCGCGCGGGCGGCGCACGTCCGCGCGTCCGATGCGCAGGAGTCACGCCCAGGCCGATCGCAGAGCGCCTCGGCAGAAGGCCGCATCGGCCGCCGAGTCGGGGCCGCAGCCCGTGGTCGAGGTGCGCCGCGACCACGGCGCAAGCCTCCGCGCGGGCGCGAGCTCGGCCAGCGCGTGCGAGCAGCGCCACGGAATCGGCACCACCGGAGAGACCGGGCGCTGCATCTCGCCCGCGGACGGCGCCCGAAGGTCCGGCGAGAGCCCGGCGCACGAGCGAGCAGGACGCGGTCACTGCACGGTCGTCGCACACCTCCGGGGAGAGGAAATGGTGGCGGTGCAGGGACTTGAACCCCGGACGCCGCGGATATGAGCCGCGTGCTCTAACCAACTGAGCTACACCGCCACGAGACGCGACTTCGCGATCACTGCTGCCCCGGACAGTGTACTACGATCGCTGCGCCGGTCAATCCGCCTCACCGGGCGGGCCGCGTGTTATACTCGCCGCGTTCGAGACAACATCCATGGAGTGTGTTGCTCTGCAACGTCGAGCGATCAGGACATCCGCTTGAACAAGTGCCCCATCTGCTTCAAGTGGGTCTGCGACAACTGTGCAGTCGCACGCGTTCGGCCGCTCTCTTCTGCGCACGCAAGTGTGCGGACGCGTTCTTTTGCGGCGACGACGACGAGTAACCTCCGACAGACGAATCGCGTGAGGTAGCGTGCGACGCGCCGCCTCGTGCGTGAGTGGCTCGAGTCGTGTCCGTGGCTCGTGGTTCGAGCCCAACGTCAGGAACCGTGAGGATGCCCTTCCCTGCTGAGCGTCCGCGGCGGCTGCGGGCACCGAGCGGCTGCGCGCCATGGTCCGCGAGACGCGGCTGACCCCGGACCGGCTCATCTATCCGCTGTTCGTCGCTGCCCGGTCCAGGCGTGCGCACGGAGATCGGGTCCCTGCCCGGCTGCTTCCACCTCGTCCGCGGACGAGGCCGCGCGCGAGGCGCGCGAGGTCGAGATCGCTGGGCATCGCCGGCGTGATCCTCTTCGGCCTGCCCGAGGGCAAGGACCCGCAGGGCACGCCAGGGCTACGCCGAGGACGGCGTCGTGCCGCGCGCGGTGCGCGCGATCAGCGCCGAGTGCAAGCGACCTGCTGGTCGTCACCGACGTCTGCCTCTGCGAGTACACCTCCCACGGGCACTGCGGCGCTCGTGTCGAGGCCGGCGAGGTCCAGAACGACCCCACGCTGGAGCTGCTCGCGCGCGATGGCGGTGGTCCACGCGCAGGCGGGCGCGCACGTCGTGGCGCCGTCGGACATGATGGACGGGCGGGTGGGCGCCATCCGCCGCGCGCTCGACCAGGCCGGGCTTCGAGCCGCTGCCCATCCTCTCCTACGCGCGCGAAGTACGCCTCCGCGTTCTACGGGCCGTTCCGCGAGGCGGCGGACTCGCGCCCGCAGTTCGGCGACCGCCGCGGCTACCAGATGGACCCCGCCAACGTGCGCGAGGCCCTGCGCGAGGTGCGGCTGGACGTCGAGGAGGGCGCGGACATGATCATGGTCAAGCCCGCGCTGCCCTACCTCGACGTGATCCGCGCGGTGCGCGAGCGCTTCGACCTGCCGGTCGCCGCCTACAACGTCTCCGGCGAGTACGCGATGGTGAAGGCGGCGGCCGCAGCGCGGCTGGATCGACGAGGAGCGCATCGTCAAGGAGACGCTCACGTCCATCGCGCGCGCGGGCGCGGACATCATCCTCACCTACCACGCGAAGGATTTCGTTCGCTGGACCTCGTGAGCTGGGGGCGCTGCGTCGCGCCCCCAGACTTCCGCTCGCTCCGCCGACGTGAAGCCGGCTGCGCTCGCAGTCCGTGGTTCGAAAGGGTCGAGTCCGTCGCGTTGTTCGATAATCTTGGAGCGGCATGACGCAGTCCGAGGAGCTGTTCGCGCGGGCGCTGAGGCTCATCCCTGGCGGGGTGAACTCGCCCGTGCGCGCGTTCAAGGCGGTGGGAGGCACGCCGCGGTTCGTGCGCAAGGCGGAGGGTGCGCGCCTCTGGGACGCGGACGGCCACGGCTACATCGACTACGTCGGCTCCTGGGGCCCCATGATCCTGGGCCACGCGTTCCCGCCGGTGGTGGAGGCGATCCAGAAGGCGGCAGCCAGGGGCACGTCGTACGGCGCGCCCTGCGTAGCCGAGATCGAGCTGGCCGAGCGCGTCGTGCGGCTGGTGCCCACCATCGAGCGTGTGCGCTTCGTGTCCTCGGGCACCGAGGCCACCATGACGCGCGCTGCGCCTGGCGCGCGGCGTGACCGGGCGCAGGAAGATCCTGAAGTTCGAGGGCTGCTACCACGGCCACTCGGACGGCCTGCTGGTCGCAGCCGGGTCCGGCGTCGCCACCCTGGGCATCCCCGGCTCGCCCGGCGTGCCCGAGGGCACCGTGGCCGACACGCTCACCGCGCCATTCAATGACGTCGGGGCGGTCGAGCGCGTGGCGGAGGCCCACGGCCGCGACCTGGCCGCCGTGATCGTGGAGCCGGTCGCCGGCAACATGGGCTGCGTGGCGCCCGCGGGACGGCTACCTCGAGGCGCTGCGCCGTGATCACGCGCGACGTGCGGGGCGCTGCTGATCTTCGACGAGGTGATGACGGGCTTCCGCCTGGCGCCCGGCGGCGCGCAGCAGCTCTACGGCATCGCGCCCGACCTGACGTGCCTGGGCAAGATCGTGGGCGGCGGCCTGCCCGCGGCGGCGTACGGCGGTCCCGCGGCGATCATGGAGCAGGTCGCGCCAACGGGGCCCGTCTACCAGGCCGGCACGCTGTCCGGAAACCCGCTGGCGATGGCGGCGGGATGCGCGCTGCTGGATCACCTCGTGCGCCCCGGCGCATACGAGCGGCTCGACGCGCTCACCATCCGCCTGCAGGTCGGCCTCGGCCCGCGCGGCCCAGGCCGCGAACGTGATGCTCACGGTCGAACCGCGTCGGCTCGATGATCACGCCCTTCTTCTGCCGGGGCCCTGTCGTCGACTTCGCGACCGCCAAGACGTCCGACACCGAGCGCTTCGCGCGCTTCTTCCACGGCATGCTCCAGCGCGGCGTGTACCTGCCGCCCGCGCAGTTCGAGGCGGCGTTCGTGTCGCTCGCGCACACCGAGGTCGACATCGACCACACCGTCGCCGCGCCGCGGCGGCGCTCGCGGAGCTGAACCGCTAGGCTGCCGCGGACGGATTCCGCGGGCGGGCGACGGACGTCACGTCCACGAGGCACGAGCACGTGACGTGAGGTGGGACATGGACCGACGCGCATGGCTTCGCTGGCGTTGCGACCCTGGCTGGCGCGGGATGGCTCGCACGGGAGACAGGGGCGCAAGGCGTCGGGACCGAGGCTGATCCTTCTGGGTACCGGTGGCGGCCCCCGACCCCGGAAGGCCAGTTCGGCGGCCGCCCAGGTGATCGTCGTGAACGACGCCGCGTACGTCATCGATTGCGGCGATGGCGTCGCGCGCCAGCTCGTCTGCGCCGGCGTATCACTGGACACTCTGCGGCACATTTTCATCACGCATCACCACTCGGACCACAACGCCGACTACGGCAACCTGATCTGGCTGGCGTGGGCGGCGGGGCTGCGTACGCGCGTCGACGCCTGGGGACCGCCGCCTCTCAGGAAGATGACCACACTCTTCTTCGAGATGAACGAGTACGACATCGCCACCACGCATCGCGAACGAGGGCCGCGTGCCGCTGGCTCCCCTCGTTCACGTCCACGAGCTCCGCGAGGGCGGTCTCGTGATGAAGGACGACAACGTGAAGGTGACGGCGGCCCTCGTGGATCATCCGCCCGTCGTCCCGGCATTCGCCTATCGCTTCGACGCGGCCGACCGGTCGATCGTCATCTCCGGCGACACCGCGCGTTCCGACAATGTCGTCGGGCTCGCGCAGGGTGCGGACGTTCTCGTTCACTCGGCACTCTACGTGCCGGCCGTCGACCGCCTGGTCGCGCGCGTCCCCAACGCGGCCCGCCTCAAGCAGAGCATCATCGCCCACCAGACGTCGGCAGAGGACGCCGGGCGCGTGGCGGAGGCCGCGGGCGTGAAGACGCTGGTGCTCTCACACCTCGTGCCCGCGGACGATCCCGAAGTCACGGAGCAGATGTGGACCGACGCAGCTCGCGCGCATTTTCGGGGCAGGGTGATCGTCGGCAAGGATCTACTGGTGATCTGATGGCCCACCGATGACGTTCCTTGAGCTGGTCGCGATCGTGGTCCATGACTACGACCCTGCGATCCGATTCTTCGTTGACATCCTGGGGTTCGAGCTCGTGGAGGACTCGCCCGCCGTCGCCAACGACGGTCACGCGAAGCGCTGGGTCGTCGTGCGGCCGCCGGGCGCCCAGACGGGGCTGCTGCTGGCCCGCGCCGATGGCGAGCGGCAGGCCGCGATCGTCGGCGACCAGCACGCCGGCCGCGTCGGCTTCTTCCTGCGCGTGGACGACTTCGATGCCTGCTACGAACGAATGGTCGCAGCCGGCGTCGAGTTCGTGACGACGCCTCGGACGGAACCGTACGGCCAGGTCGCGGTGTTCGTGGACATCGCGGGCAATCGCTGAGGACCTGCATCGGGCCAAGGCCCTCGCCCGCATGACGCCTGGACAGGACTATCGTTCCGCGGCCCGGCGCTGCATCGCGGCCGCGAGCCGGGTGAGCATCGCCACGATGCGCATCAGGAGCGAGCGGGACCGACGGTAGACGTCGGGCCGCACCAGCGAACGGCCCTGCAGCAGCGAGGAGGGCCGCCAGGCACTGCCGTCGCGCTGCCGCGAGCGATCAGGTAGAAGTGGGCCTTGTCCGCGGGAGCGAAGCGGCCGCTCCCCTCCGCGACGTTCAGGACGATCGAGACGCTCGCGCGATCGAGCTGGTCGCGCAGCGCGCCCAGTCGGCGGCCGGAGCCGATCGACGCGGCCAGCAACTGGAACTCGACCGCGACGCGAAACACGTCGAGGCGCTCGCAGTCCGGAACGACACGGGGATCGCTGCGGACGGGAAGGGGAACGTGGCTTGGAGCAGTACGGACGGAAGGGGAACGTGGCTTGGAGCGCTACGGACGGGAAGGGAACGTGGCTTGGAGCGCTACGGACGGGAACGGGAACGGCGGCGGGATCAGGAGCGACGAGCGACTGGGGCATCGAGAACCTCCTTCGTGAGGGACCGGCTGGCTGCCGGCCTTCACGCCAGAGGCCGGCAGCCAGCCGGCCCGATGGAGGCTCCGTGGGACCAGCGATCCCGATCCTGCACTTGCCGTGACGGCTCTGCCCGTTCGATGAGATCCGCTGGCACGGCAAGTGCGCCCCTTCCGTTCCCGTCCGTAGGCGCGTCCCAGCCACGTTCCCGTTCGTTGGTGGCCCGCAGCTCGTTCCCGTCCGTTGCCACGCCTCGCCTACAGACGTGCACGTCCACGACACACGAGCACGAGCACGTCCGGACTATTGGGGCGGGACCGGCTCCCGCAGCGCCCGCTTGCGGTCGCGCTTGCGCTTGGACTCGGCGACGGGATCGTCGGTCGGGAAGTTGGCGGCCAGCGTCATCTCGAGAGGTCCTGCGGATCCAGCACGCCCGCCAGGGTGAGCGCGGTCGCGGGCGAGGTACGGATACCGCGCCACCTCGCGCACGCCCTCGGCGGCCAGGAGCGAGCGGCGCTGCTCGGGGTCGAGGAGCAGCAGGTACGGCCGGCTCGACGAGGCCAGAGCCCACAGGTCGCAGCGCTCCTCCATCACCGCGCGCGCGTGGAAGAGCAGGTCGCGCTGCATGCGGGCCGGGTCGGTGCAGGCGGCCACGACGGCATCCGGGCGGTACCGCAGCTCGCGCTGGACGTCCGCCACGACGGCTTCGAGGGGCTGGGCCGCGTGGAACGCCGGCACCACCAGCGCGCCCAGGCAGCCGATCACCAGCGCGGCCGACAGCGCCAGGTGCCCGAGCGTGCGCGGCGGGGTGGGGCGCAGCATCGTCCACACGACGCCCACCACGGCCAGCAGCGCGACCGCGGACACCACGCCGAGCGCCGCGCGCGAGGGCGCCAGGGCTCGGGCTGTCCGTAGAGGAACGCGGGCACCAGAGCCACGCGCGAGCGCGGCCACCGCGAGCACCCGCGCGCCCAGCTCCGCTCCAGCCCGCGCCAGGGCACGGCCGCGAAGAACCGCGCGATCACCAGCGAGGCTGCGGGATAGAACGGCAGCAGGTAGTAGTCGAGCTTGCCCCGCGACAGGCTCAGCGGGACCAGCATCAGCGCGAGCCAGCCCAGGAGGAGCCGCGAGCCCTCGTCGCTTCGTGCCGCGACGGAGCGCGTGCCAGGCCGCGAGCGGGAAGAAGAGCGACCAGGGCGCGCCACCTCGGCCAGGTGTCGTCGGAACGTAGTACCAGAACGGCCGCTGCGCGTCGTAGGTCCCGCCCGCGAAGCGCTCGAGGTTCTCGCGCAGGAAGAAGTGCTCGAGCGGGCCCCAGCCCAGCCGCCGCTGCACCGCCACGAACCAGCCCAGCGCGATCCACGGCGAAGACGGCCGTGCCCACGAGGGCCGCGGGCACGCTCGGCCGCGGCAACGACCCGGCGGTGCGACCAGGCGAGCCAGAGCAGGCCCAGGCCAGGAAGCAGCAACGCGATCGGGCCCTTGGTGAGGAACCCCAGCCCCAGCGCGCGCCGCCAGCGCGATCGGCCACGCCGCGTGCGCGCCTCCGCGCACCGCGCGCGCACCGATGGCGATCGCCAGCGTCGTCAGAGTGCGAGCAGCATGTCCGACATGGCCACGCGCCCGAAGCCGAGGAACGCGCCGGTGGTCGCGAGCATCAGCGCCGCGGCCCACGCGGTGCGCCGGTCGAAGAGCACGCTCCCCAGCCACAGCGTGGCCATCAGCACGGACAGGGCCGCCACCGCGGGCACCACGCGCGCGGCGCCGGCGCCGATCCCGAACGCGTGGAAGCTGGCGGCCATGAGCCAGTACGTGAGCGGCGGCTTGTCGAAGAAGGGCTGGCCCCGGTAGTAGGGAACCAGCAGGTCGTGGCGCTCCAGCATGGAGCGCGCGCCGTCCAGGAAGTAGATCTCCGCGCGCTCCAGCGGCGCCTGGCCCAGCCCCCAGAACAGGAGGACGGCGGCGGCGGCCAGGAACAGCGCGACCCGGACGGGCCACGCGCGGTCGGACGGGAGCGCGCTCAGGACCGGGATCGACACGGCCGGACGCGCGCGCTCCTGCAGATGGAGCTGGCCGCAGGCCGCCAGGATGTCCTGCCCGCGCGGGCGGCGCACGGAGACCGTGACGCGCGCGTCGGCCAGGATGCGGCAGAACGCGTCCACCGTCGGAGGGCGGGCGCGCCGAACGGGATCTCGCGCGCCGGGTTGAGCGGGATGAGGTTCACCTTGCCGCGGCGCCCCTTTGAGCAGGCGCACCAGGTCGCGCGCGTGCTGGGGCTGGTCGTTCACGCCGCGCAGCATGACGTACTCGTAGGTGACCACGCCGCCGCGGGGATCGGGTAGCGCTGCGCGGCCGCGATCACGTCCGGCAGCGCGTACTTGGCCTCGATCGGCATCAGCTCGCGGCGCAGCGCGCGCGTTGGGCGCGTGCAGGCTGATCGCCAGGTTGGGCCGGACCGGCTCCTGCATGAGCTTCTCCAGCGCGGGCAGGATGCCGACGGTGCGACAGCGTGAGCTTCCTGGGCACGACCGCGAAGCCCTCCGGGTCCATCAGCACGCGCAGGGCCGCGACGGTCGCGTCGTAGTTGAGCAGCGGCTCGCCCATGCCCATCACGACCACGTTCCAGCCCTGCTGGCGCGGCGGAGCCTCCGTCATGACCGTGGCCACCTGGCCGAGGATCTCGTCCACGCTTCAGGTTGCGCTGGTAACCCGCGATGCCGGTCAGGCAGAACGCGCACTTGAGCGGACACCCGGCCTGCGTGGAGATGCAGATGGTGCGGCGCGTCGGCTCCGGGATGTAGACACTCTCGATGGTGGCGCCGTCGGCCAGACGGAAGAGGTACTTCATCACGTGCCGTCGAACGACTGGCTCCGCTCCGAGACCTCGGGCCAGAGCAGCGTGTGCGCTTCGTCGATGCGGGCCCGGAAGCCCTTCGACAGGTCCGTCATCTCGCCGGTGGAGCGGGCGCGGCGGCGGTACAGCCAGCGATAGAGCTGGGCGCCACGGTACGCCGGCTCGCCGAGCGCCACGGCGACGTCCCCCAGCGCGGCGCGCGAGAGCCCGAAGAGGTTGGGCCGCTCCATCATCGAGAGGCGATCATAGCACCAGGTCGGATCCGGCCCGCGCGAGCGTATAATCGCGGAATCGTCCGTCACGGAGGCCGCCATCGTGCTCGATCCCGCGCAGAGTGCCCGTCTCACGCATCAGCTCGCGTCCTTCCGCAAGTGGATCGCGGGCGCCGACCCGCGCGACTTCGTGTGGACGCCTCCGTCGGGCAAATGGTCCGCGCTCTCGAACCTCGCGCACGTCGCGCGCCACCACGAGGTGACGCGGGACCGCATCGCGCGCGTGCAGATCTGAGGAGGGTCCGGTCTTTCCGCGCTACGACGAGGCCACGGACCCCGAGTGGGCGCGCTGGAAGGCGCTGGACCTGGACCAGGTCTGGGCGGCGCTCGACGAGCGCCGCTCCGCCCTCATCGCCTACGCCGAGTCGCTCACCCCCTGCGCAGCTGCGGCGCAGGCGTGCACCAGAAGTTCGGGCCCATGGACGTGCCGGGCTGGCTGGAGTTCTTCCTGGTGCACGAGGCGCATCATCTCTATGTCGTGCTCCAGCGCCTGGCCGAGGCGCGGGCGGCCCGGGGATGACCGCGGTGAGGGTGGCGGCCCGGACGCTCCCGCTACGCGTCGGAGGGCGCGGCCGGCGCGGACCTGCACGCGTCCGAGGCGCTTCTCGATCGCCCCGGCGACTGGGCCGCGGTGCCGACCGGGATCCACCTGGAGCTGCCGCCGGGCTGCGTCGGCCTGGTGTGGCCGCGCAGCGGGCTGGCGCTGCGCCACGGCATCGACACGCTGGCCGAGTCATCGACAGCGACTACCGGGGCGAAGTGCGGGTGGTGCTGGTGAACCACGGGCGCGAGCGCCCTCCGCATCGAGCTGGGCGACTGCGTCGCGCAGCTGCTGGTGCAGCGCGTGGAGCGCGTGGAGTTCGTGGCCGACGACGGCCACGGCCACCACGCGGGCGCGGGCGGCTTCGGTCGACCGGGTAAGCTCGCGCCATGGTTCCGGCCCGCGGGCCCGGGTGGGACAATCCCGCATGTCCCTCCGGTCCGCCGCCATCGGGCCAGCTGCGCTCGTGCGCTGGCTGCGCGACGGCCGCCAAGCCACACGTGGTGGACCTGCGGCCCGCGCGGAAGGCGCTCGAGGAGGCGCGGGCCGAGGGCGCGGCCGGAGCGGGCCCTGGACACCTTCCCAACCGCGCGCAGGGCGAGCTGAAGGAAGCGGAGCGGCTGGTCCGCGGTGCAGGGCGCGGAGACGTGCGTCGCTGGCCGCGGTCGAGGCCGAGTGGGCCGCGCGCCTGGCCCTGTCCGAAGCGCGGTGCGCCGCGCGCGAGCAGGCGCAGGCGCAGCAGCCGACGGTCGAGGACGTCCGCCGCCTGGAGACGCGCGCGAAGAAGGGCGAGGACGAGCAGCGCCGCCTGGAGGAGCAGCTGGCGCCTGCGACAGCGCGAGCTGGAGGTCACCGAGACCGAGCTCGATCCGGACCAAGGGGCGCCTCAAGGGCGTGGAGACGCGGCCGAGGCCTCCTCCGCCATCGCGGAGGCGGAGATCCTCACGGGAAGCGCCTCGACACGCGCGGGCGCGCCGGGACGACGCGGAAGGATGCAGAGGGCGAGCTGGCCAAGGCGAAGAAGCTGCTGGACGAGGAGAACTACGGGGCGGCGCTGTTCTTCGCGATGAAGGCGCAGAACATGGTGACCAAGCGTGGGAGACTCCCGCCCCGCTGCGGACACCCGACGCCGAGCAAGCCGGCGCCGCAGGGCACCTACGTCGTGCAGCGCCAGCAGCGCGCCACATCCGCCAGTCGCTCCTCGACCGACGCCCCGGTCGTGGGCACGGCCCGGCAGGGCGATCCGTTGAAAGCGCTGGCGGTGCGCGGGGCTTGCGGTTAAGGCCGCCTACGGCGACGTGACGGGCTGGGTGGAGCCTGAAGCCCTTCGGTAGCGTGGGATCAGCCCGCCGCGCGCTCGTCGCCCATGGGTCCGCCGCCGGACGGGCCGCCCGCCGCCACCACCCGGTCGCGGCCCCCAGTGCCTTCGCCTGGTAGAGCGCCGCGTCCGCCGTGTCCACGAGACCGCGCGCGACGCGCCCGTCCTCCGGGAACGTCGCCACGCCGACCGAGACGGTCGTGCGCGCCCCGAAGCGGTGGGGCGCTGGTGCCCGAGCCCACCGCCTGGCGCACCTTCTCCGCGACGCCCACCGCCTGGTCCTTCGCGCACGAGGGCAGCAGCACCGCCAGCTCGCCGCCGTAGCGGAACGCGATGTCGGTGGAGCGCACCGTGCGCTGACCAGCGCGGCCACCCGGCGCAGCGCCCGAATCGCCCTCGGTGTGGCCCCAGCGGTCGTTGTACTGCTTGAAGTGGTCGAGGTCGAGCAGCAGCAGGCTGAGCGGCCAGCTCTCCGCGGACGCACGCTCGATCTGCTCGTCGAGCGTCGCCTCGAAGTGGCGGCGGTTGAACAGGCCGGTCAGGGCGTCCGTGATCGCCTGCGCGCGGAAGCGCCCTGGCCTGCTCCAGCTGCTCGTTGCTGCGGGCCAGCGCGCTCGCGGTCCCGGCCAAGCTGGTCGCGGCTCTCTGGCGCACGCGGCGGTGCCAGTAGTCGTTGAACGCGCTGGTGAGGTCGGCCAGCTCGCCGGCGTCCGCGCACAACGGCAGGTGGACGTCGGAGGTCCCTGGGCGCTGACGCGCTGCGCGCCCTCCGACAGCAGCAGGATCGGCCGCAGCAACCGCGCGCGAGCACGTAGGCGAGGATGAAGATGACCAGCACCGCGGGCGCGCCCGCCTTCATCAGGCGCTTGCGGGACTCCGTCGAGCAGCCGGAACGTCCCGGAGCCGAGACGGGTGGCCGCCACGTACCAGGGCCTCTCCTTCAGGACGCGCCGCGCGTAGACGGTGGAGCCCAGGCCCGGAAGGTCGCTCGCCGGGGCGCCTCCGCGTCCTCGCCTTCCTTCAAGTCGGGCGGCGGAGCTGGAAGGGGGTCTGTCCCGGGTCGTTCACGATGCGGCCGCCCTGGACCAGGATCTTCGAGTGCTCGTCGAGGAGCCAGTAGTCGGGCCTCGTTCTCGCCCACCGTCGAGGAGACCGCCCAGGTCGGAGACGCGAATGCGGCCGATCACGTACCCGATCACCTTCTTGTTCGTCGACTGGCCGCTTCCGGCTCGGGCGAAATCGCGTGCATGACCAGCAGCGCGACGGCTGCCCCAGCGCGTCGGAGCGCCGGAGCGGGCTGATCAGCCCGCCCTTCGGCTGTGACTGCAACAAGTCCCTCGCCCAGTCCTCAGCTGGTCGCCCTCACGGGTGGAGGCGAGGACGTTGCCGGCGCGATCGACCGCGAACAAGGAGTCGGAAGGACGTGTTGTTGCCCGCCACCGACTCGAGGTACTTCGACATCTCCTCGCGATGGGAGCCGGGATCGCCGGCCCCGCGCTCGAGCAGCTCGATGTTCTCGCAGAGCGCGAAGGGGCCGGACCAGGACTTGACTTCGTAAGCGCGCAGCGCGAACAGGGCGTCCAGGGCCTCCGCGCGCCGGTGCAGGTGGTTGACGACGGTCTCGTTGACCTTGGTGCGCAGGACGTCCCCCGGTCTGGTCCAGCGGGTAGTAGCCCATCAGCAGGATGGGCACCACCACGCGAGACGAGCATCACCAAGCAGGATGCGGTTCTGGAGATTGAATCGTAAGCGGTGAGCGCCCGGCAAGCCTGCGCGGGCCACGCGGCCGGTGCCCATCGGTCGGAGGGGAACCCCTGGCATGGATGATTCTATCCTGCCCGCCCATTTGTCAGGGCTGGCGACCGGGGCGGGCGCCGTATCTTACGCCAGGGCCGCCAGTTCCGCCGCCGCGTGCGCATCGGCGGGACGCAGCTTCAGGACCTGGCGGAACTGCGCGGCCGCGCGCGCCTTCAGGCCGGCGCGCTTGTAGAGGAGCCCAGCTCGAGGTGGGCATCGGCCAGCTTCGGGTTCTCCTGGATGACCGCCAGGAGCATCTCCTCCGCCCGCTTCTGCCACTTCGGGTTCCGGCCGATCGCGTAGGCGAGCAGGATGCGCAGGGAGTAGTGGGCCCTCGTCGCGGGTGCCAACGCGATCGCGCCCTCCATCTTCTGGATGGCATCCCAGTTGCGGTCCTGGCCCAGCAGAGCTCGCGCTTCCTTCGCATGACCGACTCGACCAGCATCGCGTCGTCCTCGGGATCGCGGGCGGCGGGCACCGATGTCGTCGGCGTCACGGCCTCTTCCGTGCGGGCGGGTGGCGGCGCGGGCTGGCGGTGCGCTCGCGGGGCTGATGCCGAGCATGCGCTCGTGCCGCACGCGGCGGCCGGGATCGCGCAGCACCTCGTAGGCCTCGGTCACCCGTATGAAGATGGCCTCGACCTGCCGCTTGAGGTCCGACACATCGGGATCGAGAGGCGTCGGGGTGGAAACCGCCGGCTCATGCGGAGCCCGCTTCCTCGACCTCGACGTCGGTCGCGGTCGAGGGAAGCCCGAGCACTGGAAATGAGCTGCGCAGAGCGGGCCTGCTCCAGGGCGGCCAGCACGTCGTCGCGCGTGATGCGCGACAACGGCTGGGCTCCGCGCGCGCGCGGACGCGGTGGGCGGCGGCACGGGGTTGACGGGCGTGGCCGGCGTCGGAATCCTCACCGACCCCGTCGTGGGTGAAGGCCGCCACGGGGCCGTGGGGGTGGCCGGCGTCGCCGGGGTCGCGGGTTGGCGGCGGCACGGCCCGGGACGTGGGCGGATCCTGCGGCGGCACCAGGTGCGCCAAGCGCCTCGCGATCCAGGAACTCGAGGCCCACCCTGCGGATGCGGTCCGGCCCCGATGTGCGTGTTGCGCACGGTCGCGCGCGTTCGGAAGGGCCCTCCCACTTCCTCGATCGAGACCAGCTCCCCGACGTCGAGGCCGCTCAACATCGTCATGAGCGCGCGCGCCGTGGCGGCCCACGTTGTCCGCGACGGTCGCTCGCTCCGCGATCGTCGTGCGCGTTCGGGCCCACGCGCCGCAGGATCAGGTCGAAGGTGATGCCGAGCCGCGTGTGCCGCCACCGCTCGGGTCCGCTGCGCACGCTCCGGGCGAGGCCGGGGTCTCAGGGAGGTGGCTCGCCTCTGGCCGCTGCAGGCGCCTGGGCCGCGGACGCGGCCTCGGGGTTGGGCACCAGCCGGTCCGGCGCGCTGCGGTCGAGGAACTCGACGCCCAGGCGCCGGATGCCGTCCGCGCCCACCGAGACGTGGCGCACGGCGGCGGTCGTCTGAAATCGCCGCCCTGCTCGGCGATGCGCACGATGTCGCCCACCGCGGCGCGGTCGTCCGCCGTCAGCACGCGCGCGCCCCCGCCGCCCGATGTTGTCGGCGAGCGTGCGCTCGTCGGCCCCGGGCACGCCGCCCGGGCCGACGCGGACCAGCACCAGGTCGACGCTGATGGCGATGCGCGAGTCGCGGCGGAGCTCCGCGCCTGCTCTCGGGCGCCGGTGCTGCAGGTCGCTTCCGTGGCGGACGGCGGCTCCGCGAGCGAGACGGTGGGCGGCTGTTCGGCCGACGCTTCGTCCGGGGCCGCGGCGGACGACGCGGCCGCCGGCGACCGCGCGCGCGGCACGCAGCGCGTCCGCGAGCAGCGCCGCCGACTCGTAGCGGTCGGAAGCGCCGCTTGGCCAGCGCGCGGCGCAGCACCGGCACGACGCTGGCAGGCAGCCGGGCCCGTCGGCCTCGCCGTCGAGGGGCGGCGGCTCCTGCAGCTGCTGCAGCAGCGTGGCCATGATGCTCTCGCCGTGGAACGGCACGCGGCCCGTGAACATCTCGTAGACGCACGATGCCCAGCGCGTAGACGTCGCTGCGGAAGTCGAGCTTCTCGCCGCGGCACTGCTCCGGGCCTCATGTACTCCGGCGTGCCCATCACCTGCGCCGGTGGCGGTGAGCCGGCGCTGCCGCGTCCGCGTCCTTGGCGATGCCGAAGTCCATCAGCCGCACGACGCCGCGCCGCGTCGCGCATGATGTTCGGGCGTCTTCAGGTCGCGGTGGATGATGCCGACCGCGTGGATGGCCTGCAGCCCGTCGGCGACCTGGACGGCGACCGTCGAACGCCTCGTCGGCGGGCAGCCCGTCCGGCTGCTCGCAGGATCAGCCGGCGCAGGTCCGTGCCCTCGATGCAGCGCCATCGAGATGTAGCTGCAGCCACCGTCCTCGCCGTACTCGTGGATGCGGCACACGTTCGGTGTGCGACGACCTTGCGCGCCAGCTTGATCTCCGAGCGGAAGCGGCCGGGCCAGGTCCGGCGTGCTCGACGAGCTCGCTGCGCAGCACCTTGATCGCCACCAGCTCGTCGAGCAGGCGGTCGTGGGCCTGGTAGACACGACGCCCATGCCGCCCTTGCCCAGCAGGCTCTGGATCTCGTAGCGCGCGGCCAGCACGTGGCCCTGCGTGAGCGCGTTGATCAGGCGGCCCGCAGGCGAAGCAGACGTCCGGTGTCGGCTTCCTGTTTGGCCCCGCAGGACGGGCAGATCAGCGGACCGCTTCCTTCCCGACGACATCGGGACCGTCCTCTTGGGAGAGAGCGCTCCCGGAGCCCGAGGAGAACAGCGCAGGAGGGAGCGAGCGCGGATGATACCAGATCCGCGCCGGGAGCTATCGCCAGCGGTCCGGACCGGTCGGTGGCTGGACTGGGACGCGACCGGATTAGGTGGCGAAAGGCGCGCGGTGCTGCGGTCCGGCGGTCGACGCCCAGGCCACGCCGCACCGCCCGTGGCCGGGCTGACTCGCCGCGCGACCCACACGACGCGACCGGCGGCGGGAACGGCTCCGTTCATGCAGGAAGCTGAGCTGGAGGATCGGGCAGGTCGCCCGTGCCCGGGCTCGCGCCGGTCCAAGCAGGCACGCGCCGCCTTCGGAGATGTCGGCGACGCTGCGCCAGCGCCAGCAGGACGGGGTCGGGGCTGTCCTCGAGCAGCGCCGTCACGGCGGCCGTTGCGGCACGACGCGGACCGGGCAAGTCCTCTTGTCCATGCCGCACTCGCGTGCTGACGCCGCTCACTGGGGGCAGCCCCACCGCATCCGGGCGGCGCCAAGGCGTCGATCCGGCCTCGTAGCTCCAGCCGGCCAGGGGCGGAACGATAGCGTCCTCGCGGCCGGCCGGTCAAACCGGAAGGTCGTGATCCGCGGTCGATTGACCGGCAGCCGGCGCGCGCTCGCTACAGTCCGTGAGCCCGCAGTGCCACTGACCGCTGTGTGCCTTCCGGGACTCCTGGCCGCCGCGACGGCCTGCCGCCGGGACCCGCGCGTATCGGACGCGCGCGCGGTCCTGGCCGCGGCGGCTACCAGACCGAGCTGCCCGGCCGGGTCGCCGCGTCGCGGCCCGGACGAGTCGTCGTCGAGCACGACACGACGCGGGCCCGGCTTTCGCGAGCGCCGCCGAGCTTCCGCTGGCTGGACCGGACGCAGCCCGAGCTCCCTGCCGGCGCTGCCGCTGTCGGGGCTCGTAGCGGTTCCTCGACCCGCAAGCGGGCGCCAGCTCGTGGCGCGGGTTGGTGCTGGGCCGTCCGCGCTGGCCGGACGGGCGCGTCGTGGCGAAGACGCCGAAGCCTGCGCCGGCCGATGCGCTGGCGCCTCCGCCCGGCGCGCGCTGCGCATCGGCCCGCTGACCGACGTCGAGGGCTGCGCGCGCCAGGGACGCTTCGGCGAAGCGATCCACCTCCTGCTCAGCTGCACCTCTTCGCCGCGCTCCAGCGCGGCCACCACGGCGCCCGCGCCGGCCCAGACGAACCGCGAGGTGCTCGCGCGGACGCGCTGGCCGGGGAGGACCCGCGCCGCGCTGGGCGTGCTGGTGTCGGCCGCGGAGATGGTTCACTTCGGCGGCCGGGAGGCGGCGCGCGAGGACTACGAGAACTGCCTGGGCCACTATCGGCGCTTCCCTCGACGCCTTCGAGCGGACCGCGTGAGCGAAGGCCCCTTCAGCCGGCGGACGATCGTCTGGCTGGTCTCCGCGTGTCGGTCGCCTCGTTCGTGACCTGGCTGGTGGTCGGCCTGATCGCGCCCGAGCCCGCCGACGCTCCGACTCGGCCGAGGCGGACGCGTACAGCCGCTCGGCCATCGGCCACCGCGCGTTCGTGGAGACGATGCGCGCGCAGGGCGTCCCGGTGATGGTGAGCCGGTTCGACTCGGGCCACCGCGCCGGCGAGCAGGCGCTGCTGGTGGTGGCCGAGCCGCGGCTGGACGAGGAGACGAAGACGCGCTCGCGCAAGCTCCAGGAGATGCTCGGCGAGGCGCGGCGGACGCCGCTGGTGCTGCCCAAGTGGAGCGGGCGCGAGGACCGCGAGCACGCGGGCTGGCTCGACCGCGCGGAGCTGGTTCCGCCCACCGCCGTAGCGCGCGCTGCAGGATGCGAAGGTGCCGGCGGGATACGCGCTGCCGACGGGCGACGGCGTGCAGTCCTGCGAGGGCGCGCCGGCCAACCCGACGCTGCAGCGCCCCCAGCTCCTCCGCCCCAACGGCACAGCCGCGGCCTGCGCCCCCTGATCACGTGCGCGAACGGCTGGCTGCTGGCGGAGTGGGAGGACGCGCAGGGCCGGCGCCCGCTCGTCCTCTCCGACCCCGACGTGCTGTCGAACCACGGCCTGGGCAAGGGGAGACAACGCGACCGTCGCCTGGGCCGTGCTGGCACTACGCGCGCCTGCCGGGCCAGACGGTCCTGATCGACGAGAACGCTGCACGGGCACGAGAAGATCCCCCTCGCTGTGGCGCGAGCTCTTCACGTTCCCGCTGGCGGTGGCCACGCTGCAGGGCCTGTTCGTGCGTGGGGTTCCTGGTGTGGGCGGGGCTGGGCCGCTTCGGCGCGCCGGTGCCGCCCCGGCCCCGCTGGTCCGCGGGCAAGGGCGTGCTGGTCGAGAACACCGCGGGCCTGCTCCGGCTGGGCGGACACTCCGCGTACACTCTCGGCCGTTACCTGGAGAGCCCGAAGTACGAGGTCGCGCGCACGCTGCACGCGCCGGCCGGGCTCACGCCGCCGGAGCTGCGCGAGCGGCTGCGCCGCCTGGGCCGGCGCCGGCGCGTGGCCGAGGACCTGAACGCGCTGGAGGCTTCGGTGGCGCGCCTGCGCGAGGACAAGGCACCGCCCGCCGCCGCGGTGCTGGCGTCGCGCGGCGCGTGCACCGCTGGAGACAGGAGATGCTGAGTGGACCTGAACGCGCTGGCGGCGGTTGTGGAACCCGGCTGCTCGAGGCATCCGCAAGGTGGTGGTCGGCCACGACCAGGCCATCGACCTCATGCTGGTCGCGCTGCTGGCCGAGGGGCACGTGCTGCTCGAGGGCGTGCCTGGCACCGCCAAGACCCTGCTCGCGCACGGCCTTCGCGGGCGCGCTCTCGCTGCGCCTTCAAGCGCATCCAGTTCACGCCCGACCTGATGCCGGGCGACATCGCCGGGCACCAACGTCTTCAACTTCAGCAGGCGCAACCAGTTCGTGCTGCACCGACGGGCCGATCTTCGCCAACATCCTGCTCGCCGACGAGATCAACCGCACGCCGCCCAAGACGCAGGCCGCCCTGCTGGAGGCCATGCAGGAGCGCGCAGGTCACCGTCGACGGCGTCAGCTACCCGCTGCGCGAGCCGTTCATCGTGCATCGCCACCCAGAACCCGATCGAGCAGGAGGGCACCTACCCGCTGCCGGAGGCGCAGCTGGACCGCTTCCTGTTCAAGGTCGCGATCGGGTACCCGACCCACGAGCACGAGCGCGAGATCGTGAAGCTGCACAGGCACCGCCACGGCGCATGCCGCGGCTGCCGGACTTCCGGCCTGACGCCGGTGGCGTCGCTGCCGGCGATCCTGGTCGCGCGCGCGACCGTGGCGGCGCTGCGGCTGTCCGATCCGGTCGTGGAGTACGTGGTCGCACCTGGTGCGCGCGACGCGCCGGAACGCGAGCCTCATGTGCGGCGCGTCCCCGCGGGCAGGCAGCATGCTGGCGGCGGCGGCGCGGGCGAAGGCCGCGCTGGACGGCCGCGACTTCGTGATCCCCGACGACGTGAAGCGCGCTGGCCGCGCCTGCGCCTGCGCCACCGCGTGATGCTGGTGCCTGGCTCGGAGATCGAGGGGGCTGACCACCGCGGCGCTCATCCAGCAGATCGTGGACGAGGTGCCCGCGCCGCGATGATCCAGCCCACCCGCCGACTGGTGCCTGGCCCTGGCCGCGGGCTTCCCGCTGGCCCCGCTGCCGTCGCTCCTGTCGCCTCGGCGCTGTGGATCGTGTGGGCGGCGGGCGTGTTCGCCGTGGTGGCCGCGGCCACCGCGGACCTGGCGCTGGCGGTGCGGCCCCGCCGCCTGCGGCTCGCAGCGCAGATCCCGGACACGTTGTTCATCGGCGAGCGCGACGCCGCCCAACTCGCAGCTCTCGGTACCGCCCGGGCGCGCGCCACCGCGGTCGAGGTCCTGTGCGACCTGGACGAGCGCGCTGGAGCCGCCAGCCGATCGCGCCGAGCGCTGCCCAGCGGGGCGGCGGCGGCGCTCTCCGTGCCGCTGGTGCCGCGGCGGCGGAGCTACGCACGCGTGCGCGCCGCGCTGGCTGCGCTGGACAGGGCCGCTCGGGCCTGTTGCGCTTCGGGTCGAGCGGCGGCCGCATGGGCCGGCGGATCGCGATCATCCCCAACGTGCGGGGCGTGCGCCAGGCCGCCCTGCGCTTCATGAGCTCGCGCGAGTTCATGGCCGGCACCAAGGTGCAGAAGCATCGCGGCGAGGGGCTCGGAGTTCGAGCTCGCTGCGCGAGTACCTGCCGGGTCTCGACCCGCGCGCGCTCGACTGGAAGTCCTCGGCGCGCCACCGCAAGCTGCTGCTGCGCGAGCACCGCGCCGAGCGCAGCCACCAGGTGGTGCTGGCGCTCGACACCGGCGTACCTGCATGAGCGAGCCGCTGGGCGACATCCCGCGCCTGGACCACGCGATCAACGCGTCGCTGCTGCTGGGGTTCGTCGCGCTCAAGACCGGCGACCGCGTGAGCCTCTTCGCGTTCGACGAGCGGGTGCGCCTGTTCGCCGAGCCACGCGCAGCGGCTTCCCGACGCGTTCATGCGGCTGCAGGCAGAAGACGACCGGCCTCGCCTACTCGCAGGCGGAGACCAACTTCACGCTGGGCCTGGTCGAGCTCTGGACCGCCGGCTGAGAGCGGCGCAGCCTCGTGGTGGTGGTGCTGACGGACTTCGTGGACACCGTCACCGCGGAGCTGATGGTCGAGAACCTGGGCCGCCTGGCGCGCCGGCACCTCGTGCTCTTCACCACCCTGCGGATCTGGCGCTGTCCGAGACGGCCGACGCGCGCCCCGCGCGACCGCCAGGGGCCTGAACCGGGCCATGGTGGCGCGCGACCTGCTGCGCGAGCGCCGAGGTGGTGCTGCTGGCGAGCTGCGCCGCGCTGGCGCGCACTGCATCGAGGCCCCTCCGGGCGGGCTCAGCACGCGGCTCATCAACCGCTACCTCGACATCAAGCGGCGGGAGCTCGTGTGAAGTCGCTCGAGTTCCGCAAGGAGCGCGAGGGCTCGTGGAGGAGCTCGAGGGCCTGATCGCACGCGTCGAGGAGGGAGGGCTCGGCACGTTGAGCGCCGCGGAGCTGAGGCCAAAGCTCCCGACGCTCTACCGGGCGACGCTCTCGCTCGCTCAGCGTGGCGCGCCATCTCGCTCGACGTGAACGTGCGCGAGTACCTGGAGAGCCTGGCCGCCCGCGCGTACGTGTGCGCGTCTACGGCGCCAAGCGCCCGCCGCTGGAGGCGGCCCGCCGGTTCCTGGGCGAGCGCTTCCCGTCCAGCGGGTGCGTCTGCTGCGCCGGCGCTCGCGCTGGCCGCGGCCCCTGCTGATCCTGGGCACGCTGACCGGCCTGGCCCTGACCGCGACCGACCCAACCGCTTCTACGCCCTGGTGGACGAGCGCTACGCGCAGGGCCGCTCGCCCGCGTCCACCACGGAAGAGCTGCCGCCAGATCCTCTACGACGACAAGCAGGCCGCGGACCTGCTGGGCGCGTTCGCCATGACTCTTCCGCACAAGCGCGCGTCGGCATGGATGTGCGCGGCCTTCGGCTTCGCGGCCCAGGCGTGCCAGCAGTGCTGTGCAACTGCCCTTCACGAACGGCCTGCCGCTGGGCGCGTTCGCCGCGCTGCTAGCCTGGGCCGCGGCCCGGGCCTCGAGTTCTGGGCCTGGATCACCTCTGCGCACATGGCGTGCATCCGAAGATGCCGCCGCGGTCGTGCCAGGTGCGGCGCCGCCGGCCTCTCGGTCGGCCAGGGCCTGCTCTTCCCTCGAGCGCCACACGCGCCTGGCGAACCTCGGCCTGCGCGGCCGGGATAGCGCAGGGGCGCGGTGGTGCTGGGTGCGCCGTGGCGCACGATGCGCTGCTGTTCGCGGGGCTGGTCTGAGGGGCGTATCTTCCGGCGGATTCGGTCCACAGCGTGCCGCTGCGCCCTCGGTCGCGCTGCTCTCGGCGGCGCTCTTCTGGACCGTCTACTTCACCCGCGCGCGGCCGCGAGATGGCTCCGCGTGAGGCACCGTGCTGGCGAAGCCTGCGCTCCGCGGGACGCGTCCGCGAGTGTGGTGAGCGCCGGAGGGCGTCCCACGCTGCGCTGGACCCTGGCCGACGCGGGCGAGCGGGCGGGCGCGGCCTTCCTGCTCGACCTGCTCATCCTGGTGGGCGGCAGCATCGTGCCTGCTGGTGGCGACGGTCAGCGATGTGGCAGGGGTCGCGGGCGGGCTGGGGATCGCCGTCGGGCTCGTGGGGCTTCTTCGCCCTGCGCACCTTCTACTTCACGTTCTTCGAGTGCCGCGCGCAAGGCGCGACGCGCCGGGCAAGCGCGCCCTGCGGCTGCGGGTGGTGGACGCGCGCACGGCGGACCGCTCACGGCCGAGGCGGTGTTCGCGCGCAGCCCGATGCGCGAGGTGGAGTTCTTCGTCCCGCTGGTCGCGCTCCTGGCTCCGGTGAGCCCTTCGGAGCCGCTGCCCGGCCGGGCGCGCCTCTGCATCTCGCTGGGCTGGCTGGATGGTGTCTTCGCCCTCCTGCCCCTGTTCAACAGCGATCGCCTGCGCCCCGGCGACCTCGCGTGGGCGGTACGCGCTGAGTGGTGCGGGCCCCACGCGCGCGCCGCTGCTGGGAGACCTTGAGCGTCGCGTCCAGCCCCTCGCGGCAGGCGGCGGCGCACTACAGCTTCACGCGCGAGCAGCTCGAAACATCTACGGCATCTACGGGCGTGGGGTGGTGCTGGAGTGAGTGCTGCGCAAGCCAGAACTCGGATGCGCTGGGAGCCGCTGCGCGCGGTCTCGGAGAAGGTGCAGGCCAAGCTCCGCTGGCGGCCGCCGGTGCCCGACCGCGACGCCGAGCGGTTCCCTCCACGACTTCTACACCGCGCAACGGCGGCGACTGGAGCAGAAGATGATGCTGGAGCCGCCGCCAGGGAGCGGAAGCGGGCGGCGCGCCTCCTACTCGAAGACCCTGACCAGGTCGTCGGCGGCGGCGCCCTCGCCGGTGCACGCGCAGGTCGTGGTATCCCCGACCGGCGGCGGACGTCGGCCTGGCAGGCACTCGAAGGGAATCAATCGTGCAGCGCCAGCGATGATCTGCGTGACCGCGCAGGCGCGGCCCGCTCGGCTCCCTGCGGCCTCCACAGGGCGGCCGCCGAGGCCACGGTGGAGAACAACCAGGCCGGTCCCCGCAGCCCCACCACCCCCACGATCATCGATCACCAGCAGCACGGCGAAGACCGCCATGCGCGTGCCCCTCGTGAGATCCGGCTGCGATCGAAGCGCGGCACGGATGTGGGGCGCTCGATGGCGGCGACTCCAATATCGCCACCCAGTTCATACAGGCCACGATGAGGCCGGGCACGACGCAGAGGACGAAGCCCAGCAGGGTCACGATGCCCACCAGCGGGCTCACCGCAGCACCCGGCCCAGGCTGCCCAGCCCATCTGCATAGTCTCCCCGATCCCCTGCCTTAAGCGCCCGCGCAGATGGTTGATGACTGTAGGTGAGCGCGCCGTCAGGATCGGCTTGAGCAGCTCCTTCAGGAGGTGCCGAGGGAGCGAGACCACCGTGGCGCCGTCGGGAAGCAGTGCGAGCGCGCGCTTCCAGATGGATCAGCAGGGCGGGGCTGTAGATGAGCAGGGGGCGATGAGCCCCGCGACGGCGGACTGGCGAGGCGTGACGGAGAGGTCTGGCTGATGACCCGCGACGTCTGACTGGCCTATGGGTCCCGGCGAACCGGCGCGCGACCTTCAGTCCGAGTTGGAGCATCTCGGGCATCAGGGCTCGACCAGGGACGAGCGGCCCATGCTAGACCATCGGACCCGATCAGCGGCTCGAGCGGTATGGTGCCTGTTTCGATTCCTGGGCAGCGTGTCCGCCGAGCGGCCCCTCCGGCCCGGGGGCTGGACCACGCGGGTCCGTTCGGACGAGAATCGAAGGTTCGCCGCGTTGGGGCCGCACGGCCGGGAGCTGGAGGCATCCGAAGGCGATGGAACTCGATCGCATCGTCATCACCGGCGCCCGCCAGCACAACCTCAAGAACGTCACCGTCGAGATCCCGAAGAAGAAGCTGGTGATCCTCACGCGGCGTCTCGGGCTCGGGCAAGTCGTCGCTCGCCTTCGACACGCTCTACGCCGAGGGCCAGCGCCGCTACATCGAGAGCCTCAACGCCTACGCCCGGCAGTTCCTGGGCCAGATGGACAAGCCGCTCTACGACTCGATCCGCGGCCTGGCGCCCACGATCTCGATCGAGCAGAAGGCGGCCAGCGGCAACCCGCGCTCGACGGTCGGCACGATCACCGAGATCCACGACTACCTGCGCGTGCTGTGGGCGCGCGTCGGGCCGGCTCACCTGCCACAACTGCGGCCGCGCCGGTCTCGCAGCAGTCGTCGCAGCAGATCGTGCACGAGATCGCCGACGCTCGCCGGCGGGCACGAAGTTCCTGCTCGCTGGCGCCGCTCGTGAAGGAGCGCAAGGGCGAGCACCGCGACGTGCTCGAGCAGGTGCGCAAGGCCGGGCTTCGCGCGCGTGCGCGTGGACGGGATCGTGCTGTCGGCTCGAGGACGACGATCCGCCTCGACAAGAAGAAGAAGCACTCGATCGACGCGGTGGTGGACCGGCTGATCGCCAAGCCGGGCATCGCGCCAGCGCCTCCACGACTCGGTGGAGACCGCGCTGCGCTACGGCGCGGGGCATGGTGATCGTGGCGCCCGAGGGCCAGCCGGAGAAGGTGATGTCGCAGCACCGCGCCTGCCACCACTGCGGCATCTCGTTCCCGGAGCCGTCGCCGCAGCTCTTCTCGTTCAACTCGCCGCAGGGCATGTGCCCGGAGTGCTCCGGCCTGGGCACGCGCATGGAGATGGACCCGAGCTGGTGGTGCCGAACCCGGACCTCTCCGTCAACGAGGGCGCGGTCAAGCCGCTGGGCGCGGTCGGCGAGGGCACCAGCTGGGGCACCGACATCGTGCGCGCGGTGGCGCGCGAGCGCGGCATCGACCTCAACAAGCCGTGGAGTCGCTGCCGCCGCCGCACCGCAAGGTGCATCCTCTACGGCACCGGCGACGAGCGGGTGCAGGTCCAGGTGCAGGGCTCGTGGGGCGCGGGCGCGTTCAAGATGCGCTACGAGGGCGCGCATCAACTCGATGATGCGCGCGCATGCGCGAGACGCACTCCGAGGACATGCGCGCAGTACTACCAGAAGTTCCTCTCCAACCGGCCCTGCTCGGCCTGCGGCGGGCGGCGCGTGCGGACCGAAGGCGCTGGGCGTGCAAGATCGCCGGACCGCAACATCGCCGAGGTCACCGCGCTCAGCGTGGCAGACGCGCACGCGTTTCTTCGACGAGCCTGGACCTCAAGGGCGCGCGAGGCCAAGATCGCGACCGAGCTGCTGAAGGAGATCCGCTCCCGGCTGCGCTTCCTGCTCGACGTCGGGCCTCGGCTATCTCACCCTCGACCGCCCGGCGCCGTCGCTCTCCGGCGGCGAGGGCCAGCGCATCCGGCTCGCCAGCCAGATCGGCAGCGAGCTGACCGGCGTCATCTACGTGCTCGACGAGCCGTCGATCGGCCTGCACCAGCGCGACAACCGCAAGCTGCTGGCCGCGCCTCAAGCACCTGCGCGACATCGGCAACACCGTGGTGGTGGTCGAGCACGACCGCGAGGCGATGGAGGAGTCGGACTGGCTCATCGACTTCGGCCCGGGCGCCGGGCCGCCACGGCGGGCGAGGTGGTGGCGGCCGGCACGCCGGCCCAGGTCATGAGCCTCGAAGGAGAGCCTCACCGGCCGCTACCTGACGCGGCGACCTGCGAGATCGAGCTGCCCGCCGAGCGGCGGCCCGGCGACGGCCGCAAGATCGACCGTGGTCGGCGCCCGCGAGAACAACCTCAAGGACGTGACCGTCGACGTTCCGCTCGGGCATGCTTCGTGTGCGTGACCGGCGTGTCGGGCGCGGGCAAGAGCACGCTCGTGAACCAGATCCTCTACCCGGCGCGTCGCGCGCGCGCTCCACAACAGCGAGCGTCGCCGGTCGGCGCGCACGACGAAGATCGACCGGCCTCGACGCAGATCGACAAGGTCATCGACATCGACCAGAGCCCGATCGGCCGCACGCCGCGCAGCAACCCCGCCACCTACACGAAGCTGTTCGACCTGATCCGCGACTTCTTCGCGCTCCTGCCCGAGGCGCGCGATGCACGGCTACACGCCGGGCCGCTTCTCGTTCAACGTGAAGGGCGGCCGCTGCGAGGCCTGCGAGGGCGACGGCGTGAAGCGCGTCGAGATGCACTTCCTGGCCGACGTCTACGTGCCGTGCGAGGTGTGCCACGGCAAGCGCTTCAACGAGGCCACGCTGCAGGTGAAGTACAACGGCCTGTCGATCGCCGACGTGCTCGACCTGACCGTGGACGAGGCGCTGCAGCTCTTCAAGAACCACCCGCAGATCCGGCGCGCCCTCGAGACGCTGGCCGACGTGGGCCTCGGCTACATCGCCCTCGGCCAGTCCTCGCCCACGCTCTCCGGCGGCGAGGCCCAGCGGGTGAAGCTCTCGCGCGAGCTGTCGAAGCGCTCGACCGGGCGCACGCTCTACATCCTCGACGAGCCCACGACCGGCCTGCACTTCGACGACATCAAGAAGCTGCTGGCGCGTGCTCGACCGCCTGGTCGAAGGCGGCAACACCGTCGTGGTGATCGAGCACAACCTCGACGTGATCAAGACCGCCGACCACGTCATCGACGTCGGGCCCGAGGGCGGCGACGCGGCGGCCGCGATCATGGCCGACCGGCACGCCGGAGGAAGTGGCGGCCGGTGCCCGGAGTCCCATACACGGGCGCTTCCTCGGCGGACATCCTGCCGCGCACGAACGGTCCCCATGCGGCGCGCGGCGCGCGCTGATCGGAGGGGCGCTTTTTCCTGTGACGCTGGCGCGGCGTCTGGTATACTGAACTCGCCATGCGGCCTTGCCCGATCCTTTACAGCCCTCCGTGTCCCGTCGGAAACGTCGAACCGGGAACGGGCTTGGCCACCAAAGTCATGAGCTCAAGCGGTATCGGGTGCAGGCCACGAGTCGGAGAGAGGCGGCGCGGGCGGCGCGCGCTCCCCTCCGCGGAGTCCCTGGTCTTCGGGCCACCACAACTCGGACGGCTCGACGTTCGAGGACCGTGCCAGGCTGTGCGACGCCTCCACCAGGGGCGCGTCGTTCCTGCTCCGGCCAGCGGCTGGACCCGGGCCGCGTGCTTCACCTGGCGGCTCCGCTGCCGCGCCAGTTCCGCACGTTCGACGCGGAGACGCCGTCGTACTTCGTCTACGCGATCGTCCGCCACGCCAAGGCGGTCGAGAAGGCTGGCGCGTCGGCGTCATGTTCTTCGGCGAGGCCGCCCAGGGCTTCGACACGCGGGAGCGCTGTGCTTCCCCTCCCCCACCGACTCCACCCAGCCGGTCGCGCTCTGGCCGCAGCGTGTCCGAGCAGCCGGGCGGAGCCGGACCCCGGCGGCCGCCGGCAGAGCCACCGCTTCCGCATCTTCGTGGCTGGACTTCGTCCTGCGCCGGAGTGGACGAGTGAGGCACGGTGCTCGCCGAGGAGCTGACCGTCGCCGGAGAACGTGACTTTCAGCGGGGCCTGCGTCTACACCAGCCTGCCGCTGCGCCGGCCGCATCGATGCACGTGCGGGAGCGCGGCGGCTCGTTCGAGGCCAGGGCGGAGATCCGCATGACACCTACGTCGGCATCGACCGCATCCGGCGCGTCAGCCTGTCGTTCCTGGACGGGCGCGGGCGCGCACCTCGTCGCTCGCACTGACGCTTCAGGCCGTCGACGCCCTCCACCAGCGCCGCCGCCAGCAGCGGACAGAATCTCGTGGTGACCGGTCAGGCTGTAGCCGCGGCCGACGCCCTGCGTCGGCCGCCCGCCACGTTCGTAAGCTGGGCGGTACGACTGGATGAAGTCCAGGTTGGCGGTCGGTGAAGTCGCTTGATCGTCGTGCCCGAGGTTGCGGGCCAGCGTGACGGCCTTCAGGAACACCTCGGGCAGCAGCACCGCCGAGCCGACGTTCGAGGTAGACGCCGCCGCCGCCGAGCCGCGCCACCTGCGCCGCGCAGAGTGCGGAAGTCCAGATGCGTGCGCGCGGCCCACCGCGGCCGGATCGCAGGCCGGGTGCATGTGGACGATGTCGGTGCCGATCGCGACGTGGACGGTCGCCGGCAGCCCGAGCCGCCAGCGCGGCCGCCAGCAGGCTGACGTCGAGGTGGCGGCGGCTTGCGTCGCGTCAGGTAGCGGCCGAGCGACGCGCCGATCCCGAGGCCGTCCGCGGTCGCCGCGCGACGATCGCGCGGTTGATCTCCTCGCCCGTCTCGCGCGCCATGCCGAAGGCGCCCGAGCCCAGGCCCGCGCGCGACGTCCTCCGACGTCTGGCCCGCCACCGCCAGCTCGAAGTCGTGGACGATGCCCGCGCCGTTCAAGCGCGAGGCCCGTGACGAGCCGCGCTCCATCAGGTCGATCAGGATCGGCGAGACAGCCTACCTTGAGGACGTGCGCGCCCATGGCCCCAGACGATCGGCTTGCCCGGGTCGCGCGCGCAGCGCGGTCCGCGGCGAGTCGCCGCAGCGACTTCGCGCGCCAGGATGCGCGGCAGCCGAGTCCCAGGAGCTCGCGGAGCCGACGCCGCCGGGCGCGTGCGGCTTCGCGCGAAGTCAGCCGAGCCGCACCTTCGACTCGGCGCTCTGCGCGGGCTGGACAGGTGCGCATGCGCCTGGAGCGTCGAGCGGGTCGAGGAGGCTTCATGGACGCGCCTCACGGCCGGCGCGGGAGTCGAGCTCTCGATCGACGCTCTGGCAGAGGATCGTGCACGACCGGCGCCGTGGAGCTCCTGGACGCGCGGCGGTGTCTGGTGCGAGGGCGTCGAGCAGGACGTCGGCGAGCGGCCGCCGGTGCAGCAGGCCGCCGCCGCCTGTCCGGTGCAGCGCGACTCGTGAGCAGCCTGGCGCGCGCGGGCGATACAGCGCCGCCACCACGTTGGGCGAGCGGCCGGACGCGGTGATGCCGATGGCGACGTCGCCGCGCGCGCCCGGCAGGCCTCGACCTGCCGCACGGAACGCGCGCTCGTGGCCCGTAGTCGTTGCGCGATCGCGGTGAGGCGGTCGCCAGGTGTCGGTGGTGAGCGCGAGCACCAGAGCAGCCGAGGCGGTCGCCCGTAGAGACCAGCGACCCACCAGCTCCCGCCGCCAGGTACGACGCTCCCGCCACCAGGCCCCGCCGTTGCCGAAGACCAGCACCTTGCCGCCGGCCCGCAGCGCGCCTCGGTCAGGCGGCGTCCGGCGTCACTTTCCAGCGCCGCGCTCTGGGCGAAGAAGCGCTGCTGCGGCCGCGCTGTCCGCCGCCAGCGCGCGGAGGCGAGTCTCGTCCATCAGGTCCGGCGGATGTGGATCTCGTCAGCAGGATGGACGCGGCGGACGGATGGTCGAGCGCCACCTGGAAGACCGTGCCCTCGCGCACGCCGGGCGGCAGCCGGCGGGGACCGGCAGCCGCCGCTGCACCACAGCCCCCTCACCGCCGCAGCGCCTCGCGATCCGAACACGTACCACGCCCATTGCCCTCGCAGGTGGGCAGGTCGTGGCCAAAGGGCGTCAGGGGCAGCACGCCGCCGGCCGCGGCCTCATGCCGGGCAGGACATCTCCCCACTGTAGGGCTTCCCGGCTGGGTCGGCCGCTTGAGATGGCCCGCTCCCCGCCGCCGAGGAACGAACGCCGCGGGGGCTCCCACCCTTTGCGCTCGGACTGGGTCGGCCCTCGTCATGGCCTTTCCACGGCGCTCGGCGTCCGCCGGGGGTTTCATGTAAGCCGTTTGCGGGTCTTGAAGTAAGCCACCGGCCGCGTCGCGGGCGGCGTCAGGATGGGAAACTGTGTGTTTGACTTCCGGTGCAGGCACGTTTGAGGCCGCGATGCTGGCGTCGCGCGGAACCCCAGATTCGGTACAGAGTCTTGCGTTTTTCCGCATCCCTGCTACACCATGGGTCGTGGGTCGGAGCCGTGTCAAGCACGAAGGCGCGCGAATTCTGGACGATTCGTTCAAACGCTCGGAAAGTCGACGTCTGAAACGCGTTCTCGTCGGTGCCCTGGCGGCGGACGCGAGGACGAAAACTTACGCCTTGACCTTGGGGGCGCGCTTGTAGGGGGTGCCAGACGATGTGCCAGCCCACGAGGATCACGACCAGCGGCATCAATAGGCGTACGCCGCGAAGTCGAGCTGCAGCGGCACCGTGGTGGTGTGCTGGTTGAGCATCAAGTAGACGAGGGAGCACGGACATGTAGGTGTTGTGGCGGGAGCGTGTGCCGGCCAGCGCGACCAGTGACCGCATCGGGTGCTTCGCCGTTCTTCACCGCGGTGATGATCTTCTGCTGTGCCGGCCAGATGCGGAACCAGACGTTGAAAGCCGCATGATGGTACCGAAGGCGGCGCCGAGGTGAATGCAGTAGGCCCGGTAGGTGAAGCTGGCGATCGCCATGAGGATCGTGAACGCCGTTGCCAGCACCCATCCGCCCCAGAAGAGCGACCTTGGATGTCCTTGAAGACAGTTTTGCAGAGGGCGTCGTAGATGAAGCGGCGATACGAAGACGAGGATGCCACCATCAGGATCGTGCAGTGGTCCCCAGCTCGCCACCGTCGTCGATGGTGATGCCGCCGTGGTAGAAGACCAGCAACAGCGAGCAGCACGCCTGTCAGCCCAGGTGAAAGCGGCGCCCCAGCGGAACCAGAAGAGGCGCGCGGCAGTCAGCTCCACGGATTGACCCTTCTTCTTGGTTTCGCCGTCCATCACGTCGCCAGTGAGACGGTCCGTTGACCCAGTTGAAGAAGTGAGCATCACGATCGAGACCTGATGCCGCAGCCAGGATGTGCAGCCACCGGAAGAGGGCGTTCATCGTATCAAGGGGTTCCTCGCTCGCGTCATGCGGCGGGAAGGCTATCGCTGGGCGCTCCGGGGCCCGGACTTCCGCCGTTGTCGAGGCGATTGGCGCCGCGCTAACTGCGAAGGCGAGACGGACGAAGTTGCGGGGCGGAGAAGCGGCCCCGGCGCAGATCCGGGTCGGCGGGCCCTCGGGGCCGACCGCCCGCCGCTTTGCCACCTCACGGCGTCAGGGAGCCCCTGGGCCAGCAGGGCGCGCGCCTGGTCGCCCGGACCGAGAGACCGGGTGGTCGGGACGGCCGTAACGCGCAGGGCGGCCAGAGCCGTCCCTGACCGACCGCACACGGTGCGCGCAGAACACGCGCGCTGGAGCCGGGAGCGAGAGTGGCGGTGCGCAGCGATCGATCAGCTGCTCAAGGAGTCCTCGTCGTCGGCGCAGAGTACCGCTGGCGCTCGCCCGGGAACGGAGTCGCCCACGTGAACGGCCAGCCCGCAGAGCGGTCAGCAAGCAGACGTGGTCGGCGCGCTGTGGCCCCGGCGACGTCTCCACGACCTCCAGCCGCACGCCGCCGGTGTCCACGACCGGTTCCGGCAGCGGCCGCGCCTCGAAACGTGCCGCCAGGCGGCGGCCCCAGACCAGCCGGCGTGCGTGACAGCTCTGCGGATACGCGCGCTGGAGCGGAGCCACTCCGGCCGCGCGTGGATCTGGGGGACGAGCCGCGGCGAGCAATGGACGGGAGCGCCGCGCCGCCCGAGGTGAGATCCTCGTGGTGGTAATTGCGTCACGGGCGAGCGGCGCGTCCACCGTGCGGCCGCCAGAGCCACGCTCCAGCACCGCGCGCGCGGTCGCGGGCAGCCCGCAGTCGAGCGCAGCACGTTGCTGCCGAGCAGGTAGGCTCCGCCGCGATGGAGCAGCCGGCCCGCCACCGTGCGGGCCAGCCGGAGAAGACGGCTTGCTCCCTCACGGTCGGCCGTGGCCGGCGCAGACACGTCAGCCGCCGCCGGTTCTCGCGCGGCCAGCGCGCAAGCGGCGCACGCGAGGCCAGTCGCGGCCAGCGGCAGCAGGACGGCCGGCGCTGATGATGGCCAGCCATGGGGATGCCGCAGGCGCGGCATCAGCGCCGGGGTCGGCGGCGATGACGACTTGGCGCCCTCGTGACCGCCGCGGTCTGGGTGTCGCCGATCCATGGTGGCCGCGGCCGCACACGGGACTCCCTGGCGGGATGCCGCCGGGCACTGCTTTGCCCACGCAGGATCTCGTGCGGGCTCGCAGTCAGCGCGCGCCCGCGCGCCGGAACCTGGACGTCGCCCCACGCCTCTCCGAACGGAGTTTTCAGGCCCTTCAGGGTGATCAGGCGCAGGCGCGCCACGCGTGCGGCCGGCCGTCCCGGCGCTCTCCGGGACGCGACGCCGACCCGCCCGCGCGTGTCGGAGGCGTGGTCTCTCGCCACCCGACACGCAGAACGGCGGGGAGAGCAGGAGGGTTAAACGCCTCAGCGCTCCGAGAGCAGGTGCCGCGGCACATGGCTGACCGACAGGCGCGGCCGGCTGGCGAACGCTGGTGAGGTGAGGCCGCAGCGCGACTCGCGTGGACGCCGGGGCTGCGCGGCTCCCCGCGCGGGAAGCGCAGCTGGACCCTCGGTCCACGGGCGCGCCGCGACGCGTAACCCGTGTCCTTCTGCGCCTCGTCGTACCGGGCCCAGCAGCTCCGGCGCCTCGGCGGTCAGGGCGACGAGCCGCGGTGTCGCCCACGTTGTCCACCTGCAGCGAGACCACCAGCTCAGCTCTCGATGCTCAGGCGCACGACGGTGCCCCTTCACCGTCAAGCTGCGCGGCGCAATGCACGCCGGCGCCCGGCAGGGCCGCGCCAGCAGAGCAGAGCGCGCTAATGCGCGGGAAACTGGGGACCGACAGCTGACACCGGTGCCCGCAGAACGCGTCAGGGAAGCTTCCGGCCTGCTGCCCGCAGGGTGCTGCCGGGTGGCGTGGACTGACGGTGATCGACTGGGCGCAGGCGGGATCCTTCTCGACCGGCGCGAACCCACGCACTCCGCCTCCGCGGCTGCACCGCAGGTCAGGTGCGAGCTGGTGCGGAACCGTCATCTACGTACTGGTCGTCCCACCGCCTGCACGTAGTACTCGATGGCTGGTCTTGAGCTTTTGCCGGCGCGCGGCGCCGGGCGGCGTGCCGCAGAACTCGATCCCGCCGAGGAACACCATGTCGACAAGCTGTAGCAGGCGCACTGGCGTCCTCCGGCAGAAGTGACGCCGCGCGAGAGGCGGGACGCCACCTCGCCGTCGTCGGTGACGGTCGCGCAGATGGTGAAGGGCTGGCCGGCCACCTGGTGCGGGAGCACCGGCTGGTGAGATCCCACGGACGGGGATCGGCGAGAGCGCCATGCGCGCGGCCAGCGGCGGCAGGGGGCACGAGCCGCTTCACTGCCGTGTCACCTGGATTCACCGTGGCAGTAGGTCTCGTTGCGCGGCGATGCGGACGCGTGGCCTCCAGCATCGACCGCAGGGCCGTCGTCCTGCGCGGGTGTTGGGCGTAGCCTCGCGCAGCAGCGGCGCGCTGGCGCTGCCGCCGCCAGCGCCACCTGCTTAGCACCTCAGCAGCGGCACGGCCGCGCGCGCACGCTCTTGCCGTTGATGGTGGTGGCGGCGACGAACGGGCTCTCACCACCTGGATGGGAGCGCTGCCCTCCACGTTCGCCAGGAAGATGCGGACCCGCGGGCGTACATCGCCGACGACCACGACGCGGTGATCGGGCTCCACACGTCCGAACACGATCTTGCCCGGGAGCTGCGCGGCCTGGGTGCCGGTCACCCCTGCCACCACCTCGCCGCTTTGCGCCCGACCGGACCTTCCGGGGCGCCCACGGCGGCATCGCGTCGCGCTCTCGGCGCTGTTGGCCTTCGTGGTCCGGCCCGACCCACGAACGTCTTACTGCCTGGCGCGGGAACGGCCGCGGTCGCGAGCGTACGCGCCTGGATCGCGGTCAGGCGGTAGCCCTGGCGCGCTCAGCGCGATCCCCGGGGATCGAGCTTCTGGGGGCCTGCGTCGCACGTGACCGCGATGGCGGCAGCGTCGTAGTTTTGCGCGCGAGCAGGCGTTGTCCGCCTGGCCGCACCAGGCGCGATTCACCTGCGCCGTGCGCGGCGGCTGGAGTGGCGGGGCGGCGCTGTCGCGGGAGGAACCGTCGCGGCCGGCGCACGCTGGCCGGAGAGCGAACACGACGACGGCGCGGCCGCCACGCTGACCGGCGGGAGGCGGCGGTCCTTGCGGTGGGCTCAGGCACGCGCGCGCCGCGACGGAAGGGCGGCGGCGGCTTCGAGACTTGTGGGCGCCGCGGCCGGGCGAGCGTCAGAAGGGTCGCCGCCATAAAGCGCGGCGTGGTGGCGGGCGGGCGCTACACGCGGCGCGTCGGCGGCGGTCGCCGGACGAAGGCCAGAACACGCGAGCCCCGCGAGCACCACGGCCGCGAGCGGCTCCCCGCCGACGAGAAGCCCGCTTCAGAGCCGGCCGGCGGCCTGGCGGCGCCCGGACGCGAGGAGTGGAATCGTGGCCGGCCGGCGGCGCGCGGGCGCGGGGCCCCAGCAAGCCTGGGCTTCGCGATGAGGCTCCGATCGCGTCGACGGCACGACGGAGGTCGCGGCCGGACCTTCAGAGCAGCGTCGGCTGCACGCCGGTTACGGCACCGGCGAGGTCCGGGGTCCGGGCCGGAAGGTCTCTCGGGAGACGGGTTCGCCTCCACCACCGTCGCGCCCACGGCGGGCCACCTCGAGCGGCGGGCGCACTCGTCCACCAGGCTCTCGAACGGACGGGTGACGGAGGGGACGCGCGCCGGCGGCGTGGGTGCGCGGAGTACTCAGCGCAGGTCGGGGGCCATCTCGCGGGCCGCCGGGCAGCGGTCGAGCCGGCTCGCCGGCCGTCGAACTTCCCGCGGGATGGGCAGCAGGTCGCGATCCCGGGAGAAACCGGCGGGCGGCGCGTCGTACGCCGGCTCCATACGTGGGTGATCTTGTAGAAGATCGCCATCAGGTTGTCGGAGTGGAACGGCCGGCGGCCGGCCAGCAGCTCGTAGAGCATGCAGCCGACGCTGAAGAGGTCGCTGCGCCCGTCGACCTTCGCGCCCCTTCACCTGCTCCGGGCGACATGTAGTCGGCGGTGCCCACGATGTTGCCGGTGCCGGTCATGGAGGCGGTGGTCAGGCGGGCCACCCCGAAGTCCATGATCTTCACCGTGCCGTCCTGGTTGATGAAGATGTTGGCGGGCTTGATGTCGCGGTGCACGATGCCGGCCTGGTGCGCGTGGGCGAGGCCCGGCCAGCACCTGCACGATGATCTGCCACCTTGCGCTCGCAGCGTCATCGGCGGCGGCGTCGCGCACCGCCTTCTGGAGGTCCTGGCCCTTCAGGAGCTCCATCGCGATGTAACGGCGAGCCGTCGGTGTGCGATGCCGAGGTCGAAGACCGTCACCACGTTGGGGTGCGTCATCTTCGCGACGGCCTTCGCTTCGCGCGAGAAGCGCTGCGATCAGCTCGGGGTCGTCGGCGATGGCCGCGACCATGACCTTGAGGGCCACGTCGCGCTCGAGGATGGTGTCGCGGGCGGACATGCGAGACGACGCCCATCGCCCCGCGGCCCAACGCACGCAGGAGGATCTCGTACGTCGCCGATCAAACGTCACGAGGGCCTGGGCTGGGTCAGCGCGCCATCCCGGCCCGCGCGCGGCCCCGGCCGTGGGAGCCGCGCGTCCGTCGCGAGGGTCGCCTGCTTCGCTTTGCGCCCGCTGACGGCCACAGAAGTTGCGCGCGGCAGTTGCCACGCGCTGCCAACGGTCCTGGTTTCGACTCTGGGCACTGCTTTGGCACTTCACTTGCCGTACCAGGAGACCGTCTTGAAGCGGGCCGCGTCGACGCCAGCAGCGAGACGGGGTGATGATCGTGGGCGGCGCCTGGCGCGGCGCTCGCGCCCAGCGCGAGGTTGTTACTCGACCAGAGCCGCGCTCGTCCGCAGTGCCTCTCGACCGTGATGCGCGGGAAGTCAGGACTGCTTCGGGGCGTATCCCGCGTTCTGCGACAGCACCCGCATGATCGCTCGTCACGCAGAATCCGCGGCAGCGGTCGTAATCAAAGAGTGGATGTCCGAGCGGCCTGCCCCATCTTCTCCAGCTCGTCGATCGACTTCTGGCGGGCGTGTCGTACTCGCTCTCTGCAGCCGAGCGCGATCTCGGGCACGGCGGCTGCCGGCGCGGGCGGCGGCGTGGCGGGCGCGTCCTGACCTGGCGGCGTAGACGGCGCCCCGGCTTCACCGGCTCGGGCCCGCAGCCCACCGCACGCTGGCCAGCGGCATCGTCAGCGCGCAGATATCGCCGAGACGGGGTTGGGCGTCTCATTTGCCGCTTTCGCTTCATCGATGCGGCCGGTTCCTAGGGGGACGCGGCGCGGTTAGGAACTTTCTTGTCGTCCTCGTCCGCGCCGCGCCCTGCCCGCGCTTCCGGAGGTTGCGGATGCCTTCCCCAGCCCCCCCTCCCGGCAGCTCGGGGATTGCGGGAAGGAAGCCGAAGAGCACGTCGCAGGATGACGAGAGATGGCGAGCGGCGATTTCGCCATAGCGAGACCAGACATCCGTCACCCTCCGTAGGAGCGATCATCCAGGGGGCCGGCGGCGTGGTCAGGCAGCAAGCAGGCAATGCGTAACTG
>ERZ1370068.8067-contig-6948_pt1 | contig 37515 bp, 51 predicted proteins | sample MGYA00561227_ERZ1370068 | MGnify/ENA primary metagenome ERZ1370068 (study PRJEB38410, sample SAMEA6850437) | metagenome | study: Metagenomic assessment of the ecological functions of the soil: analysis of the soil microbiota associated with the...
CTTGTCGGTGGTGACCGCCGACCCGTCCCGCGACACGAAGGCCACCGGGCTGAGGCTGCGCGATTCGAAGATGCGCGGCCCGATCTGGTCGCCCCGACGTAGAACCTCTCGAAGCGGGGACGTCCAGGATCGCGCCGCCCTCGACGGTCCCCGGCCCGTAGGGCCCGACGAAGCCGCCCTCGAGGTGCAGACCGAAGAAGGTCTTGCGGAAGAACGGGAAGTAGTGGGTGAACTGCACGAGCGACTTGATGAAGCTGTTCTTGCCGGCGATCACCTGGCCTCGCGACCTGCACCGGAGACGTTGAGGATGGTCCCGCGCGACGGGCGGTAGGGATCGTCCACCCGGTCGTAGGAGTACGACGGCGTGATGCTCCCGATCACGGTGTGGCTCGACGTGAGCTGCGTGCTCTGCAGGTTGGAAGAGTTGTCCGTGTAGTCGACCGCCTCATACCGGTAGACGGCCTGGACGTTCGTGAACGCGCCGATCTGCCGTCCCAGGAGGGATGCCCCGCCGTGGCCGGCCTGGGTCTGGTCCTGGCGCGAACTGCGTGTCCTGCTTGTAGATCGAGAAGCCGAGCTGATAGGGCTTGCCCATGAACCAAGGCTCGCGGAAGGAGAGCTGGTAGAGCGTGCGGCTCCCTCCGAGCTGGGCGTAGGCCGAGAGGATCTCGCCGCGTCCGAGGAAGTTGCGCGTCGAGTACGAGCCGGTGAAGAAGAATCCCTCGAGCCCCGAGTAGCCGCTCCCCCACCTGCACTTCGTTCCGGCCCCTGCTCCTCGAGCTTGAGATGGATGCGCGCGGCGTCCTGTCCCTCGACGGGCTCGATCTGCGGGTCGGGGTCGGGCCTCACGAATCCGAGCTGCTGGATCTTGAACGATGAGAGGTCGAGGGCCGGGCGGCTCAGGAGCTCGCCCTCGTAGAGGCGCATCTCGCGGCGCAGAACCACGTCCCGCGTGACGGTGTTTCCTGGAATTCGATCTGCGCGACGTTGTAGGCCTTGTCCTCGTTGATCTCGATCGTGACGTCGGCGACGTTGCCTTCCCGGCGCACGACGGAACGGGTCGCCGTCGCGTAGATGTATCCCCTCGCGCCGTAGTCCGCCTTCAGCCGCTCGATCCCGTACTGCAGGGCCGAATCGTTGAGGATCATGCCCGGCAGCAGCGGGAATCGCGACAGGTACCTGCGGCTCGGTGAAGACCGAGCTCCCTTCACGGTCATCGTCCCGGTCTTGTACTGGGGGCCTTCCTTCACTTTCACGGTCAGGTAGACCCAGCGGCGGACCTTGGCTTCCTTGACCGTCGGGGGCGGAGCGCCGGGTCGCGGCGGGCGCTTCTTGCGCTTGGCCTCGGCCTCCGCTTCCTTCTCGGCCCGCTTCTGATCCTCGAGCTTCTCCTTCTCCGCCTTCTTGCGCTCCTTCTCCTCGTCGACCGGCTTTCCGGGCTCGCGCACATCGACGACCGGCGGCTTGATCTCGACGTCGAGATAGCCGCGCGACTTGTACAGCTCGAAGATCTTCTGGACATCCTGGTCGTAGAGCGCCGGGCGCCAGAGGTCCTTTCCTCCGATGTGGTTGTAGAGGTTGCTCTCGCGGGTCTGCTTGAGTGTCGACCTTGAGCTTGTGGTCGGAGATGACCTCATTGCCGACGAAGTCGATCCTCTTGATGCGCGTGCGCGGTCCCTGCCGGATCGTGTAGTGCACCGACTGGCTGGACTCGGAGACGCGAGTCCGCGCGGAAGCTCACGGACGAGTCGAGGTAGCCCTTGCTCGCGAGAAGGTCCTTTGACGTACTCGGTCCCCTTCCAGAGGCTCTTCTGGCTCACCGGCTCGCCGATGCTCAGATCGAGGCCGCGCTGCTTGAAGGCATCCTCGATGTTGGACTTGGTGGATCGCGCGCACGTTGTCGTACTCGACCGAGACGAGGATCGGCCGTTCCTTCGCGTGGAATCTGATCGACCTTCGCCGCCATGCTCGCCATCGTTCGCCTTTGATGGAGAGATCCACGAACAGGTCCTCTCCCAGAGCCGCTTGAAGGCCTTGCGGATCGCCGCAGGATCATGAGTGATCACCGGCCTTCGCCGAGGCAAAAACGAAGGCGTCCGCGGTCAGTCGATGGTTCCCGTCGACCTCGATTCGCTCGATGACGACACCCGGGCGCCGCGGGGGGCCGGCGGTTCGCCCAGGGTAGGGCTCCTGGACTCCTGGGCGCGTGTCCGACGGCCGCGGCCAGCAGCAGCGTGAGAAGGGCGAGAACACGTACGAAGCGGGCTCTTCGACCCGGGGTTCTGAGCATCCACTCTCCGCGGCTCGACAGCCGTGGGCCTGGGCCCCGGTCCGGAGACTGAAGCCCTTCACGCGTTATCAGTTACGAACGTGGATTCTAACCCGGCTCGCCGCTTCCGGCAGAGCGGCGCTCCCGCCGGTGCCCGCTTTCTGCGGTGCCGGCGCTGCCCTGGAAGTCGGCGCAGCCCAGCGTTTGGGGGCTGGGCGCAGGGTGCTGGGGCTACGGCTCCAGAGCGCTACGCGTGGCCAGCTCGACGGGGTGCGGAAGAGCAGGCGGCCGTCCGCGAGCATGACTTCGACGTCGCCGACCTCGGGGAGCGTCCCCGGATCAGGCTCTCGGACAGCGCGTCCTCGATGTGACGCTGGATCGCCCGGCGCAGCGGACGGGCCCCGTACGAGCGGTCCAGGCAGTCGTCTCGACGAGCCACTCGTAGACCTCGTCGCTGGGCACGAGCCGGATCTTGCGGTCGCCGGAGCGTGTGGTTCGAGCTGCTCGATCATCAGCCGCGACACCTGCAGCAGGTCGCGTTCTCCGGAGAGCGCGTCGAAGACGATGATCTCGTCGATGCGGTTGATGAACTCGGGCGAGAGGTGCGCTTCACCTCGGTCATCACGAGCAGCTCGCGACGGCCGCGGTAGGCTGAGTCGCGCGTTCTCAGACTGGAAGCCCCATCTTCCCGCCCTTCTGATGTGGGTCGAGCCGATGTTCGAGGTCATGATGATGATGCAGTTCCTGAAGTCCACGACGTCGCCGTAGGCGTCCGGTGATCATCCCGTCGTCGAGTACCTGGAGGAGGATGTTCAGGATGTCCGGGTGCGCCTTCTCGATCTCGTCGAGGAGGATGACGCTGTAGGGCTTGCGCTTCACGCGCTCGGTGAGCTGGCCGCCTCTCGTGCCCGATGTAGCCGGGAGGCGAGCCGATCATCTTCGGCGATCGCGTGCTTCTCCATGTACTCGACATGTCGAAGCGCAGGAGCGCCCGCTCGTTGCCGAACAGGAACTCGGCGAGCGTCCTCGCCACCTCGGTCTTCCCGACGCCGGTCGGGCCCGAGGAAGACGAACGACCCCACCGGGCGCAGAGGGCTCTTGAGCCCGGCGCGCGAGCGGCGGATCGCGCGCGGCGAGCGCCGAGGATCGCCTCCTCCTGCCCGACGATCCGCCGGTGGAGGTGCTCCTCCATGTTGAGGAGCTTGTCCTTCTCCTCCTCCATGACCGAGGAGAGCGGGATCCCGGTCCACTTCGAGATGACCTCCTCGACATCGTTCCGCGTCACTTCGAGGATCGTCTGGTTCTCCTCCTCGTACTTGACCTTCAGCTCCTCGGCGCGGCGCCGCAGCGAGATCTCCTCGTCGTGGAAGCCGACCGCCTGGTCGAAGTCCTTGCGCGACAGCGCGCCCTTCATCCCCTCGACGGCGCGCTTGATCTCGCGCTCGACCTTCTTCATCTCCTGAACGCCGTCCGCTTGCGCGAGCTTGACTCCACGCCCCGGCCTCGTCGATCACGTCGATCGCCTTGTCGGGGAGGAACCGGTCGGTGATGTACGCGGTTCGATTGGTAGACGGAGGCGCGCAGCGCCTCGTCGGCGTACGAGACGCCGTGGAAACGCTCGTAGCGCTCCTTGACCCCGCCGAGGATCGAGAGCGTCTCCTCCTCGGTGGGCGGCACGATCTTGATCGCCTGGAAGCGGCGGACGAGCGCGCGGTCCTTCTCGATGTACTTGTGATAGTCGCGGGCGTCGTCGCGCCGATGCACTGGACCTCGCCGCCGCAGACAGCGGCGGCTTGAGGATGTTCGCCGCGTCGAGCGAGCCCTCGGCCGAGCCCGCGCCGATCGAGCGAGTGGATCTCGTCGATGAAGATGATCACGTCGTCCGAGCCGGTGAGCTCGGAGATGATCCCCTTGAGGCGCTCCTCGAACTGACCGCGGTACTTCGTCCCGGCCACGATGAGCGACAGGTCGAGCGCGAGGATCCGCTTGCCGAGGAGGTTCGGCGGAACCTGCCCGTCGACGATCCGGCTCGCGAGCCCCTCGACGATCGCCGTCTTGCCGACGCCCGGATCGCCGAGCAGCACGGGTTGTTCTTGCGCCGGCGCGAGAGCACCTGGACGACGCGCTCGAGCTCGTCCTCGCGGCCGATCGAGCGGATCGAAGACGCCGCCGCAGCGCCATCTCGGTGAGGTCGCGGCTGAACTCGTTGAGGAACGGGGTCTCCTTCTTCTTCTTGTTCGGAAGCGGTCTTTCGCTTGGCGATGTTGAGCGCGTCCTCGCGCACCGAGTACAGGCGCATGCCGCGCTCGGAGAGCAGGTGCCCCGCCGCCGAGTCCTCGACGCGGAGCAGGCCCAGCAGGATGTGCTCGGTGCCGATGTACGGATGCAGGAGCGCGCTCGGCCTCCTCCTCGGCGTACGTCAGAACGCGCTTCGTCTCCTCGCTGAACGGGATCTCGACCGACGAGGAGATCTTCTCGCGGGACGGTCCCTTCTGCTCGAGCTCGGCCTGGAGGAGATCGATGGAGATGTTCGCGCGCGAGAACAGCTCACGCGTGATCTCCTCGCCTTCCTTCAGGAGGCCGAGGAGGATGTGCTCCGTGCCGATGACCTTGCTGCCGGCTTGGCTCGCTTCGTAGCGGGCGAGGAAGAGAACGCGCTTGGCCTTCTCGGTGAACTTCTCGAACATGGAGGTCGACTCCAGGTCCTACCGTCTCGTCCCTGGACGGCCTCAGGCCATGGCCCGGGCCGTGGCGTCCCGGTTCACCGCCCGGAGGAGATCCAGACGATACTTCGCGAAGTCGGCCTTCGCAAAGGATTGCACGATTTTATCACACGCCTCCGCGAGGGCTTCGTTGTGCGTCGCAACGACGCAGGCCATGCCGACGATGCTTTGCTGAGCGTTCGCAGTCAGTTCGAAGACCGCTCGCCCCGGTGTCGTGGATCGAGGTTCCCGGTCGGCTCGTCGGCGAGAACGCACGCGAAGGGTCGGTGCACGAGCGCCCGCGCGATCGCCACGCCGCTGCTGCTCGCCTCCCGAGAGGCGGCTCGGGGATGTGGCTGAGCCGGTGCTCGAGGCCGAGCTCCGCGAGAAGACGCGCGACCGCCTTCGCGCGCCTCGGCCGCGGCGTCGCGCCGGATCAGCAGGCGGCATCGTCACGTTCTCGAGGGCGGTGAACTCCGGGAAGCAGGTAGTGGAACTGGAAGACGAACCCGACGCTCGCGGTTGCGGATCGCCGCGAGCTGCTCCGGCGCGAGGCCCGCGAGGGGACGCCCGCCGAGCCGGATCTCGCCCCGGTCGGGCCGGTCGAGCGCGCCGAGCACGTGGAGCAGCGTGCTCTTGCCCACGCCGCGGACCCCGACGATCCGCGACGATCTCCCCGCGCCGCACCGTCGAGGTCGAGACCGCTGCAGGACGTGGATCTCCTCCCTTCGGTCCGGTACGACTTCCAGACGTCCCGCGCGAGCGAGACGCTCGCCGTCTCTCAGCCATGACCGCAGGGCCTCGACCGGGATCCAGGCGCGAGGCGCGCCATGCCGGGTAGATCGTCGCGAGCAGAGGAGATCGTCGAGCGCGAGCAGCGCAGACCGCGACCGTCTCGAGCAGATCTCGACCCGGAAGGGAACGAACGGCACGAAGTAGACGTCAGGGTCGAGCGTGATGAGCCGGCAGTGGTCGATGCACGACGCTCGCGACGACGCCCCCGAAGAGCCCGAGTCGCGGTGCCCGACCACTCCGATGATGAATCCCTGCAGGACGAACAGGACGAGGATCGCCCGCGACGTCGCGCCGAGCGCGATCAGCGTGCCGATGTCGCGGACCTTCTCCATCACCATGAGGATCAGCGTCGAGACGATGTTCAGCGCCGCGACGAGGACGATCAGGCTGATGACGATGAACATCAGGAGCTTCTCCCACCGGAGCGCCGAGAGAAGGCTCTTGTTCTGCCGCACGAGGTTGTCGACCAGATAGCCGCTGTCCCAGCGCCTCTGCGGACGTCCGCCTCGGTCTCGTCGATGCCTGGGGAGCGAGCCGACCTTGACCTCGATCTGGTTGGCGCGGTCTTGATCTGGTAGATGACGCCGCGCGGTCTCGAGCGGGACGTACGCGCGGATCGCGTTGTACTCGTAGAAGCCCGCGTCGATAGATCGCCGGCCACGCGCAGCCACACCGGCCGCGGGACGGCGCCCAACGGGGTCAGGGTCGGTCGTCGGGACGAAGAGCTGCATCGAGCTCGCCGGCCGCGACACCGAGATGCCGCAGCCAGATCGCGCGCCGAGCAGGATCGGCGGACGGTCGCCGTCCGGCGACCGATGCGATCGACGCCGCCGTCTCCTCCGAGATCATCTGGCGCTCGAGCGCCACGACGCGGCTCGCTGCGGCGGATCGATCGCCGCTCACGTATACGCGACGCGCGACGACCGGGCCGTACTCGTTCGTGACGACGCCCGATCCCCGCGACGACCGCCGACGCGGCTGCGACGCCCGGCAGCGCCTCGATCAGGCGCTGCGAGCGGCGCGTCCGGGTCGTCGAGCTCGGTCCGATCGGCGTCGCGGGGACGACCGTGATGTGCGCGCTTCCATTGAGGATCCGGTTCTGGATGTCCTGCTCGAAGCCCGCTCATCAGGGCGAGCGAGATCGTCAGCGCCATGACCCCGACCGCGACCCCGGCCACGGAGATGAAGGTGATCAGCGAGACGAAGGTCTGCTTTCGCTTCGGCACGGAGATAGCGCAGCGCGATGAAGAGCTCGTAGGGAAGCGTCAAGCGGAATCGCCGCTGGGAGCAACAGCAGGACGGAGGCAGCCGCGTCCAAATGCCACATGACCTCGGGGACGGGACAACTAGTCTTCCTGCTGGCGGCTGGCGGTCCACGAGCCCGCCGGAGCGTGCCCCCGTCCGTGAGGTTGTAGTTGCGCCAGGTTCCGCGGATCGAAGCGTCCGTCGGAGAGAGGATACCCGTCGAGCTCGGACGAACGGCCCAGCTTCGAATCGATCCTCTGAGGTAGACCTTCCCGTCGATGAAGGTCCCCTGCAGCGACCCCTTCCATCCGCCGTCGAGCTGGATAGACGCCCTGGAGGATCGTGCCCGATCTGGCCGAAGAGCGAAGAGTCCCCTTGTTGTTGCCGGGAAGGTAGAGGACACGCCAGCTCCCGCTCACGGTGTCCTTGGCGAGACGCGGTTGGCCTCCGCGCAGGGAGCCAGCTTCTTCCTCGAGTCCGCGCGACGCGCTCCTGGGCGGCAACGATCCGCCCGAGGATCTCGCGGCAGCGCGACATCGCGGCGGAACGGCGCGACTCGGCCTCGGCGATCTCCTTTTCCTTCGCCCCGGTCGTCTCGCATCGAGACGCTGCCCGTGCCCTGGACGATCGCATCGAGCTCCGCCAGAAGCATCGTCAGCTTGCGCGAGGCCGCATCGCGGTCCAGGGCCGCCTGGCGGTAGGTCTCCTGCTGGCCGAGTAGGATGTCACGCTCGACGTCCAGTGGATGCCCCGAGGGCGGCCGCAGGCCGCCGCGTTGGCATCGGAGTCCATCGTGAGGCTGGGCGAGCGCGCCTCGCGGCCCGGCGACCGCGAGGGTACAACTCGCGGCCAGGAACACGATCGACACGCTAGTGCGCGAACCCGCATCTCTCCCGCGAATGTTACCCCCTAACACGCGGGCAGCACACGGCGTTTCTGGCGGCGTGCGTGTGGGAGGTCGCCGCCCGCGAACCAGATCCAGAAATCATCCCTCCGCCTCCGTCCGGCGCGACGCTCACGACCACAGAGCCCGGGCCTCTCGGCGATCTCGACGGGCGTGGGCGCGGCGCGTGCCGAGGCGGTCACTGCGATGCCTTTCACGGCCTTGAGAGCGTCCGACACCTCGCGCATGGACATCTTCCTGCCGGGCTTCACGTGGAGCAGGCCGGTGTGGCCGTGGAAGACCGGGGCGATCAGCACGCGCACCGCGGTTCGCGCGGTGGGCCATCCGAGGATCCCTGCGTATCTCCGGCGCCCACGCCAGCGCATCCAGGCCCGGCTTCGCCGCCGTCGCCTTCATCGAGCAGCGTCTGAGGGACGAGGCTGAAGGCGATCTGACCGGCCGTATGTCTGCTTCTGGGCACTTCGCCGAAGTTCAAGAGCAGAGACCGTCTGCCTGTGGAGCTCCTCGAGCCCGCGCTTCGCCGAAATCGGCGGCCGGCCGATGCACGACGGCGACCGTGCTCGCGACGCCCGGCCGCTGCCGCTCGAGCGGGGCGAGCAGGGTCGACAGCGCGTAGCTCAAAGCGTGCGGGCGCGGCCACGGTCGCGGCTTTCCCAAAGAGCGCCGCGCCCTCCACGGAAGGTTCACGACGGGGATTTCCGCCGCGCGGCGGCGGCGCCCGACAGGTCCACGAAGAGCGAGCCGCGCTTGCGCGCGCCACAGCAGGCAGCCGCGCCTCGGCCGCGGTGCCGCAGAGGAAGACCAGATCGCGGTCCGCGATCGACTCGGGATCGAGGGCGCCGATCAGCGTCGCCTCGTCCCGCGTACTGCTGATGATGGCCTCGTCGCCGCTGTGCTCCGAGCAGCTCGACGTTTTCGGGCCGCACGCGGTAGGTCGTTTCCGGGCCAGGATCGTCCGCACAGCCTGCCCGGCCCGTCCGGTCGCGCCGGTGACCGCGATCTTGAGATCAGCGAACGCCAAAAGGCACCTCCGCAGGGGGATCCGATCCTTCCGCCGCCGCCGCCGCGGGCGCGGCTCCGCTCGCATCCCCGCCGCGCGGCCGCTTCTGCGTGCCGCGCCGCATGGCGAGGCACCTGTCCGACCGGTCCTGAAAGAACGTAGAACAGCGCGAGCGCGAAGATCGCGATGGGATTGAGCGCGATGCCCGCGATGAACGCCGCGATGAGCAGGACCGTACGGAAAGGGAGCCGGACGCGCAGATCGACATCCTTGAAGGAGCGGTAGCGGACCCGGCTGACCATGAGGACCGGACAGCGCCAGCGAGTGGGAGCGCGAAGAGCCAGGCTTGCGGGCTTCCTGGATGGGGATCCGGAAGCAGAGGACCGCACCGGCGAGCGTGGATGCCGCCATGGGGATCGGAAGACCGACGAACCATCGACGATCGCCGCCCGGTGCTGGATGTTGAAGCGCGCCAGCCGCACCGCCCCGCAGATCAGGAACAGGAATCGATGGCGCAGCCGTAGCGTCGAAGCGGCGCCAGTCCCCACACGAAGGCGAGGAAGGCCGGTGCCATCCCGAAGGAGACGACGTCGGCGAGCGAGTCGAACTCGCCGCCGAAGTCGCTAGTCGCCGCCCGTCATGCGGCAACCCGGCCGTCGAGGACCGTCGAGGACAGCTGCCACCAGGATGAGGACGGCGCCATCTGGAACTCCCGCTGGAAGCTCATCGCGATGGCGGTGAAGCCGCAGAAGATGTTGGCCGTCGTGAAGAGGCTCGGCAGGCAGATAGACGCCGCGCCGCAGCGGCGGGAAGCGGTGGCGCCGGCTGCGGATGCTCTCCTCACGCGCGCGCCCGCCGGAAGCGCGGACACCGTCCTGCGGCGACTGCGGCGGACGTCGCCGCCGACGCGGCGCGCCATGCGTCCGATCACGCTCGCGCCGCCCTGACCTTGTCGCCGACCTTCACCGCGACGCTCGATCCGGGCGGCATCCGCAGGTCCGTGCGCGATCCGAAGCGGATGAGGCCGAAGCTGCTCGCCGGCCCCGAGCCGGTCGCCCGGCTTCACCTTGCAGATGATCCGCCGCGCCAGGACCCCGCGATCTGCCGCACCCGGACCGCGCCGTCCTCGCCCATCGACGAGGATCTCGCTGCGCTCGTTCATCTCTCCCGCGCGCTCGTCGAACGCGGCGAGGAAGCGTCCCCTGCGGTAGGAGACGTGCCGTGACGCGGCCCGCGATCGGCGAGCGGTTCACGTGGACGTTGAAGACGCTGAGGAAGATCGCGACACTGGCGCCCTTCCGGATCGTCGGTCACGCGCGACGACGGTACCGTCCGCGGGCGGCACGACGATCCCCGGCCCCGTCGGGATCACACGGTCCGGATCGCGGAAGAACCAGAGACTGAAGGCGCCCAGAGTCCGAGGAAAGACCGCGCTCGGCCGCTCCGAGTGACCCAGACCAGGACTCCGGACAGCGCGCCCACCAGCAGCGGCCAGCGCGATCCCTGCGCCCGAGGAAGGACCGAGATGAAGGGGATCCCCTCACGGGCGATCTTCATCCCGGCCCGCCCGAGCGGCCGACCGCGACCCGCGCGATCGCCTCCATCTTGTCCTTCGAGCATCAGCTTCTGTTTCTTCAGTACGACCTCTTCGACCTTCTCGGCTTCTCGGTGAGGGAACAGGCGGGCGCGCAGCTCGGCGAGCCGCGCTCGCACTTCCGGTGCTTCTCCGGAGAGCCTGTCGAACTCCTCGCTTTCGCTACCGGCAATGGACTCGGGCATGTGCCGATCGGTCATCGAAAGCCTCCTTGACCGCGCATGAGAGCCGACGATGGATGCGAGCCTCGGCTGCGCAGGGCGTACCGCTGTCGCTTGAACATCAGTGTAGCGCGGCTGGTCACGGCGGCAGCGATCCTCCATCTCGAGGGCGCAGGATCAGCGCGTCCTCGCGCTCGGCGCGGTAGTAGTTCTTGCGCCGGCCGATCTGGACGAAGCCTTCGCTCTCGTAGAGCGACCGGGCGGCGGAGTTGCTCGGGCGCACTTCGAGCAGCGCGACGCGGCAGCCAGCCTTCCGGCCCTCGGAGAGCATGCGCCGCAGGAGGGCACGGCCGATCGCGCGTCCGCGCCAGTCCGGATGCACGGCGATGTTGTTGATCCGGAGCTCCTCGTGCACCAGCCATGTGCAGCCGTATCCGACGACGGCGCCCGCCGGGACGCCGGACGCGCGACGACCGAGCGCGCGAACGGATTGTCGTGAAGGTCGAAGAGGAACGACTGGCGCGTCCAGGGCGATGCGAAGGAGACCCGCTCGATCGCCAGGACCTCGGCCAGGTCGGCGTCCTTCATCGGACTCGAAGACGGGATCTTCGCTGCCCAGCCTTCGCGGTCGCCATGCGGTCTCCTACGCCTCGAAACGGATCGGCGCGGTCATGGCGCCGGAGATAGCGGGGCGCGGGATCGAGATCGCCCCTGAGCGCGCGAGCGCCGCCGCGACCCGTCCCCACGCCCTACCGCGAGGAACTCCTCGCCCGGCGGACGGCAGCGGCTCGGCGGCCGGGAAGAGATCGCGGAATCGCTCCGGCCCCCGCGCCCGCGACCCGGAGCTCGCGTCCGGGCGGCCGCGCTCTGCAAAGTCCTGCGGAGCGCCCACGCGCTCGCTCGCCCAGAGAAGCGTCGGCGGCGCGCCGGGCCGGAAGAGCCCTCCGTAGAGCTCGCCTCGCCCCGCGTCGAGCAGCGCGAGCACCGGGGATATCCCCCGCCGCCGCGGCGAGCGCCTGGAGCGTCGACACACCGAGGAGGGGCTTGCCGGCGCCCACGGCGAGACCGCGCGCCGTGCCGATCCCCACGCGCAGACCCGTCAGCGAGCTCCGGCACCGCGCGAGACCGCGACCGCGTCGCAGTCCGCAGAGGTCGATCCCCGCCAGCTCGAGCGCCCGCAGGGCGAGCGCGAGCACGCGGTCGGACTTCCCCGCGCGACGCTCCCGGACGAGCCCGCGCGGCCCCGCGTCGCCGAGGCCGAGGAGGACCAGCGTCCGGTCCTCGTCGAGCAGCGCCACGCTCTGGGCTCTCGATGCTGTATCGAGCGCCAGAACCTTCAGTGGCTGGGACTCCTGTCGATGGGCCCCGGCGCCGTCGGCGCCCGGCCCGCCGGAGAAGATCGTCTCGATCGCGGCAGCGGCGGCGGGATAGCTCCGCTCGTCCAGTCCGACGCCGAGATCGAAGGCGGGACTCCGTCGTCCCCATGCCTCTCGACATGGTGAACCACCCGGCCCTCGAGCGCCAGAGCCCCGCTTGGGCCCGCACCTCGAGCGCCAGCTCGATCTTCTCTCCGACCTCGAACCGCTCGGCGACGGTCAGGCCAACCCCCGTGCGGCTCATCTCCCTGGCGATCGCCTCGAGCGAGCCGCCCGTCCTGCGACTTCCGGACGCGAGACCCGCATCCGGATCCCCGGTGAGCGGGTGGCGCCGAGACTGGCGGCGCTCCATGTACTCCCAGACGATCCGGTCCTTGCCCGTGGCCTTCGCGCGATAGAGGGCGGCGTCGGCCTGACGGAAGAGATCCCCGAGCTCGCCGCCGTCCTCGGGGTAGACCGGCCACCCCGCCCGAGATGGTCAGCCGGAACGGGATCGTCGAGAGGCCCTCGCACCCAGGACTGATGCGCCACCGCGGAGCGGATCCGTTCCGGCGACCGCCGACGCGCCCTCGCGTCCCGTCTCCGGGAGCAGGATCGCGAACTCCTCGCCGCCGTAGCGTCCGGCGACGTCGACGTCACCGGACCAGCTTGCCGAGCAGGCGGCTCGTCTCGCGCAGCACCAGATCGCCGCGCTTCGTGCCCGTAGCCGGTCGTTGACGGCCTTGAAGTCGTCGAGATCGAACAGGAGAAGGCTCAGGCGCTGGCGGTATCGCTGCGCGCGCCGCAGCTCGCGCAGTGCCGAGGCGCGGAAGGCTGCCCCGGTTGTAGAGGCCGGTCAGCCAGTCCGTCATCGCCGAGCGCTCGGTGCGGTCGAGGACCGCCTGCTCGACGAGCGTCGGCTCCTTCACGCGGGCTGCACGTTCACGAGCCAGTCGAAGCACGGCGATGCGCAGGCCGGGATCGCGCCCCAGCCGCGTCGGCCATCTCCGCGCGGTGCGCGAGGAGCATCGGCCAGAGCTCTTCGGCCTCGCCCTCGCTCATCCGCACGTGCGCGAGAAGCCGCACGAGCTCCGAGAACACCGGAAAGCCGCTGAGATCGCGCACGCTCCCGGGCGAGGGAAAGCCAGACGCATCGTCGAGATCGTCCCGCTCGAGCAGAGAGCCGAGGAGCCGCCGGCCGTCCTCCGGGCGGGACGATTCAAGCTCAGCTGAGGCCGGTCCCCGGCGGCTCACGAACCCCGTCGGGCAATGTGATCCGTGAGGAACCGAACCCCGGAAGGAGTGAGAACGCGCCGCTCACTGCTCAGAGCCTAGCAATACTCCGTCGTTTCGAAAAGGCCCCGCCCGGTGATCGAGCAGCCCTCGAAAATGCCGCCGGGCGATCGGCCCTCCTCGGCGCGCCCCGGCGTTGAGGCGTCGGCTGGCCCGCTGAGTGTCGGTTTTTACGGAAAACGGGCCTCTTTTCGGCCCGCGCGCCTGCAGCCGGTCCAACGGTCGAAGGAACCGGCCGGACGGTATCCGCGCGCCGCTCAGCGGGGACCGTGGTGCTAGGCTTCCGCCAGAAACCCGGAGGAGTTCCAGCGGTAGGAATGAGCGGCGACCTCGGGGCCGACCCCGACGAGCGCCGCAGGAGCCAGACGTGAGAGAGTCCCGCGCGGCCTCGGCCGCAACCAGTCCCGCCGTTCGACACGTGGTCTCCGTCGATCGCCCTGACCGACGAGCAGATGGTCCGGAGATCCTCGGCGGACAGCGATCGCCTGTTCGAGGAGCTGGTGAAGACGGCACCAGAGGGCAGATCGTGAACTTCATCTACCGGATGGTCGGAGACTTCTGATCTCGCGCTCGATATGTCCCAGGATGTCTTCATCCGGGTCCATCAGGCGCTCGACTCGGTTCGATCCCCGGTTCAAGTTCACGACCTGGATCTACCGCATCGCGTCGAACTGCGCGATCGACCGGCTGCGCGCCATCAGCCGCCGACCGTTCTCGCTCGACGCGCCGCAGCCTCGGCGGACGTACAACGTCCGCCGCATCCAGATCGCTTCGACCGATCAGGATCCGTCCGAGCGTCTCGGAGTCGAAGGAGACGATGAAGCGGCTCGAGACGGCGATCCGCGCGGCTTCCCGCGGGCTTATCGCAGGCTCATCGTGCTCCGTCACGTGAACTCGCTCCGCTACGACGCAGATCGCGGTCGTCGACGGGCTTCCTCTCGGCACCGTGAAGAACCGGATCTTCCGCGCCCGCGCGATCCTGCGGCGCGAGATCGACCGCCCCGAGCCGCGCCGCGGCGCAGGGCTCCTCGAGGCGACGGTGGACGCGTGAACTGCCTCGAGATGCAGGCCGTGCTCCCGGCCTCGCCGAGCGCGAAGGCACTCCCAGGGTCGCCTTCCACGCGGCGAAGCATCTCGCGACGTGCGTTTCGTGCGCCGAGCAGCTCCTGCGCCTGCGGGAGCTGAACGGTCTGCTCGGACAGGCTCCCTGACGAAGAGGTTCCACCTCTTTCGCGCGGCGCGTGCTGCGCGCGCTGCCGCGCAGGCTCGGCAGCGCCGGCGGTACTCGTCGTGCTCGCGGCGCTCGCCGGACGCGGTCCGCACACGCGGCGCTGAGCTTCGGGCTCAGGTCGCCGAGATGGCGCGTGGTCCCTTCGAGGCCGCGGCGTTCGGCGATCGCCGCGTTCCTCTACGCCGCGCTCGATCTCGCGTCCTCCGCACGCGACCGCGCACTGCAGGACTCTCCACTCTCGCTTCGCGGCCAGCGCATCCGGGCCGCGGGATTCGCCGTGTCGCGCCGAGGCCGCTCCCGCTCTGATGCTCGCCGGGGCGATGGCTCTCGGCGCCGGCGCTCGCGTTCTGGCGCAGCCTCGGCGTATCGGCGGGAAGCGGCAGAGGTTCCTCCGTCCTCAACAACTAACTCATTTTAGAATCAGTAGCTTGCGATCAGACCTTGTCGCTTTGACAGGTCCGGTTACGAGATTTATATTGGATTCGGCGGCGATCCCGATGGCGCGGACGCATTCCGGAGGGCCGGATGGATTACTCCAAGTCGTCTGATTCCCGTGGCGTGCAGCCGGGCAGCCGAGCTCTCTGATCAGCCTCATCACCAGGAATCAGAACCTCGACAACTTCCGCGAGCAGCACTGGAAGGGCGCGTTCGAGGAGTACCTCGACGCTGGTGCAGCAGAACCCGCGCGCGTGACCGCGCACGGCGTTCCAGCGCATCTACGACATGATCCTCGCGGCGGGATCGACCGAGTACTTCGACAGCCGCAAGAAGATCGTCCATCTACCACTTCTTCGACGACGCGACGCACGGCGGACGCGACGCCGTGTTCGGCCTCGACATCCCGCTGCATGAAGATGGTCAACATCTTCAAGTCCGCGGCGCAGCGCTACGGCACCGAGAAGCGCGTCGCTCCTGCTGCACGGCCCGGTCGGCTCGCGCGAAGAGCACGATCGTGCGCGCTCCTCAAGAAGGGGATCGAGGAGTACTCGAAGACGCCCGAGGGCGCGGTCTACACGCTCACTCGGGTGATCCTGGACCTGCCGAAGCCGCAGGAGATCCTGAACTGCCCGATGCACGAGGAGCTGCTCCACCTCGTCCCGGCCGAGTTCCGCGCGAGCGCTGCTCGCGCGGCTCAACGAGGGGCGTCCGAGGACGAGTGGATCCAGATCGAGGGCGACCTCTGCCCCGCGTGCCGCCAGCACTACAAGGAGCCTCAACGTCCGCTACGACGGCGACTGGGAGAAGCATCATCCGCCACGTCGTCAGGTGCGGCGCCTGATCCTCTCCGAGAAGGACCGCGTCGGCATCGGCACCTTCCAGCCCAAGGACGAGAAGAACCAGGACTCGACCGAGCTGACCGGCGACATCAACTACCGCAAGATCGCCGAGTACGGCTCGGACTCGATCCGCGCGCGTTCAACTTCGACGGCGAGTTCAACATCGCCAACCGCGGCATCATCGAGTTCGTCGAGGTGCTCAAGCTCGACGTCGCGTTCCTCTACGACCTGCTCGGCGCCGTCGCAGGAGCACAAGATCAAGCCGAAGAAGTTCGCCGCAGACCGACATCGACGAGGTCATCATCGGGCACACCGAACGAGCCCGAGTACCGGCGCCTGCAGTACAACGAGTTCATGGAGGCGCTTGCGCGACCGCACGGTGAAGATCGACATCCCGTACATCACGCAGCTCGTCCGAAGAGATCAAGATCTACGAGAAGGACTACAACACGGCGCAAGATCCGCGGCAAGCACATCGCGCCGCACACGATCGGAGATGGCGGCGATGTGGGCCGTGCCTCACGCGGCTCGAGGAGCCGAAGAAGGCCGAGCTCACGCTCCTGCAGAAGCTGAAGCTCTACAACGGCAAGACGCTTCCCGGCATGACCGAGGACAACGTCAAGGAGCTGCGCAAGGAGGCCGAGCGCGAGGGCATGGACGGGATCTCCCCGCGCTACATCCAGGACAAGATCTCGCAACGCCCTCGTCTCCGAGCGCGAGGAGCGGTGCATCAATCCCGTTCATGGTCCTGAACGAGCTGGCCGGCGGGCTCAAGCACCACTCGCTCATCACCAGCGAGGACCAGCGCAGCGCTACCGCGAGCCTGCTCGCCGTCGTGACAGCAGGAGTACGAGGACATCGTCAAGAACGAGGTCCAGCGGGCGATCTCGCGCCGACGAGGACGCGATCTCGCGGCTGTGCGCCGAACTACGTCGACAACGTCAAGGCCTACACGCAGAAGGAGCGGTGCGGAACAAGTACACCGGCCAGGACGAGGAGCCCGACGAGCGGCTGATGCGCTCGATCGAGGAGAAGATCGACATCCCCGAGTAGCCGCAAGGACGACTTCCGCCGCGAGATCATGAACTACATCGGCGCCCTCGCCGTCGAGGGACAGCAGTTCTACTACAAGACCAACGAGCGTCTGCACAAGGCCGCTCGAGCTGAAGCCTTCGAGGACCAGAAGGACTCGATCAAGCTGACGAGCCTGGTCTCGAGCGTCGTCGACCGCGACACCCAGGAGAAGATCGACGTCGTCAAGACCCGGCTGATCAAGGACTACGGGTACTGCGACGATCTGCGCGACCGACGTCCTGCACTTCGTGGCGAGCATCTTCGCGCGCGGCGACGTGAAGGCCTGACGGCCGCGCGGGACGCGGGCGGCACTCTTCGCCGTCGACGGCGTCGCCGGACCGCCGCCCGGCCCTCCGGGTCTCCGAGCTCTCCGATGAGAATCGACACCGACCACACGCGCTTCCGCCAGATCGTGCGCGGGACGCATCCGCAAGGAGCTGCGGCGCTTCATGTCGCAGGGCGGAGCTGATCGGCCGGCCAGGGCAGGACCTGGTGTCCGATCCCCTGCCCCGCGCATCGACATCCCGCACTTCGTCCTCTCCCCGAAGCAGAAGACGCGGCGCTTGGCCAGGGGAGGGGGACGGTGGCGATCGGTGCTCGCGCCCGACGCGGGCGAGGGGGACGGCGACGGGCGGCGCGGGCGACATCCCCGGGCCGGCACATCATGGAGGTCGACGTCCCGATCGAGGAGCTCGGCGGAGATCCTCGGCGAGGAGCTGGCTCTCCCGCGCATCCAGCCCAAGGGCAAGGACCAGGTCGAGTCGGAGCAGGAGCGCTACTACCGGGATCTCGCGCGACAGGCCCCGAGTCGCTGCGCCACTTCAAGCGCACCTACCGCGCGGCGCTGAAGCGCCAGATCACGACCGGCGCCGTACGATCCCGGTCGGTCCGCGCGTCGTCCCGATCCGCGAGGACAAGCGCTACCGCACCAGCAAGGTCGTCGTGACGCAGCCGGAGACGAACGCGGTCATCATCTACATGATGGACGTGTCGGGCTCGATGGGCGACGAGCAGAAGGAGATCGTCCGCAGCGAGGCCTTCTGGATCGACACGTGGCTGCGCTCGCCAGTACGGCGGCATCGCGGTCGCGCTACATCGTCCACGACGCCGAGGCGCGCGAGGTCGACCAGGAGACCTTCTATCCACACGCGCGAGACGGGCGGCACCGTGATCTCGTCCGCCTACGAGCTGCGCCGAGCAGATGATCGAGGAGTCACTACCCCGGACCGACTGGAACACTCTACCTCTTCCACTTCTCGGACGGCGACAACTGGTCGCAGGGGGACACGGACGAGTGCGTCGAGCTGCTGCGCGACCGAAGCTCCTCAACGGGATCAACCTGTTCGGCTACGGCCAGGTCGAGAGCCCCTACGGCACGGGCCAGTTCCTCCACGACGTCGAGGAGGCGTTCCGCGAGGACGAGCGGGTCGTCGACCTCCGAGATCAAGGACGCGCGACGGGATCTACGACTCGATCCGCGCAGTTCCTGGGAAAGGGACGCTGACGATGTCGTTCGACTCCCAGATGTCCCGCAGCCTTCCCGCCGAGCTCGAGGCGATGCGCGCCGAGATCGAGGTCTACGCGCGCGACTACGGCCTCGACTTCTTCCCGTCATCTTCGAGGTGCTCGACTACGAGCAGATGAACCAGGTCGCGGCGTACGGCGGGTTCCCGACGCGCTATCCGCACTGGCGCTACGGGATGGAGTACGAGCAGCTCTCCAAGTAGCTACCAGTACGGGCTGCACAAGATCTACGAGATGGTGATCAACAACAACCCGTGCTACGCCTACCTGCTCGAGAGCAACGCGCTCCGTCGACCAGAAGCTGGTGATGGCGCACGTCTACGCCCACTGCGACTTCTTCAAGAACAACCTCTACTTCAGCGGCGACCGACCGGAAGATGGTCGACCGCGATGGCGAACCACGCGACGCGCATGCGGCGCTACATCGAGCGCTACGGCCTCGAGCCGGTGGAGACGTTCATCGACGCGTGCCTGTCGATCGAGGACCTGATCGACGCCGCACGGCGCCGCGCGTTCCGCCGCGAGGAGGAGCTCGCAGCGCCCCAGGCCCTCGCCGAGGACGACGAGGAGGAGCGCCCGCGCGGTGCCGAGGCGCCTTCAAGAGCAAGTCGTACATGCAGTCCTTCGTGAACCCGCCGGAGTTCATGCGAGGCGCAGCAGGACAAGATCGACCAGGACGCGCGGCGCGCCCGGCGGACGCCCGAGCACCCCGTCCGCGACGTCCTCAAGTTCCTGCTCGACCACGCGCCGCTCGAGACCTGGCAGCACGAGATCGCTCGGCATCATCCGCGACGAGGCCTACTACTTCCTCCCGCAGCGCCAGACCAAGATCATGAACGAGGGATGGGCCACCGTTCTGGCACTCCCGGATCATGACCGAGCGCGCGCTGCGCGACTCCGAGGTCATCGACTACGCCGACCACCACGCGGGCACCGTCGCACTCCTCCCGGGCGCCTGAACCCCTACAAGGTCGGCGTCGAGCTGTTACCGCGACATCGAGAGCCGCTGGAACCGCGGCCAGTTCGGCGCCGAGTACGAGGCGTGCGAGGACATCGACGCGAAGGCGAAGTGGGACCAGCACACGGCCTCGGGCGCGAGAAGATCTTCGAGGTCCGCAAGCTCTACTAGCGACGTCACCTTCATCGACACCTTCCTGACCGAGGAGTTCTGCCGCCGCCACAAGCTCTTCACGCTTCGGCTACGAGGCGAAGCGCAGCGCGTGGACTGCTCCAGAGCCGCGAGTTCGAGAAGGTCAAGCGACGCTCTGCTCTTCCAGCTCGCCAACTTCGGCAGCCCCGTCATCTGCGTGACGGACGCGAACTACGCGAACCGCGGCGAGCTCGTGTCTCACGCACGAGCACGAGGGCATCGACCTGCGCGAGGACTACGCCCGCGAGACGCTCGATCAACCTGCAGAAGATCTGGCAGCGCCCCGTCCACATCCTGACGAAGAAGGAAGGCAAGGAACTCAAGCCTCGGCCAGCGACGGCAGCGCGTTCACCGAGAAGCAGGCACGCGCCCCGTCACCCCACGATCTTGATCCTGTATTCCACGCGAGCGTCCCCAGATACTGACGAGCGCCGAGAGAAATGAAGCTATGCGCCGAGCATCTCCATCGTCTCCTCCACGACGTCGATCAGGGCGTGTAGCCGAGGTTGTCCTCGCCGTGGAGGTCGGTCCACTTCCCGAAAACAGCTCGACGATCAGCGCCGCCCACGGACGCCTGGCGGCGGCGATCTTGATCTTCGTCCTGGTCGGGAGATGGAGGAGAACTTGAAGTAGCTCGCCGCGAACAGAAGGACGACGATCCCCGCGGGGATCACCCACGAAGAGAGCAAACCGTGCGTCTCCTCTTCAGCCGCCCGGTGATGTGTCAGGTACTCGTGGATCTGATGAATCAACGAGGACATGGTGAGACGAAAACGCGGAGAGCATCGCCCAGTGGCCGGCAGGTCCCGCAGCTTCGGTCCTGACTTGACGAAGGCGATCGTCGCGAGCGTCACGGGCGCACGAGACGAGCAGGAGGGTCGACCACCAGGTCGGAGGTTCTTTCGCCGAGGTTAGCCACCTGACAGGAGCGGTGTCCCGGAGCCGGCGTCCGTATCCGTCCCCCTGACCGGGGCTTCGCCGGCGTCCGCGCCCGCCTCCCGCTCTGGCCCTTCGCTACCAACGTCCCGCGCCTCCAGCTCGCCTTCCCGGGCGGCGAAGCGGATCCTAACCCGGCTCCCCTTCCGTGAGGCTCGCGAGGCTCGCGGGGCGCCGTCGAGGGTCACGGATGCGCTCGGACGTGGAAGGTCATCTCCCTGTCATTCGCTCCGGCCGAAGCTCGCATCCACGACGACCGTCCTCTTTTCGCGCCATGCGGCGACCCCGCTGGTGCGACGAGGTTCCCGGCCCGGGCGCCTTGTCCCGCGCGAGCTGGGCCTGTCTGATTCCGCAGAGGTGCTTCCGGCGCCCAGACCGGCGAGGACTTGAGCACGCACAGGTAACGCCGCGAGAACACGGTTCAGACCGAAACCGGAATCGCGACGTCCATCACACCACCTGGTCGAGGCCATCCCGACGGTCGAACGAGGGATCAATCCTGCCGGTTGGCAGAGCGCCCCCGAGACAACCGGGCATAACTCCATGCTCGTGTGCGGATGGTTCGCGATGCCGACAACCGCTGCGCGGCCGCGGCTGATCTGGGGCACCGACGTTGCGTTCGAGAGGAGGCTCGGGCGCTGCGTTGACGGCCCCCAGGCAGCCGACGGCCGATCCGCGTCCCGCAGATGATCTGGGGGCACCACGTTTCGTCCTGCGTAAGAAGCTCGTGGCGTCGTGTTGCACGCCACGCCCAAGAGCCCATAAGACGATTCTGACAGGCGCTGACAGGACCTGAGCCCCCGTTCAGCCGACGGGACAAGATCAGGTCGTCAAGGATGACGTCCCCGAGACCCTGGGCGCCGCTCGATGTGACGCTCCCATGTCCCCGCTCCGCAGGTAGTTGCGGCCCGCGGACGAGCGTACCAGGAGGCGCCGCCGATCGGCGGCATGTGCGCGTCGGATGCGGCGACGGCCCTCCGGGACGCTCCCGAGGTGCAGGTCTCGAGGACGCCGCGCGGCGTCGCTGACGTGACCTTTGTAGTGGTAGAGCGCGTTGCAGGCGAGCCTGCGCTGAGGGGGACTCGAGTGGAGCTCGTGACGAACGCGGGAATCGGCGCGCGACACGCCCCGTACGACGTCGAAATCCGTGCTGTCGTCGACGCTGGCTGTTCGCGGGACCGTCGGTCGTCCAGGCGATTCGTGGCCGCGAAGGCCGACGGGGTCGCACGCCGATGCCGCTGATGACGGGACGTCGCGAAGATCAGCCCGCTCCCGCCCGGCCGCGAGCCGTCTTCGGGAACGATCGGCAAGGCAGTGTTGAAGACGTAGTCGATCGACGAAGTGAAGGCCGGCGCCGGTCCGAGCCGACGTTGCCCGCGCAAAGGCCCGAACTTGCGTGACGGCGAGCGTGTGGCTGAAGGTGACGATCGGCGTGAACTGACGTCCCGTTCGTCGAGTAGCTCTCCATCCAGGTGTTCCCGGTCCGCTTGATTCGCATCCAGAGCGGGGCGGTGAGACCGGGCAGCGCGGTGTTCGCCTGGACCGTCGGGGAGTTGGACACGAAGCGTGGCGGTGAAGCGCGCGGTTCGACGAACCGTCGTGGAAGATGTCGAAGCGAAGGTAGTTGCCCGGGCTGGCCTCGACGATCACGCCCTGCAGCTGCGGTCCGACGGACGGGCGCGGTCGTCCACTTGACCTCGATCTCGAAGTCGAGGTTCGAGATCGTCTGCATGAGGCGGATCGCCTGTGTTTCCGCCCGTCCAGACATCGTGCGTCGCGCCCGAGGGCAGGACGAGGTTGGCGAGCTTTGTCCGTCCCGCCGGTCGTGAGGGTGATCGAACCGTCGCCGAGCGGGTTGACGAAGCGACCAGAGACCCGTGTTGAGGACGCCGGTGCGGAAATCGTCCGACACGGGTGACCCCGAGGGGCAGGCGCTCGTCGTGAACGTCCTGTCCGGACGAGCTCGAGGAAGCGGAGCTTCCGACATCGGAAGCTGGCCCACGCGGCCGCGCAGGACGTCGCTCGACGTGCTCGCCGGCGGCCGGCGTTCCAGGTCAGGGTCGTCGTGTTGGCCTGGATCCGGAGGTTCGTCGCTTCGGCGGGCGTCGACCGGCGTTCCCACGCACGAGCCCGCGCTGCAGTGGTCTCCCGCCGTGCAGCTGTTGCCGTCGTCGCAGGTGCCGGGATCGGTGATCGTCGTCGTCGCGCCCGCGCTGTTGTTGGCGGCACTGGGGTCCGACGTCGACGACGACACCGTCGCCGTGTTGACGGCGCTCCCGGCGCCCGAGGCACGGACTTCACGCGGGCGGCGATCTGATACTGGACCGAGCGCGCCCGACGGAACGAGACCCGAGCGTGCATGTCGGCACGCCCGCGGCGCCTTCCTGGCACGGCCCCGACGGTCGAGACGAAGGTCAACCTGCTCGCTTGCAGGACGTCGTTGACCGTGACGCCGTAAGCGTCCGACCGGCCCGGCGTTCGAGACGGTGATCGTGTAGTTCACGAGCGCTCCCGCCGCCACGGGGTCGGGGACGTCGGACTGGGAGATCGACACGTCGGCCGACAGCCCTCCGCCTCCGGCCGTGCAGTTCTTCGAGATCGAAAGCAGGTAGGTCCCGGATCCGGTCGAGTCCGGCTGGTCGGTGCCGATCGCGACGCTCGCATAGTAGGTCCCGGTCGTCGTGACCCGGTAGGTCAGGGCCTCGGCGGCGCGAGCGGACAACTGTGGATGGTTGGCAAGACGGCGACACCCCGGCGGCGGGGTCTGAGGTTCGAGAACGCGTCCGGATCGTTCACCTGCGCGAGCACGGCGCCGCTCGAGTCCGAGCAGCGCGAGGGCCGTGTTGACGGCGGTTCCGTCGTAGCCGGGATCGCCATCGACCGCCAGGAAGAGGAGCTGGCCGGCGGTCGCGGTGAACGGGTAGAGATCGATGTCGGTCGATGGGGAGGGTCCCGGAGGCTTCCGGCGAAGTAGTTGTTCGACGCGGCGTTGCCCTGTGCCTGGCCGATCGAGTCGTTCGGCTCGACCTCGTTCGTCGCCGTGGCGCTCGAGGGCTGGACGACGGAGTAGAGGCGGTAGGGCTCCGCCGCCACCACGGGAGAGTGGTGGGACATCCGGACGTACGCCGCGGCGCCGGTTCCCCTCGTCCCCGCCACGGCCGGAGAGAGGCTGCCGTAGGGGACCGCCGCGTCGAGGTCGTCGAACTCGAGCGTGTCGGTCGCCGTCGTGATGCGCATGTCGTAGTCGGTCGAGCTTCCGGCGACGCCGTCGGCGAGGACGAAGATCCGCGCGTTCGCGGCGGGCGCTCCGAGCGCGAAGAAGTCCGCCTCGCTGACCGGGGAGATCGTCCCTTCCGTCCCGCACGTGATCGCATTCGCCAGTGCGGGTGCATCGTTCGGCTCGGTCTCGAGAGTGCAGCGGTTCGCCTCGAGCCGGAGCGAGCCTCCGGTGATCGTGGCGGCGTTCTCGTCGACGATAGACGTAGACCAGCTGGCCGGCCGCGAGCTGGACGCACATCACCTCGTCGGCCGCGAAGGCGCCTCCGCCACCGCCGCGGTTCGCAGCCGCGAGGCAGCTCCCGACCGTGACGGGCGAGCCCGGGGTCGCCGCCGGGCAGCTCGTCGCAAGCGTAGACGACGGGGTTCCCCCGGCGACGAGGTTCTGCGCGCGGAAGGAATAGCGGCCCGCGGTCGGCGCCGAGAAGGAATAGACGACCTCGCGCCCGGACGCCGTCGAGGCCGATCTGGCCCACGCCCGTGAAGCAGGCCGAGCCCGACAGCTCGTAGTCGTCGGCGCCCCCGGCGGTCGTCGCCGTGACTGGGCGTATCGAGCGCGAGAACCCTCGGCGCCGAGCAGGTGTCGTTGCTGGGGACCGGCGAGGGAGGGATGATCCGGACCTGGACCGCGGTCGCCCCCGGGCCGGGCGGATCGGTGCCGAACTGCCAGACGACGATGTAGTAGGTCGTCCTCAGGTCAGCGTCGCGACCGCCTCGGCCTGGCTATCCAGGAAAACGCACGAGTCGTCGTCGCATCCGTCGGCCACCTCGGAGAAGGGGCCCGCGCAGCCGGGGCGCTGGTGTAGACCGCGAGCACCGTGTCGAGGATCGACGTTCCCGTGGGGCGTCCGCGCAGGTGCGAGACGATGTGGGGGCCCGTCGAGCGTCGCGACGTAGCGATACCACGTGCTCCGGGAGACGGGACCGCCCCCGAAGGCGCATGAAGGCGCGCTCGCCGGATCGCCCGGTCGACGTCGCCATCGTGATGTCGTTGACGATCGGCGAGGTGAGCGAGGATCCCGATGGGGAGAAGGTGAGCGCTCGGCGCACGTGTCGTTCGCGGGGGCGCGAACGGGTCCTCGTCGCCGTCCAGCGCGGCGCCAGGCATCCGTGTGCCCGCCGCAGGACCCTCCTCGGCCGGGACGGCCGCGGCCTTGGCGACCCACGAGGACCGAACGAGAAGGCTCGCCGTGATCGGGTAGACGTGGTCCTTCGTTTCGCCGAGGACGATGCGCGCGCCTTCCCCTGGGGCCAGCTTCGAGGGTAGCGGCGACCTCGCGCCCCTCGGCGTCGACGGCACGGAGCCCATCGAGGCGGTACGCCTGCTCGCGCTCGGGAGAGGAAGAGCTCGAGGACCTGTCCGTCGCGCGAGAGCTTCGGCGCGAGCGCTCGCTTGGAGGACGAGATCGATGGAGCCGGGACCGGCGTCATCTGCGCCCGCGATGTCCGGCGCAAGACCGAGCGTGACGCCGACACGGACGCCATCCTCTTCGTTTCCGTACCACTCCGTCAGATCGCCGCGGAAGGAGGCCAGGACGTTCCGGTCGACCGAGGGTCGCCACGGTCCTGAGCGATCGATCCTTCCGACGGAGTCGCGGCGGCCGAGGGAGATCTCGAGCTCCCAGCCGCGGCCCGCCATGTCTTCCGCGGGGGACGAGCCGGGCTCCCCCTCGCCGAGGAGGAGCTGGATCTGCTGCGCCGGGTTCGAGGCCTCCCAGCGGTCCGCTCCCACGGCATCCTCCCAGCGGCAACGGCTGCACCGGCCGGGTGGGCGGAGCCAATCGAGCGATCGCGCGCGCGGCTTCCTCCCGCCGATGCCTGATCCTCCGGCCCCGCCGCCACGAGGTCATACTCGGGCCCGGCGGGATGGACGGCCCTCGGCCGACGTTCGATCCCGCTGCGTCGCAAGGGTGCGAACCGGCCGCCGTCGCGAGGACGGTCTGCGTCGGGCCGAGGACCAGCCCGAGCGTCAGGCCGAGCGCCTCAGGCGGGGGGAGGGAGGATCGATCTCGATCGGAAAGAGTCCAGCGTCGTCATGGGGCCTCGCCTTCCTCGGGTTCGGGCTCGACCCCTGAGAAGGCGCGGGGGGAGCCCTTCGGGCGGCGTGGAGCGAAACCGCCGCGGACTCTTTGAGGTACGTCGCCCCCACCCCCTTGTCGAAGGTGAAGGGGGGGTGAACGGGGGTGAACGGCGGGTCCTGGGGCGGTCCTTCGAGCAGCCCAGAAAGGCGGGATCAGGTGAATCGTCAGGATTGCGACGCTTCACTTGACAACGGCAGGGAGGTCGCTGTATCAATTCATGTCTCCGTCTTGCCGTCGAATGCCGTCGAATCTCGACGATCAGAAGGCTCCCGCGAATGACCTCGTCTCGAGCATCTCCTCGGACCGCGCGGCCTCCACGGACCGGCCAGGACTTCCCTGATGGCTGACGGCTACGCCTCGTCCCTCCCGACGACCACCGTCGTCCCGACGGCCCAGGCCGTTCCACCGCCCGAGCGGCCGCGGCTTCCGGGTTCATCGTTTCTCCTCTCTACGATTCGATCTTCTTCATCCTCTCTCCCCTGATCGCGCTCGGGATCGGGTGTCTTCCTCTACTACAAGCAAATCAACCAGACGTCGATCTCGATCTTCGGGCACGACGGCTCGCCCGCCGACCTCTTCATCGGCGCCTTCACGTTCTCACACCTGTTCATCGTGTTCTTCCAGGGCAACGGGAACAAGAAGATCTACGATCTTTATCCGCTTCGCTTCACGGTCGTCCCCATCGTCCTGTTCGCGCTCATGAGCGGGTCGCGCTGGATCGCGGTCGCCATGGGGTCCTCGCGACCTGGTGGGATGTCTACCATTCGAGCCTTCAGACGTTCGGCCTGGGCAGGATCTACGATCAGCGGAAGGGAAACGACCCGCAGGTCGGGCGCCGCCTCGACTACTTCCTGAACCTGCTGCTCTACGCGGGTCCGATCCTGGCGGGCGCGTGCCTCACCATGCACACGAAGGACTTCCACGACTTCGACGACGTGGATCCGATCTTCTCCTTCCGCCTCGGCAGTTTCGGCGACCGGATCAACGGGCAGGCAGAACGTGCTCAGGAGGCTCATTCTGCGGCGTCGGGGTCCCCTTCCTGATCTACTACCTCTGGTCCTACTGGCGCTACTCAAGCAGGGCTACAAGGTCTCGGGACAGAAGGTCGTGCTGATGGCCGCCACGGGCTTCTGCTCGATCTTCACCTGGGGCTTCAACTCCTTCGGCCAGGCCTTCTTCATCATGAACTTCTTCCACGCTCTGCAGTACTGGGCCCTCGTCTGGTGGAGCGAGAAGAAGTCGATGGTCGTCGACCTTCCGTGTCGGCAAGCGCCATCTCCGGGGCGCTGGGTGGCCCTCATCGTGCTTCCTCACGCTCGGGCTCGGATACGGTTTCCTGGCGGAGATCGCCGACGAGCCCCTCACCCCTGGCGGCGTTCGGCTGAGCGCGCCCGCATGTTCGATAAGACCGACCTCGCCTTCAACGCCATCGTCGTCGTCGCCCTCGATGCACTTCTGGTACGACGGCTTCATCTGGTCGGTCCGCAAGAAGCAGATCGATCCACCCGTTCCGGACGAGCGATCGAGCACGGGCGCTGGGACAAGATCACGAGGTTGTGCCGCTGCGGAGTGAATAAGGGAAGACCCAGGGCACTGGTGCGGGAGACGCGGGTGATCAGCCAGGGTGAGCGTGATCGTCTTTCGCGGAGCGGCGATTCGGATCGCCTGGCCCCCACGACGTCCTCCCGCGCCGTCGTCGTCAGCGCCGGCGATACGGCATCCGCCTCCGCTCCCTCGACGATCTCGAGACGACGCGACGTCGCCCGGACGGCCGTTCGACTCGATCCGGCCCAGGATCTCGCGTCGCGGGCGTCCCGTCGATCGTCAGGATCGCGTCCCCGTGGAGGCCAGCCCGCGACGCAGAGCCCCCTCGTGGACCCGCGTGACGAGCAGTCCGGGCCGCCGCTGCCCGCCGGGCGCCTGCTCTCCGGGGCCCGCCCGAGCGCCATGGTGCGCATCCCCGTGAGGACCGACCGGACGGACGCCGCCGACCGCGCTCCGGCGTAGAAGCCCTCTCCGCACATCCCGGCGCCGCGGCGAAGCGATCGACGCGCCTTTCTCGTCGCCCGTGACCAGGCGCTTCTGTCCCGCGTAGAAGAGCGCCTCGCGACGTCCGCTCGCTCATGCGTCCCGGGGCCTTCGGCTCCAGCCGCTCGAGGCGACAGTCTCCTCATCGTCGCTTCCCGTCACCAGTGAGGAATCGGCGAGGCGTCCTCAGCTATCGGCCGTCGTCCGTCATCAGGCCGCTTCCCGCCGGAGGGCGAGCGATGTCCCGTCGACTCCGGCGCCGCGGCTCCGCGTCCTCGCGTAGAGCCCGCAGGCCCTCGTTGCCGCCGCCGTCTCTGCGGCTTCTCGCCGCCCAGCAGAACAGCTCGGCGCCGTCGCGCGCAGGACCCTCGTCGACCTCCTCGATCCCCCGCTTTCGAGCCGAAGACGCGCCTCGTCCCACCGCTCCTCGTCGAAGTGGAGGCTGGCGCGCATGAGGTAGCCCCTTTCCGTTCTCGGGATCGATCTGCAGCGCCTTGCGTGTGAGTCGCTCTGGGCCCCGTCCGCGTCGCCGAGCTTCGCGCGCAGCTGGCGCGCCCGGGTAGGCCTCGACCCTCTTCGGTTCGTAGTCCGAGCGCAGCGTCAGGAGTCGGCGATGCGCGCCGTCGAGGTCTCCCAGAGCCTCCTTGCTGCGCCCCGCCCCTGGAGCGCCCCGCGTCGTGCGGCTTCAGCGCGACGGCGCGCTCAGTAATCGGCGAGGCTCCTGGTGATCGCCCAGGGCGCTCCGCGCGTAGCCGCGGGTCTTGTACGCCTCGATGTGATCCGGATCCATCTGGATCGCGCGGGTCAGCGCCTCGATCCCGAGCTCGTAGCGCCCTTGCTCGACATCGGAGATGCCGCGGTAGGTGTTCCCCGAAGCGCTCGTCGGAAGCCGCACGAAACGGGAGACGAAGGAGACAACCATCACGACGGCGAGGACGATGAGGAACGACCAGCGACCGAGCCCGCGAGGAGGGGCCGTTCCTCGGAAGGGGTCAGAGAGTCGGTCTTCGTTTCCATCGATCGAACCTGGGCGTCTGCGCGGCGCGATTCTACTCGACGCCAAGAAAGGGGGCAGGTGGCTCACGGCCGCCTGCCCCTCGAAGCAGAACGCGATCCGCGGCGTCGCGGCGGTCCCAGCTGCGCTTCCCGGTTCCGCGTGCTTCGCCGCCGGCTCGAAGCTATTCAGGTGTGAATGCGATCAGCTCGATGCTGCCCCACTGGTCGCCCGCGCTGCAGAGGCTGCGAGCAGGAGGTGTGGAACTTGATGCTCTGCTTCAGAGTCGTTCCCTGGTAGATGTACACGAAGGTGTCCGCGTCGAGGCGCGTCTTGTCCGCGTTCGCCGCGTTGATGACGAACTGGCCGTTCAGGTTCACGCTGCCGTCGAACCAGACCCTGGCATCGCTGCGCCGTCGGGCTGGACTTGTTCGTCGCGAGGATGCGCACGGGCAGACGCGGCCATCGGATCGCCGGTGCACTTCTGCTTGTCGGCGGCTTCTGGGCGTTGCTCGTGGCCGAGCAGCTCTCGCCCGTGTACTGCATCGTGAGCGCCTTCGGCTTGGCGCCGCCGGTGCAGAAGTTGGTGCTGCCGTTGCTCGCGGGCAGCGGACCGATTGCGCCGCTGAAGCCCTTCGACGGCGAGTTGTGGAGCGAGCGCGATGCTGATGCTGCCGAACCCCGAGCCGGCCGAAGGCTTCGTGGCTGACGAGCACGTGGTAGCCGTTCGTGTAGTTCCAGCTGACGAAGAACGGATCGTTCGGCTGATAGCTCGGCGTTTCCGGGCGGCGAGTCGACGAGGAGGTTGACGCCGTGGGTGGTGCAGTTTCCGCCCGACGCAGTAAGCCGTAGTCGTTCAGGTTCTGCTCGAGCGTGGTGTCCCAGTCGAGGAGCCACGAGGCTGCCCGACGAGTGACCTTGCCCTCATGGCCGTTCGCGCCGAGCGAGTCGTAGCCCGGAAGGCGTGCCGTGACTTCACGCTGATGTAGTCGAGGCTGGAAGTCGAAGACGATCGTGCCCCGCGCGTTCTTGAACTGGAAGACGGCGCTTCGTCGGAGCCGACGAGGTTGCGAGAAGCGTGTGGGTGTGGCCGTTCCAGCCGATGACGTTGGCGCCGTACGTATTGTCGTTGGCGTTGTCGCTTGTTCTGCAGGAAGACGACGTCGACGTCGCCGTTCGGAAGGACGGTGCGTCGTGAGCGTGCCGACCGGCGTGCTCGACGAGCCGTCGGCCGGGCAGACGTTGCCGCCGGGGCTCGTGATCGAGCAGGGCGCGATGCGGTCCAGGCGAGCGATGCCGGAAGATCGCCCGAGCCGAGATCGTCGCGCGAGAAGGCCTGGACCTTGCAGGCTCGTCGCGCCGGCCGGGATGTTGACCGAAACTGTTGATCGTGTCCCACTCGGCGCCGTTGACGCTGCCGAGCGCGTCGGAGATGATCTGGACGGCGCCGCCGCCGACCGTGATCTCGATCGAGTTCGGGCGGTGCGGGCCGTTGCCGGAGAGCGGATCCGACGACGCTCGCGAAGAGCATGTGGAGGTTCAGCCACACGCGCGAGGTCGACGACGCGCGAAGGTGAAGGTCTGGGCGACCGTCCCGTTGAGCGGAGGAGCGAAGTCGCGGAAGGCGAGGTCCTCGCCGTCGCGGAGCGCGAGAGTCTGCATCGTTCCGTTGTCGAAGACGACGATGATGCGCCCGCGCCGTCGTTCGCGAACGAGAAGTTGAGGTCGGCGACGCTCGAGGCTGTTCGCGCCGGCGTGGACGAGGTTGAGGCTCGTGATGTCGGCGCGGAAGGCCGTCGCGCGGACGATCGATCCGAACTTCACGTAGAACGGCGTCGGGCCGCCGATGTTCTGGCCCTGGCACCTCGATCCCCTCGACGCGGATCGTGTCGTCGGGCGGAGCCGGGCGAGGAGTCGATCGACTGGCCTTCCCAGTACAGCAGGACCTGCTTGACGGTGCGAGCCGGCCGGGGACGTTGAAGTTGATGTCGACCGGGCTGCGATGACGGCGAGACCGACGCCCTGCGGAGACGAACCCGAGCCCGAGGCCAGGACGACGCTCGGACTCCCGAGGGTCTCCGTGCCAGCCAGCCATGGCGGGGCTCGCGGAGGCTCCGACGAGCAGGAGTCCCGGCCAGGAGCGTCCCGCTTTCCTGGACAGATGAGTCTTCGTCATGTTCCCTCTTCCTCTGAAGCATCCTTGCTGTGGCCCTTCGCGACGGTAGGCCGCCACGTCAGCCGGACGATGCGATGTTTGTTGGGAAGAACGCGTTGGCTGCGGACCCGGGTCTTTCCGCTTCCTCGGCAACTTCCTGATTTCATATGTCTCCGGAAAACAGACCTGGCCCCCAGGCTTCAACAATATACGAGGCACCGTTCCGCGCTGCAACCGGACTTTCGAAGGGACGAGGACCTGGATCAGAGGGGATTTTGCCGGAATGGCGCGTTTCCGGGCCGGTCAGGGGGCCGGACGGGACAACGTGAGGAAGAGGCCGAGCCCCGGCGTGAACTGCCCAGATCCTCGCCGACCTTGAAGTCGTCGAGGGCGCGAAGCTCTTACGGGCGGGTTTTCAAAAGTTCTCGCGCCTGAGCGACCCGCCCCGGCGCATCCACTGTACCCGAATCAGACGATGGTTCCCTGCGCGGTCCGCTCGACGCCTGCTTCGTTCGCTGGAGGATTCCGCGCGTCTTCTTCGTTTCCCACCGCGGAAGGCTGAGCGTCCAGCCTCGGTCTGTCCGCCGATCGTGCTGCGCCGGCATCTCACTCCCGGCGCGACCGGATGCGGGCTCGAGAGGTGCGCCACTCGACCCCCATCGTCCCGGCGAGGCCGTCCCAGATCCGTGTCGTCCGCCGATGCGTCCCAGACATGCGTGAGGGCTGATCCCCGGGCGGTTGGGGATTACGGCATCCCGCGCCAGTGCGTCATGGGGTGGCAATCTGAAATCCTGCGGAATCGCGCCAGCTGTTCTGGAAACACTCTTCGAGATCCGGGTCGAACCGGATGAGCAGCGAAGTCGATTGACGCTTCCTCTTCCAAACCTATATTCAATTCAGGCAGGAGACCTAGAGAAAGATCAGTGCGAATAGTCACATCTATAAATATGCATATCCGAAGAGAACCGCGTTCGGATCAGGGATTCAGCTTCCCGAACTGCTCCTGGTCCTCGCTCTGCTCGGGATCGCCGCAGGCGTTCTCGGCCGCGGCCTGGAGCCACGTCGTTCATGCGGAAGGCCGAGGTCATGGAGGCTGCCCGGATCTCCCCAGAAGTACGCGTTCCAGGCCCGCATGCTCGTCGCGTCTACCGCAGCGTCTATCACTTCGTCGTCATCGACCCCGTGAACAGAAAGATCGGTCTCTACGAGGATTCGACCTCTCCCTTCCAGAAGTTCAATAATCGGGGACGCGAAGGTCGACGAGGAGCCGTGGCCCGTCTCCGTCTCGCTCGCGCTCCCTCCGGCGTCAGCTCCCTTCCCGACCCGTTCGGCGGCAGCGACATCACGAGCGCGTGGACGATCCCCGCCGCGTGATACGTCGATGCGCTGGGGCACGACGCTCAAGGGCTTCATGGCGACCCCGAACGGCGTCCTCTACACGGCCGAGGCGACTCCGGCCGTGCTCAGCACCGGCGTCATGGTGTTCTCCGACACGACCGGTCAGACGGCGTCCGTCGGCGTCCGCGGGCAGATGGGCTCCATCAAGGCGTACCGCTACGACGGCGCGAGCTGGAAGGTCATGCGGATGCGCCTCCCGCGCCCGGTCCGCTCCCTTGCTCCGCACGAAGCCCGTCGCATCCGGACCTCGACTCGGCCTACGGATTGGCGCGACTTCCCGCACGGCGGGGATGTCGCTCGTCGAGGTCCTCGTCGGCGTGACGATCCTGGCCTCTCGTCTCGCTCTGGCATCATGGCCTTCCTCGGCACGACGATCAAGCCAGAACCAGACCTCGCTCGATCGGAGCTACGCGACCGCGATCGCCTCCGAGCAGATCCAGCTGATCACGCGATGCCCTATCAGAGCGCGGCGAACTTCGCGAGCTGCAAGCTCCCGGAGGAGACCGCGACCGCGGGCACTCCGCGCTGACGCTGACGACGCCCGTCGGGTCGATCCCCGACTATCCGAAGTTCGGCCGCTCGGTCACGCCTCACATACGACTCGCCCGTCGCCGGGATGCTCGCGGTCAACGTGACGCGTCTCCTGGATCGAACATCCATGCAGAACGGGGCGACTAAGAGCCACACCATGATCACCTACCTCGAGCCAGCACTGGAGCAGGGGCAATGAACCGAGACATCACTGAACGACTCCCACCTTCCCCGCACCGCCGTTCGATCGCCCCTGGGCTTTCGCTCGTCGAGATCCTCATCGCGATCACGATCTTCGTCGTGATCGTGGGGATGGCCCTTCTTCTGCGCGGGGCGCACAAGAGCCTCGAGACGGAGAGCGGCGGGCTCGGAGACGCAGCAGGCCGCCAGGATCGCGACCGTGATGGAGCTCGCTTTCGCAACGTCCAGCAGGCCGGATACGGGATCTCGCGCGTGAACAACTTCGGCCCTGGGCGAGGCAGCGCGACGTCATCTACTGCGGGATCGCACGCCATCGCCTTCAACGCGGACATCGACTCCACGAAGGGCGTCCTCAGTCCGCGCGACGACGCTCACGTTCCCGCGACGGAAGCACGTACACGGGTGAGGGAACGGCCGAGCCTCCTCGGGGCCGAGACCTACGTCTACGACGATCGACGCCGATGGGAACGGGACGATCTCGACGACGGACCGGACCGCCGCGCGACCGGGAGCTGAACCCCGCCCGCCGACACGGCGAACCCGCTCGACACGCGCCTCTTCCGCCGGGTCTGCTGGCTTCGATCGGCGCGGCTCCATGGGGGAGCTCCGTTCCCGTCGCCGGCTCTCTCTTCACGAACGCCACCTCGACCGATCTCTACGGGGACGGAAGCCCCCCCGACCCCCTTCGCACCTACCTACGGCTCACGGAGGACCTGAAGGGGGACAACGTCCTTGCCACCACCGGAATGCGTCGTGACGCCCTGTCCCGCCGTTCGACGACCCGGGCCCCCGTTCGCCCATGTGGGGGACACGAACTTCGACTGGCCGACTCTCCGACGCGGAGAAGGCGGCCCTCCGGATCGCCCCCGTCGGCTCCCCGAGCTGGAGCCAGAAACCGACTCCGCCTCGGCAGGCAGCTACTACTCGACCTCGCTGGTGCCGCCTACGATCCCGCGACGGGCGGCAGCGTCATCAAGGTGGGGAACGCCACGAACTTCGGGATGGGGCGAGCACATCCCGGATCGGCACCGGCGGGTCCGCCGAGGGGCTCATCTCCGGCGCCGACACGGCCCCCAGCCCCGACGAGATCACCCTGACCGCCGGCCTGCTCGCAACACCCACGCCGCCGGGGAGACGGTCGTCATCCATGCCGCAGACGCTTCGCGGGCCATCCGCGCGGTCCAGGTGAACTTCGACGCCATCACGCCCAAGAAGGACTACGACATCGCCACCTCGGGCGCCGCGCGTGGCCGCTCGGGCGCAAGGGGACGAAGGGCCTCGAGTACCGCGTTCGCACGTTCGAGCGGAAGATCGACCTCGCCAACCTCGTGACGGGCGCGCTGCAGGAGCGGCCGCCTCGACGCCGAGCTGCCCGACGACCTTCCAGTCGGTCTGCTCGGGGAATCCGTCCTCCGCGATCAGCGTCCTCGTCCCTCGAACGGGCACCGTCCCGATCAGCTTCGTCCTGAAGGACTTCACTGACGGGCTGCCGATGGTGGGGAAAACCTCAACTTCACCAACACGACGGCGCTCGAACCCTCTCTCGCGCGAGCGCGGTCACGGATTCCTTCGGAACGGCCAGGTCATCGTATTCACCGACGGGGACGAACGGTGTGGACGTCGTGAACGCGTCCCACGACTGCCTGAACACATCCCTCGCGCCCGTCACGATGACCGCCTCCATCACCGCCAATCCTGCTGGCTGGAGGCCACGCGGACGGGGACGACTGCCTCCAGACGTCGATCGAGGCGGCTATCCCTCTCCCGACTCGCGTTCACGGTGAAGGTGAGGGACCCCTCGGGGACCTATCTGGCCAACTATCCCTTCAACTCTCCCTCGCCTCGACCCCGCGCTGCTTCCCTGAGTCCCGATTACACCAAGATCACGGGGACGCTGTCGGTCGGGGCCTCGGTCGCTCGTGAACGACAGCCGCTGTCGACCGGAGTGTCTCGGTCCTACGCGACCTACGACTCCAGCCGGGCGGCACGCACGATGTCCGGAAGCGCGGCGCTTCACCTCCGACGTGACCGGCACCGGAGCGCTTCGTCGCGACGGTCGGATGCGGCCGACGCTGCCTGTTCCGTGTACGGAACCCAGGCGCACTGGCACGCGCTTCTACAAGCTCGCGCTCGCCTCCGTGTACCCGGAACACGACGTGCACGGAGAGTCCCCTGCGTCATTCCTCGGACACGACCTCAAGGCCTATGTGGTGAAGGTGACGCGACCACGAACGCGACCCCGGTGACCGGAGTGCTGGTCGCGTTCACATCGGACGATTTCGTGAAGCCGGTTCGTGATCATGGCAGACGGTCCTGAACCCGTCCTCGCGTGGACGACCGATGAACTGGCGACGCCTCGGTCAACGCTCCAAATAACAGCGATCATCTTCGATCACCGCGGGGAGCCCCTCAAGACGTACCGCCAACGCGACCAGCACTGATGGGTAACTGCACGAGCGGCAGCATCGCCTCGACAGCGCCGTCCTTCTCCACGGTAGTTCGACTAATACTCGGGGCCGTCGTTCACGGCAGAGCTGCGACATCGGACCTTCCCAGCAGGTCGTGGACTGGTGAAGACCTCGTGGAACGACAAGCCTGCCGATATCAAGAACACCCTGAACGCGCGGGCGGGTGCTCCGTCCAGGTCAAGGGGGTCATCGCGACTCCTGCGTAAGAGGCGTGGACAACGTCAACATCGACCCGACCAAGTTCGCGATCATTTCGCGTAGGGGACGACAACGCCTCCTTCGGAACGTGCAGCACCCTGAACAGCAACCAGCCTTCACTAAAGCGACCGCAACTGGCGTTCTGTACTGGAGGGAGACCACCTGGGCCCGTCCTGTACGGCCAACTGGCAGATCAGGTGGAGGCATGTGGTGCCATGGTCGACCTGGGGAACAACGCCCAGTGGAACTTCTGGCGGACCAGGCGCATCGACGAAGTGCTTCGTCTCGCTCCTCGCCCCCCGAAACCTGACGGATCCGCAGAACTTCTTCTGTCCTCAACACAGTCGATTTCTCGACAACATCAGCCGGGCTGAGTCCTCAAGCGCCGGTTCGTGGTCACCGTCACGTATCAATGCGCCGGGCTCTGTAGCAGCCTCGGTCCAGACGAGCGACCTTCGGATCTCCCTCACGCCGTGGACCGGCGCGATGACCGGAACGGCCAGCCTTTGCGATGCAGGGATCCACGATCATCCGGCGGTGAACGATTCCGGGAAGCCGCCGAACGAGGCTCCGCGCTCGTCATCGCCATGTCCATCCTGGGCGCCTCGTACCGCCTACGTGGCGCTCTTTGCAACGACGATGCGTTTTGATCACGAGCAACACCGACCGCATGATCGCGACGAACGAGCGCTTGACGCGGAGCGGGCGCTCGCGTCGAAGGCGTTCGGCAACGCACTGTGCGCATACAACTGCTGGGCTACAAGGCGCTGGGGACGATCACGCGCCACGGTGGCGGGGGCCTCGTTCAACTCCTTCGCCGCGACCGCCGTCCTTCTGACCTCCGCTCGATACGGAGGGGCCTTCACCGGCACGGCTCCACGAGCATTCCGGGCGGGGATGGGGGCCGGGCAGACCTGCAAGATCGTTTCGCGACCGGGACCTACAAGCGCGGCTCGCGGACGACGGGGGTGCTGGTCTTCCAGGCCAGTCCCCGAGGCGCTGAAGTACGGCTACATGGCCTTCTCAACGATGCGACCCCTGCACCGGCAACACGCTGTCGGGGGTCAGCCTCTTCGCGATCAACTCCACGGATCTTCTCGGGAACAAACACCGTCTCCGTCCCAAGTGGGGTGACGTGATCAACGGCTCGATCATTGTTGCTCCAGGTGCGGATCCTTCGGTGGACTCCGACGGGACGAATCCCAGCGCGGTCAGCGGCGAGCATCTTCGCGTACTCGCTCAGCAACGACGGCACGGTGAGCGGAAAGGCGAAGTTCATCACCTCGGTCGTCTGACGGGCGCCGTCCCGAACGCAATAATACCGACAATCCCAGGGGATCGGCTACGTCTGGTACAACGGTGCCGGAGCAACCCGGCGACGGTGCCGCCTCTGGGTCGGGCACGATCGCGGGGACCTCCCGTTACGTCGTGGAAGAACGGGGACACCTTCAACTACTCTCGATCTTCCAGCCTCCGATCGGAACGGCTCTTATCCTGAACCCTCCCCGTCAATCGTGACGAAGTACATCCTCTCCAGCTGACGATCGACTACAAGACGATGAAGACCGAGGCCGATCTCAACGACGCGACCTTACTTTGCGACCCTCGGCGTCCGCGGTCACCTACCTGATCAGCAAGCGCGTCAGCAATACGTAACTGAACGGGGGCGGCATAC
>ERZ1370068.10272-contig-8985_pt1 | contig 37514 bp, 41 predicted proteins | sample MGYA00561227_ERZ1370068 | MGnify/ENA primary metagenome ERZ1370068 (study PRJEB38410, sample SAMEA6850437) | metagenome | study: Metagenomic assessment of the ecological functions of the soil: analysis of the soil microbiota associated with the...
GACGCTGGTGGGCCTGTATTGCTGGCAGCTTCCAGGTGGTCGTTCAGCTCGGTCATCAGCGCCTGACCGTGGAACGCGAGGTGCGCACCGGGTTGGTCTGGTCGATGGCGATGGCCGGCGGCACGCCGTCGACCCGGTCCGACCGCCGGGCGGTCCATGCGGTCGAGGAACTGGCGGGCGTAGGCGCTGAAGGTCTCGACGTGGCGGCGCTGGCCCTCGGCGTACAGCGTGTCGAACACCAGGCTCGACTGGGGCCCGGACGCCGGACGGCCCGGTGACCACGGTCAGCCCCGCCGGTGCGCAGGTCGAGATCGAGGTTCTTGAGGTTGTATGCGCTGTGGCGCGCGCCGCGGATGCGGATGACGCCAGTGTCATCGGGAGGGCACTGTCTGGGCATGGGGGCCGAACATTCTAAAGAGTGTGCTGCTGGCGCCATTGCCGCACGACCACACGGGCCAATCACCACGCCAGCATCTGTCTGAGCGGCGGCCTGCAGCCGGACGCACCTGTAACTCGCGGCGAATTTTCACGGCGCGCAGGCGCCGCGCGGTGACCGCACGGCCTGCGTGCGCGCTTCGCACGCCGGCGCCTGTGCGCTCGCGCGCAACGGGTGCATGACATGACCGTGGCCATCACAACCCCCTGTCCCGTTCGTTTCGACCGACGTGTCTGAGCAGCGCAGGCCAAGCAAGCGTTCAAGCCCTCGGGCCTGACTCGAGTTCCGAGTTCACCGACGATCGACGAGGCACGGCGCGAGAGCCGACAAGCCCGCGGCGGTGGTGGCGCTGGAAGAAAATTTGCCGCCGGGCTATTGGGAAGAGCAGCGCCGCCGCCCTCACGGCAGTGGACCGCGCGCGCCCTGACGGGCAAGAGCCATCGACTGGCTGTTCGCGCTGCCTCGCCAACGCGCGCCCAGCAGACCCTGGCGCGAGCAGTACCCGCGCGGCCGCGAACCACCTGGCTGCCCATCTGGGGCGACCTCGCGCGACACGCAACTCGGTGCTGATGCGCCTGCTGGCCGACGAGCGCGGCCGGCCGCAAAGGCTTCTCGCTGCAGATCGAGCAGGAGATCGGCCGCCTCGGCGCGTCACGTGCAGTCGCTTTCGCTCGAGGTCGCGCCCACTGAGCCGGCTGCGGGCGCTGTAGGCCTCCTTGGGCGCAGCCACCCCCGACCGGCACAGACCGGGCCCGCGCGCCACAATCCGCCCCGGACGCAACGTCGCGGCTGCGTATACCGCCGCCGAACGCACACACCCTGTGGAGCGCATGAAGAGCTGGATTGCTGTTTGACCCTGATCACCACCGCCGCCTCAGGCGCGCTGGCCGCCGACGCCGACGCCGGCGCCGGCAAGGCCAAGGCCGAGTCGGTCTGCGCGGCTCGCCACGGCGCCAACGGCATCAGCGTCAGCGACACCATCCTAACTCGGCCGGGCCAGCGGCGGCGCACATCGAAGGCCAGCTGAAGGCCTTCAGGAGTGGCGCGCGCAAGGCGCCCAGCCTCAACGAATCGATCGCCACCATGGCCGCGATTGCCACGCAGCTGAATCGACGACGACGTCAGCCAACGTCGCCGCGCATTTCTCGGCACAACCAGGCGCCACCAGCAACGCCAAGCTCGGCGCAGCTGCCCAACGTCGCCAAGACCAGCGTGAGTTTCCCCGAGGGCCATCAGTCCAGCTTCGTCAAGTACCACACCATCGCTTCCCCGCGACGAAGCAGGTGCGCTACTACCTGCCAACCCGCCCGCGCTCAAAGCGGCCAAGGATGGCAAGCGCGACCCGCCCAACGGTTCCTACCTGTTGGCCGAGATCCATTCGGCCAAGCTTCGCCTCCGACGCGGCACGCCGGTCAAGGGTGACGACGGCCAGCCGAACGCCGACAAGCTGGTGGGCTACACGGCAATGCGGCCCGCGACGTGGGCTGGGGCAAGGACATATCCCCGACATGCTGCGAATTGAGGAGTGGAACTACGCGGTGTTCAGTGCCGAGAAGCAGCACCGCCCCGCATCAACCAAGCCGAATGCCTGGGCTGCCAGCAAGCGTCGACAAGGTGAGTCACACCTTCACCCTGAAAGAGCTGGCAACGGTCGCTGCGGCGCGCTGATTCCGGCACCGCACGCTCACCGATGTGTTGCCCAACGCTGCCACCGTTGGTGGGTTCGGGCCGCCCTGACACCGGGCTCCCATCTGGCGTATTCCCCGAGTCGAAGTGCGAATCCGCTTGGTCGGCTTCGCGCAGCGTAGTGCGGCTACGGTACACCCGCGCGTGCGGCAGGGTGTGCGCCGTCCGCGAATGCCGGCCGGTAGCCCCAATCGACGCCGCCACGCGCCCCGGGTCCCCGGGCACCCCAAAGGAGACGCGCATGAAGAAAAGCTGGATTGGTTGTCTGACCCTGCTGGCCGCCGCGTCCGGCTAGCGGCGCTGCCGTGCGGCCGATATCGGGGACCGGCTAGCGCAAAGGTGAGCCGTCTGCTCGGCGTGTCACGGCCTCAACGGCGTCAGTGTCACCGACGCGATTCCCAACCTGGCCGGCCAGAAGGCGGCGTACCTGGCGAGACCCAGCTGCAGGCCAGCTGAAGAGACGGCTCGCGCAAGAACGCCAGATCATGCGGCGTCCGATCGCCCGCGCAGCGCAGGCGCCGGAGGACTATCAGCAACGTGGCGGCGTTCTTCTCGTCATTGCCGGTGCTCGGCTGACGACCACGGCGCAGCCGGACTTCCTGCTCCAACCTGGCCAAGAGCGCGTGTGGCGTTCCCGAGGAACTACCGAAGGCACGTTCGCGCTAGTACACACACCGTCAACCGCGCCGGCATCACGCCAGGTGCGCTACACTGTACGCCAACCCAGTGGCCGCGAAGGTTGCGAGGCGGCCGAGGGCAACAAAGACCCCTGCCCGACGGCGGCGCGTGCCTGGTTGCTGAGGTGCAGTTCGCGGCCAAGCTCGGCGCCGTCAAGGAAGCCGATCGCCGGTGCCGACGGGTTCTTCGAGCCGGATCAGCTTGGTGGCCTACGCGGCGATGGGCGCGCAGACGCCGGCTGGGGCAAGGACATCCCGCGAGATGCTGCGCAACGAAGACGAGTGGAACTACGCGGTGTTCAATCGCTGGCAACAAGCGGCAGCGTCCAAGGCGTCAACGCCAGGCCGAGATGCCTGGCCTGCCGCAAGCCAGCTGGACAAGAGCGAGCTTCACCTTCTCGATTGACCGCTGATCATACCAGCGAAGTAGCGCAGCAGCCGGCGCACCGACAAGGCGCGCTGCACGACCTGCAGGCTCTTCTTAGCGGCCGGCCTGCATCGACTTGGCAGGGCGCTCTGCTTTGGTACACGACCGGCGCCGGCGCGGTGCGCCGCGCGGTCAGGCGCTGCACGCGCCGCCACCGCGCGGCAGGTCGAGATCTGTCACCGTCGGTGCCTGCCCGAGGCGGGCGCTGCGCACGGCCACCTCGCCGCGGTGCAGCTCGACGATGCGCTTGACGATGGCCAGGCCGAGGCCCTTGCCGCCGCCGTCGGCGTCGCCACGCGCCCGCGGAGCCTGTGTAGAGGCGGTCGAGACAGGTGCTCGAGGTCGTGCGACGGCGATGCCCGCTGCCGGTGTCGGCCACCGCCGATCGCGCACTGATCTCGATCGGCGCTGCGTCGCGCGGCGGCTGTCACGGCCGCCCGCCGGCCAGTGTGCTTCAGCGCGTTGTCCACCAGGTTGGCCACCGCGCGCTCGAACAGCAACTCGACGTCGACGGCGGCGAAGGTGCCGGCGTCATGACGCTGCTGTCGTGGCGCAGCGCGTCACGCCCTGCTGGGCGCGCGCGGTCGGCGAAGCGCATCGCGATGTCGTCGAGCACCACCGCCGAGGCCCACCGTCATCGGCTGCAGCTTGAACGCCGGCTCGTCGAGCAGCGCCAGATCGCCGGAGCGAGCGCACCAGCTGCGCGGCGTTGCGCGTGTTGCGCAGCGCGACCTCGAGCATCGCGCGCGATCGTCGGCGCGCGCCGCGTCGGCTGGCCCAGCGGCGGTCGAGCGTCTCCAGGCAGGCCACGGTGGCCGTCAGCGGCGAGCGCAAGCGTCGTGCGACAGGCCGCTGACGCTTTCGCGGCGGAACTGGATCGAGCCGGCGCATGCGCGTCACACTGCGAGCGCAGCCGGGCCAGCATGGCGTGGAAGCCGGCGCGCAGCTGCGCGAGGCTCGTCGCGCGGCGCGGCCGCTCGGGGCGGCGCCGGCTCGGGGTCGGCGACAGCGACCGCGCCGTCGAAGCCCTCGCGCGAGCGCGCCGACGCCACGGCATCGCTCAGGTCTTTGCGCAGCGGCCGCGTCACGGTGGCCATCGATCCCAGGCCGCGCACGCCGTCATCACCACGATCGGGCAGCGTACAGCCCCGGCAGCGCCGTGCCGGCCAGCGAGCTGGTGCGGCACCTCGACGCGGCCCGACGTCGAGGGCCCGGGCGGCTGGCTTCACCGGGTAGAGGTAGCCGGCGGTGCCGGCCTCGGGGCGGATCACCGTGCGCAGCAGCGGGCGCGCCGCCGCGATCACCGCGTCGACGATCTGGCGTGCTCGGGGTCGTCGCCCATCACCGCTGGGCGCGCGCGACTGGCGGTCGCCGGCGGTGGCCACTGCTTCGCCGCACCGGCTCGAGCTGCACACCCAGAAGCCGGCCTTGGGCTGCGCGCTGCACCGCTGGCGGCGAGCACGTCGCCCTGCCGCGTCGAGCAAGCACAGCTGCGAGCCGGGCTCGAACAGCGGCAGGTTGCGCAGGGAAAGCCGGTGAAGCCTTCGGGGTCGCGCACCTGCGGGTCGAGCAGATCCAGTGCACGGTGCCGATCCGCCGGCTCGACGAACGTCGTTGGCGCGCTCGTAGGTGGTCTCGTGCTCGAAGCGCTGGGAACGCCATCGCCAACGCGACAAAGTACGCCGAGCGCGGTGCAGACGCCGATGACGAAGATCGTCGAAGGCCAGCCGCAGGCGAACGGTCAATGGCAGCCCCCGCACCGCCGAGCACAGCGCGCGCCCCCGCGGGAGTGCTCGTCGCTTGCTTGGGGCGGCGCCCGGACGGCGCTCGCCGGCGCCCAGGAGACCGCGTCATGCGTCGGCGCGTCGGCGCATCTTGTAGCCGGCGCCGCGCACCGTGAGGATCAGCTGCGGCCGCATCGGATCGGCCTCGAGCTTGGCGCGCAGCCGGTTGATGTGCGTGGTCACCGTGTTGCTCGTAGCCGTCGTGCGTGTAGCCCCACACCGCATCGAGCAGCTGGGCGCGCGAGAACACGTGCCCGGGGTGCTGCGCGAAGTGCAGCAGCAGGTCGAACTCCAGCGCGGTGAGCTCGATCGCTCGGCCGCGGCACCGGCACCTCGCGCCGCGCCGCGGGATCTCGAGCTCGCCGTTGCGCACCACGTGCTCGCCGGCGCCATGCGCCTCGGCGCTGCGCGCCTGCGCAGCAGGTCGGCGCGGCGCAGCAGCGCTTTCACGCGGCGCCAGCAGTTCGGCCAGATGCGAAAGCGGCTTGGTCAGGTAGTCGTCGGCGCCGAGCTCGAGGCCGAGCACGCGGTCAGAGCTCGGTGGACTTGGCGGTCAGCATCAGGATCGGCAGTCGCGCGGCCCGGGCGCGCAGCGCTTTGCGAGACCTCCAGCCCGTCGAGCCCCGGCATCATCAGATCGAGGATCAGCAGGTCGGCTCGCTGCGCTCGGCCTGGCTGGCCAGCGCGCGGCTGGCCATCGGCCACCGGCCGTGCACCGTCGTAGTCCGGCGTTGGCGCAGGTTGAGGGCGATCAGGTCGCGGATGTCGGCCTGGTCTTCGGCAACGAGGATCGGTCGCGCGCCATGGCGGCTTCCATGCGGAGCTGTCGCCCCGTTGTGGCGCGTGTCTTACATCGATGTTATCTGGCTGTGAGGTTCGGTGAGCGTCGTGCGAGGGTCGCGACGCCACAGTGCCTCGCCACCGATCATCACGCAACGAGCCCGCCCGCCATGCATGCCTCCTGACTCGCCACCAGCCCACCGCCAGCCTCCACCGCCATCGCCGCTGCACCGCCTGGTCGACCCTGGCCGAGCACCGCGGACTACCTGGTGCGCTACGCGCAGCGCCGCCTGCACGACCCGGCGCTGGCCGAAGACCTGGTGCACGATGTCTTCGAGGCGGTGATGACCGGCCGCGCCAGCTTCGCGCGGCCGCTCGGCGGCGCTGCAGCTGGCTGGTGGCGATCCTGCAGCCACAAGATCGTCGACCTGGTGCGCGAGCGCACCGGGCCACGACAGCCCTGGACACCTGCGACGCGCCGACGGCGGGGGTGCACGCTGCCGTGCCCGCAACGCGCCCGACGAGGTAGCGAACGCGCGGCTGCTGTCGCACCACGCTGTCGCACGTACCTTTCAGCCGGCCTGCGTGACGCGCATTCTGGCAGCTGCGCGTGTTGCGCGATCCAGTAAAGCTGCTCGACATCACCAGGCAAAACCTGATGCGCATGCACCGCGCGCGCCGCTCAGCATTGTCGCGCACTGACGGCAGCCCGCGCGCATTCGCGGAAGCACATGCATTTGTCGCCGCACCGCCGCCCGTGGCGGAAGATGGACGCCGGCCGCACGATGCAATGTTCCGGCTGATGGGCAAGGCCGTGCCGCGTGGCGTGTGCGACGGCGTCTCTGATGCTGCCCCTGCGTCTGGTGGTAGCGCAGGAGCCACGCCGCAATGCGTTCGACGACCCGTTCGCCGCGGTGACGCACCGGCTTCGGCAGGCCTGCCCGCGGCGCCGAGGGACCGCTGCTCAGCGAAGGGCAGGTGCGCGCCGAGGCGCAACGACCGCGCGCAGCAGCGGCAGACCAGCTGCTGGCTGGCCGGGGGCTGCCGGCTGCACAGCGCCTACCCGTACGACAAGGGGAGATCGTGCCGCGCGTCGTCAAGTGCGGTGACGGCCGACGGCCGCTGGTGCCGACACCAGCGTGTGGGCCTCGGGCCAGCGGCGCTGGGTGTGGGCTCCAAGGGCTGCGTGGCCAAGGCCTGATGCGGCGGAGCGAGCGCTCGGAGTGCCTCGTGCGCCAGCATCGACGACGTCGAGGGCGTGCGTCAACGAGCGCTGATGGTCGGCGCAACGGGCCGCGCCGCCGTACAAGACGGTCGTGCCCATGAGCGCGGCGACACGGCAACTCAGCGGCCGACCGGCCCGAACTTGCTGCGCGCGCGGCCGAAGCCGACCTCGGCGGTATAGCAGGCTGCCCTGCGCAGGTCGATCGCCAGGTTGTGGATCCACTGAGACTCGCCGGCCATGTGGCTGGTGCGGCCGAAGCCGCCCACCACCTGGCCGTCGCTCGCGGCGCAGGACATAGACGCGGCCGTTGGCCCCGTCGGCGACGACAGCGGTACACGCTGCTGGGGCGACACGGCAAAGCTGACTGCTCCATGTCCCAGGCCGAGCCGTCGGCCAGCGTCTGCGCCTCGACGCGAGAACTCGGTGCTTGAAGCGTGCCCTGCCGGTCGAACACCTGGATGCGGTCGTTGACGCGGTCGCAGACATGACGACCAGGCCGTCGCTGCGACAGGCGCACGCAGTGCACCGGGTTGCCGAAACTGGCGCTGATAGCGCGTGCTTGCCGGGCTTGTAGGCCGGCGGCTTGCTCGTCGTTCGGCGTCTCGGTGCCATAGGCGCCCCAGTGGCGCTTGTAGGCACCGGTCTTGGCGTCGAACACGATGACGCGGCGGTTGCCGTAGCCGTCGGCGACGTAGAGCTCGCTTGCGTGCAGCATCCGAGCACCATGTGCGCGGGCCGGCCGAGCTGCGTCGTGGCTGTTGCTGCCGCCCGGTCTGCCGGCGCGGCCGATCTGCATCAGGAACTTGCCGTCGGGCGTGAACTTCGAGGATCTGGTGGTCCTCGTCGCTGTTGCCGCCGACCCAGACGTTGCCGTCCGGGTCGACGTAGATGCCGTGCTCGATCTTCGGCCACTCGTAGCCCGCGCCCGGGCCGCCCCAGCCGCGCAGGTAGCGGCCCGTGCCGTCGAACTCCACCACCGCGGCGGCAGCGACTTGCAGCAGCGGTGCGTCACCGGCTTGCTGGTCTTGGGATCCCACTCGTCGATCGAGCAGCGCGAGGCCGGCCGGTGCACCATCGAGACGTGGCCGTTGCGGTTCGTCGACCCGCGATGCCGGCCACCTGGCCGAACACCAACTGCACGCCGTTGTCCTCGGGCAAGCGCGCGGCGCACGCGGGATCGACGCGATACGCCGGCACGCTGGCGGCTGCGCCGAGGCTGGTCTGGCGCCAGCGCGCAAGCCGCGACAGCAGCCACGCCAGGCCGGCGGCCGTGATCGCTCGAAACATCGGGAGTCTCCTCGAGTCGGTGCGTGCAGCCCCGCACAGCAGTTTGTGCGCGCGATCGTGCGCGATCCGCGAGACGCCGGACGCAAGCGCTGCTAACCCGGCCCGCGCAATCCGGCTCGCGCGGCTCCGAAATCCCTGGCGCCACTGGGGGTTGGCTGCTGCGGCAATAGCTTTTGCCCTGGTGATCGTTGATTGACCCGCCGATGGCGCAACCCCTGGCCCCTGCCCACGCTGTACGACGGCCCCGCAACTTCCCCGAGCTGGGCGAGAGCGTGGCGCATCGGCTGTTTCAGCTTGATGCTGCAGATGCGCCGCAGGAAGTCGACCGCCGCATTGGTGCAGCGCGACCACCTCACCGATGCGCAGTGGAAAGGCGCTGTGGATGCTCAAGCTCGGCCGCGCCGGCGCCGCGCTGGTCAGGCCGGCCCGCGAGATGGGCGTCACGACGCGCCGGCGCGCGTGGCGCGCATGCTCGACCGCACCTCTGGGAACCGGGGCCTGATCGAGCCGCAGATTTGCGTTCGAGGCCGACCGCCAGATCGTTCGTCTGCGTCACTGACCGCGGCCGGAGCAAGCCGTGGCCAAGAAGGTGCCGTTTATTGCTGGCCGCCGGTGAACAACGATTTCCTGCGCGGCTTCAGCGAGGCCGAGATGGAGAGCGCAGCTGCGCCGCCTGCTCGCCCACGTGGGCGACAGCGGCGCATGCGCTGCAAACCGACAGCGAGGCCGCATGAAGCTCTCGTTGCGTGAGCTGATCAACTTGCCGCACTTGCCGCACTTCCCGCCTGAGATCGGCAGAGCGCGCGCGTCGCGGTGTCGCTGACCGCGGAACGGCCGCGCTGGCGTTGCTGGCCAGCGCCGTGCTGCTGATGGGCTGCGCCGTACCAACCACCGCACCACCGAGCCGCCGTTAGCGCGCAGGCGGCCGAACTCGAGTGCCGGCGCAACGCGCGACCCGTGGCGAGGCGCGCTGGTGGAGCCGCTACGGCGTACCGCGCTCGACCGCTCTGATCGAGCAGGCACTGGCCAGCCAGCACCGCGCACGTGGTGCAGGCGCGCATCCGCGTGGCCGACGCCGCGGTGCGCACCGCCGATGCGGCCCGCAGCAGCCGCAAGGCGCGCTCGGCGCGCCGAGGCCACTTATCAGCGCTTGACGAGGCAGCATCTACCCGCCGCCGCTGGCGCGGTTCGACGCGCTGGACTGGCCGACGTCACGGCCAGGCGTCAGCTGGGAACTCGACCTGTTCGGCACGTCAACGCGCCGCGCTCGACTCGGCGATCGGTCAATGGCGCGCCACGCAGGCCGATGCGCAGGCCGCCAGGCGTGCCGCTCGCGCGCCAACGTGGCCGGCCCTGCTTCACACCTGGCGCGGCTGCGTCGAGGCACGCGCCGTGCCGATCAGGCGCTGCAACAGCGCGAACAGGTCGTCTCGCTGGTGCGCCAGCGCATCACCGCGGGACTGGACACGCAGGTCGACACTGAAACAGGCCGAGGAGCCTGGTCGCGCAATCGAGGTCGATATCGAATCGCTGGGCGAATCAATCGGCCGCACCCGCCATGCGCTGGCCGAGCTGGTGGGCGGCGCGGCCGCAGGCGCTCGATGCATTGGCGCCGGCGCTGCAGCCGGTTGCGTCGTACCCGAAGTGCCCGACAGCCTGCCGGCCGACCTGCTGGAGCGCGCGGCCCGACCTGGTGGCGCAACGCTGGCGATGTCGAGGCCGCCACCCGCGACAGCGCCGTCGCGCGCGCGCAGTTCTATCCGAACGTCAACCTCACCGGCCTTCGTCGGGCTGTCGTGCGCTCGGGCTGAACCGGCTGTTCGACGGCAGGCTCGCTCATCTACGGCGGTGGCCCCGCGCTGCACCTGCCGATTTTCGATGCGGGGCGGCTGCAAGACTAACCTCGATGCGCGCCGCGCCGATGTCGATGCCTCGATCCGAGGCCTACAACGGCGCGTTGCTGCGCGCTGCGCGAAGTGGCCGACGAACTGACCGGCCTGCGCTCGATCGAGCGCCAGCAAGTGGCGCAGCGCGACGCCACCGCTGCCGCCAATGCGGCGTACGACCTCGCGGTGCAGCGCTACCGCGCAGGGCTCGGCCAATTTCCTCGTCAGATTGCTGGCGGCGCAGACCACCGTGCTGACGCAACGCCTGGCCGACACCGACCTGAAGGCCCGACACCTGACCAGCGGAGTCGCGCTGGGTGCGGGCGCTGGGCGGCAGGCTTCGATTGCCGGAAGCGACCTGCCGCAGAACACCGCCGCGCGCTTGAGGCGCCATGATCGATCACGAGAAGTCCCCACCATGGCAGCAAGAAACCCAATCGTCCCCTGCCGCCGCCAATGGCGCGGCGTCCAACAGCGCAAGCCAGCGTTGGTCGCGCTGACTGCCGTCGTTGTTGTGGCCGCGCTGGGTTACGGCGCCTATTGGTCGCTGGTGTTGCGCCATCAGGAGTCCACCGACAACGCGTACGTGCAGGCGCCGATGGTGCAGATCACGCCGCAGTGGCGGGCACCGTGCTCGGCGTTGCTGGTCGACGACACCGACATCGTGAAGGTCGGGCAGCCGCTGGTCGCGCCTGGATCCGGCCGATGCCCGACTGACGCTCGATCAGCGCCGAATCGCAGCTTCGCGCAGACCGTGCGCGAGGTGCGCACGCTGTACGCCAACAACGGCGCGCTTGACGCAACGATCAAGCTGCGCGAGGCCGAGGTGGCGCGCATGCAGTCGGAGGTGGCGCGCGCCAACGACGACGTCGCGCGGCGCCAGCCGTTGACCGCCACCGGCGCGGTGGCGGGCGAAGAGATGCAATCACGCCGAGATCCACGCTGTCCGCCGCCAACAGCGCACTGGCCGGTGCCCGCTCGGCGCTGGCCGCGCGCGCAGAGCAGGCGGCCAGCAACCGTGCGCTCACCGAAGGCACCAGCGTCGACAAGCACCCCAACGTGCAGCGCGCCGCCGCCGCGTGCGCGAGGCCTGGCTCGACGCGCAGCGCAACGAGCTGCCGGCACCGGTGGCTGGCCAGGTGGCGCGGCGCACGCGTGCAGGTGGGCCAGCGCATCAGCGCCCGGCACGCCGCTGATGTCGGTGATCCCGCTCGACCAGGTGTGGGTCGAGGCCAACTTCAAGGAAGTGCAGTTGCGCGACATGCGCATCGGCCAGCCCGGTCGACGCTGAAGGCCGACTCTACGGCAGCCGCAGTCGACTACGACGGCCGCGTCGTCGGCCGTCGGCGCCGGCACCGGCGCGGCGTTTGCGCTGCTGCCGGCGCAAAACGCCACCGGCAACTGGATCAAGGTGGTGCAGCGCGTGCCGGTGCGCATCGAGCTCGATCCGAAGCGAGCTCGCTGCGCACCCGCTGCGCGTGGGACTGTCGATGGAGGCCACCGTCGATCGTGCACGAAACACCGGGCGCGCCAGTGCTGAGCCGCGCAGGCGCTGCACCGCGCGAGCAGCCAGACGCTGGCGCTTCGACGTGCCCAGTGCCGAAGGCCGACCGCCGCGTGCACGAGATCATCGCCGCCAACCTCGGCCGCAGGGCGTCGCGCGCTCGTCACCGATCGTCGGCGCACCGGTCGTCGGCGCGGCGGCATCGATCACGCACTGAGCGCCTGCATGACTTCCGCGTGGCGGCGCCCGCGCGCAGCCGCGCCAGCCAGTCGCCTTCCGCGCCGCCGGCGCCGCGCCGCCGCCGCGACCTTTGGCGTTCCGCCGCTGCAGGGCGCCGAGCGCGCGCTCGGCACGCTCGGTGCTGTCGCTGGCGACCTTCATGAACGTGCTCGACACGTCGATCGCCAACGTGTCGATCCCGGCGATCGCCGGCGACCTGGGCGTCAGCCCGACGCAGGGCACCTGGGTCATCACGTCGTTCGCGGTGGCCAACGCGATCTCGGTGCCGCTGACCGGCTGGCTCACGCAGCGCTTCGGCCAGGTGCGCCTGTTCACCGCCAGCGTGCTGCTGTTCGTGCTCGCGTCGTGGCTGTGCGGCCTGGCGCCGAGCATCGAGATCGCTGATCGCGTTCCGCGTGCTGCAGGGCGCTGGTCGCCGGGCCGATGATCCCGCTGTCGCAGACGCTGCTGCTGGCGAGCTACCCGCCGGCGATGGCCGGCACGCGCGATGGCGATGTGGGCGATGACGACGCTGGTGGCGCCGGTGATCGGGCCGCTGCTCGGCGGCTGGATCACCGACAACATCGTCGTGGCCGTGGATCTTCTACATCAACATCCCGGTCGGGCTTGCTGGCGCGGCCGCTGCACCTGGTCGATCTACCGCTAACGCGCGACGCCGGTCCGCGCAAGGCTGCCGTTCGACGACGTCGGCCTCGGCGCTGCTCGTGCTGTGGGTCGGCGCGCTGCAGATCATGATCGACAAGGGCAAGGAGCTCGACTGGTTCGGCTCACCGCAGATCGTCGCGCTGGCGGTCGTGGCGGTGGTCGGCTTCGCTGTACTTCCTCGCCTGGGAGCTGACCGACGAAGCATCCGATCGTCGACCTGCGCCTGTTCGCGCGGCGCAACTTTCTGGTCGGCACGCGTCGCGCTGTCGGTCGGCTACGGCTTGTTCTTCGGCAACGTCGTGCTGCTGCCGCTGTGGCTGCAGCAATGCATGGGCTACACCGCGACGCTGGTCGGGGCATGGTGCTGGCGCCGGTGGGCCTGCTGGCCATCGTGCTGTCGCCGTGGGTCGGCAAGAACGTCGGCGCAGCTCGATCCGCGCAAGCTGGCGACGGTGGCCTTTCGTCGGCTTTGCGCTGGTGCTGTGGATGCGCTCGAACTTCAACACCAACGCCACGGTGTGGGCGATCCTGATTCCGACGCTGCTGCAGGGTGCGGCGATGGCGTTCTTCTTCTTCATCCCTCTGCAGGCCATCGTGTTCAGCGGCCTGACGCCCGAACGAGTTGCCGAGCGCCTCGGGCATGTCGAACTTCGTGCGCATCAGCGCCGGCGCGTTCGGGCACCTCGGTCTTCACCACGCTGTGGGACAACCGCGCGGTCGCTGCACCACGCGCAATTGACCGAGTCGCTGCACCGCGGCAACGACGCCGCGATGCAGGCGCTGGCGCGCCTCGGCGCCTCAGGATTATCGCCCGAGCAGGGTCAGGCGTTGCTGAATCGCATGGTCGATCAGCAGGCGTACACGATGGCCGCGACCGACCTCTTCTACTGTCGGCGCTGTTGTTCCTCGGGCTGATTGCGATGGTCTGGTTCGCTCAGCCACGAACCAGCGGCGCCGCGGCAGCCGACGCCGGTGGCGCGCACTGACGCGCGAGGCGCTTACGCCGCCGCCCAGCCACCACCAGTAGCCTGCAAGAATGGCGAGTGCGCCGGACCCCAGCGCAATGCCTGTGCGCCCTCGATGCGCCAGCATCTCGCGCGCCAGTGGCGCAGCACGCTGCGCCCCGGCGAAGCGCCGCCACGTCTGGCCCAGCCCAAGCGATCTCTGTGTCCACCGACAGTTGCATCAGGCTGCGTCCGGTGAAATCGACCGAACAACAGGCCGGCCCGTGGATACACGCTCAGGTTGCCGAGTGTATTGAACATGTTGTTGCCGGAGAAATCGGGCACCGTCAGCGAGTGAACACCGTCGGCATCGCGCTCGACGCGCACGAAGCCCGGTTTTCCGCCGCGGTGCGACACGTCGACGCCATGGGCCGCGTCGCGGTCCAGCTGGCTCGGCGGCACGCTGCTGGCGATGAAGTAGGTGTCGGCGCCGCGCACCAGCGCCTCGCCCGCGGCGTCCAGCGCGCCCGCCTTGACGACACGCGTGCTGCTCGCGTCGGTGTCGCCGACCCACTGCGCATGGCGTGCCTGGATGTATTTCGGGCAGTTGCCAAAGCTCTGACGAACGCCGCGATCTCGAGAAGCCCTTGCCACGCAGCGCCGAAATCACGCCGTTCAGGCGATTGCGGCGCCGCGTGTGCGGCTCGATGCCGAGCACGGCGACCGGGGCGCCGACGCGAACCACCTGCGACAGCGGATCGGTCGTCAGCGGCAGCGTCTCGATCGCCAGCGTGTGGGCATTCGGGGAATGCACGAATCCGGGCGGCCCTGCCAGCGGTGAAGCCCGCGGCTGGCCATCGCTGTCCACGCTGCCCAGCAGCACAGAACGGCAACCGACCGAACAGTTCACGGTGCTGGTCGGGCATCTGGTCGCGCATCACCAGCGCGCCAACCTCGGCAAAACGCTCGCGCAGGCCGACCCGTTGTTGCATCGTTTGTTCGCCGCTGTGAAAGGCTTCGTGGGGTTCGCATCTTCATCATGTCGCCGATGATGGTGGCGCCACTTCGCCGCCGCAACGCCGCGGCGCGCAGTGGATTGCTGCGTGCCGCGCAACAATCGCCGCCGCTGTTCTACCATCGCCACGATGGATCAGCTCAAGGCCATGGCGACCTTCGTTCGCATCGCCGACGAAGGCGGCTTCACCGCGGCGTCGCGCGCGCTCGACGCGTCGGTGCCCGCAGTGGTGCGCTCGCTGGCCGCGCTCGAGGCCAGTCTCGGCGTGCGGCTGTTCAACCGCACGACGCGCCGCGTCGCGCCCACCGAGGAGGGCCGCCGCTACCTCGAGCACTGCCGGCAGATCCTGGCCGCGCGGTCGACGAAGCGGGGCGCGCCGTCAGCAGCGAATCGTCAGCGATCGCGGGCCCGCTGATGGTGACGGCGCCGGTGATGTTCGGGCAGCTGCACGTGGCACCGGCGGTGACGCGATTCGTGCAGCGCCACCGCGAGGTGCAGCTCGAACTGGTGCTGCTCGACCGGGTGGTCAACCTGCTCGATGAAGGCTTCGACGTCGGCATCCGCATCGGCGCGCTCGAAGACTCGTCGCTGGTCGCGCGTCACGTCGGCGCGGTGCGGCGCCTGGTGGTGGCCAGTCCCAGCTACTTGCGCCGACACTGGCGTGCCCAAGCACCCGCGCGACCTGCAGCAGCACGATTGCGTGCGCCAGTCAGGCAGCGCGCGCCAATTGTCGTTTCACGAGGATGGCAAGGTGTTCACGGTGCCGGTGCACGGCAGCCTGCGCTGCAACCACGTGCCGACCGTGGTCGACGCCTGCGTCGCGGGCCTGGGCTGCGGCGTGCTCATGTCGTACCAGGTCGATGCGATGCTGAAGGCCGGCAAGTTGAAGGCCGTGCTCGAGGCTTCGAGCCGCCGCCGCGACCGGTGAGCCTGCTCGTGCCGCAAGCGCGCATGCTGCCGGCACGCACGCGCGCTTTCATCGACTGGATGCTGCGCGAGTTGCGCGGGTTCAAAGGGCAGGTGTGAGGAGTGAACCAACCGCACGCAGGCTCGCGCCTGCAGGCGCTCGCTCCTCGTGAGCCGTTCGCCAGTGCGCAGGCACTGGCTCACGCGTCACTCGGCCTTAGCCCCCGAGTCCTTCACCACCTTCGCCCACTTGACGATCTCGGTGGCCTGGTACTTCGCCAGCTCGTCCGGCGTCGACAGCCACGGCTCGAGGCCGATGCCCCTGAGCTTGTCCTCCACATCGGGCAGCGAGAACAGCGCGCTTCAACTCGCCATTCAGACGTGCCACCACGTCTGGCGGCGTGCCGGCCGGCGCGAACATCGCGAACCAGGTGGTCGCTTCGAATCCGGGCACCGTCTCGGCCACCGTGGGCACGTCGGGCGCGGCCGGCGAGCGCTTGAGCGTGGTCTGCGCGATCGCGCGGATCTTGCCCTCCTTGGCCATCGGCAGCGCCGACGGCATGTTGTCGAACATCAGCTGGATCTGCCCGCCCACCAGGTCGGGGATCGCGAACTGTCGGCCCTTGTACGGCACATGCGTCATCTGGGTGCCGGTCATCGACTTGAACAACTCGCCCGACACGTGCACCGACGAGCCGATACCCGGTGACCCGAAGCTCAGTTTGTTGGGGTTGGCCTTCATGTAGGCGACCAACTCCTGCACCGATTTCACCGGCAGGTCGTTGGTCACCACCAGCAGATTGGGCGCCGACGCGATGCAAGGCCGACCGGCGTGAAGTCCTTGACCATGTCGTACGGCATCTTCGAGTACAGCGCGCCGTTGATCGAGTGCGTGCCGACAGTGCCGATCACCAGCGTGTAGCCGTCGGGCGGCGACTTGGCGACGATGTCGGCACCGATGTTGCCGCCCGCGCCGGCCTTGTTGTCCACCACGATCGGCTGGCCGAGTTGCGCGCGCTCGCTGAACAGTCGCGCCAGGATGTCGGGCGCGCCGCCGGTGGGGAACGTCACCACCAGGCGAATCGGCTTGTTGGGATAGGTCCCTTGTGCTGGGGCGGGGCCAGCGGCCAAGCCCAACAGCGCGCCGATCACGAGCGCGGCGTGGCGAATCGAGGTCATGCGTGGTGTCTCCTGCGTGATAGCGATGCCGAAACCGATCGCGCCGCAGGATAGCCCAACGGCACTGCGGCGAGGATCACCGCGCTTGCGTGATCGCGCGCCGCAAACGAGGCGCCAGATCGTGCAGCCGCTCGAGCGGCTCATTGGCGAATACCAACCGCAAATAGCGAGCGGTGTCGTCCTCGCCCCAGTTTTCCATCGACGTCGCCGCCACGCCGTGCTCGAGCACCGCGGTCGACGCCTGCGCGCCGGTGAGGCCGTGCTTGGTCATGTCGATCAACAGCGACCAGCCGCCCGCCGCGGGAATGACGTCGAAGTCCGGCGCCAGCGATCGCACGATGAGGTCGTGGCGCTGCTGCCAGGTGGCCACACTGCCGGCGATGCCGTCATCGGACGCCTCGATCGCCACCGCCACCGCCTGCTGCGCGATGCCCACCGGGCACACCACGTTGGAGATCGCCACGCGGCCGATCGCCTCGGCCGCCTGCAGCGGGCACACCACCCAGCCGACGCGCCAGCCGATCATGCGGTACTCCTTGGAGGCCGCGCCGACGGTGACCGTGCGCTCGGCCATGCCGTCGAACTGCGCCGGGTGCCAATGCGGCACGGCGTCGAACAACAGGCGCTCCATCGCGCTGTCGTAGATCATCCAGGCATCGGCGGCCACGCACGCCGCGCACACCGCCAGCCACTCGTCGCGGTTGAGCACCGCGCCGCTGGGCATCGACGGGCTCATCATCAGGAACGCGCGCGTGCGCGGCGTGACGGCGCGCACCAGCGTGGAGGGATCCAGTCGCCAGCCGCTGCCGCTGGGCAGCAAACGAATGAAACGGGGCACGCCGCCGGCCAGCCGCACGCGGTTGATCAGGCCCACGTAGGTGGGGCTGGTCAACACCACCTCGTCACCGGGCTCGATCAACGCGAGCAGCACGTTGAGCACGCCGCTCAGCCCGCCCGCCGAGATGAAACATTGGCGCCACCAGTCGATGCTGCCGCTGGTGTAGCCGCCCGTGCGCTCGACCAGGTGCGTGGCGGCCCGGCGAAGGCGATCGTGGCCGAAGAAGGGCAAGTAGCTGTTGGCGTCGTCGTCGTTCACGGCCTCTCGGGTGGCGTCGAGCGCTGCCGGCGGCGGCCGTAGATCGGTGTCGAGGTTCTCCAGCCGCAGCACCGAGGGGTCGCGCAATGCGTCGGCGGCGTCGCCCATGCGCTCGACGCCGATCGGCGTCATCGACGCGGTGCGTGCACCGGCACGCGGCGCACCAGAAGAAGGCATCGGCATTGCAGGCTCCCGGGTCGGTCGATGCGGCAATCCACGCTTTGTACGATCATCGCCGGCCACTGTCGAAATCGGGCGTCGCCGCGCGACATTGTCCAGGCGCGGCATTCCCGCAGCGCCGACACACCTGGAGCACCGAGATGGAATACATGCTGATGATCTACTCCGAGCCCAACGGCTTCGAGAAACTGAGCCCGTCGCAACAAGCCGAAGGGCTTGCCGCCTATGGCGCCTACCACGAGGCGCTGAAAAAGGCCGGCGTGCTGAAGAACAGCAACCGGCTGCGTCCGGCGGCCTCGGCCACCACCGTGCGCCTGCAATCAGGCAAAACGCAGGTGCTCGACGGCCCGTACGCCGAGACCCGCGAGCAACTCGGCGGCTACTTTCTGATCGACGTGCCCGATCTCGACGCGGCGCTGTCATGGGCCGCGCGCTGCCCCGGCGCGGCACACGGCATCGTCGAAGTGCGGCCGGTCTGGGTGATGTGATCGAACACTGCTCGAATCGTGAGTTCTGGTGCTAGCGTCGCCGCACTGGCTGCCGAGACGGCAGCCAGGCAAGCTACAGCAAGCTGATCGCGTTTCTCGCCGCGCGCACGCGCGATGTCGCCGGCGCCGAGGATGCCTTGTCCGAGGCGCTGGCGGTCGCGCTCACCGACTGGCCCGAGAAGGGCGTGCCCCAAGCGCCTGACGCGTGGCTGCTGACGGTGGCGCGGCGCAAACTGGTCGATGCCTTGCGCCGGCGCCGCCTCGACGAAGACGCATCGGCGCACCTGCAATGGCTGGCCGAGCTGCACGACGACGATGAGGCCGAGCCCGCGTGGCCCGACCGGCGGCTGGGCCTGCTGTTCGCGTGCGCGCACCCTGGCCTTCAGCGCGATCTGCACGCGCCGTTGATGCTGCAGGTGGTGCTCGGCTTCGACGCCGCCACCATCGCGTCGGCATTCCTGATCGCACCGGCCACGATGGCGCAGCGCCTGGTGCGCGCCAAGGCCAAGATCCGTCAGGCCGGCATCGGCTTCGAGGTGCCGCAGGGCGAGGCGCTGGCGGGAGCGCCTCGGCCACCGTGCTCGACGCCATCTACGCGGCATACGCCGAGGGCTGGTCCGACCCCGAAGGCGTCGACGCGCGGCGGCGCAACCTCGCCGACGAGGCGATCTGGCTCGGCCGCCTGGTGGCCTCGCTGTTGCCCGACGAGAGCGAGACGCTGGGGCTGTTGTCGCTGATGCTGCACGCCCATGCGCGACGCGATGCGCGGCGCAACGGTGCCGGCGACTACGTGCCGCTCAGCGAGCAGGACCCCGCACGCTGGGATGCGGCGATGGTCGACGAAGCCGAGACGCTGCTGCATCGGGCCAACCGATGCGACGGAATACCAGCCCGCTACCAGCTCGGAAGCGGCGGTGCAATCGGCGCACGCGATGCGCCGGCGCACCGGCGTGATCGATTGGCCGGCGATCGAGCACCTGTACGACGCGTTGTGCGAGCTCACCGGCTCGCCGGTGGCGGCGCTCAATCGCGCCGTGGCGTTGGCCGAGACGCGAGGTCCCGCGGCGGGGCTGGCCGCGCTCGACGCGCTGGCCAGCGATGCGCGCCTTGCCGAATATCAACCCTATTGGGCGGCGCGTGCAGAGCTGTTGATGCGCAGCGGCGCCAACGAGGCGGCCCAGCAGGCCTACGCGCAAGCGATCGGTCTGGAGCGCGAGTTCGCGGTGCGGCGATACCTGCAGCAGCGTGCCGGTGCGCAGGCGCGGTGTGCAGACGGGTCCCCGGGCGCGGCCCGCGCCGGCACGCCGCCGGCGGTCACTTAGGCGACTGGCCCATCAGGTCGCGCAGGTAGCAACCCTGCGTGCCGCACGTAGCGATCCAGCACAAAATCTGCGGGCCCTGGGCTCGGCTGACGCGCCGCGTCGACCGTGGTCCATCACGAGGAGACTCCGACATGCAGACATGGAAACTCGCGCTCGCCGCGGCGGCGTGCGCATTCGGCGCCGCCACCGCACAGGCCCAGGACATCCGCATCGGCGCTGACCTACCGATGAGCGGGCCCAACTCGGAGTACGGCGAGCTGTTCTCCAACGCCGCCAAGCTGGCGATCGAACACATCAACGCCGACAAGCTGTTGAGCAAGAAGCTCGAGCTGGTGATCGAAGACAGCCAGGCGCAGCCGCAGCAGGGCGTGGTGGCGATGAACAAGCTGGTCAACGTCGAGAAGGTGCCGTTCGTGCTGTCGGCGTTCACCGCGGTGTCCAAGGCGGTGGCGCCGGTGGGCGACAAGGCGCACGTGGTCACGGTCAACGGCGGCGCGATCGGGCCCGATCTGGCCGAGCTCGGCGACTACTTCTGGAACGTGATCCCGCTGGTCAACCTCGAGGTGCTGGCGATGGCGCCGTATCTGGTGAAGGAGCGCGGCTGGAAGAAGATCGCGCTGTGTGTACGTCGACGACCCGGCGGGCGAGGCGATTCGCAAGGAGCTCGAAACCCACGTGCCGAAGAACGGCGGCGCGCTGGTGGCAGCGATCCAGGTGCCGCGCGCATCGCAGCAGTTCTCCGGCGTCGCCGCCAAGGTGCGCGAAGCGTCGCCCGACCTCGTCTACATCGCGTCGTTCGGCGCGCAGCAGGCGCAGATCGCCAAGCAGTTGCGCGACAACGGCGTGACGCAGCAACTCGCCAGCTACTCGGCGTACTCGGCGCCCACCGCGGCGCAGCTGCCGGAATCCAAGGGTGCGCTGTACACCACGCAGGTCATCAACTGGGATGGCGACGCGCTCGAGCCAGCGCGTGGCGGAAGGACTGGAAGGCCAAGACCGGCAAAGAGCCGAGCGCCTACATCGCCAACTACTACAACGCGGTGCTGATCTTCGCCAAGCTGGCGCAGGCGCTGGAGAAGTCGGGGCAGCCGATCACCGGCGAGAACTTGCTCAAGCAGCGCAAGGCCATGCCCAGCTTCGACGTCGTCGGCGGCAAGCTGACGTTTCTGCCCAACGGCACGGTCAGCGTGCCGCTGCAGATCAACGAGACCGATGGCGGCGCCGGCAAGGCGGTGAAGGCCAACATCGTCGTCGCGCCTTGATACTGCGCCCGCCGCGAGGCGCGCCCGACGGCGCGCGCTGAGTCGACCGTGCTGCTGCTCCAACTCCTGATCAACGGCCTGCAGTTGGGCGCGATCTACGCGCTCACCGCGGTGGGCTTTGCGCTGATCTTCGGCTCGACGCGCATCTTTCACGTCGCGCACGGCGCGGCGTTCACGATCGCGGCGTATCTGTTCTGGTGGTCGTTCAGCAAGCTGCACTGGCACTGGGTGCCAGCATTCGGGCTGGCCACCGCGGCGGTGATCGCCTTCGGCCTGGCGATGGAGCGCTGGATCTATCGACCGATCCAGCGCCACGAGGGCGCGTTCTTCACGGTGTTCATCGCCGCCTTCGGCATGCAGATCGTCGTGCAGAACGCCGTCGGCACGATCTTCGGCCGCGGCTTCGAAACCGTGACGGTGGTGTTATCGCGCGCGGTGCCGCTGGCCTCGAGGGTTGTACGTGGCGCCGATCGCCGTCGTCGCGATCGGCGCTGCGATCGTGTGCTTCGCCGGGCTGGCGTGGTTCCTGACGCGCACGCAGGTCGGCACCGGCCTGCGCGCGCTGTCGGACAACCCCGATCTCGTGCGCGTGTTCGGCCTGGATCCAACACGCCTGTCGCAGGTGGCGTTCGCGCTCGGCTCCGCGCTCGTCGTGCCCGGCGCCGCGCTTCACCGCAGCCACGCAGGGCATCAACCCCAACATCGGCGCGCACATCATGCTGATCAGCCTGGCCGCCACCATCGTCGGCGGCATCGGCTCGCTCACCGGTGCGGCGTGCGGTGGCCTGCTGCTCGGCCTGGCCGAAAGCGTCGCGCTGTGGAAGCTCGATGCGCAGTGGAGCGAAGGCGTGACCTTCGTGATCCTGTTTCGTGTTCATCATCTTCCGGCCCGCGGGCTTTCTCGGCCGCCCGCTGGGCGCCAAGTGACGGAGCCTTCAGCGTGCTGGCCTACTTGACCAATCTGGCGGTGCTGATCAGCATCAACGCGATCCTCGCGGTGACGCTGAACTTCGTGCTCGGCTACGCCGGCATCTTCTCGATGGCGCATGCGGTGTTCTTCGGCGTCGGCGCCTACACCGCCGCGTTCGTGGCCATCAAGCTCGGCGGCGGCTTTCTGCTGGCCACCGGGGCCGGCATGGCGGTGGCGGCATTGATCTCGCTGGCACTGGCGCTGCCGGCACTGCGCGTGCGCGGCGAGTACTTCGTCGCCGCATCGCTCGGACTGCAGATGCTGGCGATCACCGTGTTCTCGGAGTGGAAGGCGTTCACCGGTGGCATCGGCGGCATCACCAACATCCCGCCGGCGCGACTGTTCGGCTTGGGCGCTGACGACACCGGCGCAATACCTGGCGCTGACGCTGCTGTGCCTGGCCGCGGTGCTGGTGATTCTGCTGGCTGCTGGTGCGCGGCAGCTTCGGCCGCAGCCTGAAAGCAATCCGCGACAACGAAACGGCCGCCGCGACATACGGCAAGAACGTGGCGGTGGTCAAGACGATCGCTGTGGCGGTGTCGTCATCGCTGGCCGCGGTGGGCGGCTCGCTGTATGCCTCCTACATGAGCTTCGTCAACGTCGAGAGCTTCACGCTCGACACGTCGGTGCTGCTGATCGCGATGGTGATCATCGGCGGCATCGCCACGCTCATCAGGCCCGATCGTCGGCACCGTGCTGATCCTGCTGCTGCCGGCGGCGTTGATCGTACCTGCCCGCACTGCCGAGCACCGAGATCGGCTCGATCCAGCAGATCGTCTACGGTGCCGCGATGGTGCTGTTGATGATCTTCGCCCCGGCGGCGTGTGGGGCTTGCAGGCGGCGCCGAGGGCGCTGAGCGATGACCGGCACCGCAGTGCGGTTGCTCGAAACGCGTGGGCTGTCGGTCAGCTTCGGCGGCCTGAAGGCCGTCGATGACGTGTCGCTGGTGCTGCGTGCCGGCATCGTCACCGCGCTGGTCGGGCCAACGGCGCCGGCAAGACGACGCTGTTCAATCTGATCACGGGTCACCTCGCTGCGGCACGCGGGCGACGTGCGCTGGCTCGGTCGCAACATTCGAGGCCTGCCGCATTGGCAGCATCGCGCGCAAGGCATCGGCCGCACGTTCCAGGGATCTGAAGCTGTTCGATCACATGAGCGTGATCGAGAACGTCGCTCGCGGTGACCGAACGCGACGCGTGGTTGTGGCAGCGGGGCGGTGCCGTGGCGCGCCGGTAGAGCGGCAGGCGCGCGCCGAAGCAGCCCTTGAGGCGGTGGGTTTGGCCGACCGGCGGCACACGCGCGCACTTGACCTCGCCTATGCCGAGCGCAAGTTTCTGTCGGTGGCGCGGCTGCTGGCCAGCGGCGCGCGGCTGTGGTTGCTCGACGAGCCGGCGTCAGGACTCGACCCGCGCTCGTACTGAGCGCTTTCTGACGCTGTTGCGCGCGCAGCTGCCGCTCGGCGCGCACGATCTGCATCATCGAACACAACCTCGACATCGTGCACGGCATCGCGGATCGCATCGTGTTTCTCGACCAGGGCCGCGTGCTGGCCGAAGGCAATCCGAAGAGCATCCTGTCGGATCCCGAACCTGGCCGCTATCTACTTCGGCGAGCGCGCAGCATGAGCACGCCACACGTCGAATCGATGCCGGTGTTGAGCGCGGTCAGGCTCGAGGTGGCCTACGGCGGCAAGCCGGTGCTCGCTCGATGTGTCGCTGGAGCTGCGCGCCAACGAGGTGCTGTGCGTGATCGGCCACAACGGCGCCGGCAAGTCGACGCTGATGCGCGCGCTGTTCGGCTTGGTCAAGCCGCGTGCGGGCGAGTGCTGGTCGACGGCGCCGCGGCTGCCGCAGCACATCGCCGCGCGCGTTGCCGCGTGCGGCGTGGCGATGATGCCCGAGGGCCGCGGCATCTTTCCGAGCCTGACGGTGGCCGAGGTGTGGGGCTGGCGCTCGGATCGGCCGACGTGGCTGCAAGGCCGAACGACCGGCGCGCATCGAGTGGGTGCTGACGGTGCTGCCGCCGGTGCGCGGCTTTTTCAACAAACGCACCGGCCTGCTGTCGGGTGGCCAGCAGCAGATGGTGTCGATCGGCCGCGCGCTGCTCGGCCAGCCGCGCTGCCTGATCGCTCGACGAGCCGTCGATCGGGCTGGCGCCCAAGCTCTTTCAGGATCTGATGCAGCCGATCCGCGCGCTGCAACAGGAACGCCGCCTGAGCATCCTGCTGGTCGAGCAAAACGTGCGCGAGGCGCTCAAGGTGGCTGACCGCGTGGTGGTGATGAAGGCCGGACGCGATCGTGCGCGAGGCGATGCCCGGACGAGCTGAAGGACAACGCGGCGTTGATGGAGCTGTGCTGAGGCACTGGCGGTGCCGCGCGGTCACCGGTTCGCCGCGGACCGCGCAACCGTGGCGACCACTTTGCGCAGCGCCAGCAGTGCGGCCGATTGATCGGCCGCGCGCCAGGATCAGCGGCGTGATCACGTCGGCATGCACCTTGGGCAACGCGTGGCGCTCCACCGCGGCATGCTGAACGGTGTCGAGCACCGACTCGGGCACCAGCGCGATGCCGGTGCCCGAGGCGACACACGCAACGATGGCGTGGTACGAGCTCAATTCGAGCACGCGCACCGAGGCCACACGGTCGCTGCCCAGCCAGTGCTGCAACACACGCCGGTAGGCGCAACCACTCGGGAACGCGATCACCGAGTCGCCATCGACGTCCTGCGGGCGGCGAATCGGCGAGTGGTCGAGCGACGAAAGTGATGACCAGCCGTTCGCGGAACAGGCGCTCGGCCACCAGGTCCTTGCTCGAGGGCACCTCGGCAGCGAACGCCGCCTCGACGCGACGATCGAGCACTGCGGCCGTAAGCGCGTCGTTGGTGCCGGTCATCAGCTCGACCCGCACATCCGGATAGGCCTTGTGGTAGGCCGCGAGCACCCTGGGCAGACGGCTCGCCGCGGTGCTTTCGAGCGCCCCAACCGCAACAGCCGCGCGGCGGCGCCTTGGACACCGCGCCGAGCGCCTCGGCCGACAGGGCGCAGCAGCTTGTCGGCATAGCCCAGCAGGTGCTCCCCGCTCGGCGACAGGAACAGGCGCTGCTTCTCGCGCACGAAAAGCTGCGCCCCCACCGATTGCTCGAGTTGCTTGACCCGGGTGGAGATGTTCGACGGCACGCGGTGCAGCTTGGTCGCCGCGCGAGCGATGCCGCCCCTCCTCGGCCACGGTCTTGAAGATGTGAAGGTCCGACAGATCCATGGATCATCCATTCTCATTTGGAGAACAAGTGGTGCTATTTTATTCAGTATCCGAAAGCAACTGGGTTGTCTAGCATCTCGGCGAGTTGCTGGAGATCACGATGCCCCGATACCTCGACCGGCTGCCCCCGTTGGCGCGCGAACAGATGAACCCGGCCCAGCAGGCGGCCGCGGATGAGGTTGATCGCCGGCCCTCGCAAGGGCGTCAAGGGGCCGTTCATTCCAGCTGCTGCGCAGCCCCTGAACTGCTGGCGAGGCTGCAAAAGGTCGGCGAATACCTGCGCTTCGAGAACTCGCTGCCGCCGCGGCTCAGCGAGTTCGCAACCCTCGTCGTCGTCGCGCACCTGGACCCAGCAGTTCGAGTGGTTCGTGCAACCGTGCCGCTGGCGCTGAAGGAAGGCACCAGCCCCGAGACGATCAGCGCGCACTGCGCGCGGGTTGCCGGCCCCGCCTCGATGTCGCCCGACGAAGCGCTGGTCTACGACTTCACGCTCGAGTTGACCCGCCACCACGGCGTCAGCGACGACACCTTCGGCCGTTGTGTCGCTCGCTTCGGCGAACGCGCGCTGGTCGACCTGGTGGGCACCATCGGCTACTTCGCCTGGATGTCGATGATCCTCAACGTGGCGCACACGCCGGGCCGCCGAGGTCGAAGGCGTCGAGGCGCTGCCCTCGCTGCCGTGATCACCGAGTTCGCAGCGTCGGCGGCGACCTCGACTCGCTCACCGCAGCTGCCTGCCGTGCCGGTGCAGCATCCGTGGGCCTTGGCGATCGGTGGCTTGCTCAGCATGGCAGCGGCCAACGGCATCGATCGCTTCATCTACACCCCGATCCTGCCGGTGATGGTCGAGGCGCTGGGGTTGACGGCGTCGCAGGCCGGATTGATCGCGTCGGCCAACTACCTCGGCTATTTGTTGGGTGCTTTGTTTGCCGCCCAGCCCGGCCTGCAGGGCTCGCGTCGACGCTGGCTGCTGGCGGCGCTGGCCACCAGCGCGATCTGCACCGCGGGCCTCGCATTGGCCGTCTCGCTGCCGCCGATGCTGGTGCTGCGTTTCAGCAGTGGCTTCGCGGGCGCGGTGGCAATCATCATGGCGATCGCGCTGGTCGTCGAGCGGCTGGCTGCCGGCGGTCGCGGCTACCTGGCGCCGGTTCACTTTGCCGGCGTCGGCGTCGGTATCGCGTGCTCGGCCATCATCGTGGCGGGCCTACGCTTCGCCGGCCACGGCTGGCGCTCGATGTGGATCTGCGCCGGTGCGGCGTCGCTGTGCTGCCTGGTGGTCGCGGCCAGGTTGATTCGCAATGGCACGGGTGAAGCCGCCTCTGCGGCCGCCGGGGCCGGCGATCGATCCACGATCGGCCCGCGGTTCCGCTTGCTGATCGCGGCCAACACGCGCTGAGCGCCGTTCGGCTACGTCATCACCGCGACCTTCATCGTGGCGCTGGTGCGCGGCTCGCCGCAGCTCAGGCCCCTCGAAGCATCGATCTGGGTGGTGTTCGGCCTCGCGGCCGCGCCATCGGTGGCGTTGTGGCTGTGGGTGGCGCAGCGCATCGATGTGTTCCGTACCTTTGCCGTGGTTTGTCTGGTCGAGGCCGCCGGCGTGTTGGCCAGCGTGTTGTGGCTGCAGGCGATCGGCACCATCGTCGCTGCACTGTGCGTCGGCGGGTCGTTCATGGGCCTCACCGCGCTCGGCATGGTGGGCGCACGCAAGCTGACCGTCGGCGACGCGCGGCGTCCGGTGGCGTTGATGACCGCGGGCTTCGGCTGCGGCCAGATGATCGGCCCCGCGGTGGCCGGCTTGATGCGCGATGCGTCGGGCAGCTTTCTGCTGCCGTCGCTGTGCGCAGCCGCGAGCCTGGCGCTGGCGTCGGTGCTCGCGGTAAGCGCGGGGGCGCTCGCGCCGATAGGCCTCATGACAGCCAGCGGCGGTGGCCTGAGGGACCTGGCGTCGCACCGACCTCGGGTTGCTTGCCGCGCTCGACGCGCTGCTCGAAGAGCGCAGCGTCACGCGAGCCGCAGCGCGCCTGGCCGTCACGCAACCCACCGTCAGCGGCATGCTGGCGCGCCTGCGCAAATTGTTCGGTGATCCGCTCTTCGTGCGCACGCAGAGTGGTTTTGCCGCCGACGCCCCGCGCTTTGGCCATTGCACCAGGGCTGAAGCAATGGTTGAACGACGCCGGGGCGCTGGTCGCGGGGCCAGCGTTCGAACCAGTGTCGGCACGCTGGACCACCGCGATCGCAGCCAATGACTACATCCAGTCGGCGCTGATCGTCCCGTTCCTCACGCGGCTGCGCGCGCAGCGCGGCCGCACGCGCGTCGCGGTGCGGCCTGCGCAAACCGATCGGGTGGCCGAGACGCTGGCCAACGGCGAGCTCGACTTGAACATCACCGGGACGACCGAGACGCCCTCGTACGACCTGCACTCGCGGGTGCTGTACGAGGAGCGCTACGTCGGCGTCGTGCGCAAGGATCACCCGCTCAAAGGCCAACACGCCAGTGTCGCTCGACGGCTTTTGCAGCTACCCACACGTGCTGGTGTCGCCGACCGAGGGGCGGTTTGCCGGTCCCACCGATCAAGCGCTCGCGCGTTCTGGGCCGGGTCCGACACGTCACGCTGTCGGTGCCGGGCTTTCTGGTCCTGCCAGACATCCTGCAGGCCGGTGACCTGATCGCAGTGGTGCCCGAACGCGTGCTGCGTGGCCACCCGCCGGACCTGCGTACGTTCACGCCGCCGCTGACGATTCCGACGTTTTCTGTCGTCGCGCTGTGGCACCGCGCGGCTGCACAAGGATCCGGCGCACCGTTGGTTTCGCGAGCTGCTTGCCGCAACCGCGATGAACCTTGCGGGCCGTGCGGCTGGCGCCGGCTGATCGCTTCAGCGCAGCCATGCTCGCCTGGCCTGCTATCGATTCGGCCGATATCAGATGCGATTTCTTTCGATTGGCCGCGCGATCTGCAGCGATCTATCGTCACCGCACCCTCAATCTCGCAAGGCGACTCTCATGCATGCAACCAATCATCTCCCGGGCACGCCACGGCGCGCGACATCGAACCTATGCGCTGCCGTGCGGGCAACGCTGTTGGCCGCGATCGCAGCGCTCGGCTCGACCTTCGGTGGCTCGTCCCACGCGGCTGCCCCGTGCGCCGCACCGGGCTGCGCCGGGACGCCTTACTCGAACATGTCGGAGATCGCACCCATCGGCCCGCGAACCGGCAAGTACATGGACGTTCCCGAATCGGCCAAGGGACCGGCGATCGACCCCGCGAAGGGCTATCGCATCCAGCCACTCGGCAAGGATCTCTACATGGTCACCGAGAACGTGTACCAGGCCATGTTCCTGGTGTACGACAGAGGCGTTGTCGTCGTCGACGCACCGCCATCGATCGCCGCCTTGATACCCAAGGCCATCGCCGAAGTCACCGACAAGCCGATCACGCACCTGATCTACAGCCATTCGCACAGTGACCATATCGGCGGCGCGCGGAGCATCGGGCGCTCGCTTGACCATCATTGCCCACGACGAAACGAAACGCGCCTCGAGCGCGCGCGCGACGCCAACCGCCCACTGCCGACCCGAACCTTCGGCGACCACTACACGCTGAACGTCGGGCACGCAAACGCTCGAGCTGTCCTATCACGGCAACGGCCACGAGCCCGGCAACATCTTCATCTACGCCCCGCGCAAAGAACCCTGATGGTGGTCGACGTCGTCTTCCCGGGCTGGATGCCGCTTCGGCGCGCTCGCCTGGCGCAAGACATTCCGGGCTACTTTGCGCAAGTGGAAGAGATCAAGTCGATTGCATTTCGACATCTTGGTCACCGGCCACGTCGCTCGCACTGGCACCAAGGCCGACGTCGAGCTGCAAAGCCAGTTCATCAGCGACTCTGAAGGCAGCCGCCGTCAAGGCCTTGCAAACGACCAAGCCCGGCGAAGAGCTCAATCCCGCGGACGCCAGGCAATCCGTGGGCGTATTTCGACAACTACATCGACCGCGTGGCGCTGCAATGCGTCAACACCTTGACGCCCACGTGGTCGAACAAGCTGGCTGCCTTCGACGTCGTTCATCTGGGACCAGTGCTATGCGATGGAGCAAAGCCGCTGCGCATCGAGTAGCCGCCCGATGGCTCGCGGCGCCGCCACGGCGCCGTGGTACCTCGTAGATCGAGGGCAAAACATGTCGGAAACAATTCACCAAGGCGGCTGCCTGTGCGGCCACGTGCGCTACCGGACCATCGGCCCACCGGAGCGCACGACGATCTGACCACTGCACCTTCTGCCAGCGGCTGACTGGCAGCGCGCTCCTGATCGAGCCGGTGTTCGCGACAACGAAGTCGAGGTATCGCGCGGCGCGGTTCGCACACTACCTCCACCGCTCCCGCGCACACGGACGCATGCTGACCGTCAACTTCTGCCCCGAGTGCGGCGACGCACTTGAGCCTGCTGTTCGAGCGCTTTCCGGGTTACCAGGGCGTCTGCGGCGGCACGTTCGACGACCCGCAGTGGTTCACGCCCGATCGGCACATCTTCACCGAGACCGCGCTGCCGTGGATGATCTTTCCGGCAGGGGTCAGCTTGCTTCCGAGCGTCACTCAATCCGAGAGGATGGCACTGCGGCCACGGCGTGGCAGACCGCGCGCTAGCGTCGGGCAGCGCGACTCAGTAGCGGGTCACGTCAGCCGCCGCGCACAGCCATTGCCCGCCGACACGCGCCCACACGTCGGTGTAGCGCCCGGCGCCGCGCTGGCCGTCGGCGCGGAGGTAGGTGGTTCGGCCATGGATGATGGCCGCGTCACCAGAACAGCCGGATGCGCACATCCTCCACGTCGAGGCCCGAGATGCTCGGCGGTCGTCCCACCTGGCGCAGGAACGCGGTGCGATCCGACAGCGTGCCATCGGGGTTGCTGTTGAGAAAGTCGTCTGACAGATGGCGCTCAAACCAGGCCGCATCGGCCATGGCCACCCCGCGGATGAAGCCGTGATTGAGCAGCCGCAGTGCCGCGAGGTCATCAACTTCGCCAGCTGTGTGAACGTCGGAGGAGGTGGTGTGCATCGTCTGCGCTCCGGACTCAAAAGCGGTTGAAGTGGGCCGACACGCCACAGCCAGCGACCCTGCCGCTGCGTGTAGATGTCGGTGTAGCGTCCGCTGCCACGCTTGACCGTCGGGCTTGGTGTATTTGAAGCCCGCATGCACCAGGGCAAGCTCGCCGACGAAGCGCACGCGCGTCGACCGCTTCGAAGTGGCCTCCCGGGTACGGCTGAGCGATGCGCTTGAGGAATGCCGCGCCGATCAGCTCAGCGACGCCGTCGACCGTGATGCAGACGTAGTCATCGGCCAGATGCTGCTCGTACCAGGCCACGTCCGGCGTGCTCGGCGGCTCGCGGGTAGTGGCGGTTCAAGTCTTCGATCACGTGCCGGTCGTCGGGACGGTCGGTGGCGGCAAGGCGTGGCATGGGGCTCTCCGGCGAAAGCGATGGAGTGCATCCTAAAGGCGGAATGCTGGCCTCTTGAAAGTGCCAGAACATGGCAAACCAATAGGGCCAGTACAGCGCCCGCAGTTGGCTTGGCTTGAATGGATCTGGATCCTCCAGAATGACCAATCTACCAACCCTCATAGGCCCAGCCGATGCTGCTGCAACTTGCGCCGCTCCCGTGCCCCGCTGCACCGCCAGATCCTACGAGGCCTTGAAAGCGGGCATTCGCGAAGGGAAGTACCGGCCCGGCGCGCGGCTGCCGTCGACACGATCGTTGTGCAGCGACCTCGGCGTGTCGCGCAACACGGTGATGTCGGCCTACGAGCAGTTGCTGGCCGAGGGTGATGCGGTCAGCCGCGAGCGCGCCACCACCGTGGTGGCCGACGTGGCGGCGCCGCGCACGCGCCGCTGCCGCGGCGGCCGAGAGCCAGCGCGGCCTCGACGCCACCGCCGCGCATCTCGGCCTGGGCCGAGCGGCTCACGCGCGACCCCTCGATGCCGCCATGCGGACTCGTACACCAACCGCCCGGGCGTGCGCATCGACTTTCGCTACGGGCGGCCCGGCGATCGACGAGTTTCCGCTCGACATCTGGCGGCGTCTGCTGGCCGCCAACGCCAAACGGCCCGCGCGCGACAGCCTGGGCTATGCGCCACCCGCCGGCCACGCGTCGATGCGCGAGGCCTTGGCCGAGTACCTGAACCGCGCGCGCGGGCTGCACTGCGATGCCGAGCAGATCGTCATCGTCAACGGTTCGCAGCAGGGCATTGACCTCGCCACCGCGCGTGTTGCTCGACCCCGGCGACGCCGCGGTCGATCGAGGAGCCGCACTACACCGGGCGCGACGGTGCCGATCGAGGCCATCGGCGCGCGGCTGATCCGCGTCGCCACCGACGCGCAGGGGGCTCGACACCGCACAGTTGCCGCGTCGAGCCAACGCGCAGCCTGGCCTACGTGACGCCATGCCACCAGTTTCCGAGCGGCGTGATCATGCCGCTGGAGCGGCCGCCTGGCACTACTCGACTGGGCCGCACGCACCGACGCCTGGATCCTCGAAGACGACTACGTCAGCGAATTTCGCTACGAGGGCAGCCCGATCGAGGCGCTGCAGGCGCTCGATCGACACGGCCGCGTCATCTACATCGGCACCTTCGCGAAGACGTTGTTCCCCGCGCTGCGGCCTGGCGTATCTGGTGCTACCGCGCGCGCTAGTGCGGCCGTTCGTCGCGGCCAAGTGGGTGGCCGATCGTTTCTCCCCGCTGTTGCCGCAGGCGGCGCTGGCGCGAGTTCATCGCCAGCGGTCAGTTCGAGCGCTACCTGCGCCGCGCCGGCCTGCGCAACGCCGCGCAAGCGGCGCACGCTGATCGCGCGCGTTGCAGGCAGCACTTCGGCGAGCGCATCGAGATCGCCGGCGAAAACACCGGTGTGCACCTGGTGGTGTGGTTCAACCACCTGCGGCCGCAGGCAGCTCGACACCCTGATCGGGCGCGCCGCGCAGGCAGGCGTGGGCTTGTATTCGGTGGCCCCGTACTACGCCACCCCACCCGCGCGCGCGGGCCTGTTGTTCGAGCTACGCCTCGCTGAGCGAGGCCGACATCCGCGCCGGCGTGCGCAAGCTGGCGTCGCTCAAGCCTAGCCGCGCATACACCTTCGACGCTCGGCGTCGACCTCAGCGATCACAAAACCGAAGCCGCTGTCGAGCGCGAGCCCCAAGGCGCGTCATTGACGGTGCTCGAATGGTCGGGCCACTCAGCTGGAGGAAACCCCATGTCGACCGTCATTCCAACCGCCGCGGCACTCTATGCCGCGATCCTGGGCCTGCTTGCAGCCCTTGCTGACCGATTCGCGTGATCTTGAACCGTGTCGGCACCGGCGTTCAAGCCGGTGACGGCGGCAATGCCCGGCTCGGCCAGGTGATCCGCGCACACGCCAGCGAGCGAACAGGTGCCGCTGGCGCTATTGTTTGCTCGCCCTGGTCGAGGTGCTCGGCACGCCGACCGTTTGGGTGCACGCACTGGGCGTTGTGCTGGTGCTGGCGCGGCTGTCCAGCGCCTGGGGTTTGAGCCACTCGCTGGGGCCCACGCAGGCGCGCCAGGCCGGCGCCGGGCTCCGCTGGCGGTCGTCGTGGTGGCGTCATTGATGATCTTTATCGGTTGCTGATCGCGCGCTGACAAGCACAGCGCGGAGCAATGCTCGCCGCGTCACCGTGCCGTTGTCGCAGCGGCGTCATTGCTGATCGTGTATCAGGTGTTGGCGGCGCACGGATGGGTGCGGCCTGCGACCGCACACGGTCCAGCATCACCGGAGATGGGAACAGGGTCCTCGGGTCATCGAGCCTGGCGGGGTCATCGTCAATTCCGCTTGCGTGAGCAATCCGACCCGCAGCAACTCTTCTCGCAGTTGCTCGAAGTTGGCACGAACACAGCCGCGCGCCGGCGGACCCGCCTTGCCACATGGCCAGCCGCGCATCCGCGCGAATGTCGACCAGGCCCAGGGCGCGCATGCGTGCGGCCAGGTCTCGCCCGTAGCGCGTGTTTGCGCCACGCGACGCCATGACGCGCTGCATGGCGGCCTGCGCCTTCAGCGCGCATCTCGTCCGCATGCAGCGCCGGGTTGGCCGGCATCGACAGCGAATCGAACTCCTCGCAGACCAGCCAGCCGCCCGGCTTCAGCGCGCCGACCATCTTCGCGAGGGCCGGCTCGCGTTCAGGAGGTGGACGAGGATCAGGCGCGCGTGCACGAGGTCGAATGCCGAATCGGGCAGGGATCGCGCACGATGTCGTGCCTGCGCACCTCGAGCGCGGGATCTGCCAGCGATTCGAGAAAGCGCGCGTCGAGGTCGGTGGCGAAGCACCCGGCCGCTGGTGCCCACCTGGCCGGCGAGCCATTGAGCGATGCTGCCGCCTCCTGCCGCGACCTCGAGGCACTGCCATCCCGGCGCGACACCGACAGCCTGCAGGCAGCGGATCGTCTCGTCGTCGTACAGATCGGAGAGCGCGGGAAGCGCTCGCGGGTCTCCCCGTGCGCGTTAGTCGAAAACGTAGCGCGTGTCGGACATGGCTGGCTCCCGAGCCTACTCGGCCTTGATACTCGAATCGCGGATGACCTGGCCCCACTTCGCGTTGCTCCGCACGAACGAGACGCTGCGAACGCCGCGGGCGTGCTTGCCACCGGCTCGCGCCCGTACGACGCAAAGTACTTGCAGGCCTCATCGGTCAGCAGGATCGCGCGATCTCGCGCTGGAGCCGCTCGATGATCGGCTCCGTGGCGTACCCACCGGCGCCGCGATGCCGAGCCATCCGATGTATTCGAAACCGGGCAGGCCCGATTCGGCGACAGTCGGTATCTCGGGCAGCGCTTCGAGCCGCGCAGAGCTCGTCACCGCGAGCGCGCGCGAATCTTGCCGGCCTTGACCTGCGGCAGTTGCACGTTGACGGTGCCGAACGTGAAGGTCAAGCGGCCCGCGATGAGGTCGAGCATCGCCGCGGACGCACCGGCGTATGGGACGTGCACGAGCTTCCAGGTTCGCGCTACGACTGAACAGCTCACTGGCCAGATGTGGCGGCGTGCCCGTACCGGGGAGCCGTAGTTCAACTCGCCTGGTTTCCTGTTCGCGAGCGCCATCAACTCCGCGACCGAATGCACCGGCACCTGCCGGATTCACCGCGAGCAGCAGTGGGCCGCGCTCGATCTGGGTGATCGGCGCGAAGTCGGCGATCGCGTTGTAGCCGGGGTTGGCGTACATGTGCGGGTTGAGCGCGAGACGGGCCTTGGCCCGCGACGACCAGCGTATAGCCATCGGGCAGCGCTGCGCGCCGCTTGCCTGCATCGCGACGTTGCCACCCGCGCCGGGCCGGTTCTCCACCACGATAGCCACTCCCAGCGCCGGGCCGAGGCGCTCGGCGAGCCACCGGGTGAGAAGGTCCGGCGGTCCGCCGGGTGTCCCGTAACGACGATCTTGATTGGCTTCGACGGATAACTCTCGGCCGCCGCGACCGGCGCCACCGCTGCGAAGGCGGAGCACAGTGCAAACAGGGCCAGCTTGCTGATTGCTGCGGACGGCATGCCGAACTCAGGAGTGATGCAGCCAGTTGAGCATCGCGCGCCGTCCCAGCGCATAGACGGCGTAAGCTTCTTGCCCATAACATCCGGTTATGCCACTGAGTCTTGCCCAGCTGCGCCAGTTCGTCGCGCTCGCCGAAGCCGGCAGCGTCGGGGGGCGCGGCGCGCGCGCTCAGGATTTCCCAGCCAGCGGCGACGAAGAGCCTGCGCGCGCTCGAAGCCGAAGCTCGGTGTGGTGCTCCTCCGCCGCACGGCTCAGTGGCACCGAGCTGACGAAGCACGGGCATACGTTTTTGCTGCGCGCCCGAAGTGCGTGCCGCGAGATCGAGCGCGGGCAGGCTGAACTCGCCGATGCGGTGAAGCAGGCGAGCGGCCCCATCGTGCTTGGGCGCATCGCCCGCCGCCGCGGCTGCGCTGTTGCCGGGGCCGCTCAAGCTTCTTCGGCGCGACTCTCCGGTGGAGATCCGCATCATCGAGGGTATGCCGGCGGCGACGCTGCCGCGCGTGCGCGACGAATCGCTCGATTTCGCGCTGGGCCCGTCGTTGCGCGCACCCTGGCCAGCGATCTCGTCGCGGCGCCGCTCTATCCGAACGAGATGGCGATCGTCGTGCGGCGCACGGCCATCCCCTCGCCGGAAAGCGCTCGCTGGCGGACCTAATGGACTCCGAATGGATCACCGCCGGCCTCGGCACCGCAAGCCTCGTCGTCGACGACATGTTCACCGCTGCCGGCCTACCCACGCCGCGCTGGGCCATTCGCTGCGAGTCGATTCCAGGGCTGATCGCGATCACGGCGCGATCCGATCTCATCGCCACGGTTCCCAAATCGCTGCTTGCGCTCGGCATCGCCGACCGGCTGCTCGAACCGATTCGCGTCCGCGAGAAGATGGCCTCGTCCACGATGAGCCTGTTCATCAAGCGAGACTCGCCGCTCAACGCCGCGGCGAGCAGGCTCGTTCGGCTGATCAAGGAGCGAGGCAAAGCGTCACGCGCGCCTTACGCGATAGGGCTTTGCCGGAAACGGGCTGGCGTCATTCTTGGACTGACTGCAACTGCTTTGAGGGGTTTCAACTCCCCTGCGCGTCTGCGCGCCGCTCAAACCGACGGCAGCGCGCTGCGCTTCATCGCATCGATCAACGGCGCCACGATGTCCATCGGCAGCGGGAAGACGATGGTCGAGTTCTTGTCCGCCGGCGATCACCGTCAGCGTCTCCAGGTAGCGCAGCTGGATCGCCTGCGGCTGCCGCGCCAGGATCTCCGCGGCCTGCGGCCAGCTTCTCGGCGGCCTGCAGCTCGCCCTCGGCGTGGATCACCTTGGCGCGCCGCTCGCGCTCGGCCTCGGCCTGGCGCGCGATCGCGCGGATCATGGTTTCGTTGAGGTCGACGTGCTTGATCTCGACGTTGGTCGACCTTGATGCCCCAGGCATCGGTCTGGCTGTCGAGGATCTTCTGCAGGTCGAGGTTGAGCCGCTCGCGCTCGGCACAGCATCTCGTCGAGGTCGTGCTTGCCGAGCACCGCGCGCAAGCGTGGTCTGCGCGAGCTGGCTGGTCGCGGCGAGGAAGTTCTCGACCTGGATCACCGCCCGCTGCGGATCGACGACGCGGAAGTACAGCACCGCGTTGACCTTCACGCGTGACGTTGTCGCGCGAGATCACGTCCTGGCTCGGGACGTCCAGCGACCACGATGCGCAGGTCGATGCGCACCATCTGCTGGATGCCGGGAATGAGGATGACCATGCCCGGACCCTTGACGCGTCCAGAAGCGCCCGAGCTGGAACACGACGCCGCGCTCGTACTCGCGCAGGATGCGCAGCGAGCTGGCCGACGAGCAGCGCCAGGATGACGAGGATGCGATCGAGACGCGGAATCATCGCGGGACTCCTGCGTTGTCGGCGTCTCGGCGCGCCGGGCTCACTTCCAGCGTCAGGCCGTCGACGCGCGTGACACGCACGCGCTCGCCGGGGCGCAGCGGCTTCGCGCGCGCGAACCTCCAGCGCTCGCCGTCGACCTCGGCCCAGCCTTCGCCGGCCGCTGCACTCGATCGATCTCGCCCGACGCGCCGATCATGCGCGGCGCACCGCTGACCACCGGCCGCCGGCGCGCCTTCGCCGCCATGCCGGCGACGCCGATGACGAACGCGGCCGAGACCAGCGTCACCGTGCCGATCAGCGTCAGCGGAATGCCGAAGCCCGGCGCGTCGCTGTCGATCAGCAGCAGCGCGCCGAAGGCGAAGGCGGCGACGCCGCCGATGCCCAGCGCGCCGTAGCTGGGCACGAAGGCCTCGGCGACGAAGAAGGCGATGCCCAGCAGGATCAGGCCACGCCGGCGTAGTTGATCGGAAGCATCTGCAGCCCCCACAGCGCGAGCAGCAGCGCCACGCCGCCGATCACGCCCGGCGCCACGTAGCCCGGGTTCATGAACTCGAACAGCAGGCCGTAGACGCCGATCATCAGCAGCATCGAGCACCAGGCTCGGGTTCGCTGATGACGGCGAGCAGGCGCCCGCGCCAGTCGGAAAGCTCCAGTGCCACCACGGCCCGCGTGCGCGGTGGTAGCCGGCGTCGACCGCGCCACCCTGCCTGTGGCGTGGCGTGAGAATCACCGCGGCCGTCTATCTGGCGCGGCAGATCGTTGACGTCCGGTGATGGGCGATCACCGCAACTGAGTCGCCGCCAGCTGCGCCGACCGCAAGTGGACGCGCATTGCGCGGGAGATCTCGATGCCGGTGATGGGTTTGAGTTCTGCGCTTGGCGCGAGATGGCGATAGGTACTGAACGCCGCATCTA
>ERZ1370068.10002-contig-8737_pt1 | contig 37507 bp, 50 predicted proteins | sample MGYA00561227_ERZ1370068 | MGnify/ENA primary metagenome ERZ1370068 (study PRJEB38410, sample SAMEA6850437) | metagenome | study: Metagenomic assessment of the ecological functions of the soil: analysis of the soil microbiota associated with the...
GTTTTCGCTTCGTTCAGTTACGTATTGCTAATCACCAGGTCGACCCGCTTCTCATGTCGAATACTGCGCACCCCAAACATCGCCTGCACATTGATGATGCCGATCCCGCGCACCTCCATGTGGTTCCGCGTCAATTCCACGAACTGGTCCCCATCACCTCGGTGATTATCAATCAACGTGACCCGTGTATCATCCGCCTGAGCTGTACCCGCGCTCGATCAACGCCAAAACGCATTCGCTCTTGCCGATACCACTCTCACGCTGACGATGACCCCGACACCGTATCCACCATGCTCCCCATTTCCGACCCGCGCGGCTGTTTGAAATCCCTTCCAGCGCCAGCGTGGCAGAGATTGATGAGATCTCATCGTGATGAGCGGGCACTTAAATAAAGCACATCCGCCGCTTCCGTCATTTCGAGGAAGAGCTTGTCGGGATGCAGTGAGCGCGAAAATACCACGCACGGAACTTTATGCGAGAGGATTGGCGATACCGCGCTTCACGCTCAGGATGGAAGCGATTTCGAAATGACACTCGGCATTCCCCATCACTTGCGCGATTCGCGAGAAATACCGCGTGAACCCAGCCAGCGCCAACCCAGGTCGGTTACCGTCGGTTCGCGTATGACCAGCGGCTGGCGCGCCCGCTACGGCGCCATGCTCGAGGGCATCCGCATGGTCGGTATAAAACCGTTCGACGGTCACGGTATCGCGTTGCATGGCGGAACAGTGAACAAGCCGGCGGGAAAACAAAACAAAAAACAGAAAACTGAAATCAAGATGCCAGCGGCCCTGGACTGCCGTCGGCCTTCCTTGATTTCAACTTTCAGCGTTGGCATTGCACGTTCAGTCAGGCGCTTTGAATTTCTGTTTTTCAGCTTTCAGCTTTCAGCTTTTTCGTTTCTGCTTTCTCCCAGCTGGCTATCGATCGAACCAGGACTGCGCGTTTCAGCCACTGTATCTGCGTGAACTTGCTGCTCGCCGCAGTGAATTGTCGCGGGGATCTGGGCAATTCGTATCCCACCGGTGGCCGACGGCATCGAGCCACGGCCGACATCACCCCAGCTCGGTCGTCGTCTGGGGCGGCTTGCGCGTGTCCGTGGCCCAGCCGATGCAAATCATCTGGTTACGCGCAAACTACCCCAGACGACGTCGAGCTAAAGATGTCGGCCGTGGATTCGATACGTCGGCCTGGGACGCTGAATTGCCCGGATCCCCGCGACAATTTTCACTGCGGCGAGCAGCAAGTTCACGCAGATGGCGAGGGCTGAAACGCGCAGTCTGGTTCGGTCAGGAGCCATGCCGGGAGAAAGCAATGTCCGGCGTTGGTGAAGAGCAGCGTCGGGTCGTTGCCGGGGACGAGCGGGCTCGAAGCGACGTGCGTGTGGCCGCTTCGAGACGAAAGTAATCGACGAACTTCTGGCGGATTTCTTTGGTTTTCATGGACTTACGAAACGCCCCGCGGGGTACGCAGGTGCGGCTCGTAAGGATACCAAGGTCGCCGTCCCAAAGGGATGGGGGGAATTGCGAGGCTCGGCGGGCAGGATGCCTGGCGGCCGTACGAAGAACCGGGGAGAATGCGGTCGAACCACGGAGGACACGGAGGACACGGAGCAAAGGCAAGGGGGAAGGGATCGTCTCGGTGATGGCCGCGGCAGCCCACCAGCCCACACGAATTTTGGCCTTTCCTCCCGTGGCCTCCCGTGTCCTCCGTGGCTCAACTGCTGGGAAGGGCAGGGTTCAGAAGCGATCTACTTGATCGAATAGTCGAGGTCGTAGAAGTGCTTCCCGCCTTCGATGCGGATGCCCTTCGCGGCCCTCGAAGGCCCAGACGAGCTGGCCGGTGCCCGAGTCGGGCACGACGGTGACCGGCGAGCGACGGCGCGCCGCGACGTCATCGACGCCGGTGGCTGCTGGAGCATGAAGCAGGCCGGCCTTGCCGGCGAGGCGTGCCGGTGACGCGCTCGACGGCGACGTACACGCCCGGGCAAAGGCACCACCGGTCGCCGTCATGGCGGTGAGCATCTCGCCCGCGCTCGTTCGCGGCGAGGTCGCCGCTGGAACTGCTTGTCGAGCGACGTGCGGCCCAGCGATGCCGCCGTCGCGGCTTTCTCGTCGGCGACGAGGACGACCTTCACGTCCGAATTCGCCAGTGGCTTTGCGCGTCATGGCCTGGGCCTTTGCGGGAAACGCGGTGATCGCGAGCGCCACGATGAGGACGCCGACGGAAATCATGTTGCTGGGAGCGCGGGCGCATGGGAAGGTCTCCATCTGCTTCAGGAAGCCGGAAGATCTGGTCCAGCGGAAAGCCGCGGCCCTGCAGGAAGCGCACCTGCTTCGCCCTTTTCCTGCTCGTCGCGCGGGCAGCTCGCGGAAGCGGCTGCGCCAGATCGCCTCGAGGCTGGCCGCGCCATCCACGCCGCGCGGCCTTCGACGCCCGCGGCGATGATGATCTCATCAGCCAGGCCGCGGCTCTGCAGGTAGTGCGCGAGCTTGAGCGGGCCGTAGCGCCGCGCCTTGGCGCGCGCGGCTGCTCCGCGAAGCGCGCGTCGGAGCCAGCCGCGCGGCGGCGAAGTCATCGAGCAGCGACCGTCGACGATCCTCGCCCTCCCGCGCGTGCTCGGGGAGCTTGCGGCGCAGCTCCTCGCGCGAGTGCTCGCGCCGCGCGAGGAGGCGCAGCGCCCTGCGCGAAGCGACGGTTCGGTTTACTGGTTGCCATGAAGGCCCAGGCCATGCGACAAGAAAGCGCGACAACGCGCCTAGCTCGGCTTCGGCGACGTTCGCGTCCGACCGGCATGCCGCCGGCGATGCCGATCGCCTCGCGGATCTTCGCGCTCGATCTCCTCGGCGACGTCCGGGTTCTCCTTGAGGAATTCGCGCGTGTTGTCCTTGCCCTGGCCGATCTTCTCGCCCTTGTAGGCGTACCAGGCGCCGGACTTCTCGACGATGCGGTGGATCACGCCCAGCTCGATGATCTCGCCTTCGCGCGAGATGCCCTCGCCGTAGAGGATGTCGAAGTCGGCGGTCTTGAACGGGGGCGCGACCTTGTTCTTCACGACCTTCACGCGCGTCTCGTTGCCGATCACCTCCTCGCCCTTCTTGATCGAGCCGATGCGGCGGATGTCGATGCGCACCGAGGCGTAGAACTTGAGCGCGTTGCCGCCGGTGGTGGTCTCGGGGTTGCCGAACATCACGCCGATCTTCATGCGGATCTGGTTGATGAAGATGACCAGCGTGTTGGAGCGCTTGATGTTGGCGGTGAGCTTGCGCAGCGCCTGGCTCATGAGGCGCGCCTGCAGGCCCATCTGCGGCTCGCCCATCTCGCCCTCGATCTCGGCCTTGGGCGTGAGCGCCGCGACCGAGTCGATCACGACGCACGTCGACCGAGCCGGAGCGCACCAGCATGTCGGCGATCTCGAGCGCCTGCTCGCCGTTGTCGGGCTGCGAGATCAGCAGCTCCGAGGTATCCACGCCCGAGCGCTGCGGCGTACTGCGGGTCGAGCGCGTGCTCCGCGTCGATGAAGGCCGCGGTGCCGCCGAGCTTCTGGATGTTGGCGATGACCTGCGAGCGTGAGCGTGGTCTTGCCGGACGATTCCGGGCCGTAGATCTCGACCACGCGGCCGCGCGGCAGCCCGCCGACGCCGAGCGCCATGTCGAGGCCGAGCGAGCCGGTGGAGACCACCTGGATGTCGCTTCGCGACGTCGCGCGTCGCCCATCTTCATGATCGAGCCCTTGCCGAACTGCTTCTCGATCTGCGAGAGCGCGGCGGCGAGCGCCTTCGACTTGTTCTCGTCCATCTTGGGGTGTCGTCGGCGTGGGAGCTGGAGATGACTTTGAGCATTGTGAATTATCCCATCGTTGATTGTTGATGACGTTGTCAGATTAGCGGCGCGAGGCTCATGGCGTGAGCTACCGCGTGCGCCGCACGAGCCCGGCCATGACACCGAAAATCTCCAGGCGCCCCACGGGGGCGGATGACCGGGATAGGCCTTGTTCGCGGGCTTCAGGACGAACCCGCCCTTTTCCCGCTCCAGGTACTTCACGGTGAATTCGTTGTCGACGATCGCGACGACGATCTCGCCGACGTTGGCGTTGCGGCTGCCTGCTCGACCACGATCAGGTCGCCGTCGTGGATGCCGGCGTCGATCATCGAGTCGCCCTTCACGCGCACGAGCGAGGTCTTGGACGGCACGCGCACGAGCGTAGTCGTCGATGCGTGATGAAGTCGTAGCCATCGGAGATCGCCGGGTTGGGCAGGCCCGCCTGCACCGGCTGGTCGGCCAGGCGGCGCTCGAAGAAGCGCGCGCCGGGCTTCGAGCTGCTTGTCGGGCGTCCAGTCGAGGTAAGCGCGCTTCCTCGAAGCGCTTCACGCATCTCGAGACCCAGGACTTGGCCGAGATGCCCCAGAGCGTGGCGAGCACCGAGATACGACGGGATGACCTTGTGCTCGGCGTAGTAGTCCTGGAGCTTCTCCAGGTACGCCGGGTCGATCGCCGGTTTCTGGGAATTCAACGCCACGGATGGGCACTCCGATGACAGAACGATTGTTCACAGAACGAATGTTCTGCAACGTACAGAACGAACGTTCTGTTGTCAAGCGGCGCTAGCCGGGCGACTTGCTCGAGGGCGTTCATGAGCCCTTGCAGTGCAATTGTCAACGGCTTGGCGGCGGATCGCCGTCGCGGTCGCCGCTCGAAGCTGCGACTCGCGCGCCTGGACGCGCGCCGCCGCGACGCACCAGGCGAACCACACAGGCCCGACGGGCTTTGTCGCGCGACCCGCCGTCGGGGCCGGCGATGCCCGGTGACCGCCACGCTCACGTGTCGCATGGCTCCAGCGCAAGCGCGCCCGGCACCATCTCGCGCGCCGTCTGCCTCGATCACCGCCCCGTGGGTCAGCGAGCGTCTCCGCCTTCACGCCGAGCATGCTCCTCCTTCGCAGCGTTGCTGTACGTGCACGAAGCCGCGGTCGAACCACGCCGAGCTGCCCGGGATGCGCGTGATCGCCTCCGCCACGCCGCCGCCGGTGCACGACTCAGCCAGCGGCGAGCGATGTCGCGCCCCGCGGCCACGCAGGCTTCGCCGAGCTGGCGCGCGAGCGCGGTGATGTCGGTCGCTCGCTCATACGGCGCTCTCCCGTCGCGGCCGCGATACCAGTACAGGTAGCGCTCCGGAAGCCGAACGTCGCGATAAAGCCGGCGCGCGGCCGCGTTGTCGCGCCTCGACCTGCAGGTACGCATGCGCGCGCGCCGTCGTGCCACGCGCCAGCGCGAGGAGCGTCGCGACCAGACGGCGCGCACGGCCCGCGCCGGCGCTGCGACTGCGCGTGCATGACGATGTCGAAGAGGCCCACGCGAGTCGTCCTCGACGATCGCGAGGCCGTGGCCACGACGCGGCGCCGCCGCTCCACGATCGCGAGCGCTGCGCATCGCGAGCACGGCATGCCCTCGAGGCGCGCGAAGTGGCGCGTCGCGCTGCTCGGGCGAGGAGCCGCGCAGGTCGCCGACCGCCTCGACCCACGCGCGACAGCGCCATCGGCGTCGCGCCTTCCGCCCGCGGCGGCGCCGCGGCGAGCGGCGCGCTCTCGACCGACGGTGTAGTCGAAGCGTCGCCGTAGCCGCGCCGCTCGGGCTCGGCGTCGAGCTCGGCCGGGCTTGCTGAAGGGCGTGATGCGGAAGAGCGCCGGCAGCCCCGGCCTGCGCCGTACAGGCGCTCGCAGTAGCGCGATCTTCTCGTCGCAGCGGGATCGTCGAGGCGTAGACCGCGTTCACCGAGCGCGCGCGCTTGGCCTTGCCGCGGCAGCAGGCGCAGCGAGCCAGCCGTCGTAGAGCAGCTGGCCGGGCGGCGCCGAGGAGTTGAGGGCTCAGCTCCTCGAGGCGCCGCGCATCCGGCCGTCATGGGCGCAGCCGCTTGCCCGTGGCCGTGTCGAAGAAGTAGAGTCTTGCCCGGCATGGCGACGAAGGCGAGCGCCGTCGCCCGGCTCCGGCGTCGCGTGGCCGTCGACGCGCGCCACGAGCGTGTCCGCGCCGAACGCGCCGTGCACGCAGCGAATCGGCGCCGAGCGCCTCGACGGTGTCGACCTTGAGCGCGGAACACCGGGCCGCCGCTCGCCGCCACGCAGGTGCTCCGGGCGCACGCCGACCGTGATCGCCTGCGGCGCGCTGCGCGCTGCAGCTCCGGCGGGCAGCGGCACGCGCACGCCGCTCGCCCAGCGTCCACGTCGTCGCCCGGCGCGCTGCCCGGCGAGGAAGTTCATCGCCGGCGAGCCGATGAAGCCCGCGACGAAGAGTGGTCGCCGGATCGTCGTAGACCTCGATCGGCGCGCCGATCTGCTCGGCGCGCGCCGGCGTTCATCACGATCATGCGGTCGCGCGAGCGTCATCGCCTCGACCTGGTCGTGCGTGACGAAGAGGCTCGTGGTGCGCAGGCGCGCGGTGCAGCTTCTGGATCTCGACGCGCATCTGCACGCGCAGCTTCGCGTCGAGGTTCGACAGCGGCTCGTCGAACAGGAACACCGCCGGCTCGCGCACGATGGCGCGGCCCATCGCCACGCGCTGGCGCTGGCCGCCCGAGAGCGCGCGCGGCTTGCGCTCGCAGGAACGTGCCCAGCTCGAGGATCTTCGCGGCGCGCTGCACGCGCGTCTCGATCTCGGCCGTCGGACATGCGCGCGGATGCGCAGCCCGTAGGCCATGTTCTCGTACACGCGTCATGTGCGGGTAGAGCGCGTAGTTCTGGAACACCATCGCGATGTCGCGGTCCTTGGGCTCGACGTCGTTCACGACGCGTGCCGCCGATCGCGATCTCGCCCGCGGTGATGCGTCTCGAGGCCCGCCGACCATGCGCAGCAGCGTCGACTTGCCGCAGCCCGAGGGCCCGACGATCACGATGAACTCGCCGTCGGCGATCTCCGTCGTCACGCCGTGGATCACCTGCGAGCTCGTGCGCGTAGCTCTTGCGCACGTCCGTGAGCGATACGTCGGCCATCTATTTTTCCGTCTCCACGAGGCCCTTCACGAACCACTTCTGCATCAGCATCACCACCAGCGCGGGCGGCAGCAGCGCCAGCATCGCGGTGGCCATGATGAGGTTCCACTCGTTGGCCGCGTCGCCGCCGACGATCATGCGCTTGATGCCGATCACCGTCGTGTACATCGACTCCTGGTGGTGATGAGCAGCGGCCACAGGTACTGGTTCCAGCCGTAGGATGAACTGGATCACGAAGAGCGCGGCCATGCTGGTCTTCGACAGCGGCACGCACCACGTCCCAGAAGAAGCGCAGCGGCCCGGCGCCGTCGATGCGCGCGGCCTCCGCGAGCTCGTCGGGGATCGTGAGGAAGAACTGCCGGAAGAGGAACGTCGCGGTGGCCGAGGCGATCAGCGGCAGCGTCAGGCCCTGCGTAGGAGTCGAGCATGCCCAGGTCGGACGCGACCTTGAACGTCGGGATGATGCGCACCTCGACCGGCAGCATCAGCGTGACGAAGATCATCCAGAAGAAGAAGTTGCGCAGCGGAAAGCGGAAATAGACGATCGCGAACGACGCGATGATCGAGATCGCGATCTTGCCGAGCGCGATCGCCAGCGCCATCACGAGGCTGTTGAACAGCATCGTCGACACGCGGCGCCGCGGAGCCCTTCGTGCGAGCCCGGCGGTGAGCACCTGCGAGTAGTTCTCGAACAGCTGGTCGCCGGGCACGAGCGGCATCGGCACCGTGATGATCTGGTCGTAGCGTCAGCGTCGAGGCGACGAACGTCACGTAGAGCGGGAACGCCACGACGATCACGCCCGAGGATCAGCACCGCGTGCGCGAAGAAGCGTGAGCCAGGGCCGGTTCTCGACCATGGGTCATCAGTACTGGACCTTCTTCTCGACGAAGCGGAACTGGACCACGGTGAGCGCGATGACGATGACCATCAGGATCACCGACTGCGCCGAGGAGCCGCCGAGGTCGGCCGCCTTCACGCCGTCGTAGTACACCTTGTAGACGAGGATCTGCGTCGCGCCCGCCGGGCCGCCCTGCGTGGTCGCGTCGATCACGCCGAAGGTGTCGAAGAACGCGTAGACGATGTTGACCACGAGCAGGAAGAACGTGGTCGGCGAAAGCAGCGGGAAGACGATGGTCCAGAAGCGCCGCATGGGGCCCGCGCCGTCGATCGCCGCCGCCTCGATGCAGCGACTTGCGGGATCGACTGCAGGCCGGCGAGGAAGAACAGGAAGTTGTAGCTGATCTGCTTCCACACCGACGCGATCACGACGAGCAGCATCGCCTGGTCGCCCTGGATGATCCAGTTCCAGTCGATGCCCATGCTTCTTCAGCACGTAGGTGCACGATGCCGATCGAGGGCGCGAACATGAACGCCCAGAGCACGCCCGCGATCGCGGGCGCCACCGCGTAGGGCCAGATGAGCAGCGTCTTGTAGGCGAGCGCGCCGCGCACCACGCGGTCGGCCATGGTCGGCGAGCAGCAGCGAGATCGCGATGCCGCAGCGACGGCCACCAGCACGCTGAAGACCGCCGTGACCTTGAACGAATCGAGGTAGTGGCTGTCGCTGAACAGCTCGGCGAAGTTCGCGAAGCCCGACGAACTGCGTCTGCGAGGCCGAACGCGTCCTGCAGCTGGAACGAGTACCAGACCGGCCTGCGCCGCGGGCCAGAAGAAGAAAACGATCGTGATCGCGATCTGCGGCGCGAGCAGCGCGTACGGCAGCCACGCCGACCGGAAGACGACCCGCTTTTCCATGCGCGCGGGCTGCCTGCTAGCTCCTTGTTGGCGGCTTCGAACTTGCGCAGGATCTCGTTGCCGCGCTTCACCGCGTCGTCGAGCGCCGCCTTGGCGTCCTTCTTGCCGGCGAACACCGCTTCCATCTCCTCCTCGATCACCTCGCGGCCCTGCACGATAGTTGCCGAAGCGCAGGCCCTTCGAGTTCGCCGTCGGCGGCTTGTTGGTGAGCTGCTTGATCGGCGATGTCGGCGCCCGGGTTCTTGTCGTAGAAGCCGGACTTGCGCGTCATCTCGTAGGCGGCCATGCGTGATCGGCACGTAGCCCGTGCTGGTGTGCCAGTCCATCTGGACCTCCGGGCTGCGACAGGTACGCGAAGAACTTGGCCACGCCCTTGTACGCGTTGTTGGCTTCTTGCCGCCCATCACCCAGAGCGAAGCGCCGCCGATGATCGAGTTCTGCGGCGCGCCCTTGACGTCGTCGTGGTAGGGAATGAAGTTCACCGACCAGTCGAACTTCGCGTCTGCGGCGGATGTTCGCCTGCGCGCCGGTGCTCGACGGTGAGCATCGCGCATTCGCCGCTCGCGAACTTCGCCTCGCGCCTGGTTGGTGCGGCCGGCGTAGGTGAACAGGCCCTTCTTCGCCATGTCGCCCAGCATCGTGAGGTGGCGCACGTGCAGCGGCGAGTTGATCGTGAACTCGGTGTCGAGGCCGCGCCATGCCGTTTTCCTTCGTGCCGATCGGCACGTTGTGCCAGGCGCTGAAGTTCTCGACGTGCATCCAGGACGGCCAGCCGGTGGTGTACACGCATTCCTGGCCCGGAGGCCTTCAGCTTCTCGGCGGCGGCGTGGAACTCCTTCCACGTCTTCGGCGCCTTGTTCGGGATCGAGGCCCGCCTTCTTGAACGCGTCCTTGTTCGACGTAGAAGACGACGCGTCGAGCTGTTGAACGGGAACGACAGCATGTTGCCCTTCGAGTCGCGTGTAGTAGCCGGCGACCGCCGGCAGGTAGACCTTCGGGTCGAACGGCTCGTCCGCGTCGCGTCATCACCTTGGTCGACCGGAACGATCGCGCCCTTGGCGGCCATCATCGGTGGCGGTGCCGACCTCGAACACCTGCAGGATGTGCGGCGCGTTGCCGGCGCGGTACGCCGCGATCGCCGCGGTCATCGACTCGGGATAGCTGCCCTTGAAGACCGGCACGACCTTGTAGTCCTTCTGGCTCGCGTTGAACTTGGTGGCGAGCTCGTTCAGCCTTGTCGTCGCAGGGCGCCGCCCATCGAGTGCCACCACTGGATCTCGGTCTGCGCGAGGCGCGGCGGTCGACGCGAGCGCCAAAGCGAGCGCGGCGATGACGAGATTGCGGATCATCGTGGAGTCCTCCGTCGAATTTGCAGTCGGCGTGGTACCTCAGGCCGCCTGACACGATGCAAAACAACCGGGCGCTCGAATCGCCCAGGGCAAAGCGCTACTTGATGATGGTGTTCTTGGAGGGAACCCAGCAGGCCGCCCTTCTTCTCCTCCTGGGGCTCAGGGTTCCTTGTGGACCTTGTATTGCGGCTCGGTCTTTGCTCGTGCGCGGTGGGATGGTGGTGGCCGTGCGCGCGGTGAGGATCGACTTCTTCACGATCTCCGGCCACAGCTGTGGGGCCGGCCGATCGAAGGACTTGGCGAACTCCTCGACCGCCGTTGTCGGTCGAACTCCTGCGCGAGGAGGTTTGAAGAGGTCCACGTCGAAGGCCGCCCACGTTCTTGGTGACCGATCTTGACCTTGCCGGTCTCGTGGTCGCCCTCGATCTTGCCCTGCACGCGGAAGTCGCAGCTCGACCTTGAAGATCTCGTGCGTGATCACCTTCGCGCTCGTTGCGGAACTGCCTCGCTCTTGTGCTCGATGTTCGACTGGACCAGAGGAAGTCGCGGAACTTCTCCATGTCGTCCGGGCCCTTCTTCGACCGTGATGACCTTGTCGGACCAGCACGCGGTAGGCGACGTGCACCTCGCCGTAGTAGTCCTTGTCGATGAAGTGCTTCGGAGCGGAAGTCGCAGTGGAAGTCCTTCGATGACGAGCCCGTTGACCTGTCGGGATCGTCGGGATCTCGATACGTGAAGGGGCACGGCATCTGCACGACGTTCAGCTGCTTGCCGAGGTCGTTCAGGTAAAGGAAAGGCGGCGCAGCGGCGTGATCGACCGGCGACCGCACTGGCGCGAGGGCTCTCGGTGCTTGTCGGTGTCCTGGGCCTTGAGTGCGTCGGCCTGTTTCTTGAGATCGTCTAGTAGTCCCACGGATGCCTCCTAGCGGTTGCGGCTGTCGCAGGCGAATTTTAACGTATGATCGCCGCAAAACCTGCGCCGTCTCCTACGCATGAAGGCCGTTCTCGCCCTCGACCAGGGAACCACGAGCTCGCGCGCCATCGCCTTCGGCCAGGACGGGCGCGTCCTCGCCATTCGCACAGCAAGAATTCCGCCAGATCTTCCCGCAGCCGGGCTGGGTGGAGCACGACGCCGCTGGAGATCTGGCGCACCCAGCGCGACGTCGCCGCCCGGGCGCTCGCCGCTGCAGGCGCTTGCGGCGCGGGCGACATCGGCGGCGATCGGCATCACCAACCAGCGCGAGACGACCGTGCTCTGGGACCGCGCACCGGGCGCCCGGTGCGCCAACGCGATCGTGTGGCAGGACCGACGCACCGCGGCCGCGATGTGACGCTCTGCGACAGGCACGGCCACGAGCCGCTCTTCGCGCGAGCGCACCGGGCTCGTGCTCGACGCCTACTTCTCGGGCACCAAGCTCGCGTGGCTGCTCGACAACGTCGCCGGCGCCCGCGCGCGCGCCGAGCGCGGCGAGCTCGCGTTCGGCACCGATCGACACCTGGCTCGCTCTGGCAGCTCTCCGGCGGCGCCGCGCACGTGACCGACGCCAGCAACGCCTCGCGCACGCTGCTCTTCAACATCCACACGCTCGACTGGGACGACGAGCTGCTCGCGCTGCTGCGCGTTCCGCGCGCCGTGCTCCCCGACGTGCGTCGACTCGAGCGGAATCGTCGGCGACGCACCGACTGCGACGGCCTGCCTCGACGGCGATCGCCGATCGCGCGGCATCGCCGGCGACCAGCAGGCGGCGCTCTTCGGCCAGGCGTGCCACGCCGCCGGGCATGGCGAAGAACACCTACGGCACCGGCTGCTTCCTGCTCATGAACACCGGCGCCAGCGCCCGTCGCTCGCGCAACCGGCCTGCTCACCACCGTCGCCTGGCAGCGCGGCGGCGCGACGCAGCTACGCGCTCGAAGGCAGCGTCTTCATCGCCGGCGCCGCGGTGCAGTGGCTGCGCGACGGGCTGCGGCATCATCGAGACGTCGGCCGACGTCGAAGCGCTCGCGCGCGAGCGTCGCCGACAGCGGCGGCGTGTATCTCGTGCCCGCGCTCGTCGGCCTGGGCGCGCCGTACTGGGATCCGCACGCGCGCGGCGCCATCGTCGGGCCTCACGCGCGGCACCACGCGGCGCACATCGCGCGCGCGACGCTCGAGGCGATCGCCTTCCAGAGCCGCGGAGCTGATCGAGGCGATGGCGCGCCGATTCGGGCATCGCGTCGACGGAGCTGCGCGTCGACGGCGGCGCCACCGCCAACAACCTGCTCGATGCAGATGCAGGCCGACCTGCCTGGGCGTGCCGGTGCGTGCGCCCGAAGGTGACCGAGACGACGGCGCTCGGCGCGGCCTACCTCGCGGGCCTCGCCGCGGGCTTCTGGAAGCGACGAGGCCGAGATCGCCTCGCTGTGGGTCGCGCGACCGCGTGTTCGAGCCGACGCTGTCGCGCGACGCGCGGCGCGCGAGCGCATGGCCGAGTGGAAGCGCGCGGTGGAGCGCTCGCGCGGCTGGGCGCGCGTGAGGCGTCACTGAGCCCGGCGGTCGGCTTCGGCGCGCAGGAACGTGCGCGCGGTAGTGCTTGCAGCTCCTCGATCGACTCGTGGACGTCGGCGAGCGCCTCGTGCTTGCCCTTCCTGGCGACGCCCGCGCAGCACGTCGGGGCGCCAGCGCGCGCGCGAGCTCCTTCAACGTCGAGACGTCGACGATGCGGTAGTGCAGGTACGCGTCGAGCGCGGGCATGTAGCGCGCCATGAAGCGGCGGTCCTGGTGCACCGTGTTGCCGGCGAGCGGCGCCGTGCGCTCGGCGAACGATCGGCTTCAGGAATTCGACCGGATGCGCGTTTCGACCTCGGCTTCGGTGAGGCGTCGATGCGCGGACCTTGTCGACGAGCCCCGATTTGCCGTGCGTGGCCTTGTTCCACGAGTCCATGCCGTCGAGCACTTCGTCCGGTTGATGGACCACGTACACCGGCGCCTCGGCGATGGTGTTGAGATCCGCGTCGGTGACGACCATTGCGACCTCGAGGATGCGGTCGCGGTCGGGAACGAGGCCCGACATCTCCATGTCTATCCAGACCAGCGGGGTCTTGTCCTGTGCCATAGCATCGTGCGACGCCCCGGATTGTGTCACAACAGGCCCCACGTGAGCGCCTTCCGCCTTCTCCGCACTTTTCGCCGTATTCGTGCTCGCCGCCCTCGCCTGGCGCGCATGGCTGTCCATGCAGGCAATGCGCCACGTGCGGCGCCACCGCGAGGCAGGTGCCGGCCGATTTCGCGCGCGCTACATCCCGCTCGAGGCGCACCACCAGCGCTGCCGACTACACGCTCGACAAGCAGCGCGTGGGCCCGCCGAAACGCTCGTCATCGACGGGCGTGCTGCTCTTCGCGCTCACGCTGGGCGGCGGGCTCTGCCATCATCGACGCACATGAGCCGAACAGTGCGCTCGGCCACGGCATGGCTGCGCGAGATGGGCGACGGTGTTCTGGCGTGCTGCTCGTCATCACCGCGCTGCGCACTTCCGTTCGACGCGTGGCGCACCTTCGTGGTGGAGGCGCGCCACGGATTCAACCGCACCACGCCGAAACTGTTCGTGCGTCGACATCCTGAAGGGCGCGGCGCTGTCGATCGCGCTCGGGCGCTCCGCTGCTGCATCCGCGATCTTCTGGCTCGTGCGGGCCGCCGGACCGCTGCTGGTGGTTCTACACGTGGCTGCTGTGGATCGCCTTCACCCTGCTGCTCGTGACCGTGTTCCCGCGCTGGATCGCGCCGCTCTTCAACCGCTTCACGCCGCTCGAGGACGGGCGACCTGCGCCGGCGCATCGAGACGCTGCTCGAGCGCTGCGGCTTCCGCGCCGAGGGCCTGTTCGTGATGGACGGCTCGACGCGCTCGAGCCACGGCAACGCCTACTTCACCGGCTTCGGCGCGCACCAAGCGCATCGTCTTCTTCGACACGCTGATCGAGCGCCTCACGCCCGCGGAGATCGAGGCCGTGCTCGCGCACGAGCTCGGGCACTTCGCGCGCGGCCACATCCCGCGCCTGCTCGCCGTGCGCTTCGCCCTCGCGCTCCTGCTGCTCGCCGTCCTCGGGCTGGCTCTACCGGGAGCCCGCCTTCTACCAGGCGCTCGGCATGACCGAGCCGCCACATCGGCGCCGCGCTCGCCGGCTTCGCGCTCATCGTTCCCGTCTTCACGTTTCCCGTTCCAGCCGCTCGCTTCGAGCCTCATCGCGCGCAAGCAGGAATTCGAGGCCGATTCGTATGCCGCGCAGCACGCCTCGGCGGCGGACCTCGTGAGCGCGCTCGCCAAGCTCTACCGCGACAACGCCGCCACGCTCACGCCCGATCCGCTGCATTCGCTGGTGTATGATTCTGCATCCCCCGGCGGCCCTGCGAATCGCCCACCTCCGAAGAGCACCATGAACGAGCTCGCGCGCAAGAAGTGCGTTCCCTGCGAGGGCGGCGTCGCGCCGCTCACCGACGAGCAGGTGCGCCCGATGCTGAAGGGGCTGCAGGGCTGGTCGCGCGATGGCAAGGCCATCGCCAAGACCTACAAGTTCAAGAACTACTACGAGACGATGGCGTTCGTGAACGCCGCCGCCTGGATCTCGCATCGCGAGGACCACCATCCCGACATGCTGGTGAGCTGGGGCGAGTGCCGCGTGCTCGTACGTGACGCACGCGATCGACGGCCTGTCGGAGAACGACTTCATCTGCGCCGCGAAGCTCGACGCGCTGTTCGACCTCTGAGCGATGACCACCCGGCGGGAACGGGAACAGCAGGTCGTCGTCGAGGGCCGCGTCATCGCCGATTTCGGGCGCGAGTTCCTGGTGGAGCTCGCCGACAAGCGCCAGATCGCCTGCACCCGCAAGGGCAAGCAGCAGGACGCCACCTGCGGCGACTTCGTCGAGGTGCGGCTCACCGGCTCCGCGCAGGGCTCGCATCGAGCGCGTCGGCACGCGCAGGAACCTCCTCTATCCGCTCCGGACCAGTGGCGCGAGAAGACGCTCGCTGCGAACGTGGACCAGGTGGTGATCCTGCTCGCCCCCAAGCCGCCCTTCAGCGAGGCATTCCTCAACCTGCGCCTGGTCGCGTGCGAAGCGGCGCGCGCATGCCGGTGATCATCGCGCTCAACAAGAGCGACCTTCCCGAGCACGCGGCGGCGCTGCAAGTCCCTCGACGACTACGAGCGGATCGGCTACACGATCATCAGCATGTCCGCCAAGTTCGACATCGCGCAGCCGCTGCTGCCGCACCTGGAGAAGAAGCTCACCCTCCTCGTGGGCCAAAGCGGCATGGGCAAGTCGCGCACGGTGAACGCGCTCGTGCTGCGGACGTGGCGCGCGTGGGCGAGCTCACCGCCTCGCTCGACTCGGGCGCGCAGACGACGACGTTCTCGCGCTTCTACCGGCTGGACACGCGACACCGCGATCATCGACACGCCGGGCTTCCAGTCGTTCGGCCTCTTCCACCTCACCGAGGACCAGATCGGCGAGGCGATGCGCGAATTCCGCCCGTTCCTCGGGCGCTGCAAGTTCAACGACTGCGCGCACCTGGGCGAGCCCGGCTGCGAGGTGATCGCCGGCGCCGCGCGCGGCGAGATCACCCCGGAGCGCCTTTCCTTCTACCAGGTGCTCATCGAGCAACACCGGGAGCTGCACGAGCAGCATCCCGAGTGGTCGCGCTAGAAACCCCGCGAGATCGAGACGGGGATGCGGCGGCGGCCGAACTGCCGGCGCAGGTCGAACGATCTCGAATCGTCCCGCGATCGACGGTGCCGCAATCGGGGCACTGCCCGTCGCGCGTCGAGGCGGTACTGCTCGATGCGATACCAGTCGCGCACGATGAGCGCCGCGCTTGCATGACGGGCAGAAGGTCGTGCCGCCCTCGCGTGTCGTGGACGTTGCCGGTGTAGACGTAGCTGCAGCCCTCCTCGATGCGCGATTCGCGCGCGCGCGCGTCAGCGTCGCCGCGGGCGTGGGCGGCAGGTCCGTCATCTTGAAGTCCGGGTGGAACGCGGTGAAGTGCAGCGGCACGTCGCGAGCCCAGCTCGCGCACGATCCAGTGGCTCATCGGCGCGACCTCCGCGTCCGAATCGTTCTTGCCCGGAATGAGGAGCGTGGTGATCTCGAACCACACGTCGGTCTCGTGCTCGAGGTAGAGCGAGCGTGTCGAGCACCGGCGCCAGCTGCGCGCCCGTGAGCTTCACGTAGAACTCGTCGGTGAAACCCTTCAGGTCCACGTTCGCCGCGTCCATCTTCGCGTAGAACTCGCGCCGCGGCTCGGGCGAGATGTAGCCCGCGGTCACCGCGACGGTGAGGATGCCCGCCGCGTGGCAGGCATCGGCCGACGTCCATCGCGTACTCGGCGAAGATCACCGGATCGTTGTACGTGAACGCGACGCTCTTGCAGCCCGAGTCCACGCGCGGCCTCGCGCGATCGCCTCCGGGCGACGCCGAATCCATCGAGCCGGTCCATGTCGCGCGACTTCGAGATGTCCCAGTTCTGGCAGAACTTGCAGGCGAGGTTGCAGCCCGCGGTGCCGAAGGACAGCACGCGCGATGCCGGGTAGGAAATGGTTGAGCGGCTTCTTCTCGATCGGGATCGACGCAGAATCCCGACGAGCGCCCGTAGGTCGTGAGCACCATCGCGTCGCTCCGCGCGCGCGCACGAAGCAGGCGCCGCGCTGGCCCTCGTGCAGCCGGCAGTCGCGCGGGCAGAGGTCGCACTGGATGCGCCCGTCGTCGAGCTTGCGCCACCAGCGTCCCGGATGCAGGTCGCCGTGCACGCCGATCGTCCAGCCGCGCGCGTCACATGATATTTCTCCACGGTGTAGCGCGAGAGCTTGCACGTCCGGATGCCAGAAGCGCGCCGGCAATCGCGCCTTGCGGCGCAGCTCGCAGAGGAAATCGAGCGGGTCGGGAATGCTCTCCCACACCTGCGGCAGGAAGGTCGCGCGCACGTGGCCGTACTCGAGGTAGACGCCGTCGATGCCCGGACGCAGCTGCCGCGAGCGCTTCGGCCTCGCTCGAGCGCCCGCGACGGGAGTGCGTGGCGCAGATACCGAGACCTCGACCGTCGAGCCGTCGCGCTCATCGAGGCTCACGGCGTGCGAAGCGCGAGTCGCGGTACGCCGCCGCGCGCGCGTTGTGCGCCACGTCCGTCGCCGAGCGGCGCGATGCGCATCGACGCTTCCCACGCAACCGCGCAGCTCGCCATCGAGCCGCAGCGTCACGAAGCGACGCGCCGCGTCTCGCGAAGCCATGGCTCGTCCACGCGCGGCCTGCGGGCGCGGCGCCGCCTCGCGCCGCGATCGCCTCGCGCGCGATCGCGATCAGCGTGGCCGCGCGCGTCGACGCGACTCAACCATGCTCCGCTCCGTGAAGGCGAATGCCGCCGTAGCCCACCACGCGGTCGCGGTCGCCGGCGGTATCGCCGGAGTTGCGCAGGTCGCACGAGCTCCGCCGCCATGCCGTCGGCGCGCGGCGCGCGAGCAACCCGTTGATCGGCGCAGCGCCGCACGCTTCCTCGGGCACGAGGCGTCGCCTCGAGCCCACGATCGGCGCGCGCGGTATCGCGATCGCGGCTTCGCGCGGATTCGTACGGCAGGTAGTGCGAAAGATCGGAGCTCACGACGATCAGCGTCTCGCGCGCCGCCCCAGACGGTCCTCGAAAGCGTGCGCCATTTCCCCGGGCGTCGGCATCGCCCACGACGATGGGCACCAGGCGTGAAGCGGCCCAGCACTGACCTGCAGGAACGGCAGGTGCACCTCCAGCGAATGCTCGCGTGCATGCGCGCGCGTCATTGACCTCGACGAACGGCAGCTCGCGCAGCGCCGCGATGGCGGCGGCATCCAGGGGCACCATGCCCAGTGGAGACGCGAATGCCTGCGACGGAAGGGACGGCGGCCCCGGCCACGTACACGCGATGTGCCGGGCCGGCCAGCACGACGCGCGCGATCTTTCCGGCGAGCGGCGCCAGGCTGCGCGTAGATCGATCCGGCGATGGCGCCCGAATACATATAGCCCGCGTGCGGGGCGATGATCGCCTTCGGCGCGCGCTGCCCCGGGCGGATGCGTCGGCGAGATAGCCGGCGACCTCGGTGGCCAGGGCCGAGGATTCACCAGGATAGAACGAGCCCGCCATCGGCGGCGGGGCGGATCCGGTTCATGGACGCTCGCGCGGGGTGCGAGCAACCAGCCTACACCTTCACGCGAGGGAATGTCGACCTCGACACGCCCGGCGCGATCGTGCCGCGCCGTCACGTGCACGGACGTTCCGGCCGTTGCGCGCACGGTCCACTCGCATTGGCCGCGATCGGAGGTGAACTCCGCGTTGGGAAGGAATGCCTGCAGCGACGGCCTTGCTCGCGCGCCCCTCGAGCTGCGCGCCCTCGACGCGCGCGCCTGCCCGACACGAGCTGCGCGCCCTGTCGGCAGCGTGATCTCGTAGACCACGCCGCGCGCGATCTTGCGTTCGAGGGCGCGCTTGGTGACGTACGTCGGCAGGAACCGCGTGTTGTGCACGGCGAGCGCGCACCCGGTAAACGTCGGACGCCCAGCGCGCTCACCTCGGTCTTCAGCAGCTCCAGCTTCGGCAGCGTGAGCGCCTGCCACGTGAGCCAGCCCGGGAAGCGCTTCACCTCGCGCTCCAGGTACTTCGCCGGCGGATTGCGGAAGACGCCGAGCCGGTTCCAGCCGCCCAGCTCCACGGGACCCAGGTCCGGATGGTCGAACGGGTACCAGTCGACGTAGCCCTCGCCCGCCAGCTCGCGGTCGCTCCACGCGAGCAGCTTCATGGTCGTCCTCGGGCGGATGCTCGCGGTACCACTCGATGAAGTGGTAGCCCTCGACGCCCGCCTCGCGCACCGGCGCCCAGATCTCCACGGTCCACATGAACTGGCCCATGGTGCTCGTAGATCCAGTCGAAGCCGCCCGTGATCACCTGCTTCGGGTGGTACTTGAAGTCGTGGAAGATCGAGATGTTGGGATAGCCCGTGAGCTCGGTGCTCTTCTTGCCGAAGAGCTTGTAGAGCCACAGGTCCTCGGCGGGCATGGAGTCGTCGGCCTGCGGTCGAGAACGGCCGCAGGATCACGCCGCTGTGCGTGTGGAAGCTCACGCCCGCGCCGATGTTCGCGTGCCGGGAGATGAAGTCCACCACGGCGCGCACCTCGGGCTCGGAGGTGGGATACGGGCCCGCGCCCACCTGCTCGAACTCCTGCCGCCAGTCCGAGGGGAAGTTGCGGTTGAGGTCGAGGCCCTGCTTGTCGCGGTTGAGGCGGATCTCGACGCCGTCGAAGTTGCGCAGCCTGCCCCTCGGGGATGACGCGCCAGTAGCGCCCGCCATATTCGGCGGGGTCGCGCGGATCATGAGGCGCGAGTCTGCGGGATGCTCCTTCTAGTCCGCCGTTCGGGATCGGCGATGCGCATCGAGAGGATGCGTCCGTCGCCGTCGACGTCCTCGACGGTCGAGGCCGTCGACCGGATCCTCGTCGAAGGGATACGGGCGCGTGGAGGAGCGGATGAACTTCGGCTTGTCGGCGAGCGCCCATTCGGCGCCGTCGGGGTTGATGCGCGGGCAGACGTAGACCGCGCGCGTATCGAGCAGTCGCGTCGACCTCCGCGTCGTGACCGTATCCGCGCCTCGAGCGTGTCCAGGTAGTAGAGGCACGCCGTGGACGCCGTGAGCTCGGCCGCGTGGATGTTGCCGTCCACCCAGAACGCGGGCTTGTGCGCGGCCGGACCGGTCGCCGTGTTGGTGACGGTGACGACGTGGATGTCGCGTCCCTCATGGCTCCTGCCGATCGACTCGATGGCGAAGAGCGATGGTTTGCGCTGCGCGAACCCCTTGAGGATCGCGGTCAGGTCGTCATGCCGGTAGAAACGATCGAAACGAAGCTCCAACTCGTGCGGTCTCCTAGAAACACCCAGAGGTCCTCGCGCGGCAGCTCCACCCAATGCCTGCCTTCGCGAGGTCGGTGGCGCTGTGCGCGCGCAGCGTCGTATCGCCGAGGTGGAAGACATGCTCCCACTTGTCGCCGAGGAACATGGAGGTGGCGAGCTCGGGCTCGACGCGGTTCTCGCCCGGTCCTTCGGCGATGCGCACGCGCTCGAGGCCGAATCATCCCGGTGCCCTCGGCTCCGGCCGTGGCGCCCGCGCGCGGCGCGGCCCCAGAGCTTCCATCCCGGACCCTCGAGCAGCGCGCGCGCCGTCCAGCACCTCGCGCGACGCGCCCCTTCAGCCGGTTGTTGCTGCCCATGAAGTCGGCGGTGAAGAGCGTTCGCGGGTTGCTGTACATCTCCTGCGGCGTTCCCTCCTGCTCGATCACGCCGTTGTTCAGCAGCAGGATGCGGTCCGACATCGCCAGCGCCTCGGCCTGGTCGTGCGTCACGCACGAGCGCGGACAGCTGCATCTCGACGATGAGCACGCGCAGCCACGCGCGCGCCTCCTCGCGCAACTTGGCGTCGAGGTTCGACAGCGGCTCGTCCATGCAGGATCACCGGCGGGTTGTAGACCAGCGCCCGCGCGATCGCCACGCGCTGCTGCTGGCCGCCGGAGAGCTGGTGCGGATAGCGGTCCGCCGAGATGGCCCAGCGACAGCTCGTCCAGCGCCGTCGTCGACCCGCGATGCGATATCGTCCGCCGACGACCTTGCGCAGCTTGAGGCCGTAGGCCACGTTGTCGAACACGGTCTTGTGCGGCCAGAGCGCGTACGACTGGAACACGAGGCCGAGGTTGCGCGCCTCGGCCGGGACCTCGATGCCGCTTGTCGCCGTCGAAGACCAGCCTTGTCGCCGATGCGGATCGTGCCCTGGTGCGGCGCTCTCGAGCCCGGCGACGGCGCGCAGCAGCGTCGTCTTGCCGCTGCCCGAGGGCCGAGCAGCGACACCACCTCGCCGCGGTTCAGCGCCATCGACACGCCCTTCAGGATCGGGTTGGTCGCCGTAGGTGAGGTGCAGGTTCTCGACGCGTGAGCTCGGCCATGGAGATCCCTCTTTGTTCAATCGCGCAGCTTCACGCCGAAGCGCAGCGCGATCGCGAGCCCGATGCCGACCAGGACGACGTTGATGAGCGAGAGCGCGGCGACCGATGTCGATGGCGCCACCTTGCCAGAGCGAGACGAGCTGCGCGCCGATCACCTCGGTGCCGGGCGCGAGCAGGTAGACGGCCGGTCGAGTACTCGCGCTCGAAGATCATGAACACGAGCAGCCACGATCGCCATGAGGCCCGGGCGGATGAGCGGCAGCGTGATGCGCCGCGAGATCTGCGCCGCGGCTGGCGCCCACCGAGCGCGCGCCGCCTCTTCCAGCTCGGGGCTCACCTGCATGCAGCGACGACGAGATGAGGCGCATCCCGTAGGCGAGCCAGACGACGGTGTAGGCGAGCCAGACGCTGAAGATCGTCGTGCGCAGCGGCGTGAGCGGCGGGAAGAACAGGAACACCCACAGGAACGCGAGGCCGGCGAGCAGACCCGGCACGGCGCGCGGCACGAGCACCAGGTAGTCGACGAAGCGCGACCAGCCGTCGTTGCGGCGATGCGTCGCGAAGCCGATCGCCGTGTAGCAGGCGACCGCGAGCGCGCCGCCGACGGTGCCGATGAGCATCGTGTTCCAGATCGCGCGCACCAGCGTCGGCTCGTCGAAGACCGACGCGGAAGCTGTCGAGCGTGAGCACCTCGGCGAGGTCCGACGCCGTAGCCCCAGTTGGTGACGAACGCGCGCAGCGCGATGCCCGGACAGCGGCACGATCACGGTCGACGAAGAGCCAGAGGCACGAGCAGCGCCGCCGCGACCCACGTCCAGTTGCCCAGCGGCAGCTCGCTGCATGCGGCCCGGCCTTGCCCTTGATCGGTCGCGTACTTGCGCGCGTTCTGCAGCAGGTAGCGCTGCAGCAGGACCAGCGGAAAGGTGATCGCGACGATGCACATCGCCACCGCCGCCATCAGGTGATAGGACGGCGTGCCGAGCTTGTTGGTGAGCTTGTAGAGATAGGTCGACAGCACGAGGTGGCCCTCGGGTCGCCCAGCACCAGCGGCAGGCCGAAGAGCTCGAAGCCGAGGAAGAACACCAGCACCGCCGAGAAGAGCAGCGACGGCATGATCAGCGGCAGGCTGACCGTCGAGCGCGACGCTGGAACGGCGACGCGCCCGCGATGCGCGCGGCCTCCTCGACGTCCGAGCCCAGGCTCTTCAGCGCCGCCGACGCGTAGACGTAGACGTTGCGGCACGTGCGTGAGGCCGGCGATGATGCGCGATCGCCGGCAGCGAATAGACGTTCCAGGGCGCGCCGCCGAACAGCTCCTGTCGCCCACACCGTGTAGAAGCCGACCGGACCCGGCGGCGACGACGAAGCCGAAGCCGAGCACCATCGGCGAGACGAAGCTCGGCACCGAGGATCAGCGGCTCGATCCAGCGCTTGCCGGGCAGGTCGGTGCGCTCCATCACGAAGGCGAGCATGCGCGCCCAGCGGCACGGCGATGAGCGTCATCGCCGGTCGGCGATCAGCACGCGAGTTGCGCGAGCGCCTGCCAGAAATCCGGGTCCGGCGAAGATGAACTCGTAGGCGCCGACGCCCACAGTCTTGCGCGCGTCGAAGAACGGGCGCGGTGAGGAAGCTCTGGTAGAAGATGCAGCGACAGCGGCGCGAGCACCGCCGCCGCCGTGACCGAGGATCGTGAGGCCGCCAGTGGCGAACGCGGCAGTGGCTAGCGCCCGCGAAGCGCGCGTCAGCCGCGCGTCGACGGCATTTACTTGCCGTCGCCGCCGCGACCGCCGCCTTCCACTGCGGCGAGGAAGTCCAGCCGCTTCTTCTGAGTCGAGGTACGTCGCGATCTCGGCGCTGACCGGAATCGGCTTCATGTTGGCGCCGAGCTGCTTGCGTCAAGCTTAGCGCGGCCGTATTCGGCATCGACGTCGTCTGCGGATCGAGAAGAGCTCGACGTCGCTGCCGATCAGCTTCTGGCCGCGCTGCGACAGGATGTAGTCGAGCCCAGAGCTTCGCCGCGTTCGGGTTCTTCGCCTGCTTGCCGATGAACATCACGCGCGACGAGCACCAGCGTGTAGTCCTTCGGCAGCACGACGCCGAGCGTTCGGGTCCTTCTTGGCGCGCACCAGCGCGTAGGAGCCGAGCATGTTGTAGCCCAGCAGGTGCTCGCCCGAGGAGACCTTCTCCGAGCATGTTGCCGGTGCTGGCGTAGACGCGTGTAGCTCGACGGCGCCGAAGCCCTTCTCCAGCTCCTTCATGCCGCGGGAAGTACTTCGCGTCCTGCACGACGAACATGAAGCCCACGCCGCTCTTCTCGATGTCGTAGGTCGTGACCTTGCCCTTGAACTTGTCGGCCTTGGTGTTGATGAGCTTGGCGAAGGCGGCGTGGTCCTGCGGGACTTCGTCGCCGGTGACCAGGCGCTTGTTGTAGATGAACACCGCGCGGCTCGTAGGTGGTGCCGTAGGCCTGGTTCTTGTAGACCGCCCACGCCGGCAGCTTCGCCGCCTCCGGCGACTCGTAGGCGAGCGCCTGGCCTTCGTCGACGAGCTTCACCTGCAGGTCCATCGCCGAGCTCCACATCACGTCGGCCGACCCTGGCCCGAGGCCGACTTCGGCGATGAAGCGGTTGTAGAGCTCGGTCGAGTTCATGTCGCTGTACTCGACCTTGATGCCGGGATAGAGCGCGCTGAAGTCCTTGATCAGCGGCTGCGCGGCCTTGGTGTCGAGCGCGCTGTAGATGACGACCTTGCCTTCCTTCGTTGGCGGCGGCGATGGTCTGCGCGTAGTCGGCGGGATAGCCGGCGGGACCTGCGCGAACGCGACCGCCGAGTGCGGTGGCGAGTGCGGCAAAGCGCGACATTGAGCGGGTTTTCATCGTCTGTCTCCGATGGATATCCTCGCTCGAACTGCGGCGTGGCGCAGTGGTGATGGCGTACCAATATGTCGATCAGCGCGATGCGCAATGCCGCTGGCCAGCAAATACGACCATCAACCAGATGGATCAGTGCGCGCCACAGCAACCCTCGAGCGCTCGCGCAAGCGTCGTCGCGCGGTCTCGCCGGCTCCCCAGCGGCGGGCGGGGCGTTAGTTCGGGACCGATGCGGAATAGGCTCGCCCAGGCGCACGCCGCGCCCGCGCTCGCGAGCACGATGCCCTCCTCGGGCTGCAGCCATTGCGCCGCCTGCGAGCGCCAGCAGTAGAGCGCGTCCTCGAAATTGCCGACGACCGCGAACGCGAACGCGCGTCGCGCGCTGCGGGATCCAGTCGATCGCGTGGAAGGCGCGCGCGGCGAACCAGCCGAAGTCGCGCTCGTCGGGCTCGACCACGGTGCTCCCAGGCTGCGCGCGGCGCGCAGCGCCAGCGGATAGAGCACGAGGCCGAGCGGGCCCGGCAGCACGAGGAACCAGAGCAGCGGCGCGAACGTGCCGTGGTGCGCCTCGCGCAGCGCGTGCTCGGCGGCGAGCCGCGCGATCACGCCCGCATCGCTCGGTCTCGACCGGCTCGCCCCGCCATTGCGCGAGCAGGTTGGCCGCGGCGGCCACGTCGCCGCTCGCGCAGCGCCGCCTCGATCGGCCGACGAGCTGGCCGCGCGGTGGCGAGGAAGCGCAGCGTCCCATAGAGCAACGCCACGTCGAGCACCCACACGACGAACACGGATGCACCGCCGGCGGCGAGCCAGCGTCGACCAGCGCCGACCGGCACCAGGACCGCGGCCATCAGCGCGATCCACGCGAGGATGCCGGAGTTGCGGTCGCCGGCGTTCAGGCGCTTGGCGGCCGACAGGCACATGCGCCCGTAGAACGCCAGCAGCGGCTGGCGCGCGCCTCACGGGTGCGCATGCTGCGCGAGCAAGGCAGGCGACGAGCGCGATGAGGCTCACGGCATGGGATCTGCGGCTCGGCAACGATTATAATTGCCGCGGGTCAAAACGCTTGCCGAAGGCCGGTGATCATCCTGCGGCTAGCGCACAAAATAACCGGAGGAAACATGATCGAAGAGCTCGCCTGCCGGCGCCGCCGCTCGCTCTGTCGCGGCCGCCGCCGCCCAGGACTACCCCACGCCGCACCATCAGCATCATCGTGCCCTTCGCCGCCGGGGGCCGACCGACACGGTCGCGCGCCTGCATCGCGCAATCGATGACCAAGCCGCTGGGCCAGACCGTGATCGTCGAGAACCGGCCGAGCGCCGGCGGCACCATCGGCGTCGAGAAGGTCGCCAAGCCGCGAAGCCCGACGGCTACACGCTGCTGCTCATCGCACATCGGCATCGCCACGGCGCCCGTCGCTCTATCGCAACCTGCGCTTCGACCCCACGAAGGACTTCGAGCCCATCGGCCTGATCGACCGAGGTGCCGATGACGATCATCGGCAAGCAAGGACTTCCCGCCGAAGGACCTGAAGGAGCTCATCGCCTACGTGAAGGCGAACAAGGACAAGGTCACCTACGCCAACGCCGGCGTCGGCGCGGCCTCGCACCTGTGCGGCATGCTCTTCATGACGCGCGATCCAGACCGACGTCGACCACGGTCCCGTACAAGGGCACGGGCCCGGCGATGAACGACCTCGTCGGCGGCCAGGTCGACTTCATGTGCGACCAGACCACCAACACCACGCCGCAGATCAAGGGCGGCAAGGTGAAGGCCTACGGCGGTGACGACCAAGCAGCGCGTGACCATCGCTGCCCGAAGTGCCGACGCTGGACGAGTCAGGGACTGCAAGGGTTCGAGGTCGACCGTATCTGGCATGGCGCTCTAGGCGCCGCATGGCACGCCCAAGCCGATCATCGACAAGCTCGCCAGCGCGCTGCAGGCCGCGCTGAAGGATCCGGCGTCATGCAGCGAAGTTCGACCGAGCTCGGCACGGAGCCGGTGCCGGCCGACAGCGCAGCCACGCCGGCCGCGCTCCGCGGCGCACCTGAAGGCCGAGATCGCCAAGTGGGCGCCGATCATCAAGAAGGCCGGCGTCTACGCCGACTGAAAATGCCCCCGCCTTTGGGCGAGGGGCAAACCGCTCTCGGAGGAGAAACGCCGGCGCTAGCCGGCGTTTTCATTATTGCAGCAAGCGTGCCAATCCGCGCGCGATGGCATCAATCACTTACGCCGGATGCCTCGCCGGGATGCGCGATGCGCGCGTCACCTTGGTGCGCGGCGGCACCAAAACGGTCTCGTCCTGCCGCGTAACGCTTGCCGCGCACGCCCGCGTAGAACGCCTCGACGCGTGCCAGCTCGGCCTCGATGTCCTCGCCCGGCATCGAACGTCGGGCCGAAGCGCACGCATCGCGCGCCGTAGTCGAGCGTGGCACAGCAGCACCGGCACGCAGGCGCCGCGCGCGATGCTGCAGGAATCCTGACTTGAACTGCGCGCACGGCGCTGCGCGTGCCTCTGCGGGCGCGATCGCGAGCACGCGCTGCCGCGTGCCGTGAACGCGATTCGATCGCCTCTCCCACCACGCCGTGCGGACTGGCGCGATCGACCGGGATGCCACCCATCCAGCGCATGACCGGCGCCGAACGGGCCCGCGAAAGAGCGTGTGCTTGCCGAGGAACGACGATGCTGCAGGTCGAGCGCGAACATCGTCGCCATGCCCACGACGAAGTCCCAGTTGGACGTGTGCGGCGCGACGGCGATCACGAACTTGGGCACGTTCGGCACCTCGCCCTCGATGCGCCAGCGCGATCAGGCCGCAGCATCACGCGCCCGAACGCCGCACGAGCCGCGCTGCCGCGTCGCGGGATCGCGCGCCCACGAGGGCGGCGGCGCGTCACGCGAAGAGCGCTGCGGCATCGCCTTCAGGTCGACGTTGCCGCCGGACAGGATGATGCCGACGCGCCGGTCCGCGCACGTCGAGCGGCCGCGCAGGACACGCGGCGGCCGCGAGCGCGCCCGTGGGCTCGACCACGAGCTTCATGCGCTCCCAGAGGAAGCGCATCGCCTCGACCAGCTGCGGCGTCGGTCGACGGTGATGACGTCGTGCACGTGCGCGCAGCACCAGCGGAAACGTGAGCGTGCCGAGCGATTGCGGTGCGCGCGCCGTCGGCGATCGTCTGCGGGTTGTCGACGCGTCTGCAGCGTGCTTGGTGCGGAAGGAGCGCGCCGCATCGTCGCCCGCCGCGGGCTCGACGCCGATCACGCGGACGCCGGGCGAGAGGTGCGCGCGCGGCGATCGCGCAGCCGGAGAGCAGCCCCGCGCCGCCGCAGCGGCACGAAGAGCGTCGTCGAGCGGCCCCACGTCCTCGATCAGTTCCTTGGCCGCGGTGCCCTGGCCCGCGATCACGTGCGGGATGGTCGAACGGCGGGATCACGGTGGCGCCCTTCTCGGCCGCGATGCGCGCGGCGACATCCTCGCGGTTCTCGCCCGCGGCGCGGTCGTAGAGCACGACTTCGCGCGCCGTAGCCGCGCGTCGCCGCGACCTTCACCGCGGGCGCGTCGGCGGGCATCACGATGGTCGCGCGGAATGCCGAGCAGCGTGCCCGGCGAGCGCGACGGCCTGCGCATGGTTGCCCGAGGAGAACGCGACCACGCCGCGCGCGCGCGCTCGGCATCGAGCACGCGAAAGCGCGTTGTAGGCGCCGCGGAACTTGAACGCGCCCATGCGCTGCAGGTTCTCGCACTTGAAGAACGCCTGCGCGCCGGTGCGCTCGTCGAACTGGCGCGGATGTCGCGACCGGCGTGCGGTGCGCCACGCCCTCGAGGCGCGCGGCCGCGCCTCGATGTCGGCGTAGGTGACCGGCGCGCGGCTGGGCGGCGTCGTCCACTACTCGAGCGCGATGTCGTCCTCGAAGGTGCACGTTCCAGCCCGAGCGCCCCGACGCGTCAGCGTCATCTTCGCGGGCAGCCTCTCGCTGCCCTTGAGCCTGCCGGCGGACATGGCGCGCTTGCACGGCGCTCTCGATCTCGCGCTGCGAATGCACGCCCACGTGCTTCAGGAACTTGCGGATGCTCATGTTGAATGCGTCCTGGTTCATGGCGTTCGCTCCTGGCTACCTGGCGGTCGCGGTGGAAACGGACGACGAGCGCGTCCTTCAGCGTGTCCTCGGGCAGCGCGTTCACGCTCTCGGCCAGGATCGTCCGGCCTCGGTCGCCACGCTCTCCGGCAGCGTTGCGGCTGTCCATCACGGCGACGAACTGCGCGGCGGCGCCCGCGACGCGCAGCAGCTCGGCCGCGCTCGGCCATCAGGATCTCGATCTCCTTGCTGAGCATGAAGCTGCCGGTGTTCTCATCGGCTGCCGTCATCGATCTTGCTCCTCGTCGAATCCTCGATTCTACCCGCGCGCGCATCAGCTGCACGCGGGCGAGCGGCAGGTTCACGACAGCAGGTTCTGGGCTTCATCTTCGAGCGTGCGATCCGGGACGGCACGCGAGCCCGAGGTAGACGGGCCGCCCGGCCATCTCCGCGACGACGTCGCCGGGATCGCGTGAACCCGAGGCGGAAGAGCGCGCAGCAGGCGCTCCAGCTCGTCCGGATCGACGTCCTCACCGCGATAGAGCGCGTTCAGGATCGCCGTGGAATCCATGGTCGAGGCCCACATGCCAGCGCCAGCGCTCGTCCATCGACGCTGCGCGACCGGCTCGATCGACACCACTACCCCCAGCAGATGCCGCACCCAGCGCTCGAGAGCACGCGCGCGAGCGCACGCGGCGCCTTCGCGACCGGCGCGTGAGGTCGAGGCGAAGCCGTAGAGCTCGTCGCGCATGAAATAGAACGCGGCGTTCTCGTGGTTGAGCACGTCCATCTTCACCGGCGGCATGCGGTGTTCTGCTCGCGCAGGAGCCGGCCCACGCTGCCGAAGCCGCCCGTCTGCGCGTACATCTCGAGCGGTGGTGGCGTCGGCGCACAGCACCTGCCCGCCCTCGGTGCTCACGCGCTGGCGGCGGAAGAAGCATCTCGCCCGCGCGCGGCGAGCCACGGATCGTCGGTCCCTTCGAGGACGCCGCGCACGATCGCCTGCGCGAGCGCATCGACGAAGAAGGGCGCGAGATCGACGCGTCTCGCCAAGGTAGAGGTCGACGTAGCAGGCCTCGAGCGTGGCGAAGCGCGAAGCGACGCCGTTCGCGGAAGCGCAGGAACTGCGCTCCAGTTCGTCGCGCGTCGTCGTCCTCGATGCGCGGCGAGGTCTTCGGGCGTTACGGTTGCCGCGCGGCGACGCGCAGAGTCGCGCGTGGAGCTCGCGCCGCAGGCGCCGGCTTGCGTCGGCGGAAGAAGCCCTCGCGGTCTCGAGGAAACGCGCGATCCAGCGCGTCGGTGACGCCGAGGCCCTCGCCGCGCCGATCGAGGAGCGTGAAGCCGCTCGAGGCCCAGAAGTCCTGAGCCACGCGTGCGTCAGCTTCCCAGTGTCGCGACGTCCGGGCAGCGGAAACCCGTTGAAGCTGCTGGCGTACGCGGTGGTGTACGCGCCGGCGTTCTTGATGAAGATGAAGTCGCCTTCCTGCAGGTCCGCCGGGAAGAGCTCCTCGCGCATCACCGACGTCCACCGAGTCGCAGGTCGGGCCGGCGACGTTCCACGCGACGGGCTCGCCGTCGCGATCGGTATAGATGTTGTAGCGCAGGCCCTCGGTGGTCTCGATCACGCCGCCGAACACGCCCGCGTCCCAGTACATCCAGCGCTGGTCGTTGCGCGTGGCCGTGCCCACCACGCGGCAGATGAAGTAGCCCGCGTCGGAGACGAGGTAGCGCCCCGGCTCGGCGATCACCTGCACCTCGGGACCGAAGTGGCGCAGCTCCTTGTTGATCACGTCGGCGATGGTCTCGATCGACGGGATCGGCTTCACGTGGCGCACGGGATAGCCGCCGCCCAGGTTCAGCAGGCGCGGCTTGCAGGCCCACGGCGCGCATCGACGCGAACACCTTCTTCGCGCGCTCCATGCCGACGCGCCAGTTTTCCGGGTTGAGGCACTGGGAGCCCACGTGGAAGGTGACGCCCGGCCAGGTCCGCCTTGCAGTCGACCGCGGCCTCGATCAGCTCGGGCACGTCGTTCATGTGCGCGCCGAACTTGCCCGCGAGCGGCCAGTCGCTGCCGATGTTGGGCGCGTCGATGCGCAGGTACATCTTGGCGTCGGCCTTGACCGACTTGACCTTGCGGATCTCCTCGACGCTGTCCACGACGTACCACTCGACGCCCTTGGCCGCGGCGTACTCGAGGTACGCGCGCGACTTCATCGGGTTCGAGTAGAAGATCTCCGCCGGCGGCACGCCCAGGTCCCATCAGGATGTCGAGCTCGGCGATCGGAGGCGATCTCGAAGCCGGCGCCCTCCTGATCAGCACCTTCAGGACGCGCGGGTCGGGGTTCGCCTTGACGGCGAAGTGCGGGCGCACGCGCGGCAGCGCGGCGCGGAAGCGGCGCGTCTTCGCGCGCACGATGTCCAGGTCGACCAGCAGGACCGGCTTCTTGTAGGCGTGCTTGAGAGGTATTGCTTGACGCGGGTGAAGTCGAGGCTGACTTCCGGGTGGGTATCGAGGGGGAACTCCGGCTGCGGCCGGAGCTTCTTGATCGTGGCTGTTCGTGGCATCGGAGTGTCTTGGATGACATGGGACGTCCGGGCGCATGCGTCGCCGGTCCGGGCTGATCTGCGTGGCAGGTCCTCGCCTGTCACGATGACCTCCGTTCGTCGAAGGGCGAAGAAAAATTCGCGCGAAGTATAGGGCAAAAAACGCGCGCGCGCGCGGAGATGTTTTTCGCGCCCGGCGGGTTTTTGGTCCCCGGGACGCTACGGCTCAAATCTTGGGCAGGGTCACGCCCTTCTGGCCCTGGTACTTGCCGCCGCGATCCGCGGTAGGAGGTCTCGCAGACCTCGTCGGACTCGAAGAAGATCACCTGCGCCACGCCCTCGTTGGCGTAGATCTTCGCCGGGCAGCGGCGTCGTGTTGGAGAACTCGAGCGGTCACGTAGCCCTCCCACTCGGGCTCGAGCGGGCGTGACGTTCACGATGATGCCGCAGCGCGCGTAGGTCGACTTGCCGAGGCAGATCGACGAGCACGTTGCGCGGGATGCGGAAGTACTCGACGGTGCGCGCCAGCGCGAAGGAGTTCGGCGGGATGATGCACACGTCGCCGCTTGAGGTCGACGAACGACTTGGCGTCGAAGTTCTTGGGATCGACGATCGTCGAGTTGATGTTGGTGAACATCTTGAATTCGTTCGAGCAGCGGATGTCGTAGCCGTAGCTCGAGGTGCCGTAGGACACGATCCGCGTGCCGTCGACCTCGCGCACCTGCCCGGCCTCGAACGGCTCGATCATGCCGTGCTGCGCCGCCATGCGGCGGATCCACTTGTCGCGTCTTGATGCTCATCGATCTTGCGGTCAGTTGTTCTGGATGACGATCTTCGGGAACATGCCGCGAGAAGTCCTCGGACTGCCCGGCGATGCGTGCCGCCACCTTGCGGGCGATGTCGCGGTAGATCGGCGGCCACCGGGCCGTCGGGGTCGGCGACCACGGTGGGCTTGCCCGAGTCGGCCTGCTCGCGGATGCGGATGTCGAGCGGCAGGCGAGCCCAGGAACTCGACGTCGTAATCGCGTGCACATCTTCTCGCCACCGCCCGCGCCGAAGATGTGCTCGGCGTGCCCGCAGTTCGAGCAGATGTGGATCGCCATGTTCTCGACGATGCCGAGGATCGGGCATGCCCACCTTCTCGAACATCTTGAGGCCCTTGCGCGCGTCGATGCAGCGCGATGTCCTGCGGCGTGGTGACGATCACGCGCGCCGGTCACGGGCACCTTCTGCGCGAGCGTGAGCTGGATGTCGCCGGTGCCGGGCGGCAGGTCGACGACGAGGTAGTCGAGGTCGCGCCACTTGGTCTCGCTGCAGCAGCTGCTCCAGCGCCTGCGTCACCATGGGCCCGCGCCAGACCATCGGCGTGTCCGGCTCGATCGAGGAAGCCCATCGCTCATCGCCTGCACGCCGTGGCCTTCCATCGGCTCCATCGATCTTGCCGTCGCGTCGAGCTCGGGCCGGCCCGGTGATGCCGAGCATGATCGGCTGCGAGGGGCCGTAGATGTCGGCGTCGAGCATGCCGACGGTGGCGCCCTCGGCGGCGAGCGCCAGCGCGAGGTTCACCGCCGTGGTGCTCTTGCCCACGCCGCCCTTGCCCGAGGCGACCGCGATGATGTTCTTGATGCCCGGCACCAGCTTCACGCCGCGCTGCACCGCGTGCGAGACGATCTTCGAGTGCACGTTGGCGCTCACGTGCGCGACGCCCGGCAGCTGCGCGCAGCCGCTCGGCGACCTGCGAGCGCACTGTTCTCGAGCACGCCGCGCGCCGGATAGCCCGAGCACCACGTCGAGCGAGACGCGCGATCGCCTTCGACCTTCACGTTCTTCACGCTCTTCGACTCGACGTAATTGCGCCCCGTGACGGGATCGATCAGCTCGGAGAGCGCCGCGAGGACCTGCGTTATCGGAAATGGGCATGGGAATGGAGGGACAGTGCGGGAAGTGCAGACGAGCGATTTTAAAGCAATTTGCTATGATCGCAGAGTCTCGACACGCCGTTCAATGCCCCGCAAGCTCTTCGTCACCACCGCGCTGCCCTACGCCAACGGCCCGCTTCACATCGGCCACTTCATGGAGTACATGCAGGCCGACATCTGGGTGCGCTTCCAGCGGCTGCAGGGGCACAAGGTCAACTTCGTCTGCGCCGACGACACGCACGGCGCGCCGATCATGCTGCGACGCCGAGGCCGAGGGCGTGACGCCCGAGGAGCTGATCGCGCGCGTGCTGCGAGGGCCACAAGCGCGACGACCAGCGCTTCGGCATCAGCTTCGACAACTTCCACTCGACGCACTCGCCCGAGAACACGGAGCTCGCGTCCGAGATCTTCCTCGCGCTGCAGAAGGCGGGCTTCGTCGAAACGAAGACCATCGAGCAGTTCTTCGACCCGGTGAAGGGCATGTTCCTGCCCGACCGCTACATCAAGGGCGAGTGCCCGAAATGCGGCGCCAAGGACCAGTACGGCGACTCGTGCGAGAACTGCGGCGCCGTCTACGCGCCCACCGAGCTGAAGAACCCGTACTCGGCGCTCACCGGCGCGAAGCCGGTGCTGAAGAAGTCCGACCACTTCTTCTTCAAGCTCTCGGACCCGCGCTGCGTGGAGTTCCTGCGCGAGCTGGACCCAGGACGGCACAGCTCCAGCCCGAGGTCGCCAACAAGGTCGCGCGAGTGGCTCGACGGCGGGCCTGAACGACTGGGACATCACCCGCGACGCGCCCTACTTCGGCATCGAGATCCCCGGCGCCACGGGCAAGTACTTCTACGTCTGGCTGGACGCGCCGATCGGCTACCTCGCGTCGCTCGAAGAACTGCCTGCGAGCAAGAAGGGCCTGGACTTCGACGCAGTACCTCGCGCGACCCGAAGCGTCGAGCAGATCCACTTCATCGGCAAGGACATCATCTACTTCCACACGCTCTTCTGGCCGGCGATGCTCAAGTTCGCCGAGCCGCAAGGTGCCCGACCACGTCTACGTGCACGGCTTCCTGCAGCTCGTCCGGCGAGAAGATGTCGCAAGTCGCGCGGCATCACGGTCGAGCCCGCAGCAGCTACCTCGGACATGGGCCTGAACCCGGAGTGGGTGCGCTACTACCTCGCCGCGAAGCTGAACGACGCACGTCGAGGACCTCGACTTCAATCCCGACGACTTCCTCGCGCGGTGAACTCCGACCTGGTCGGCAAGTACGTGAACATCGCGAGCCGCGCCGCGGGCTTCATCGGCAAGCGCTTCGCGGCAAGCTCTCCGAGGAGCCGCTGTCGGCCGGCCGCGAGCTCAAGCACAAGATGTCGCGGCGCACCTGCCGCCCCCGCGCGGCCGCGACGACGACCAGGCGCCCGCCGATCCTGTTCGAGGTGCGCAGCCGCCGACGCGATCGCCGCCGACTACGAGGCGCGAGTTCAGCAAGGCGATCCGCCAGGTCATGTTCCTCGCCGACCGCGTGAACCAGTACGTGGACGAGCAGAAGCCGTGGAGATCGCCAAGGAAGCCGGGCCAGGACGGCGCGCTGCAATGGTTCTGCACGCTCTACCTCGAGCTCTTCCGCATCCTCACGATCTACCTGAAGCCGGTGCTGCCGAAGGTGGCCGAGGACGTCGAGGCGTTCCTCGCGCGTCCGAAGCCGCTCGACTGGGAGGACGTGGCCACGCCGCTCAAGCCCGGCCACGCGGTCCAGCCGTACCGGCACCTCGTCTCGCGCATCGATCCCAAGCAGATCGACGCAGCTGCTCGAGCCGCCCACGGAGGCGAAGCCCGAGGCTCGCGAAGGCCGCGCCGCCGGCGACGCGCCCGAGTTCAAGCTGGAGCCCGTGGAGCCGCCGAAGCCGCCGGTGATCCTGCCGGTCGGCGAGACCATCTCGATCGACGACTTCGGCCGCATCGACCTGCGCATCGCCCGCATCGTCGACGCGGAGCTCGTGCGCCGACGCGGACAAGCTGCCTCAAGCTCACGCTCGACATCGGCATCGAGAGCCGCACGGTCTTCGCCGGGCATCCGCTCGGCCTACACGCCCAAGGAGCTGATCGGCCGGCTCACCGTGATGGTGGCGAACCTCGCGCCGCGCAAGATGCGCTTCGGCGAATCGCAGGGCATGGTGCTCGCCGCGGGCGAAGGCGGCTCGATCTACCTGCTCGCCCCCGACTCCGGCGCCACGCCGGGCATGAGAACTGGCAATCCTCATTAGCCGAGTTCACCGCGGGATTGCATGCCGCAGAGCCTCAGCGAAGTCTTGGGGACATAGCGAGAGGACCGCGTCACAGGTGGCCGACAAATTGTGTCAGGCACGGCCTTCTTGCACGCCAGGGTACAACGCAGATCATCGCGATCTCGAAACGAGAATTGCGTGCTCGATACATCGAACGCTACCGACCTCTTTGTCCTGACTTCGATGAGGCGCTCGGCAGCAAAAACGGCCCGCCGGTTTGGAGCTGGCAATACTCGCAAGCGTACTGCGGGTTACCTTATCGTTGGAACGGCGCTTGGCGTCCGTTCCAACACGACCTTCGCCGTACGTGAGGTCCTTCGCTTGTTCGTTGTTGAGCTCTCGACAGTCGCCGTGGAGCGGCCGCGACGGTCCCGGTCGCACGAGTTCGGTGCCTGCGCTGGGCGTCCGGCGTGCGCGCATCGACATCACGCTCGCCACGATCAGCACCGCCAGGGAACGCCGTCACGAGCTGCTGCTTCCTCGTCATGATCATTCGCTCTTCTCCCTGCTGGGACTACGGCGCCATCTTGTCCTCGGCTCGCGCGCTTGCCTGTGAACACACCAGCAATCCCGCCCCGGCGCAAATACACTTGTAGGCGAACATGACCTCCCGGACTTCAGCGCCCCCCGCTCCTATGCCCTCGATCGCGAAACGCTTGAAAGGGAAGTCGAAATCGACGTCTTCCGATCGAGCGGTCCCGGCGGGCAGCACGTCAACAAGACGAACTCCGCATTACGGCTGACACATTGGCCTCGGGGCGTCGCAAAATGCCCAGGATTCGCCTCCCAGCACCGCAACCGCGAAATCGCCTTCGAGCAGCCTCGCGAGCGGCTCGCGCGCCTCAATCTCCACGTGCCGAAGAAGCGGGTCGCCACTTTAGCCGACCCAAGTGTCGAAGAAGCGGGCGTATCGAGGCGAAGAAGACACGGGCGAGCGCAAGCGCCTTCGCGGGCGCGTCTCGCGCGACACTGAGCGTGACCGCCGGCTCGAGATTCTGCGGCCGCGTCCAGGGCGTTTGGTACCGCGAATCGATGCGTGCCAGGAGGCCCATGCGCGGCTGCGCGTGACGGGATGGGTGCGCAACCGCGCCGACGGCAACGTCGAGGTGCGGTGGTCCAGGGAAGCCCGGAAGCGGTCAGATGCCATCACCGCATGGGCACGGCGCGGACTCGGAGCAAGTGCGCCGCCGAGGCCGCTCGAGGCTCTGCCCGCCGAGGGCGACTTCCTCTCCTTCGAGAAACGCGCTACGGCTTGAGCACGCCGGAGGCGGCCAGCTTCTTCAGCTTCGGGCTTCTCCTCCTCGTGCATGAAGCGATCGAACTCCGCCGTCGTGGTCACGCGCACTTCCGGAGCCCAGCTCGGCGAGCCTCTTGCGCACGCCGGGATCCCCGAGCGCCTTGTTGAGCGCGGCAGCCAGCGCACGGATCACGTCCGGCGGCAGTGCCCGCGGGGACGAAGAGCACTGCTGGTGCGCTCACCGCTTCGAAGTCCGCGACACTCCTGCTCCTGCAACGTGGGCACGTTGGGAAGACGCCTGGCGATGCGCGAGCGGCAAGCCGACCGCGAGAGCGCGCCGAAGCTCGGTTCGCCGCCTGGATTTGTACCAGCGCGAGCTGGAGGCCCGGTCGATCATCGAATCGATCTGGCCGCCTCATGAGGTCGATGAGGGCGGGACCCGATCCCTTGCAGGGGAACGGCGACCCAGTCCACCTTGAGCGCGTCCTGGAGCTGCAGGATCGCGATGTGGTTGGTCGTCCCGCTGCCCGAGTGGCCGATGGTGACCCTTGCCCGGGTTGGCCTTCACGTACGCGAGGCAACGAGCGGAAATCCCGTGCGGGCTCGCGGCAAGGGCAAACTTCGAGCACGAGTGGGTGTGACGGGCCATTAGGCCTCACCGCCGCGAAATTCGAAAGCTGGTAGGGGCGGGTTCGGGATGAGCAGCGTGCTCTACCACGATGGTCCCGGCGGTGCCGGTGACGAGCGTGTAGCCATCGGGCGCGGACTTCTGCCACCACCTCGCTGCCCAGAGCGCGCCGCTCCGCGCCGGCGCGGCTCTCGACCACGACCGGTTGCCCGAGCGTCTTCGCCATGTGCTCGCCCACGAGGGCGCGCGCGCGGTCACATCCAGGTTTCCGCCCGGCGCGAAGGGCACGACGATCTTCACTCGGCCTGTTGGGGAACGGCTGTGGCGAGCGCGGCGCAGAGCGAAAAGCGATGCAGCCAATACGATGAAGCGCTTCACTGCTTCCAGTCGTAGCCGGGCGTGGGGTGACTCCCTCTCCCATGATCCATCTTCGAGGTCGCCCTCCGTCAGGAAGTGGCGTGACAGTCGTGAAGAGCTTCCGACCCCATGCCGGTACGGAATCGGCGAGCGCGATTGGTCGGCACCCAGCCGCAGAAAACGCGCTGGCTGCCGAACGCTGCCGTGGATGCGCTTCAGGTGCTTCTGCAGGCCGGGATACGGATACGCCTCCGGCGGTGTAGCACGGCAGCGCGCCTCGACTTTCACCAGCGAAACGCCGGGCCGCTTGCCGAGCGCCAAAAGCCGGTCGAGCCCGCGAAATGCAACGTCGTCCTTCCTCGGCCGTTCACTTGGCGCCCGAGATGGTCGATCAGCGGAACTTGAGGCGCGGATGCTTCGCGGCGATCGCGTCGATCATGCGGGCATGAAGCGCCGGGGAATCAGCGCACCATCACGGAATTGCATTGCGCCCAGCTCGTCCCGCTAATACGTAACCGAACGAAGTAATAC